>Ga0100402_1001286_pt1 | contig 29028 bp, 22 predicted proteins | sample CryGeyme20150102_FD_80419 | JGI IMG/M metagenome (GOLD analysis project Ga0100402, IMG submission 80419) | Groundwater microbial communities from Crystal Geyser aquifers in Utah, USA - Crystal Geyser metaG 2015-0102 | ecosystem: Environmental > Aquatic > Deep subsurface > Groundwater | place...
ATCCTAAAAATACGCTCTTGTTGTACCAAGACAGAGCGTTACCTGACAACGATCCCGAAGCTGCTAAAATTGCCAATCAGGAAGCTAACAGCGGAAAATCTCGACGCAAAACTCGTACGTTGTATTGGGTCGACAAACGAACGCTACCCTGGAGGTTATTGCCACCGGGTGCCCTAGAAAATTGTGCCAGAGCCCAGAACCGTCCACTGTGGGTGATCGATCGGATGGCCCAAGAATTGAGAAGTGTACCGGATGGACCCGGATTTACCAATCGCGAACGTTTGACGTTAATTTCTCACGTTGACAAACTGAGTCGCCTCATTGGAGATTGTGAACGCATCCACCAAACGTCAGTGGTACGTTTGGTTACTGTTTGGTTTATATTTGTTTGCCTCTGCATGTTATTGAGAAAAAAAAATGTTTTGAATTGTCTGCTTACGATTGAATGCGCATCCGAAACAATATTCTTTTGGCCCATCCATAGCCACTGAACTATGCCCGTCACAGTTTGCGCGCATTGACGCTGTGGTTGTTTACACTGCCATTTGCTCTGCTCAACGATTTGAAACTCCTGACGAGTCCAGCCTTATTTTTGGTGTCCTGGCTTTTGTTCGGAGTGTACGAAATCGGTGTGGCCATTGAAGATCCCTTTCAGGGAACCCTGCGATTGTCCATTATTTGTGACATTATTCGAAGGGACGTTCTGGGCGATGAAGTCATTCGAGGTACAGCATTCGACCTGGACAAATCTACACTTGACGGCGACGAAGAGGAAGAAGAGGAGGACGAGGAGGACGATGAAGTGAAATATTACGGTGGCGAGAATGATGCAGTCGTAGCAGGCGAAAACAAGACCAATGATGAGGTTATATCTGCTCGATGTGTGCAAAATAAGCTTGACGACAACGAGGAGCCAAAAGCGTTTGAGTGAGCATTTTCGAAATTACTGTATCATTACTAAGGTTTAGATTTTTGTTTTTAATTACTTCGAATCCTATTGTACAACCTATGAATTCTAACCCTATTTAATGGTCGGTTACTAGCTAGCTACTACTACTAGTAGACTAGCTAGTAGGCAGGAGGAGGAGGAGGAGACTATTACTAGCTACTACTAGTAGATGGGGGGGACTAGTAGTACTACCAGGTAGTAGACTAGCTACGAACAGTCTACTAACTATTAGCTAGCTAGCTACGAGTAGTCTATGAGCTAGTAGAGTACTAGCTAGTGGTCTACTAGCTAGAGTAGTACTCTAGTAGTAGACTACTAGTAGTAGACTACTACTAGCTACTGTAAAGAAATAATTATGTCAATCAAGAAGTGTTGTTTTTTGGCATCAAAAAAATCCGCCAGCCATGGCAGAAAAGTATGGTTCTCCTCCCTCGGCAGCTCCGCCTCTTGTCTGGATTACAGTTGGAAAAACACAACATGCAGCTCGTCTGTTGACAGAATCAGATGACAGGGGCAAACAAGTTCGCTGGTTAACAACCAATAAAGTGGAATGGTTGGACAAAGATGCTTTAATAGAACGAGAGCTGTCACCCCGACGAAGAAAGCTATTGCAAGCTGCCCTTTCCTCCTCTACACCACCAATTCCAACAACAAAACGGAAACGAAGACTCTTGCGAGATGGTGGTGTAAGCTTGACAGCAGTAGCAACAGCAGCTTCCGAAGAATCACGGCGCGTGAGTTTGGAAGTACGGGGCAACTCACCTGTCGATAAACTTGACGCCACCAAACCGAAGGCTGTGTCGAACGAAGGCGATTCGGACGACGAGAATGACGACAGTTCTATCGAAGTCTTGTTAACCATTCAGCCACCAACTCCGAACAAAAAGGCAGCAGTAGAGGCCACCAAGAAGCCTCCACTGGAAATCATCATGGCCAACGCATTGCCAATGACAAAATCAAGAACCACGGATAATGATGATACTGATGATCATACCAAAGCTGAGTGTTCCACAAGTGAGGACTACAAAGGGGACAGTGCGCATACTGTAGCTGAATATCAAGTAGACACCATAGCAGATGAGACCAATGCAACCTCGATGGGTGCTCCACGTAAAAAGGAGCCGGGATTTATTGCACCGCAACCAGCTCATAAAATTGTCATCAGTAGTAGAGATCGAGAGATTGAGACCACAAAAGCAGGTGAACAAGGACAACCCCAAACCACCTTTTCCTGTCTCACGTCGGCATACCTTCAGAATTTGGCGGAGATTTGCCATACCATGTTGGAAGATTGCCGATGGCGGGTGGGAAAGCACAACCAGAGCCGACTTTTGGCATGGGAAAGGGGAGATGATTTGAGTGCAGTAATTCCGCTGGCACGGCGATTTCGTCCTGGGTCTGCCTCAGCAACATCAATAACAAAGAAGAAGGTGGATAGCGATTGGTGTCCGGGTGTCTTTTGCCACTGCCACAATGCTAAGGAAAAGCATGACAGTACTGCTGTCGTAGACAGAAACAACGACACTGATAGAGACCAACGTCACCCCGATCCAGAAGAAGCGACACCAGAGGATCGTAGTTTTCATCTTTACTGTCGCATGTTCTATCGTAAAGGTCCCTGGTTTCGAATTGATGACCTCTACTCTCGCTATTATTCGCCCAAGAAAATGAATTCATCGTCTTCTTTTGGTAGCTCGTGTGGAAAGGATACTGATGATACAACAGGAACCATGAATGGTGATTATCTCTCCGATAAAGAAACCGCTGACCAGCAAAAACCCAAAATGAACAGCAAGCACAGCTTTTTCGACAAACCGCAAGGTTCTGCAACAAAGAAATCCACTGGTACACTAATCAATGAAGATCTCTTTCAGCAACACTTAGGGGCCCTCACAATATTCTTCAGTGATCTAATCCGTCTCAAGGAGATGGGACTCATTCGCAGCTTTTGTGGCGAGGAAGAGTGTGGCAAGACTGTGGGTTGGAGTAATGGCTTGTTGACTGCTGAAGAGCGTCGCCTAGTATTGGAAAAACTAGGCGCAGGCAAGAAGAAGGCGGATAATAGGGCAAGACGATTCACGGATGGCACAAAGACGGGTGCATCGTGCTACGAGGAACGTGTTTCATCTGCGGCGGTCGAGGAAAATGAGATTTGGAAACAAATGTGCAGGCAAAAGTCTATCTCCTCTCAGTTTACAACGACCAAAGGTAGCAAAGATGGAGCAACGGTTCTCTTACCCGTCTCTCGCCACGTCAATCAAATTCTCTTGGATAAGTTGGCAGCAAAAGTGGTATGTTCTTGTAGTTCAGCTGTATACGTTCCTGCTTCTGTCATGAAGGATTACAAAAGGGCGATGATGGATCATATCGCCGCATTTATTCAATATCATACCAGCTCTAGTGCCGGTTCATCACTGGAAGCCATGCTTCTTGCGTTCGAGACGTGTGTCAGACTACGTGAAGCTCCACTCAAATCGGTACAACGGTTGTGCCGGCTCTTTCTTTGCGCCACCAGTGGGCCGGGTCAAATGAGAAGTGATGGTGGAGCAAATGGATGGAAGAGTATTTTGGAGGTGGACCGGCGCGCTATTTTGAGTAACACAAAGATTAAAAATACCACTTGTGCCTTCAATGTGGAGCCTCCTGGAGCCCATTCTTGGCACACAACTGTATTCCCTGGGATGCAACATCGCTTCGGTCTGGCATCGACGTGTTTTCTGCAGGCTTTCCAGCCTCTCCCTTCCTGTGATGCTGGGAACGAGGAGAAATCTGCCGTACAAGTATTTTATAATCTGCATTCCTTTCTTTGCTGGGAGATCTGTGTGGAACTACGAGCTACTACAGATTATTTGATTGAAATAAATGAACTCACACTCTATAATGAGCGAAAGCGAAAACGGGAAGACGGATCCGGTGATGAAGAGTACAGCGGTCGTGACCACCCAGCCTCCATGCCATACTCAGACATGGACTTTCATAAATTGCTCTCGTCGGACGGTAGGAAGAAAATTGTGAACAGTTTTGTCTCCCATGGTAGCAATATGCCATCTACCGCCAATGAAATCGATAATCTGCACAGCCAAATTGAACGAGACGTCTCATTCTTATTCCAAGGCAGCGCTTCGCAAGCACTACTGAAAACGGAATACGAATGGGTTTTATGTACCATGGCTGTTGTCATCATGAACGTTCTTCGATTCAGGATTGAAAGCATTTCAAAGTCGGAGATTTTGGTCATGATCCAGAGGCCGTGGCTTCGTCATATGAGCTGGGAAGCTTGTTCAGCTTATATACTCTGGGATATAATACCTATTCTCGAACGCCGGGGTTTTTATACATTTGCTATCCAATCCCTGAACTTGCTGGTTCAAGGTAGCACCGACAAAAGTGTCGCACCTTTAGATCAAGGTGCTGGCCCGATAGGCATTCGTTTGCCAGTTGCTACCAAGCCATCTAGTGATGTCAAATTTCGAGTTGCCTTCGCGCATTTCCTTTTATCGAGACGAGCCAGAGGCAAGGCACTGGATCGACTAGCTATTGACATGAAACATCTTCTCGATGCCGAAGAAAAAGGCAATGTTCTGGCCACCGGGGAAGAAACGAAGAGCGGCAAGAAAAAAGGAGCAAACACAAAGAAGACTTCGGATAAGAAAGCTGCAGCTGTTCGTGCCTTTACTCGAGATGTCTTGTCTATCTATGTGGAAAATGCAGCCATCTCGTTTTCAACCATCCGAACCCTTGCGAGGCGTTTAAAGCAACCATTGGTCGACTCGCTCACTTCTTTACCATGCCGAGAAGCGCAAGTACTGGGCATGAGGCTGGCTTGTTCAGAGAGGTTGACACCAAATCCGAACAAATACAGTGATTGGGTCCCAAATACGGATCATGCTATCGCCAATTCCATTGCTGTGAGTGATGCAGTTGCTGGTGGAAGATGCAGATTTGTCGGGCACGAAGAGAATCAAGAAGAATCTTTGTACACAAAGTCTCTGAATGTGGAAGAATTAGCTATGGAATTTTACGGCAGTGGACGTCTACCTGCTCCTCCTCCGAATGCCGGCGCTGAAGGTGATTCCAATTTTATTAAAGGTGGTTGGTTAGGCTGGCATGACGAAGGCGGTCTGGTGCGAGCCTTGTTCCGTGTGTTATCATTTCAAATACTTGGGATGGACTGGGGTTGTCAGTGCGGTGAAAGAAAGAATTTATCTTTGAGCGATCAGAGTACAATTTTCTTGTCGCCGTATCAAGGTGCACCATTTGATCTTCATGTTGGATATGAATTGGCCGGATGTCTGCCATCGGACGACAACAAGACGGAAGTACGACCTAACTATGGCTTTTATTTGCGCCGACAAGAGCAAATTGAAGCCTTTCTATTGCAGCTAGAACAATCAAGTGGTCAAGAAATGAGTGATCTTGTCTTTAAGTCGATTCGAGCTCGCCATGAATGGAATTCCCTTCATCCCTGGCAAAAAGATCCCTTGTTAGAGAAAGACACCCTCCAGTGCCGAACGTTATCGATGCTAGCTGCTGGCTTTGGCGGAACGATGCTTGCCTCAATTTTTCGTTGCTATTTCTTTGACTACCGCTTCTTTAGTGGCGGATTACCGGATTTGTTGCTTGTTCGAGCACGCTTTGCATCGAAAAACAAACTTGTAGATCTTGGAGAATGGGTTGGGGAAGCCTTTGACGCCGAATACTTGGCTGAGTTGGAAGCACACCAAAGGGCAAATTTGCTGGGAGACAAAGATGATGATTTTCTGGGATGTGCTAAAGTTGGCGATTCGGGCGGTGGAGGCAACGCTAGAAGCAGGTCATCGAAACGACTTCGACCACCAACGCCTACCACGAGCAGCAAGACAAAGCTACCCCAGATGCCAGAAAGACTGGAGCTTACCTTCCTTGGCGACCCAGTAGAGGTCGAATGTATGTTTGTGGAAGTTAAAAGTCTCAATGACAAGTTGGATGCTCGACAAGAGGACTGGTTGAATATCCTTGATTTACACGGCAATGCTCGTGTCTGCAAATTTGGCAAGAGCACCGAACGCTCCAATTCATAACACCATTACGATACATTGTCGTTTCCTCTCTTAAATCTTGTGAACCTCTTGCAAACGTTCAAATTTTCCGTTTCCAGAGGATACAACCTTGCCTTGGAAACAATCGCAATTGTAGACTCTTTGTCCTCCACGTAAAATATTGGGAAAATGCGTCCGAAACAAGGTCTCAATCCAGACACCATGACTGACTACCACAATGTGTTGTTCGGGTCTCTGTACTAGCCACTGCAAGAATTGTTCTATTCGTTTGCAAACGTCGTTACATGATTCTCGATGTTCATCACTCCACAATTCGTCAACATTGGTCATGGTGGGATCAAATTGGACAGTCGGCCAATGCTGTTGCAAGAGTCGCTTATCACGTCGTTTGTCTGGATAATGCATACCGTAAGCTTCGCGTACAGCTTCGATGCAAATTATGGGAGGAGGTGGTGGTGGTGCTAATGTGTTGGGGGACGACTGGTCGTTGCCGTTGCCACTAGTAGCATAATTTCCAGGAAGAAATATTAAATTAGCCGTCTGTAAACACCTTGTCAGAGGAGATGTAATGATCAACTCGGTCGACGAGAGTACCGTGTGGGATAATCGTTCTCTTACGGCCAGTGCATCCTGCATGCCCCTATTCACTAACTGCGGATCAAAGTAGATTGGATCACAGATATCGGGGTGCTTTCCCGTCGACGGATCTAAAAGGTTGTGTTTGGCCACACCGTGTCTGATAAATGTGACAACTTGTATTCGTTCATTGGGCATTTTGGCGACGGAATTAATGAGGTACCTGGTATGAAGATAGTTACAGGTTTTAAGCACTTAAAAGGTTGCAAGTTTTACAGTGCTACAAGTGGTTCTTGTGTTCTTGTTGTTGTTTCTGCTGGTACAGCAATTTATGATGTTGTTGTTGTTGTGTTCGCCGTCTATCCAATGCACGTTTTTCCTTCGCCTAGCTACTACAGTAGCTACTAGTAGAGTACTACAGTAGCTAGCTAGCTACTCCTACTAGCTAGCTAGTAGAGTACTACTAGCTACTCTAGCTAGCTAGTACTAGTAGTACATTAGATGACTTTCATCACCACAGTAGGATTAGGGATACACTAATTTCAATCGCTTTACTTTACCGATGAGTGCAGTGGCAGCCTACCCATCATGCAATTTTTCAATTTCTCAACCTAGTAGGTGGGCCCATAGCTAGCGTCGCCAGCAATGCTAAACTTCCTGCTTTGTTACAAGATGAAACCGCTTTATTTTCTGTTCTTGGTGTTGTAAGTCAATGACATGAGCATACGGTAATAAAATGAGTAACTCACTCCCTCCCTCGAACTTTGCTTGTTGTGGATCTGTTCCTCTTTTTATTTTTTTAGATCCACAAATCCTTGGGATTGTACATGGGTGCCGAGTCACTGTACGCGTACAACAGATTCTCGTTGTATTGCGGAAAGGCATCGACCAATCGCTTTCCACGATATCGTTTCATGTGGTGTGCGTAGGGAGTAACACCCAAATATTGCAGGTGAATACTAGCATAATAATAAATTGCATCACGTAGGCAGTAAATATCAGATGCGTCTTTCGATTCGATCCCGGCACAATCCTTTCTAGCACCAGTACAGCTAACAAAACAAAACAAATGACATACCGCATATACTGCAGACTCAGTAGCAGAAAGGTACTGGTTACCAGGACGGGTTCCACCCAATTCCAGGACCACGCTCCTACTTCCAAGGATGTTTCTAGTTCCTTAGTAGGTGGATGTTCGGCCGTGACGAAATGTTCGTCAAAGTATTCGACCGTTGGCAGATGAAAGACCAGCGGTATGGACAAGACTCCCGCAGAAAAACAAGCAAAGAAACCCAACTGAAAGGGTACCGCCATGAACTTTTCGGATTCATGATTTTTGTGTTCAATGGTTAAAAATATGCTAGCCGCTTATCCGTACGTGAACCTTGTCGGTATTCATAATGTGTCGTTTTAGCATTTCTTCCAAGGCAGCATGATTGCCCGTGGCACCCAATGTAGTCAATGCCGTATTGTCCATTTCGCGATAAGTGGTAGGCATAGTACTAGCCATGGTCGGTGTTGGAAATTCCACATTATCCGTATTGCAAGTGCCCGACATGGCAATAACATCTTTCTTGCTCATCGTAGCAACTGCACCTTCCGTGTTTGTAGCCGATGCTGGTGCATACTTTTGAGTCATGACCTTTCGTCTGGAAAAGTGCTTTTCGTCGGATGCGTCTTGCCGCCGAAAAATAGTGACGTGCTTTAGTCGTCAAGGACAATGAAGAAGAGGAAGAAGAAGAAGAAGAAGTACTGGTTGGACGCCATCGCCATTGCCCTAGTAAAGCCAGTTCTCTTCTTGTCCCAGCTCTTCCTGGAAACAATGACAATCCACAATTTCGAATTGAAAAAATCATCTCTATGTACTTTTTGGGTCTACTACACCTAGAGTTGGACCTAAATCTCTACTTCTGTACTTCAACACTGAAATAGTAGTAGCTTGGCTTTGAAAGTAAAAAAGATTATAAAGGGCGGGTCCGATGGAAATTCTGCACAAAAAGACAGTGAACAAAGAAAAAAATAATAATAATAATGATTTTTGGTTCGAAGATCTATCTTCGATAATTTGTAGGGTTAAGGTTTTAAATTATTTAGACGCATCATTGCTCTTTGAAAAGTCATCTCAGCAACAACATCAAAACTGACTGCACACAGGAAGATTTCGACTCAACACACAACAACAATAACAAAACATCTTCACACTACTCTTATACTACTTTATTTACGCACCCATCCATTTCCAATTATTTCCACATCAAGATGAAGAAAACACCAGGTAAAGATTGTCACATTTTTGCTATTTGTATATTCTATTATTAATAGAGAATGCGTACTCTGTTGGGAGGCAGTGATGACAAGTACCGGTACCAGTTTCTTGTGCGCGTTTGTCAGAACCATTACTTTGTGTGTGTGTGTGTGTGTTTTCTAAAAAACTCTGGAAACCACTAATTCATCCTATTACTACTACTCCTATTACTACTACTACTTCTAATCATCATCATCATCATCATGAATATTATTATTATCATTAATAATAATAATAGCTGGGGAAGTCGTGATTGTTCCGCGCAATTTTAAATTGTTGGAAGAATTGGAAAGGTCGGAGAAAGGACACGGCGACATGTCCATTTCGTTCGGTTTGGTAGATTCAGGAGATACCTTCTTGTCGGATTGGAACGGTGGTATTCTAGGTCCGCCCGGTGTAAGTCAAAGAGTCTATCTGTGTGTGTGTGCGAAATATCATGTTGCGTATTTGTGTGTTTTGAGTTTTGAGTGATTGTGTTTTATCGTCTTTTTATAACTCAATTCTCAATTGATTATTTTATTTTATTTGCGGCACCAACTGCGAACCAACCTGAATATAATAATATACTCTATGTATACAACATGTACTATGATGTATGTATGCTACTCCAATACCATTTTCTACTTCTTCTTCTACTACTACATTCACAATCACACCGTAACAATAACGAACGAACAAATAAACAAAATACACGACATACATAACAGACATATCACGATGGACGATTTTATCAGCTTCGTATTCACTGTCCCGATAACTATCCCGCTGTTCCACCCGACGTCAAGTTCATTTCCAAGGTCAACATGACGGCGGTCGATGCCAAAACGGGCAATGTTATTACCAAAAAAGTTCCTGCCATGAAGAACTGGAATCGAAATATGGGCATCGAACAAGTGTTGCAATCCATTCGAGCCGAAATGTGCAATGATGCCAATCGTAAATTACGACAACCCGCGGACGGAACGACCTTTTAAGAATAAGAGAACTATAATTTCAACAACAACAAAAACAGAAAAAGTACTCGTACTGTAGGGAAGAAAAAGACTGATCATTTTATAACAAACAAAGACTAACTGAGCACCTTGCCCTTGCAGCTTTTCGGCAGCCTCGTCCCAATCCGGTTTCTACATCATTTCCCCCGAAAATTGCATTACTTTCATGTCGCAGTAGTAATGCCGCCGCTTCCATCTCCTTCTTCAGATTGAATAGGCATACCGTGTCGCTGAAAGTATCGTATTCGTGCCTGGGCAACCTTGGTTTCACGAACTTTGCGCTGAGTAACAGGATCCAAGACTATCATTGGTTTTTTTGTTTTGTTTTTCTTGTTGATATTGTCACCAATAATCGTTTCCTTGTTTTGGTCGGTACTAGGCGACGATGGCTTGTTTGCATCATCAGAAGCAGTAGTATTATCTTTGTCCGATGCCTTCCTTGGTTCGGCAGGTTCAAATCCATCCATAAATCCCAATTCGTTTTCTGGTGATGTTGTAGACCTTGTATCTGTCGCTTTTGTTGCACCGCCCATGGCAACGTTACGAGTCATGTTACCGTAAAAATTGGCAAAGGCAGCACCTCCCGTTTGTTTGGTAACATCTTGTCGTTCATCTTCTAGTCGTTGTTTTTCATCGGCAGCTGCCAATTTCTTTCGTTCTTCCAGTTTTCGTTGGTAAGCTGTGTGGTCGTGATAGTAGTAGTGGTGGTGGTAGTGGCGGTGGTAGTGGTGGTGTGTTGAAGTTAAATATATCAAGACACACAGAGAAAGAGAGAGAGAGAGAAAACCAAATAGTGATACACTGCGTAAGAAACATAATGGTATATTGGATATTACAAAACAACAAAACGTCCACGAGGCAATCTGGTCATGTGCAACGCAACGCAACGCAACCCAACCCAACCCAACCCAACTCAACAAAATAAAATAAATTACAATTCTTAGAAAATCCAACGTACCTTTGGTTACAAACTTTTCTTTTCCTTTGTAATCCAATTGCGCATCTTCTGCTTCTTGCTCTCGTGCTACTTTTCGTTCGTAAATGGCATCCCGTTCAATGTTGCGCTTTTCCGATTGCTTCAATAAATCTTGAATGTAACGACTCTTTTTGGGTTCTTCGGGCTGGTCGGAAGCTGTTGAATCTTTTCCTTTGGCTTGATGAAAGCTTTCGTAAACTCCATCGTAGTCGTATATTCCTGTCGAAGCACCACCGTTACCACCACTGCCACTGCCTTCTTCGGTTGCCATGGCTTTTTGAGCCCGTTTCCTCAAAGCTTCCTGTTCGGCCATAATTTCTCGATTGACTGCATCACGTCGTTTCTTGGCTTCGTTATGTTTGTTGTTAGCATCGTCTTTGCTGCTTATGCCACTTTCATCTCCGTTATTGTTGTTCTCGTCACTATCATCATCACTGTCTGATCCATCCAAAACATTCGTTACTTTCTTGCGTTTATTCAAACCAAAGCCCAACGTGCCTCCCGTCATATTCTTATGCTTATTCTTCTTTTTAGAAGAACCTGATAGATCAATATTCATCTTCTTTCGATAGTTATTTGAACGTGCAGAGTGTACGTCATGTATGTGTGTATGGCAAATACGAAAACTAATGTAAGAGTTGCATTTGCATTGGGTTTGTGCAAATTGCGTATGTGACCTCTAAAAGAAAAGTTGAGTTGATTGAGTCCTCATTGTTTAATAAGAAAATATGTGCGTCCAAATTTTACAGATGGAAGCTACTCGTACAAGTATATTATTAGTCTACTAGACTACTAGACTGCTAGTCTAGTACTGTTTGCTACTCGGAGTACCTGCTATTGCAAACCAAACGAATTCAGACATACGGTACTAGTCTGGAGTAGGCACATCGAAAGTAGTGTCCTGGCCCTTGACTGCTGAAGAGGTACTGACTGGTGGAAAACGATCTTTTTTCGTGGAACGGACGGCAGTCATTGATCACCACCATAATGAGGTAAAATAATAATGTCTAAATTGTTTATGCTTTGCTATTCTAACAATGTAGCAGTACGAGCAAAAGAACGGAGATTGTTGTTGCTGAATACAATCATTATTATTTGACAAGTAAAAAGAGTAGAAAATTTGGAAGACACTCAAATCGCTTTTTATTACTGGTGCCAGAGAGATTCCTCCTCCTGTAAACACGGCACAGGAGTTGCAGATGAATCCGCCTGGCGAGTGAGTTGATGAAAAAAAAAAGAATACAGTATTTTTTCTTCCGAATCATCTTTGCCTTGGTCAGCTGGCTTGCTAGCTAGCAATCATCTACAATATTCAATTTTCAAGCAATTTCTCTTCCAGATAACCTCCACGATTGGATAATGATTCCCACTGCAGTTTACCGGTAATACCATTGAACGTAATGCAAACATCGCTTGCATTCCTTACTTTGTTGGTTTGTTGGTCGTTCAAGGTTACGGAAATTGCGACCATACCCGACGAACGAGATTGTTCCAACAGTGGACAAAAGTCCGAATCTTCAGAAACCACCATCAGAGCACCCCGTGGACGGGCATTGTTACCATTATTATTCTTCACAGTAGAAGATTTCCACTTCTTGGAATGTTTAATCAAATGTTCGTCCACATTCTCGACGGAGAAACAACGAACTTTATGTTCGTTGAGAATGCGAAAGAGATCATTTCCAGAAAGCCGTGATAGACCAACCTGTGCCGATTTGTATTTTTGAAATCGTTCCGATTCCTTTGCTGTCAACTTTTTCTTCTTCTTCGTTTGTTTGGCCCGATTTATCCGTTTCGACTGTTCGCGATCGTGCAACATTTTCATGTGCTTGTTCAACTTGTCGTATTCTGTCCAACCCTTGCTCTTGTCTTTTTTAGTGAGCTTCATTTTGGATCCACAGATACCACAGCGAAGGTTTCCTTCGCCGTCCCGACCAGTCTGAGCTTTCGTTCCGTCCCATGGTATCCAATTGTCATCTTCACCATCACCATCATCATCATCATCGTCACTATCAGAAGGACGCGACTTCCAAGTTTGTGTGGATCGATTGGCAAAGGCTTCAAATGTCGAGATTTCACCACCAAAAGACTTGACAACCCTACGGAGTGGTTCGACAAAGCTCTTGATGCTCGATCGTTTAGGATCGATATCAATGTTATCCAGGTCTACAAATATTCCAACGGGCAATTTTTGTTGTAATTGGATCTGAGATGACGTTCCTTCTTCTTTTTCTTCTTCTTCTCCTGTACGGTCTGATGATGAAGACGATAATAATGCGCGTGTCGTACGTGCATAGTAGACTTGTGGTCTTTGTTGTTTTAGTTGTTTGTATTGCCTGTAATAAATATGATTTTTATTGCAGGAAAAAGTGCTGTAGGAGTAGTTGCAGGAAATGGCAGCAGAAGATGCATTATTTGTAAAACTACTGGTAGTACAGAGGCTGAGCGCTCTCATCTGTCGAGAGAAGAGCAGCAAAGTACCCATGGTATTATTTTTGTTGTACTCCAATCTCCTATCTTGATATCTATGATGGATTAAACCTTGTATACTGGCACACAAAAGTTCTAGTAGTTGGTTGTGTATTTGATGACTACGACATATGGTATAATCAACAGAGATTATAAGAAACAGCAGCAGCAGCAGCAGCAGCAGATGTAAACTGCCTTTGAGTTCTCCAATACTCGTATTACGTAATAATGCTACCAATTCGTATTCGTTTTGTTGCGTTGTCGAAGTTACCTTTTTTTTGTACTGTACTACTAATAATAAGAGTACTACCAGGGGGTACTACTGCCTGGTAGAGTTGAAAGTACTACTACTAGATCATCACTCTAGACTACTACTAGCAGAGCTACTACTACTACTACTACTACTCTACTACTCTACTAGCTAGGTCTAGTAGTAGCTCTAGCTAGTAGTACCTGGTATTTGTAGTAGCCAGTAGTCACAGTCGCTACTACTACTACTAGAGAGTACGTACAGTGATCCAATAAAGTGCGCCCAGGTTGACGCTACCGGTTGCCTGGTACCGTTGTTAGGTAATCGAGCATTATTTTTGTTTAGCTAGCTACTAGACCTACTAGTATCTACTGGTATGAACTTGTGGGAATGGATAGTTTCATTGTCTGTTTACCTGCGTGCATAAAGACATGCATGCTTCTAATACAGGCGAAGCCTCAATTTTTATCTCATAATCGAGTAGTACTCGAGTAGTCTAGTACCTGTCAAACTCTACGGCAGGACGCAAGCAGCCGCAGATGTACCAATTTTGCTCTTGCAACATATATTAATCACATTATATAATGTTCAGTATTTATTGCACGGCCAAATTGATTCCATTTTGAGCCTCGACCGAAATAGATTGAAAAGCGTTACTTATGCAGTCACCGGGCAACTGCTGCTGCATTTGCATCAAAATATTCGCCAAACGAGAACATGTCTCCTGTGAGGCAATGCGTTCGCCATCGCTGACGTAAAATAGAATTTTGCCCACCACCTCCAGGACCCGTGTGGCATCGGATGTCAAATTGATGGAACCCTTCTCCACCAAGTCGCAAAAACCAGCGTGACAAATTTTGGCTTCATCTGCATCTTCGCGCAATGGCAAGTTTTGAACAAACATATTCAGCATCTCATCCTTCTGAACCGTACTATGGTTGGCAAAGGGGGCATTGTCAACGAGAATAAGAGATGCCAGAGCTGAAATAGCATTCTCGTACATCATGGGGCTAGGACATTCTTCCTTGGTGGTTGACTTGACAGTCGTAACCAAATGGTGCAAAAGTGTATCGATGTGGGGCGCAAGAACAGCACAACTAGGAGCTTTGCGGCAAATTTGAGAGATACCGTAAATAGAGGCAGACTTTAACTCAATGTCACCATTGTTGGAAGCGTCATCAATTCCCAGAAGAATGCCATAAACCAACTTTCCCCCGTACCTGGCAGCTGCCGCCGATCCGCAAAACTCTATACAATCGTCAAAGAGGCATACGGCGCACAGTCGGGCTCGAATGTCCCCGTTGGTCAAGCTAGGACCCAAAGCAGGAGCAACTAGCTTGTCAAAGAGCGGCTCGAACTGTTCCTTGAAGAACTTGAGCGTATACCCGACCGAGTCAACCAGAGGCGTCAGAAGCGTCTCCTCTTCTTTGAGTTGAGCTTCGCATTCTTGTTTCTCGTCCTCACCGGTGAGAGCTCCGTCGCGTCCAGAAAGGACACGGTAAATACCTGACCTCCGTTGGAGGCACGATGAAATGGAACCCATGGCCATGAAGACCGTTTCCGTGGCATCAGCTTGCGTCAAACCCGACGATACAGCTGAACCGTAGCTATCTAATCTCTGATAAACACTGTAGAAAACCTCGCTCAGGGCATCCGCCAAAGCATACAACGTGTCAAGATCGGCAACGTCTTCCGAGTGAATTTGTTTGGAAATCGTTTGAACCAACTTTGGAAACCATTGGTGAAGCTTTGCAACATCAAAGTTTGAGTCGTCGGCAGCCGAACAAGCAGCTTCAAAAATGGAGGCTACAGCCTGGACAGACGTCGACCGAACTTCCGGTGAAAACTGAAAATTGATCAGCGGGACAAAAGCGTTCAAACAAGGCTCCACATATGGCCCAAACGTGGATCCAAGTGCAGAGGCATGCTCGTACACAGCTCGAGCTGCTTGGGCCTTTTCTTGGATCTTAGAAGTGTTCACCGTGAACCTTTGCATTCCCTTTCCAGGAAGGGCCACCGTCATACTTTCCAAACCTGTATCCTCGTCGACTACCAACCCATTGCGCTTGGTAGCGTCCAATCCTGCTTCATCCCCGTCAGTCACAGAGACATCTGGTGGCGCAGTTGCTCGTGCAAGCAAATGAGGCAGCACGAGGTCAACATAGGGAGCGTAATCAGGTCCCATTACGGCGGCGATTCTTGCACAAGCCGACAGCAACTGGTCCAAAGGCAGCGCCGAGTTTCCCGAATCAGCCTGTTGCAAATTGGGCACAACAAATTGCATGATTTGCCGAGCATCTTCTCTATAAGTAGCACAAGTGGTCTCGTCAGACGCAATTGCTTGGCCGACAATGGTCGCGGATTCAATGGAGGCTCCGATAAGTTGATTAATTTCATGGTTGCCGCGATGTTGCATTTGTGAGCACGTTAAAAGACCAGGCATGATAAAGGCGTAAAAGGGGGCAAATGCCTCGCCACTAGCTTCTGCTAGACAAGCAACAGCTCCGATTGCCTTAATTTTCACAACTACCGCTCCACGATCCATCACGTCTAGCGAGAGTGGACCAGCCACCAAGGCCTGCAACAAGTCGGATAAATATAGAGTAACAGGATGAAGACTACCGTCGTTGATAGCTGTAGCTTTTCTGCCACCTCGACAAAAGCTGACAATCGCCAAGCAGGCGAGTGACGATACTTTGGTACAAGGAGACCGGACGGCCTGCGACAGTCCTTGTAAAATTTGGAGGCTGTATCGACGTTGAATCGTTTCGTTACCCTGATCCAGCTCGACATCAGCTTCACATAAAACGCCCAATAATCGCAATGCCTGCCACTGGACCCGAATAGGTTGGGCTTCGGATGCCAAACTCAAGGCAGCTTCCATGGCTATTGGAACGTAAGGTGTAAAAGATACAGGAGCCGATGTCAGACATGCTTCCATCATGGAAAGAGCCGCACGTTGTCGTTTCCAATCGGTTTGGTTTTGCAACAAATTTTCCACCAAGGGCAAGGCAACCGAAATAGCAGGACCTGCCATACTGTGAATAAATGACTGAAAAAGGGATTCAGCGTAGCTGGCATCGTCATCGCCTTCCCACAGATAGTCATCGAAAAGTGAGGCTGGGTCGCTAGCCCATCCTTCGACATCATCATCAACTCCCGTAATCATGATTTGAGCTGTGAGTTCAATGACACCGCGTTGGTTTTTGTGTGGGTTTCCCTGCACTAGCATTTGGGTCAGAGCAGGCTCGACGGCCAAGATCTTTCGTTTGACATCTACCAGGGCACAGAGTGAGGACAAGACTTCCAAGGCAGCAAGAGCATCGGTTGAATCGTCATTCTTATCGTTGATTTGATTGGCCACTAGCAGACAGGCCGTGACAATTTGCTGCAGGATCTCCTTGGTTCCTGCCAACAACGAAGGGCAGTAACTCGCCGCATTGGTCCATTGTTGCAAGATTTCGAAAACGCTGCTGCTATTGTCGCTATTGTTGTTAAGGATTTGGTACAAGGGTTCCATCAGAAAAGGCAAGCAGGCTCGACCCAATTCGGCTGCTGCAGAATTAGGATCAACGGTATCTGTCGGTAAACTTGCAGTGGCAGGCAAAATGCTATGCGTAGAATGTTGTTGCTGGGTAGCAATGGCAGCCTGAACCACGACGCGCATCAAGGCTTCCAAGGTGGTAGTAGCAGTATTGTTGTTACTGTTAGATAGACAAGTAGTGCTAACTTGCTGGATAAGGCTGGGGAGAGAGGGGACAGCCATCGAAGCAAAGACAGCAGGGACACGTTCTGCCATGGCAGCCAACAATCGGAGGGAGGAAATGTCTCCTTGCACGACCTAATTTTAAGGTGAGAGTTGTAATGAAGGTGAGATTGAAGTGTAGATATGGACAGATATCAGATATAAAGGGTGAGTGAGGCTCAAGTCCATAGCAGTAGAATAGAACTGGTTTATGTAACAAGACCATGCACAACTAGACTACCCCATATCCGATTTTATTTCTAGAAAATTTACATTCAACTTACCGCCGCAGAAATTGTTTGCAAAATTCTGGCCATGACTTGTTCGGAATCTTGGGGAGATGGAGACAACATGGCCAAGACAGCACAAATTTCGGCCAAACAATATCCAATGCTATTACGGATTGTAATTTGGTACTGTTGTTGCATAAATGATTCTAAAAGAGGACTCAAAGCAGCTTCTAAAACAATTGTATCATTGGATGACAATCGCAAAATGTCGCGACGCAACAAAACGGCCGCCAATCCGGCATTTGGTTGTTGCTGCTGCTGCTGCTGTGAAATTATCAGGTGGACCAACCCTCCCACTCGTTCTGCGGGAGGAATGCCTTGAAAAAATGTTTCCGCTTGACCTCGACGCGAAGCTTCTGGAGACATCAATGCATCCAGTAGCTCAGGTGTAATCTTTGTCATTGTCATTCGCCGTTATATTATGTTGATGAAGTGGTACCAATAAAAAATGGAGGAAATTGTGAATGAAGGAAAGAGCAAATTGAAAAATACAAAATACTCGAGTAGCTTTGTATTGCGCCAAAAAGACGAAAATGGCGGGCTTCATCAATCGTCGGCCGACCTTTTGAGATTCTGGGTGGATAATGGTACTCTGTCTGTTCTCCTGAAAACGTCTGTCATTCTCCCGGTGATGCCTTTGCTTTTCGTCTCGCTTCGAAAGATCCATCCGACAGAAAATCAGCAGCTAGCTAATACTCGAGTAATAATAAAAGCATAGTCGAGTACTTAGTAGACCACAAGCACCATACTACAATACGTACTCAGCTTCTCATAATACTCGTCGTATTCAAAATTTGATAGTACCGTTACATTCGAAGTAGCCCGTTCCATCTCGGGTAGCACAACTTTCTAGCTACTGCTGGCTAGTACTCAACTCACCTCACAATAGCCAACACTTCTCTTCCTACTAGTATGGGATACGGATCTGACAATAGTTCAGCAAGTCAATCGGACGATTCGGACAACGACGATGACGACGATATTAATGCTTTTTATTCTGCACTTCCTGCGGTAGATCCCGAAGGAAACGAAAGCGAAGATACGGTAGACTTGCGAGTTCCTGGTGCCGAACATTTGTTAGTGTTGTTGGACTGCAATCCAGATATGTTTGTTCCTTCGGTGCCTTTCAAACAAAAACGGCATCGTCATTTTGATTACGAAGAAGACGAAAGAGAATCGGAATTTGTAGGAAAGTGGGAGGAAGAGGAAGAGGACAAAGGTACTGGTGGGACAACCATGAAACACGAAGACAGCAACAGGAGGAGACGTGAATTGATTACCCCCATTGATGCCGTTCTCCAGTCGTTGCAAGCACTTATTCGTCAAACAGTTCGTGATTCGGTCAAAACGAAATCGGGAAAACGCAATGGATTTGGATTGACGTTGTTCAACACCAAGAAGCGAACACGATTACCCATTTGGCAAGATTTGTACCACAACGAACGCAGAGACAGATATAACAACAACTCAAGTCGCTTCAATGGAAACAGTGGTAGTAGCGACAGCGAAGACGATGACAGCCACCAGGAGGACAAGAGTGATAGCGACAGTGACAGCGACAACAGCAATAATAACAACAATAGCAGACCGCGGGGATCTAAATCCACTCGCGCCAGTGCCGAAACCACGGTCCATGATGTCATTCTTCTAGATCCACCGGGAAGTTTGACAATCAAATCCTTGCGCCAGTGTTTGCCCGATCCCAATCACAATTTTACTCGAAAATTGGATTTGCAACAAGAATTTATGGATGCTAACAGCAGCACGATGGTGGATGGAAAAGATGGTACTCAAAAGACGGGTACAGCAAGTTCATCAGAATCTTTTTTGAAAGCTATACGGGACATTCCCGAAATCTTTCGCGACGCTAGCTGCGTGGCCAAGGCGCGGAAGGCTCACGAAAAAATTCGAGATGATACCAAGACTATCTGGATCTTTACCAATCGAGATAATCCGGTGGCCAATGACTCGGATCCGACTGATCAAATGAATGTGTTCCAAAATACGGCCAGTGATTACGAACGAAATGGGTACAAGCTCAAAGTCTTTCCGCTTCCCAATGCCAACAGCAAATCATTTCACATGGAACGTTTTTTCGACAAATTTGCCAAAGCCCCAGATATTTTGTTGCGCAACTTGGAACACTATTCTTCCAAATCAGATGGCGACTTTGATTTGGATTTAACGCAAGTTTTAGAAGGACACTGGAAAATAGTACGTCGTGCTTATCTTTTGCCATTGGTATTTCCAGATCAATTGCTGGCTGAAAAAAGCGTTACTACTAGCGCTATAAAAAGTGAGGAGGGTTTGGCGTCGGCATCTCCAACCAATAAGACTCAAGACGACCTAGATGAAGCAGACGACGAACGATTACGGGAAGAACGAGAGAGAAAAATAGGTATCATGTTGGATTTCTTTTCTCCGGTACACTTGCAAACCGAACCACCCAAAATCAAGATTTTAAGAGAGGTCGACGAGGAAGATCATGTGGAATTGGAACGTGTGCATTATCATCTTTTGGAGAGCAGTGGAGAACGTTTGGCTATCAAGAAATCCTCGGACAATAGCAAGGAAGCCAAGGACGCCTACGCAGCGCAACCAGGGTTGGACCGGATTCGTACTTTCCATAGTTTGGGTAAAAAGGGCAATTTCATCCCCATTTCTAGAGCCGAAATTGCAGAACTCAAGCGCCGGTCTAACGCCAGTGGCGTCTTTCCAAGCTTGGTTCTACTTGGATTTAAAAAAGCAGTCTCTGTACCATTTCATCACAACCTCAAGACTTACTTTGTCTATCCCAACGAAAGTATAGTTGACGGAAGTACCGCTGCGTTTGCACATTTGCATCAATCCATGCTCAAGAAGAACGTTGTGGGTATTGGAGAACTTTTGGTTCGTAAAACTGGTACTTCACGGCTAGTCGCCATTCATGCCATGGAAGAAGAGTTCGAAGAAATTGATGACGAGGACAGCGACAATAGCGAAGGAGGAAAAACATATGCACAATCGTATCCACCAGGTTGGATTGTGAATTATTTGCCCTTTGAGAATGAATTTCGAGCCATGCCAGCGGACGAATCCTTCGAAGAGGATTTCGAAGTCTCGCCGGAGGTCCTGGCGGCCACAGGTACTCTAATGAAGGAAATGTTTGGGCAAGAGTGCGATTTGGCCCGGTACGTCAATTTCACTTGTATGGTTTGCGTCAGGCTGAGTGGTTTTAAATTTCGACTAACTTTATCCCCCGCCATTGTCATAACATGCAGCGACTTCAAGAATCCGTACCTTGAAAAGTTCTGGGACTATGTAGAAAGCGTTGTCATGGAAGAAGAAATGCCCGTTGAGAAGGACTACACCATCTCTCCAATCGACGACGAAGCCCTCCGCAAGATGACGGATCTCGTCAAAACGCTCACAAAGATCCTTCCCAAGGACGAAGAGAAGAAGCGCAAAGCTGATGAAAAGCCAAGCGCCAGCGACGAAACGGATTGGTTAGCTGAATACCAGGCCGGCAATCTACCAAGGTACAAAATTGATGACCTTAAGCTAGGACTAAAGAATTTTGATGAAAAGCTTTCGGGGAAAAAGGAGGTGCTTGTTGAACGCCTATGCGAAGCCATTCGAAGGGCGCATAATTTGATATAATCCGAGTTCAGTGGTGAATTCGAGGATCATTTGAATCAAAAGGGACAAAATAAGACAATATTATAATATTATATGTGGAGTAGTAAAACCTTGAGTTTAAGTAAGTCTAGAGCAATTGCGTCTTTTTAGACTGAGTATCGCATGAAGGTAACTCCGGAGGAGGCGACTCCGGAGGAGGCGGGGGCGGCGGCGAGCTCTCTGTTCGCTCTTGCTTTCTCCCCTGCATCGTCTTGCTGCTGAAGGAGGGATTGAAAAATTCGCTCTCCGCTTTTGCAAGTTCATTGAGAAAGCTGCTCCAAGCATCCACAGGTTCGGCATTAGTTTTAACATGAGTCTCAGGTGAAGGCGAGACTGAGTTACTACTGCTAGAACAATTACCTGAGTCTTGGTCGGCAGGAGATAATTCTCGGATGCTTCGACGTTGTCCCGAACACGCCGAACGGCGTGCACTAGAGCCGGAGCGAGCCAAGATACGTCCATCACAATCAGAGGGCAGTTTTCCGGTATCGCTCATGGGCGAAATTGGGGTCATGGGACTGTCTGCGCGCAATTTTGTACTGGAAGCAACATATTCAGGTGTTGGTGTCATTGGGTTGGGAGAAATGTTTTGATTTTTCCTCAAGTACGCGGCGACCTCAGGGCTAAGCAATGCCTCTAGATCGGGCTGGAGGTATGGGTTGCTGGTGGGCGCAGCACCATTGGAAGAAACATATTTAATCTGCCCGTCCTCAGCAGTGTAGTGAGCACTGTCAAGCTCAGACGCGCCACCTTGTGTGCTTGAAGCAACAGAATAATTGGCAAGAGACGCGACTTCAATCTTACTCTGGAACATGCTGTCATCGTCTAGGTACATAGAACCGTCAACAGACATCAGGTCGTTGGACGCTGAATAGTACTCGTTGGGGTCAGCAACCGGGGTAGATGATTTTCGTCCTGACTGATGAGAGATAACAGACCCTCCGGAAGAAGCGATCACTTCCACTGACTCAAGATCCTGTGGAGCATTGACGTTAGAGCACATACTGGAATTGACTGTGGCTTCTGGGGCCATGGCGTTGTCATTCAAAGCCTCTACTAGTTCTTCATCTTCTGAAATAGCAGTTTTTAAAAGAGAAGACGAGTACGTGTTGTCCGTTTTCTCTTTCTTTGTAGCAGTAGGAAGTCCGACGGCAACAAACGTAGTATCGAGCTTCTTTGGCGAGGGTGCTCCACCAGCAGAATCATCTCCGCTGGCAAAAGATAATTCACACTCAGCCGGAGATTCTTCAATAGATGCAAGCGTGGCAGGAGTCACTGCTGCAGGTGAGTGATTCTTTGACGCTGGTTTGACGAGCCTCTGTCCGGGTTTTTCGGGGGTTTTGGGGATCGATGCCAGAAATTCTTCTTCGTCTCGACGGCATTCGTCTTCAAAGTTATTCTGAGCACCAGCGAATCCCTTTTCGTCGCTTTCATTGAGCACGACTTCGTTGTCTTTGGAAGTTGCCTCCGCCTTTCCTTTACGGGCTCTTTGAGCTAGCATGACAATCACAATGGCCAAAGCTAATCCACCACACACTGCAATCAGAATGATTAACAAATTGTTAACAAAGAAGTCCTTGACATCAGCTGAATCTTCGGTAATGGCTGCATTGGCATCGATCTGCGTCGACGACTCTGTGGGAAGCACCACGGCGCCACTGCCCATGTCACTATCAATATCAGTGTCCTTTGGAGGTGCTGTTGTTAGATCTATCACGGGAATGTCGGATGCTGGAGCAAATGTTGGACTGCCAGTGGTTGAAATATCTTCCTCGGCAATAGGAGAGCTTGTGATTGGAGAAAGTGTCTCGTCTTTTGTTGGGGTTACAGGATCGTCCTTAAAGTCGGCAATCTGAATTGCATGGATCTTCCCAAAAATATCTCCGTAATAAATCATATTGCCATCAGAAGATAAACTGACGAGACAAGGGATTCAAGCACCGTAAGTTATCGCTAGCAACGTAAGAAGCAATCATAGCTCATCGAGTGTGTTGGGTTGGACGTACCTGAAATCAGCTTCGACGGCATCCGAACAAGAAGGAATTCCGGTCACATCATTGCAGTCAACTCGCCATTCAATGTCACCAGTCAAAGCATCGTGTTGTCGTAGTTCGCCCGTCATACTCTCAATGACGTACAATTTTGCGTCTTCGTCGGCTCGTTCGACCAATCGAGGCTCTGCTACAATAACACTCCGAAGACCTCCATCTTCCTTCCATAGAATACGTCCACTCTCGGCTTCAATACAGTATAGTTCCGTGGAGGCGCCGACCTGGTACAGCACCGTCCCATCCGAAGAGAGAACAGGAGGGACCAGTAGTGCTGTAAATAATTTGGTGTGAATGTGAGTGTGAGTGACTTGTACTGTGAAGCTATCACACCCTAATTCCCAACAACACAACAGCAATAAAACAACAAACATGACAAAACGTATTGAAACAGAACTTACGCTGCGATGCATTTCCCTTGTTGGGTTCCAAGGTAAGATCCCAAGCAGGAGTCAAGTTTTCTCCTTCTCCCGAGACCACGCCCGACACATCGTTCCAACCTCCCAAATTGGCGCCCGTAGCACCCACAAAAATTTGTTCCGCATTTTGGGTCACAGCAGGTCTTGTCACGGATGGCAAGGACCAGTCGCTCAACAGAGTGAATTCATAGGCATCACTATTTCCTTGTCTAGTAGTCGCCGTGGTGGATTCATCAGATGGGTTGGTGGACGGTTTCAAAACGTACACGTTGCCTCCGCGGTTGTTGGTAACACTTAAGTATCCATTATTCCAAGCTTCCGACACCACAATGACATCCTGACGTTGTCCGGAAACTGTAGCCATGGTCGTACCGGCGGGAGGTCCCAGTGGACCATTTCGATCTGTTGCTGGTGCCAGGGATGCCGTTACGACGGGATCCGTCGAATGTAATCGAATGACCGAAATTTGTCCCGACATGGCATCATCACCACCACCACTACCACCGTCCGTTGTTTCTTCTGTGTTGATGGGGGTATTGTGCACAACGTACAGGATATTATTGGTCGTTCCTCCCAGCACAGGTTTGCCTGTAATAATACCATTCAAGTCCAACGACCAGCGCAACGATCCATCCAAATTGACTGCCAATAAACGACTTTGGGGAACCGTCCGACTGGGATCCAAAGTGAGATCATTGTAAGTCACAACTCCTGCTTTTACGGGAACATCCACGACCGCATAGATGGCATATTCTACTCCTTCCGACTCGGTGGTTGTGGTTGCATCCCTGACCAGTGTTACACCAGCACTGGTCGATTCTGTGTAAGTTCCCGTGACTGTATCGGGAACAAAAACGATGGATGATTGTTCTTGTTGTTGGTTGTTGTTGTTGGAGGTATCGATCAAGTGAAGACTGCCATCATCGGCCGTTACGAATAAAATGCCAGTCGCATCGTCCAAAAAGACTTCATTGCCTCGTCGTAATCCGCGGCCACTGAGTGTTCCACTTCCATCAATTTGTGTCGTCCATTGTACTTTGGGTTGTGATAAAAAGCTGGCATCTGAAACACTAATAATGAGAAGCAGAGTGAATAGGAGGCTGAACATGCAGAGCAACCGGACCTTACGAAGACCTGTAAATAATAATGGTACTGTCATTTTTTTCTTTCTTCTGTCTCGTCGTTCTTTCTCTGATTCTAAAGCGCAAAGAAGTCTGTTGCCTGCTGCCTGCTGTCTGCTGCCTGCTGCCTGCTGCCTGGTCTGGTGTCTAGTGTCTGGTGTGTGAAACAAGAAATGCTGTTGCTCTTTTCGATTCTTGAGGCATAAAGTGAGTATCCAGCTAGCTGCCAGGAGGGAGAAGAAGGTGAGTTACCAGGTAAGACAGCAAAAAAAAAGAAGGGGGTTGCACGGTTGTGTTTTGACAGTAATACAGTAATACTGCTGGTATATGCGTGATCAGATGATGATGATGATAATACTATTAGACTACTCGTCTACTATTAGAGTCTAGAGCATTCAATTTTTTTTGCCTTGTTGCTTGCTGTAGAGTACTACACTACTTCAGATTTTGTGAGATCATCTTCGTACGAATCATTTTTTTTTTGTTGGCACTTCACACGGGATAGGAAATCCAATAATCCTAATTAAATGCTGATAATGGGTTGGATCATTGCATTTTTTCAATTAGAGCTGTTATGTTATCTTCAGGCTGAAGATGATCATACTTGTCACTTTGTTGGATAATTAATTTACTGTTCGGGTGGAATTTTAACATCTGCCGTTCTGTCTTCCAAAATGTCGTCACTGAACAGACGTAGACTTGTCGTGTAGAAAAATACAGTAAGAAATTTTGTTTTATTATTACTCTATTAAAAAATTAAATTGAAATCTACTGTAATTTGTACCTTCTGGTGCGACCGCACCAGAAGGTATAAATTAGATTTTTATACCTTCTGGTGCGACCGCACCAGAAGGTGTAAATTAGATTTTTTATGCCTTCTTGAGATAGAGTATTTTTTATTAAGTAGTATTTTTTTTTAATCCCCCCGCCCATCTGCGAGACATCATCATCATAAATAAAAATCATAACCATAATATCGAATGTTCCTGCGTAAGCAAGTAGTCTAGTGCACTACTCGAGTAGTAGACTAGTTATCTACTCGTAGACAACCAAAGGCAACAACTGGTTTGATCAATCCAGAATCTGATCTATTAACAACATGACGTTCCCAGTCGTTATCCGTGTGGTACATTTGGCAATCATAATTGCAACTATAATAGTAATACACATACAGTGCACTTGCATCCAAGCCTTTTCAAATCCACGAACAACATCACAAAAAATAATATCTTCCCCACTAGTAGCAACCACCACCACCACCGCCGCCGCCGCCGCCGCCTTCGCCCCACTACCAATCCACAAAAATCCTTCGTGTTTGCATCAACAACAGTCCAGTAATGCTAACTACGGTCGTGGTGCACAAATATGGCCTCCCAATGAAAACCGTATCCGTTTGGAAGATTCGTTTCCCAATGGTGTCCTACCAGATCGAGTGGTAGAAACGCTTCGTGTTTTGGCCACACCAGAAGTATCCACAACAATATCCAATGAAAATGACGACAGAAAGACTACTACTACTACTACTACTACTACTACTACTACTCGTCGTCGTCAACGAAAATACGTATCACGAACCCTCGGTCGCATCTTGCGACGAGCGGCATCCGCACAAGAAGAAACCGAAGCCGAAGCAGGAACCAATTCGGCAAACAGCATTACGGATAAAACACCCATGGCTTTGGCAGCTATTCTGATCATGACGGGCATGGTCCAACCTTTGGATGGACTATTGGTATCTTTCATGACAGGATACTTTGTTATACTCTTCTTGTGGGCACGATCTGTTCGAATGGCTGATGGCATCACACCCTCCATGCCTTCCTTGCCACCACAGGGACATGTACCAAATATGGTATCCAATCCATTAGGATCGGCACTGACGGTATATTCTGTGACGTATCAATATTGGTTGGGACTGGGAGCTGTTTTGGGTTTGTTAGCACCGGTACTTATGACGATCACGTATGGACTATCAGCTCAAACGGAATGTGCCAGAGCTTGTGCTCGACCACTGTTTTTTGTTTCCTGTCAAGCCATTAGCGAAGCACTGTCGCGACGATTTTTGGTACGTACAGTAGTTATTCATTCATTCATTCATTCATTCATCATCATCAATGCTAGTTGTAGTAGGTGTTGCTCGAATTGTTGTTGTTGTGCTGATGCTGCTTCGTGCTGACTCAAACACTCACAACAACATAATTTCAATTGCATACATAATATTATTATGTAGACACCTCTACCGATTCGTATTCTCATACCAGTGGCCTACAATACGGTCCGACTAGGATATCTATGGAATTGGGCTTTCTCTGTGGCCAATTTAGGACTGATTGGTCGATTCATTGCCGTTGGCAATCTGACGTATTGGATGACCAATTTATTTGCTTTCTTGATACCAGTAGCCACTGTACGGTACATGAGAGCTCACTTTTTTGCTGTCGAAGCAGAACAAGTCATTACTCGACCAGGTATGGAGGACTCTGCTGGCTTTATGTCGTAAATAAATGTAAGCAAAATAATAATACGGAGGATGAGGTTTCATGTTTGCTGCACTGGGAAACATGCGCATGAAAAGCATTTGGTTTCAAGCTTTCAATGGGAAAACGAAAAAAAAAAAGTAACGCTACCAACTTTTTTACTGTGCCAAGCTTTGCCGCTAATTACACCGAACCCAGCCAGCCAGACTTCCAAACAAGCAAGAATTCGTAGGCAACACTATTTTATGATATTGCTTTAACCTACCGGACGTAGAAGTTTTTGCGACTGCATTCGTTTTTTTTAAACAAAACTCTAGTTGGCCACTTCTGCAGCCTCGGCTTTCTTTTTCTTTTTCATATTCAGCATGCTCATGTATTTTGAAACAGTAGCACCATGAGAGAGCATACCTAAAGTATGTTTGAATGCCTCGTGGAAATTTTCAATCTTTTCAAATTCGGGCACTTTTTCAAGTAATTTGGCGGCACCATCGTCGTCCAATGGTCCCTTCTGAAATAAGTTGGCAACATTGTCGGGCATCGTTTCTTGGCAAAGCTTGGGCAAGACCTCTCGGGCCATAGGTCCCAGCTCTTTTCCGTCCTGAAATCCCATTCCCTCTCGACCTATCCATTTCAGCATGCGTTGGACCAGTAAATAAAATACTTTGGACTCTTGCATAGCCGTAAAGAGGGCCACTCCGAATTTCATCTTTCCAATTTCCGAGAGAATGTACAAGGGACCTGTTTTCATGGCTCTGCAATAATCTCGAGATTCCTGGTCTGGTGTCAAGTTAACTCTTGCGTCAGTGTATTGTTGATATAGCAATTGCTTCTCCTTGGCCTCCTCTTCAGGGCCGATGTAAGGCGTATTTGTCATGGTAATAATCAGCACATCAAGATATAATAGATCGCCTTCCAGCAAAGCAAAAGCTACGTCTTCGCATGCAGAAGCGCCGTTTCGTTTGATTAAATTGGCCATGGCCCACGTTCCAGCTATCCATTCCATCTGATCAGAAAAAAAAAGAAAAATTATTAGATTCTCGGAAGTTGCAATATTTCAAAATAACATCATCAAAGAAATTAAAGACAATTAAATGAAAATTGCAATACAAAAATTCATGTTCTTACTTGCATGCCTGTAAATCCGGTAAAATTGTACTGTCCGAGCTCGCTGAAGGCCATGGCTGGAAATCCTGCCAGTCTCGTCTCGGGGGCTTCGTAAAACTCATTTCGCATCACCAGCAATTCCGCCAAAATTTGGCACTGCTCATATTGGTCCGTGGTGTCTTCCACGTACCCTCTCGGTCGACCTCCTTCCTGAGGCAGCGGCAGCTTGTCTTGGAGGGTTAAATTTGCAGGCTTAATAGCCGTGGATGAATTCACAGGATTGGTCCCCTTGACCTTGACTTCGTATCGGATTTCGCCTTGATCGTCCTTTACTTGTCGAATCACCAGACCTTTCTTTCCGTTGAGTTTCTTGCCTCCTTCTGACTGCAACGAGTGAACAGAAACGACTTGACCTGTTTTGAACAACATGAGGAACGTAGTATGGTATGTTTGGTAACCTAAATTTATGTAATACGTTCGTTGTAAAGTAAAAAAAAAAAAATAGAATGTCTAATTAACGGGGATCACAACACTGGCCCCCCACCAGCGGGGCGCCATGGTTACTTGAGGGCAACCAAGGGCACCCGCAGTGGAGCAACAATGTTGATCAC
>Ga0100402_1001288_pt1 | contig 28995 bp, 11 predicted proteins | sample CryGeyme20150102_FD_80419 | JGI IMG/M metagenome (GOLD analysis project Ga0100402, IMG submission 80419) | Groundwater microbial communities from Crystal Geyser aquifers in Utah, USA - Crystal Geyser metaG 2015-0102 | ecosystem: Environmental > Aquatic > Deep subsurface > Groundwater | place...
AGAACTTCATCCTTCATTTCATACAGCTGTTGGATCTCCCGTACAGCTTGTCTGGCTGCGGCAGCTTGTTTAGTGGCAGCATCGTGGCCATGTCTGTCATCGTTTCTGGCCTGCCAAGCCATATGGGCTTATTTCTCCCAGCTGAGTGATCGTTCACTTTCTCAGCCTGCGGAATAACTTGACTACTACAATGGTAGACTATTACCTGTATATGTTCCGGATTCATGAACTATGGAAGACAGACAAACCCCGGCATCATCTAGGTCTGTACAACCATGGATATGGTCCTGGTCACAGGTCACAGACACACAGAATAGAAGGCATACATGACTACATGTAAGACTGGTTTAAGATTGAGCTATATAGTTAGTGTTGGCAAGACTATTCCAAGGTATTGCAAGACTCTCTAGAGTGCGAAAAGACCAACAAGAGCCACCAACATCACTTTCACAACACTCGGAACAAACAAGACCCCAGCCGATCCATCCACTTTGCACCTCCCATTGCGCAATCCATCCTTGAAGTCCTCCAGAACAGCAACATTGATATCGTCGTGCGACAAGGTTGTAAGATCGCAGGATCTTGGCAAACAGACAGGAAGGTTGTTCAGGTGCATGCGGAGTTCACTTGCGCCCAAAAGGACCTCGCAGTCGTATTCCATTTTATCTTCAAAAACAGTTCCGTTAGATGCTGCGCATAGTTCTTGATACGCAGTAATGTCTTTGTTAAAGGTAACGTTGCAATCAAATGAGCCGAGACCTTCGGAAACGTCACATGCATCGACATTACCGAGAACCGCATCAAATTTGTCCATCAGGCTCCTGAGTTCAGCTTGAACTTCAGCCTCATCTTCGAGAGCTTAGATGCCGGCGAGACATTCGGGAGAGGCAGCGCCTTGGGCCTGTCCGACCAGGATTGCGATTGCGATGAAAGGGATACCGAAAAAGGCGGTGCGGTCGATCATTTTTTACCAACAATTTTCTGAATGCAATGCGAATCAAATGGCTTAGAGAGAATCTGGTCTTTGTTTGGAGAACCACAACATCCGTAAAGACATTTTGTTGAATGCCGGGACAAGATCTACTACCGGGGTACCAGTACCACTCGGAAAAACTTTTCGTACGGTAGAATGCCGGGACCAGAGCGACCTAAGACTACTACCTGGTACTGTACCTGGTACTGCTGTACCAGTACTCTCTACTAGAGGTAAAAATGTACCAGTGTACCATAGAGATAGTATGGTTAATTAATTCTGGCTGTTCCTATAATTCCATGTTATTCTCAATATGACGTGTTAATATGGTCAAATTTTGTCTGCTCGTCAAAATCTTCCGAGAATTTTTTTGACTAACTACATACTACCTATAATAATGTACATACTACCTATACTAATAATGATTATTTGATGCATTTTTTCGCAACAGAATATGGAATTAAACAACAATAATATGCAAAAACTGCATACGAGCAGTGTACTAGTACCAGGTAGTAGAGTACTGGTAGTAGTAGTCTAGCTAGCTACCGCCTCCTGGTACAGGTTGCTACTGCTACGTACTGTACTCCTGTACCACAGTATGACTCCCCACCCACCAACCGCCAGTATTCTTGCTAGTATTCTGGTAGTATTCTTGTTGCTTAATATTCCTAATTGTAGTCATTTTTCTATTCGTAGTATTCAACGGTAGCTAGTATTCGTATTAATATTTTTTTATTTATTTCTACCCGGTAGTATTTGTATTTTGAATTATTTTACCATAGTTCTCCTGCTCATCTGCCTCCTTTGAACTAAAATCACAAGGCAGATTTAAGCATTCTCGTAAGTAGTCCATGCCCTGTGAAACTACTAGCACACTCCTCGAATAATCAGCAAAAAAATAGCTAAAATAGCACCAATTCTTTGCTTGACTACTAGTACCAACTGGAGCCACTGGAAGGACGCGCACTGACAAATTACGTACTAGTACCTGGTACCACACTCGACGAGCGAATAATCAGGGAAAGAAAATACAATTTTAAATTTAAATTTCAAAAAGCGAATGTGGCATTCGGGATCCTCGCTAAAAAGCTGCGAAGAGCGAAGAAATCGTTCTTTGACACATACACGAATAAACAATAAAAACACACATCACACATCAACTTCTTCTTTATCATTGCAATCTCATCCCATCAACGCATCCAGTTACAACAAGAACAAAATTAATCTGTGGTCTATCTGCGTTTCATTTACAAAAAAGGGCAGGAGAGAAAATGAAGACGACAATTCTTACTTTGTTTCTTTTGTCTGCACTGCCTGGTCGCACCTCGGCCGTAATAGCATCAAACTCGACAAATCGATTCGCCAACCCGATATCTCTCTCCTTGGATGAGAACCTGCACCTATCTCACAGGAGTGTCTCGCTATCTTACATGGCCTCAAGGAGGTTGACCTTTGGGGTTTCTAATTCTGAACATAAACATCACGTTCGCCGGAGAACCGAAGATACTCGCATGCGAAATCCCCGAGAAAAAGTCGAATCCTTGAAGGCTTACTACTACTTTATCCAAGCCCTGGGACACTCAGAAAGAGATGGCTGCAAACATCCTCAACCCTCCTTCACTGCCACTTGTCCCGAAGGAGCCTTTATCGTTGCACAATCTTCCAAGAGTGAGTGGACATCTCGTCTCGACTGTAATCAGACCGATACTACCAGTATACTCTGTGAACCTAAAAAGATTACAGAAGAAACCCAAGCTGATATTGATCTCGAAGATCAAAATGGTGTTGTGATAGCATGCTATGCTGAGGAAGACGATAATCTGCAGGTATATGTGCAAGTTCACGCGGGATCGTATTTTTGTGACAAAGCTCTAGAGGTCCGCAGTATGCCACATCCAGCCGTGACTTCGGGAGGAATGGTCTATCAGATGGTGGCCATTCAAAAACAGTGCTGGCAAAATAATGGGGAGGCCGAATCGTGGATTTTTGTAGAGCCCACCTGTGGCAGTAGTCCCGGTGCCGTAGCTAAAATACCAGTGACTTCTAACAAAGGAGAAGATGACATGCTTCAATACACAGAGGTACCAGTACAAACTAAAAAAGTGGAAGTCGACCGTGAATATATGCAATTGTCAACAGCCATTGTTGCTCATTGTCAAATGCAGGATAATTGTGCTGTCGAACTCGAATGTTCTCCCAAATGTGCAGGAAGGTCTTCGTGCAATGTCAACTTGCCAGGTTTTGTCACTACTAGCACTTCCGTTCCGACTGCAGCGAACTTGCCCGATTACTGCGCGCCTCGTAATATTGAGATGAATTTAAGAGACGGCGAGGCCTGCGAGTTCAATCTGATGTGTGACAGTGGAGTCTGCGTGAGAGGATTTTGTGAGAGTCTGCAGAAGGACAACCTCGAACCGTGCGAAGAAGGGTGGGATTGTGCCAGCCAGGCTTGCGGTAAATACCCTGTAAGCAATATCTCTAGTATCGAAAGTGTGGATATACCCAACAAGTCATGCTGCCCTAGTGGAAGTATATTTGGTTATAAAGGTGAATCTTTCTGCAGTGAATCCCAGCCTAATGGAGCCGCTTGCCACGAAAATGCCATGTGCAGCAGCAACATTTGTGTTTTTAATACCTGTCGTTCCGATCTTCTTGATGATGGAGCTGAATGTGAAGAACCCAACAATTGTTTAGGTGGCCACTGCGGCTACTACCACGATGAAGATACAAAGGTATGTTGCGCCACAGGGAATAGCATTCTGCTATCGGAAGGACCAATGTGTTCCAATCGACCAGCAGGCGACATGTGTCAAAATTCTGCCAATTCACTCTGTGAGAGCAATATTTGCGTGGGTCAAGTTTGCCAAGCTACTGAGCAAGAGGTCGGCGAACGATGCGACAATCACTTTGACTGCGCAAACGATGCTTGCGCGTTGGCCTCTGCGGATCCATCCTCGGCCTATATCTGCTGTCCCACCGGTGAGTATGTATTTTTGAAAGCTTCACCGGAAGAAATCTCCAACACGACAAAGATAGACCGAGAGATTGATGCTTTTCCCATCAGTGGATTACGAGTATGCACCGGCCAAAGGGCAGGTGCTTCGTGTGGTATTGAAGATGATGTAGATGACATGTGCACTAGTGGTCATTGTATCGCGGGTACTTGTCATGAGGAGCCACTAGAAAATGGCGCTATTTGTAGCAAAGATAGCGACTGCAGAAACACTATTTGCGCCTTTTCGTCTCTGGAAGAGGGAGCTTCAACCATCTGCTGCCCATATAACGACTACAAGCATGTTTACTCGGGTGAACTCAAGGCTGTTTGTACAAGTTAACCTGTTGGGCCTCAACGTACTCAAACCAATGATGATATCTTACTTTGCAGCTCAGGAAAATGCGTGACACGTTCCAGGAGAGCGATCCGTAGGTATCAGTGGTGAATCACAACATTAGGAGTTAGCTTCAGTCAATTTTTGTTGTGGCATAGATGAATAAATATGTAAAACCATTTTCTGAGGGAAAGATTAAAAAATACTAATTTGAGTGGTCGATCTGTTTACAAAAAATGACTCCTACTTTATTAGGAAAGTACGCAGACACAATAAATCTCACAAGCGAGAATCACGCGTTTACTTTTTATGCGATGTATGAACCTTGCGAGCCTGAAGTCATTCTTTGCTATGTACTAAGTCGTTCTGCTTCCAAGCTGGTTGGTGGATTAAGCTATCTAGAATGCCTCTGCCATGGATGGGTCACCTGTGGCCAACACATCAGCAATGCAATCGGTGCGGTCCGATTGATCAACGTCCTTGCAAGCTTCTGCAGCTTTATCGCGAGAGATAAGAGAACCCTCTCCCAGGCGACGCTGCGCTTGAGAGGCATCAGGCATAGCACAGGCCTGGGGGTATTGAGGTCCAATTGCTTCATGAAAAATTAGGCCATCAACATCAGGCTGCACTTGCCACTCTGAACCAAAAGCATTCTCATCATCTAGGATTGTGGCACCATCTCGGGCCAACATGAGACCTCCTTCGTAGCTACCCAAAAGACCTTTGCTAACAGCAAAGCTTGCTGGTTTATGGTTTTCAAGATCCACTTTCATAAAATCTTTGATGGCCTTCATTGCAATGGCTTGGCCGTCATTCAAAAAGACTTTGAAAATAAAGTCCGAGTCTTCGCGAATGCGGAAACGTACCGTATTCCCTCCAAGAGTAAAACCTGGCAAGGGACCACTCTTGGTCAATTCGGGACCAAGTTGGCCGTTCAGCCAGTACTTCTTTTCCTCTCCGAGCACTTCAAGCGTGTCATCGCCAATCTTGATAGCAACAGACTGCACATAGCTCCACCATGTCACAACCTTGGTACGGATGTGAATGGACAATCCTTGGCCATTGTTGAACATGGGATTGGACAAGAAGACCAAGTCGCACTCACCACTGCAATCATTGAAAGTTGGGACCGTTGAGGCAAGTTGTGACGTTTCTGCTTGAACAAATAGACAAAAAGGCGCAATAGTTGGATCTTACTGAAAGTCAAACTTTTTGTTTCCAAACATTGTGAAGTGAGGGTCGCCTGTTGCCGTAGGAGGATGAGGTGGTTTAATATGAGGAATCATCTCTCCTTCTTGATCTTTCGAGAATATGGAAGGGAGAACATTTTTGATTTGTTCCGTAATATCGTCGGCCGTAGTAGTCGTAGTATCCTCCAGCAGACGTTTGGGTTCATCCTCCAGCGGGGGCAAGTCTGCGTTCTCCAGCAGGCGTTCGCTTCCCGCAGCACTGGTGTGATCCATATCGACGCCTTTCAGTGTGCTTTCCAGATCACGTATGATGGTACGACGGCGTTCGGCTCCGGTCGAAGTAAGGTCTTTCATAGCGTCTTCAAGATCCCGCAGAAGAGCCAGTCGATGGTCGGTTTCAGGCTGGGCAATCAAGAAATGGATAGATCGTTGAGGATAAACGTTGGGATAGATAACATCTAATTATTCAACGACAACAGGCAATCCTAGGCAAACATTGATGACTTGCTCACGTTGTTATCATTTTGGGCGCGAGCAAACGCACCCAGTAAAAGCCAAAGGGCAACCGTGCAAAACTTCATGGTCTGAATGTTTGTGCTCTTTCTTGGAATTGCTATCAAACTGTGGATAGTTAGCTTTAGGGCAATGCCCGCATACTTTCTTGGTAGATACAAACTAGGATTAGATTGCAGTATCTTGTGGTACTCAAAACGATAAACATAAAGCGACTCCCAAGATAGAGGAACACCTGGTAAAAAAGAAAAAGATACAAAAACAAAGAATAATAAGATCGCACATTTGTAAAGACCTAACCCTATCATACCTTCGTTTTAGTTTTGGAAAAAAATACTCATAACTTGCAAAAACGCACCATCGTCGAAAGTTCCATTGTCCATAGCACATAACAGCCAGACAAAATCAATGTGAATAGGGCTTTGTGCACCCGTGACAAGATTATTTTTTCTATAAAAAGACCAGCAGGTTGATCGCTTTGTGCTGCAAATAACTGAAATGAGGAGAAGCTCTTTGGAAATCTTTTTAACCTCAAGTGCCTACGCTGCAATGTGGAATTAGTAATTAGTCATTGGGTCGTTTGAATTTCAGCCAGCTTGACTTCTAACATGATATGTCTCATTCAGAATCTGCTGCGGAATGAAATACAGAACTCGATCCTGAAAAAGCCATTATTCACCTTTGACCATGTTGAGTTGCTTTTCCCTTTTTCTTCGGTTTCGCTCTTGCATTCGCTTTCGTTTGGCAGCTGCCCACTTTTCATCAATCTTTTCCCGAACATTCTTGGCTTTGCATTCATTGCTGGTGTCCCACACGCAGCAAATACGAAATTCCGGATTCGGGTTTGTCTGTAGACATTCTGGTCCGCTCTCGTATGCTGCACCACAACCACCGTCCAACAACTCGAACAAGATCCGATGAAAATTAGAACAGCAATTTCCAATCGAGTATCGAGCCAGGAGCTGAAGTTGAAGTGACGATATCATCGATAGCATTACCTTATCGGCATTGTTTTCTTCCAGCACTACATCTAGATTGTGCTCTGGTATATTGTCTCTTGGATTGCCGCTGTCTTGCTGAATATCGTGTTCATTCAAGATGAATTCAAATTTGAATGGAACGGTCCTTTTGACAAGGCTCGTATCAGCCAAAAAGGTGTCCTTTTCTTTCAAAACACTCGCCGATTCGGTGGTCACAATAATAGACAGCTTGTCTACAGACGCTTCCTTCATCGCCTGTTTCAGCGAAGGTTTGTTGCGGTTCCAAATCTGCGCCAAAACCCGCATATATTTTTCAAAAGGAAAGCATTCACTCTCTTCGATGCATTTGTCCGAGGCTGATAAGGATGAAATGAAAAGAAATAAAACAGAAGTCAGTCATACTATCAAATACAATCAATTGCCTAACAGACATGCGGATCGTACCCCGAATAGGCAAGCCCAAGGTGACGGCTGGAATAGCTTTCGTAGACGATGGTGGCACAATTTGTTGCATAATGTCTCGTAGCTCGTTCTGACTCTGAATGTGTGGTCGCATCGCATAAAGCACCAACCCGTATGAAATTAACTGATTTACCTTGTCCCTATGGACGTTGCTCACAAACCGTTCGGCAACTTTTTGCAACACCGTCCTCCGTGGATCTGTCTCATTCAAACTACCGCGAACTCGTACGGTAAATTCCTGCAGTCGCATTGGAATAGATTTGGAAATGGACCGTGTTACCGTTTTCAATGGCAACACAATGACAGGTTCGTTTTTGAAAAATGGTTCTTCCATCATGTTGAGTGGATTCTTAAACAATTTGGTCACATTGCGAAATTGGTTCATGACAGGTGCTTGTTCCAGTTGTGCGTGCGTTAGGACACAAGGACTCGGGGGATGAAAGAAACACTGAACATCCATCCGATCGCACGAGGCATGGTACCAGGCTTGACGAATGGGCTTTGGTCCGACAGGTGCGTGATTGATAAACAAAACTGTTCGGTTTGTGGCCATGGCAGCCAACAAACCACTCAAGACGGTTGTTCTCATGACTGCTCCCAAACCTAAATTTTCAATGGGAACCAACAAGAACCTGCCAGCTGGACATTCGTAATCATATTTTCCAATCTGGTACGTATTTGTTAGCCGTTGACATTCGGTCGACAAAGTTGTTCGTGATGGTATAACTTCGGGCACGGCAAATTGATGTTGAATCCTATGCATGGACATAAAGGTCAATCTCACAATCCAAAGCTGCATACTCCGATCATCTGTGAGAGGATCTGTGGCATTTAAAAATCTCGAGTCTGGATGGCACATACTCTGTTGCAGAATAGTTTCCGTGGAAAAAGTAGTACTGCTGCTGCTGCTACTGCTGCTACTACCACCTTGTTTGGTCGACAAATGACTGCCAAAAAGGATCATATTGGTCACAAAATCATCGTCCATGAGATCGTCTTGCAATGGATTATTTCCGTGTCGCGGTCCTTGCAACCAGTTCTTAGAATTGGCTGGAAAACACTGCTGCAGAGCACTTAAATCTTGATCGGACGGGTAGTTCCAAACAAAGTCATCGTTTTTGTTGTTGACAATGTTGGAAGTAGAAGTAGCATCATCTGTTGCATCAGGTTGCTGCAGAGATGTAGTTGTGTCGCTGTTTGTGTGCATAAGTAACGCATGAAATAAGATGCCATAGACCAGAGATCCCAACCCTACAACAGACACCCCCACTATTCGCGCAGGAAATTTTCGTTTGACGGTCCTTTGTGGCTTGCCGATATTATTGCTGGGGTTCATCTTGGATTTCATTGCTATTCTAGTTCCTAGAGAGTAGAGGTCACTCAGCCCTTGATCCACCTCTGTCTTTTTGATGCAGCATCTTATCCACGTAGATCCTCAATGTTGAGAGCTTATCATTATTGTTATCATAAAAATAACTACTCGTACTATTGTTATTAAGAGTTACTCCGTGACTTTTTTTTTCTTTCGGAAAACGCAAGCAAATTCAACTGGCCCGGCAGCGAATCCCTACCTACGCCCAGAGTACCCATAGTAAAATTAGCCAGAAAATTTGGGTTACGAGTAACCCCAACCCTTTTCAACGTGCAGCCAAAAGAAACGACGACAAAAAAGAAAAATAATTCAGGGAGAGTACTCTAGACTAATAACAAATGTGATCCAGTTTGATTTCTTGCTGAAGAATGCACGAGCTACAGTTCTCCTATGTGTTATGCGAGCGAAAAGGTTCCCTGATGCAGGAATTTAAACGGACCCCAAAAGGCGTACACCCGAGTACTTTTCAATGGAGTTTTAGTGTCCGGGTCGTTTTCTGGAACCAGCACTTGATAGATTTCGACGCGTCCAGCTCCAAAATAACAACACCAACCATTCCCATTGAAATCCTCCAATGTGAATTGGTACGTTTGATTGGCAGAAATGTGGTCGCCAGTATAGGTAAAAGTATTTGTCCCATTCCGTAGTTGCGAAGAAGTCACACTGGCAATTACAACAGGTGATTGTTGTCGTGAAGATGACATCAACAAGCCATTTTGAGTAAAGTTGCCTTGTTCTAGGCTGCTTTCGGTGCTGTTGCTTTGTGCAAAGCTAGTAATGTTAGTTTGTTCCATGCCATTTCTGGTGGTGCTGCTGTATTCCAAGCCACTATCGGTGATATTGCTTCTTGGCTGTTGTGTAGCATTGCTGTGGAAGTTTCCTTTAACGGAACTGTCATCGTACTCTGGTGGAAAGGACTCCAGAACAAAAGATAACTCTTCCGGGAAAGCATCTGGAATGAGCACAATACGAATTCCACTTACAGTATTGTTTGTTGACTTGATTGCAGATGACAGTGCCGTTTCCGTGGAAGGGTAACTCGGTCTTAATGTGGGTGCAGCTGTGAGTCTTGTGGAAGGTACAGCTGGTATCGTGGAAGGTACTGGTGTTATCAGTGGCAGCGTAACGCTTACTTGGCCGGCAGTAACAGACGGGATTGTGGGTGCTGGGGTAGGAGCATTTGTGGGTGCTGGGGTAGGAGCGTTTGTGGGTGCTGGAGTAGGAGCGTTTGTGGGTGCTGGAGTAGGAGCGTTTGTGGGTGCCAATGTCGGTCGTAAACTTGGAGAATTGGTTGGTTGAGGAGTCGGTTCTGGAGTTGGTGGCGGCGTCGGTTGGGGGCCGCAAAAAGCTGGCGGAAAATTCGACATTTCACATACTTGATCCGTGATCCATCCATAAGCTGTACTCACGCGGGCATAAACTCCGGGTGATTCTGCATGTGCGCAGCCGGTACCCCAAGAAACGATTCCAACAACGACGTTTGCGGCCGTAAGCAAAGGACCTCCACTTTGTTGTTCAGGAAGCGTGGAAGCGTGTGTGAGCGACAAGAAGACCGTTGCGTATCGATTTGACCTCAAGTATTGCCTGCCAGTACGTACCTATCTCCGTAGCAGGCATCTTTGCCGCCCTCGGGTACTCCGGCACACATATGTACATCATTTTCTCCAGGTCGTAGGTAATTATGTTTGGCATATTCCGGGTACAAATCATCGTTTTTGCACTCCTCGCCGCCTATAAAATTAACTTGCACTTCCAACAAGACATCGCTGTAGTCTTCGGAATTGTCATCTTGCACGCCGAATCCAATCACAGTCAATGTCTCTCCTACAAATGGTGACCAAGAATCCCAATTCAGTTGGGCGAGCTCAAGGGGAACGGATCGGTCCAACTTCATGACCATAAAATCATAGGCATCTCCCTCACCACCGTGCTCGGGATGGATCCTGTATTCAATGGGAAAGGCTTCATACCGGGCACTTCTGTCGTTAAGCCTGGTTGTTCCAAAATGAATGGGAAAATTTCTTAAAAAGTCGCGCTCTTCGCAATGAGCGGCCGTAAGGACAACGTCGGGTGCGACGAGAACTGTTCCACATCCCCACCACCAATAGCCAAAGAAGGGATACTTGTCTCTTGAAGAAACAGGATCACCTCCTACAATACGAGTTTGGACACTGGTAGTAAGGGTAATGAATGAGCAAAAGCTTAACAACAGCAATAGGAACTGCATTCTGGAAATGGTAAGAGTTCGACATCCACACGTTAGATTGTCTCGTCTTCTGGCAACCAAAATATTCCCACGTCCACTATCATCATCTCTGGCTCTATTGTAGTTCCCTGCAGATATAGGTGCCATCCTTGAGTTACCGAGCAAACAAAACTAAGGAATACTATTATAAGCTAGTACTTGCGAATATTGTTGCGAATTACAACAACAACAGCAACAACAACAAGCGAAATAGCAAGATGCTTGCATAAAAAGTATTCTGTAGAATTTGAGAAAGTGAAGTTCAAGAACTAAATTCGTGCGAAAAGTCAAGTAATACGACAGGTTCTTGTGTGAAGAAAACTGAATGTGGGAAAAAGCAGTCATAAATAAGTATACGACGCACATCTATTCCAAGCCAGATAGTAATATTATTTTTTTACTGGTATGCAGTCAAAGAAAACGAATTTAAAAAATTGATATGCTTTTTTAGGCCTTGCACAAAGTTTGTTCAGTGGTCAAAAACTCCTGGAATTTTTTGACACCGACCAAAAATAATGTACTTAAAAGGCCTAAAATAATTCAAATTGATAATGTATGTGAGAACTCCATTCTATTTACTACTACTAGACTACTACGGTAGTACGCAGAGAAAAAGTCATCAATATAAATCAGACGCACATCTATTCCACTTCAGAAATAATTAATAATAATAATAATTTTGTGCGTGAAACAGCAGCTGCTTCTTCACAACAATTACTACTGACTGCTATCCGACGTAATGATCCTCATATCTTGCCATCCAACATGCATGATTGTAAAATTTGGTAGATAACGCAGTGATATTACAGTAAAAGAAACTCGGATAGGACTTGGGTGTGGACCAAAAAAATTAGTGGAAAAAAAATTAAATGAGATCTCTTTCTGCAAGAACCATAAAAGCCACCACCAACGGCTCTTCCTCCTTCTGTACTGAGGCAGTATCATTATTAGCAGGTCGTGTATCCTCGCACTATTGTCGCGGTTTACATCTTAGCGATGCATCTACAAGAATTCACTTCAACCAATTCTTACCGTTTTCAACAGTGTCATCATTTCAGGTAAAGGAAGTGCCAAGGCTATCGTTTTGGAGACGTAACTGTTACAAACAAAAAAGATGCTACCGTACAGTTTCACCTCCTTGCCAGTATCAGCAGACAGCACCACTACCAACAAAGCACACGAAACGTTTACAAGAAGAAACCGATAAGTTATTGCAGAGCTCATCATCATCATCATCATCGCATTGGACCATTCAACAACAGGAACAGGCCACGGTCTTGCTTCGGGATTGGATATCCCTGTCGCCGTCAATCGTACATACACAATCTGAACGCCACCAACAATTTATCGAATCTTGGCGTCTCTGGACAAGGCTTGCAGAGACTGCAGTAGAACAACAAAAAATACAATCACCACAAACAACAAACGATGTGCCGGCGTCTAGCAGACAGATACCATCCAATAATGGAAGTGTTGTAAATTTGGATGTATTGGCCAAAGTATTGCTGCTTTGGGAACGAACTTTACCAATGCAATCTTCGAATAGCGATATTCAAATTTTGACACCCCGTCAAATGGTGTCTCAATTGGAGACATATCAAAATCAATTACCGTTGCAGCTCACATTGACAACTCAAATCTACAATACCATTCTGAAGGGATACGAAAAAATGGTATCGCAACAACCAAAAGCACCGCCGCCGCCGCCGCCGCCGCAGCAGCAGCAGCAAGAACCTTTGGGGGATATCAAGATCGCTGCTGTAAATGAATCTATCGAGCTCATAAAGCACCACATGGTCGATCAACACAAACATCGGCAATCGGAACCAGATCCGGTACTTATATCCTGTGCACCCAATCGACGTTCTATTGAATTGGTTTTACAAATCTGTACCAAGGCAGGAGCATTGTCACGTGTTTTGGAACTTTTGGACTACTTAGTAAGCCATCAACAACGAAAATCGGACAATGAAAATATTTTGGAAGCGGTACGGCTTGGATCTCATACGTTTGAATCTTTGTTTCGTGCATGTGCCGTACAACGAGGAGAAGCACCATCAACGAACGATGGTGGACAATTGGCCGAAGCCATTTTGAATCGCATGATCCAATGTCACGAGCAGGGATTCTTGGCACGACGTCCTCAAGTAGAACATTACACGCAGGTCATGCAAGCCTGGACCAAATCTCAACATCCACAGAGTGCTCAACGGTGTTTGGAAATTCTTCAAAGCTTGCAGTACCAAGCCCGCCAAAATAAAAAGGTCTGGTTGGAACCAGATACGATTGCCTACGGGACCGTGCTTGATGCCTTGGCCAAGTCTGGACGGGTACAAGAGGCCGAAGCCTTGTTGGAGTACATGTGGCAACAACATCATAACTCTGGTAACCATAGGAATCATCAAAAAGAGCAAAACGTTCAAACTCGACCTTCAGTTGCCCACTTTAATATTGTCTTGAATGCCTATGCCAAGTCAGCGTCCTACAATGCCGGAGAACGTGCAGAAGCTCTATTGCGATTTCTGCAACAACAACAATACCAGCAACAGTCCACCACCACCACTGGGAATGCAAAGGCACTTACGATTCGACCCGACAAGGTATCTTTCGAATCTACCATTCGCGCATGGGGAGCATCGGGGCACCCAAGCGCCAGCGAACGAGCGGAACAATTATTTCAAGAAATGGTAGATGCCACCGACGAACGTTCAAAGCCCGATACTCGTACATGCGCTGCCTTGTTGCACGTGTGGGCCAAAAATGGCAATGTTGAAAAAGCAGCACGGTTGCTGGGTGACATGTTTGCAGAATTCAAAGAGAATGGCAACGCCAGGTTGGAACCCAATATCCAATGTTTTGCGGTCGTTTTGGATGCTTTTGCCAAAAGCAAGCACCCGCTGGCTGGTCAGGAAGCAGAGGCACTGTTGCGAAAAATGGTACAGGCAAAACAGCCTAATTTAGCGCCAACCACATTTTGCTACAACAGTGTCATAAGTGCTTATGCGTCATCGGGCGACAGATTTGCCGGGCACGAAGCCGAACGGCTGCTGCGGGAAATGTCTCGAGAAGACCAAGCTAGCTGCGCCGCACCGGACTTGATAACATACAATAGCACTATCAGTGCCTTTGCTCGAGCAAAGAAAGCGGTGGATGCAGAACGAATATTGGTTGAACTGCAGCGCCTTTCTGATGAGAAACCTCACCTCATGCCAACAACCTTTACCTACAACTGCGTACTGAACGCTCACGCCAAAAATGGCAACCCCAAAGCTGTCGAAATGCTCCTGACGGATATGGATAAGTGGGGCGTCAGACCAGATGCAATATCTTTGAGCTTAGCCATCGAAGCCTGGAGTCGATCTGGAAGACCCGAAAGCGGCGTAAACGCAGACATGTATTTGGAACGAATGGAGAGATATCCAGAAAAACAAATGGAACGCCGTTATAGACTTGCGCATATGTGTTGGCGGAATAGCCACGGGCACCACCCGAACGCCGAAAAGAGGATGAAAGAGCTCGGAGAAGTCTTGACACAAATCCAGTCCCACATATAGCTTTAATTAATGCAAGGCTGCATGCCACCGCTAGCGTGCTAATCGGGCAAAGGGGACGGGCAGAAACAAACATCAAATCCATTTCTTTAACGATTTGTGTATATATTATAATCTCTATTAGTCGTTAGGGACAAGGAGAGAAAACGCCCATGCGTTGACCCTTCTTGATTGTTGGTATTGGCCGTCGCATTTTTCTAACGTCGAAATCGCGACAAAAGCTTTCCCCTTCCTTTTTTTGATTGTGAAGCTTGAAAAGCGTTCTTCGGGCCACTATTAGAATCTGCCTGAGTAGACGCCGGCGTAGTCGAGCCTTGATGAGGCAGTACTTTGGTAGGCGCCGCCTGGGCAGTCACCGATTGCTCCCACTTTTCCTCCAACTCTCTCTCCAACCCAGCTAACTGTTTCTCTCCTTCAGTCACCTTGTTAGTGAGAACTTCAAAATGCTGCGCAAGCTTCGTCTCCTGCTGTGAGGACATACCGTCGCCTCCTTTTTCGTTGCCCTCCTCCTTCTTCGTTAAATCACCGTTTCGTCGGTTCTTCAAGCTAACAAGCTCATTCTCGCTTCGGATAAACTTAGATTCCCATTCTTCACACCGTGTTGCCATTTGTCCCAACTTCAGTGTCAGATCGGCTACTTCTTTCCCCTTTTCTTTCAAGCGTATTAAGACGTTGTCCATACATTCACTTGATTCTTCCTGTGAAGCTTGCTGCTGCTTAAGCTCGTCGATCAAAGACTTCATATTAAATAATTCGCCTTCATGCTGTACAACTTCTTTTTGCAGCTTGGTAATCTGGGCGTCTCTGTCCTCCAGACTCGTTGTAAGCTCTTCAAGTTTATCTTTAAACTTGGAGCATTGGCCCTCTTTTTCTTCCCATAACGCAAGCATTTCCGCCATGGATTTGTTGACTCTTTCTTGTTGAGAATATTGAGCATCCAGTTCCACTTGCATGCTATAAATATCGTCGTTTTTCCCCTTGAGCTCCTCCTGTAAACGAGCAATTTCCTCTTGTTGCTCTGCGATTTCCCTATTCAACGACGTAAACTTGTCTCTGTATTCATTACACAGTTTATCGGCTTCTCCCATTTTCGTCTGCAAATCACGGTTCAATTGAGTCAATCTATCGCACTGCTCGCGTTGATCCTTCAACTCATTTTTGAGCATTCGCATTTCATCGGAAGAAGTTTCATTCTTGACACTGACTTCAGACTCATAAACCGCCAGCTGGTCTCTTGTGGACGTCAGATCGGTTGATAAGTTGGCAAATGCAGCTTCTTTCTCTTCCCTTTGGCGGTTCGCATCGGTCAATGCTGAAGCCATGAGCCTCTGTTCGTCAAGTGCTCTTTCGAGCTCTTGATCCTTTTTTCGAAGATCTTCCATTAAAGTTTCAATTTCAACTTTGAAAGAAGAGCAGTCTTCTGTCTTTTTTTGGACGAGATCCATGAGCTCCTTAAGCTTTTCATTTGCTTTCTTTTGCAAATCTTGCTGTTCCGCAAGCTCTTCAGATTGAAATTTATTTTCTTTAACCAGGTCGTCCGCCTCTTTAGCCTTCTCTAACAATAAAACCACTTCATCTTGCTTTTCCTTGACACAGCCTTCCAAATGAGAAACCTTGTCTACAAGAATAGTATATGCGGTGGTCTTGTCTTCAAACTGTTGGCTAGTAACATTTGCAGCCGCTAAAATACCATTTTGCTCGTTTAGCAATGCGCCACCGACGACTGCTGAAGCTTCGCACTCTTCCAGCTGCTCTGTAAGAGAAATGATTTCTTTGGCGTGGACTTGTTTGGTGGCCCTTAGGTTCCTCTCCAGTTCATCCACTTGAGACTCTTTTTGCTGAAGTTTTTCTGTAACGACGCTGACTTTATTGGAGAGAATATTGAAGTGACGCTCGATTTCATCTAAAGTATCTTGATGCGTCTTCTTGTTTTCCTCGAGTTTCATCGCAGATTCCTTTGCAACGCCAGCTTGCTTCTGGCAGTCAGCTTTTAACTCGACCATCTCTTTTTGTAGAGAGTCATACCGGAAGTTGGATGCCTTGATATGTTCTTCCAGCTCGGCCTTGGCAGCGTTCGCGTCTTCCAACTCCTTTGAAAGAGGCATTTGCTTCGCGAGTTCGTCAAGGTATGACTTTGCGGCATTTTCGAGGTCTGTAATACGCTGCTGGAGCTCTTCTTTAGCTACCCTTGCCGCGGCGAGTTCATTCGATAGACAATCACGCTCTTCAAGGTAAGACTTTGCGGCATTTTCGAGGTCTGTAATACGCTGCTGGAGCTCTTCTTTAGCTACCCTTGCCGCGGCGAGTTCATTCGATAGACAATCACGCTCTACAACAGCCTGCTTCTTTTCTTGGCCAATTATTTCTAATTCCTTCCGATACTTATCCGCGGTTTCTTTGATCGTAGCAGCGTTTGCGGCTTCATCCTTCAATTTGATACAAAGGGCGTCCTTCTCCTCGTTGATAACCTTGATTTCATCGCTTTGTACTCTTAGTTTCTTTGTGGTACTTTGCAGCTGAATGATGGTTTCAGCGTGATTATCCTTCAGGCCTTCAAGCTCCTTCGCAACAGCCATATTGATCGACAAGGCATCCAAATACGACCTGCTGGCGTTTTCAAGATCAACAACTTTCTCTTTCATCGCATCGAGGTTTTTATTGCTTTGTGAGAGCCGTTCCTCGAGAGCAACCTTGTTCTCAAGTGCTTCCTTGTTTGCTATCTTTGCATCAGTGATTTGCTCCTGCTGCTTCTTCGCGTGTACTTCATGTTCATCAAGATGTTTAAGCAATTCTTTCGCTCGTGCCTCTAGTTCGAAGCGCACTTTTCTTTCTTCTGTGAGCGCTGCCGCGGATTCAGATTCTCTTTTTGCAGCTACCTTTATTTCTTCTTCCAGCTGTATGAGCTTTGCTCGTAAGGTCAGACAATGTTTGTCCTTATTAGTCAACTCTATTTCTGCGTGAGAGACTCGCTTTCTGAAAGCCGTCAATTCTTTTGATGCTTCTTTTAATGATAAATGACTCTCGACTTCAATTTTCTTGAGCCTTTCACATTCTTGGTCTATTAGTTTCTTCTCGTGTAGCATTAAACAACGAGCTTCTTTCAAATCAGAGCATTCCTTCATGATCGATTTTAATGCCAGACCTTTCTCTTCGAGCTCAGCTTCAAGTTTCTTTCTAGTGCCTATTTCATTTTTGAGGTTATGTTTGAGTTGCTTGACTTCCTCATTATATTCCTTTGACGCATTTTGCAAAGCGGAGATCTCCTTTGTGGCTTGAAACAGCTCCTCTTTGAGCTTTGAAGAAGTATCATGTTGCTCCAACAATTCAACTTTCTGCATTTTCGCCTGATCATCTAGCTGCTTCTTGGCACTCTCGAGTTCCTTCCTACGCTCAGTTTCCAGATCCAAGTTTTTCTTCAGTTGTTGAGCTTGTTCCTTGAACTCCTGCATTTCTTGTTGCAGAGCCGAGGCTTTCTTAGTGACGTCCAGGAGCTCATCACATTGCAGCTTGCTTTCATTCTCAAGTATGGATAATTTCTGGGACAAAGTATTGACAATGTGTTGGCTCTCGTGGAACTCAGTCTCCATCCTTCTCTTTACCTCCAAGTCTTGCTGAGCATGCCTGAAGTCTGTTTGAAGAGAAAACAACTCAGAAGCTTTTGACTCTAGCTCACCCAAAATTCGAGCTTTTTCTTGCTTTAGCTCACTCAATTCCTCTACAATGTTGTTTTGATTTGCCAATGCATCCAAATAAGACTTGTTAGCATTTTCTAGGTCGCAAACTTGATCTTCCAGAGCTTTGAGCTCTGATCGAGCAATACTCATGTTGGTTTTCAGTTGTTCATGCGCAAGAGCAGCTTCTTCCAGGGTCGCAAGATTGGACTGCAAGACATTGACAATTGATTTCATCTTCTCCACTTCAGCCTCGCATTCTTTTTTGGCTTTTGATTCAATCTCCAATTCCCTTTTAAGTTGGCTGGCTTGCTCTGAAAATTGCTGCAATTTACGTTGCAAACGAGAGACCTTTTCATTCATTTGCAGCAGCTCCTTTTTATGAATTTTCTTCAAGTTGGAAACCTGGCCATCCAGGGTCTTTACTTTCGATCGAGCAGAACTCAGGTCAGACTCCAATAAATCTTGCCCTATTGCGACTTTTTCTAGGCTCAAAAGCTTGCCCTGTAGTTCGTTCACGTGGAGTTTCTGCTCATCTAGTGACTTCTCAAGCTTCTTATTGGCGTCAAAGAGCGACCTTTTATCAGTCTTCAATACCTCCACCTCTTCTCTGGCAGCTGTCAATTTCCTTTCAAGTTCAGCGGAAAGTAATGCGCAATCGCCATTTTTCGCCTCTAGAATTGCTGATCGTTCGCAACACATATTCAGCTTTTTCGCAAGGTCAGAGATGCTTGCTTCTAGAAACGTCACTTGGTCGGTCTGCTTGGCCATAGCTAATTTTGCCAGAGACTCGCGCTCTCTGATGTTTTCCATATGGTTTTTAGAAGCTTGTAGCTCCTGTTCTAAGGCAGCATATCCCATCTTCAATTTCATTAACTCTTGAGCCAAGGCATTCTTTTCGTTAATGTAAAAAGCGTTGTCCTTTTCCAGATTGGCCAATTTAGTATCCCTGATTACACCAGATGTTTTGGCTTCATTCAGGGCCATCTCAAGACTCTCGTTGACTTGCAGGGAATCACAAAGCTCGCGCTCAGCATGATGTAGATTTGTTTTCATAACCTCCAGCTGTGCTAAGGAACATTCTTTATTGTCTAGCTCCGACTTTAATTCTCTCACCTTATCCTCTTGATCCTTAGAAACCGCAAGACACTCATCCCGTTGCTTGGTCATTGCAGCCAGCTGTGTAGACAATATCGTCTCCTGCTCCTTTTTTTCTGATTCAAGCTTTGTGATATACGTTTCGGCCTTTGCTCTTTTAGTCTCGGCCACTTCCTTTGCGGCGACCTCCTGCTTCAGGGCCTTTACCTCGTTCAATACCTCTTGCATGTCGTTCTCCTTCCTCAAGAAATTCTCTTGTAGATCAGTTGCTTTCGATTCGGACTCTTGAAGCTTTTTCTCAACACTCTTCCTAGCTTCAATAGCCAGCCGTCTTTCCGATTGCAACTTTTCCATGTTCGTTTCCATGACAGCAATTCGAGCTCTGGCTACTTTTAATTTTTCTTCGGAAGACTGGATTGCAATTAATTTCTCAGCCATCGCCCGCTTTTCACCAAAGGCAGTCTGTGCAATGAAATGTTTCTGGTTGACCTCCTCTGTCAGATCTTTTACGCTTGCTTCTGCTTGTTTTAAAGAGCGAATGGCTTGGTCTTTAGTTGCTTCAACTTTTTCCAACTCCAACGTCTTGCTTTGAATCTGAGTTTTCAGCTTATCAATTAGACCCTGGAAGACCTGCTCGCGATCCTTTGCCAAATTTACTTGCTTTTTCAGAGAATCATTGCCCTGTTCCAGAGACGTTTTGTCTTCTTCCAGACTCTTCTTCTCTGCAATGAGCCCCTGAATCACCTTTTCATTGCTGGCAAGGGCTTTTTCTGTGTCCGTAGCCCTCCTTTCGGTGTCTCTGAGACGATGCTCGAGATCTGCGCTTTTGTCTAGAGCCTGCTGCCTCTGCTCTCGGATACGTTTTAATGAAGCTTCAAGTGCAGGTATTCTGTTTGTTGCTGCCCGAAGTGCTGGTACGCTGTCGGATTCTTCGCGCAATTTATCTCGAGAAGATTGAAGCCACGCCACTTCCTCTTTCAAAGTCTTCCTTTCGTACAATCCGGTTTGAAAAGCTTGTTCGCAGCGCAGGAGGGAATCATGAAGCTCCGTGTTCTTGGATTCCAACGACTTGACCGTATTGGCGAGTTGCTCTCGATCCTTCTCCAACTTGTGATTACAATCGGAAATTTGTGCGAGATCAGATTCAAGAATATCGATTCGTTGATTTGCTACCTTGTCTGCATCGGCCATCTCCTTACGAGAAGTTTCAACCTGCTTTCCTAGTGAAACTATCTTGGATCGCAGTTCTGCACACTCGGTCTCCTTTTCGGCTTTTTGCGTCTCTACGGTAAACGAGCGGCGTTTTTGTACCGACAGATGCTCGTTCAGACTTTTCACTTCTGCATTAAGCTCTAAACACATTTTCTCTTTTTCACTTAGTCGGGCCTTGAGAGCAAGTATTTGACGATCACTACTGTATGATTGCTCTTGCAAAATATTGACTTTTTCTTTGTAGTCCAGAAGAGTTTCGTCAAGAACGCGCGCACTTTCTGCATTTTCCTTTTGTTCCTTCGACCTGGTCTGTGCCTCTTCTTGAGCTCTCATAATTTTCGCTTCATAGCCTTCGAGCAACAATCGAGTCTCCAAGACAGACTTCGACAAAGCTTCTTTCGCAGACTCGGCAGTTTCCTTCTGTTGCTGTACACGACTCAACTCGGCTCGCAACGTCGCGAGTTCATTATTTTGTTTTTGCACGGTTGCAACCGCAACTGCTTCTGAGTCCTCGAGGACTGATAGCTTCGACACTTCTTTTTCTAGTGCTGAAGTCTTCAACTCCATCTCAGCAACAACTGCTTGCGCTTCCCGAAGTGCAGACTCAAAGGATGCACTCGATGTCGACAGGTATGCGTTTTTTTCTATCGCTTTGCGCAACGTTTCTTCGAGACCAATAAGCTCCTTGCATTTATGTTCAGACTCAGTCAACCTAGAGGATAGTAATGCGCATTCCGATTTCTTTGATTCCAGATTCGCCTCGTTCTGTCGAATCTCGTTCTTGTAGAAGGCAACTTCTAGTGTCAATCCTTCTATTAATACGGAAAGATCACTGCAGCAGGTCTTGGAATCATCAAGTTGTTCACTGCTGGGGTTGGGAAGAGACACGAGTCGCTGGCGCAGCTCTTCTATTTCACTGCTAAGCGCCTGCTCCTGGGCAGACGCGTTTATCTGGAAAGCCTCGTACTGCTTTTTCTGGTCTTGAAGCTCTTTCGATCGATGCTTCATTTTTGTATTCGCTTCCTCGAAACGTACGTTCATTTGATTTAGGCGTTCGTTGAAGGATACATCCTTTTTGGTCAATTCCGTCTCAAGCCTCGTTTTTTCAGCCCGGAGAGCTTCAAGCTCTGTACAATAGTTCGCGTGATCCTGAACCAAGCGACGTACAAAGGCAGTAAGACTCTCTTCTTCCAAGTGGCTGTCCTTCTGCTTGAATGGCTTGAGTTCTGAAGTCAACTCGGCCACCAGAGTTTCCAGGCGCGTATTGTTCATCTTTAACGTTTGCAACTCCTTGTCCGCTAAATCTAGTTCTTCTTCATGCTTTTGATTACTAGTGATCACATTTTGCTGTAGAAGCGCAACCTCTCTACTAAGTGTTTCGGTGCACTCTCTTGCCTTAATTAGCTCAGTGCTCTGTTGCCGAAGCTCTGCAAGTTCCTCGTCTTGATGTTGCAACGAAGTCTCGAACTGCAGGGTCTTCGCTTCAAGCTCGGTGATTCGGCTGTCTTTACCTTCCAGCTCATTCTTCAGCGCGGCAATAGTACTTTTCAGGCTGTTTTCTGTGGACTGTTGCGTAGAAGTTATTTGCGCTAGGGCTTTGTCCTTTTCAGTGCAACGCTTCTGAATCGCCTCTACTTGCGAGCGTAGATACTGTGCTTCTTTTGTTCGTTCTTTATACTCTTTGGTGGCGTAGTGGAGTTCTGTTTGAAGGGACTGAATCTGTGCAGCTAGCAAGACCTCTCTGGCTTTGGCCTCGTCTTCGTGATCATCAAGTTCTTCTTGACAGTCATCGAGCTCGCGCTGGAGGTCTTCGAATTTTGAGGAGAGTTCTTTGAAATCCCGTTCTTTCGCCTCCAACATGGCTTGAAAATTGCAAGACGCTTCCTGGCGGCTTAAATAATCAATGCTAGTTGTAGCAGCATTCGACTGGCTTTTGGTGAAACGCGCCTTTCCTGTGTCAACGCCCGACTGACTCTTGGAATGGATGCTGTCTGGGACATCCTTCATTTGCTGTTGAGAATGCATGAGCTCTTGACGGAGCGACTCTTCGTGTTGCTTGGCTTCCAACGCCTTTTTACTTTCTTCTTTGAGCTGAATTCTTAAAGACGTAATCTTGGTGTTAAGCGACTTCTCTTTGGCTTCGAACTCGGCGGCCATTTCCTTTCGAAAGTTCTCGCAATTCTCCATTTTCTTGTTGACTTTGACGGTCTCTTCGGCCGCCCTGTCATTTTCTTTATCTTTTGCAAGCAAGTGGCTGCGGAACTGTTCCGTTTTTGTTCCTAGCAGCTGTCTCAAATCATAGAGTTCTTTCATCAATACCTGCTCTTTCTGTGAAGCTTTGGATTGGGCACACTTCATGTCCGCCGCTACTTTCACTAGCTCTTGCTGCAGCGAGTCGACGCGGGCTGTCATGATCGCCCTCTGCTCCTCATGGACTGCTAGTTGTTGTTGTTGTTTCTCTTGTTCGTTACAAAGTTCTTGTTTCATTTGCCGGGCATGATGGACGAATTCCTGTTCCCGGCGGTCCGAATCAGCTCGACACTGGTCAAGTTCCGTTGACAATCTTTCATTCTTCGCCGCAAGTTCTAGACGATTGTCTATCTCAATAGTGAGTTTGGCTTGTAAATTCGAGCTAGTCTCTTGATACTCGCGGTTGAGAGCTCCGAGTTTCGACTCCCAGTCAAAGTGAGGGCGATCTTGTGCCATTTTCTGCATTTGCTCCATTTCTGCAACCTGCCTAATGAGACTTTCCTTTTCCGCCGAAAGACTTGCATTTTTTGTATGATGCTGTGTCAAACGTTCTTGGCTTAGAGCTTGCGAAGCCACTAAAGTTTGTATTTGCGTCATCAAAGAAGCTTTCTCAGCCTTACCATTAGCGCGCAGTCTAACAATTTCCGACTCTTGATGCCTAAGTTGGTATTGCAATCGCGATAGCTGTGATTCCAAGCGGGCACAGTCAGCTGCTCGTTCTTTCAAATGCTTTTCTAGGACATGAGTATAGCATTGAGGATCTGTTACATCGTTAGTAGGAAGAGAATGGGTATCAGTCTTTTGAATTTTGTTGGTCAGCATTTGTACCTCATTGAGTAAGTCACCGTATCCTCGAGTTATGGCTTTTGAGAAAGGTGATTTCGTTGATACAACTGGCTCGGTTATTACGGATGCTGATTTGGGAGCAGGTACTGCGATAGAAGTGGAAGTGGGGAGGAAATTGGTGGATTGTGCAGCTTCAGTGGTGACTGGTTGAAAGACATTGGAGGTTGCTTCCGTTACAGAATCAGTATTGTCATGCTCGAGAGACAACGGGCTACTAGTGTTGAAAGTGGAAGGATCAGAAGGAGGAGGTCGACTGGTTTCCGGCGAGTCCTCTTCGAGATGGGAAGCATCAGCTGTCGTTGCTGGAGCAGCAAGTTGTGACAGGGAAGCAGCTGAGACGCTGCGAGATATATCTGACTCCAGAGTCTCGACCTGTGAGGCATATTCTCTGTTTTTAGTCTTTACGTCTTTTTGAAAGGCCGATAGCTCTCCCTGGAGAGATTGAACTTGGGCTCGCAAATCGTCACAAGAAAGTTGTATTGCAGTGTCGGCAACGCCCGAGACTGCATGTTCATTCGTGTTCATTTCACTTTCTACCTGTTCCGCCGTGGATGCTATATTTTGGTATTGGGATGTCGAGCTGATATTATTTGCCAGGCGTTGCTGTTCTTCCTCTTGTAATTGTGCCATGAGTTGTTGCAGTTGCTGCTTGGATTCTGCTTCCTTCGCCTTGGTATCCTGCTGAAACTTCAACCACTGGTCTTTTTGCTCCTGCAATTGCTGGGTAAGGGTTTCCAAACTTGCCGTATTAGGATAAAATATCTGCTGTGGCTCTTCCGTACTCTCCGTGGTAAAATCAGGACAATTCCTGGCAACTTCTTGTTGTTGCGCCATGGCTCTTGAACGTTCTGGAGTAGTGAAACTATTGGGGTCCCGAATTGTTTGGCCTGTAGAGGTTTTGCTCTTTTCACTGCCTTCCTCGCTGTTCGGAGGCATCGTATCTTGTTGCTCTTCCAAAGCAAGTCCAGTGCCATATTCTAAACTATTTGTTGGCAGATCCTTTGCGGTACTTGGTCGTTCCACGGATGGTTGTTCCGATTGTTGCTTTGCTGCAGTACTCCGAGCAGTGGTTTTATTTTCTAATGCAGCTGTTGTTACTTTGCGAGCTCGAAATCTTGGTCGGACCCAGACCATATGAAAGAGCAATAAATAAATACACAGCAGAGCCACTTGTGTCACGCCCAACATGCATTCGGGTGTCGTCAGGAGAGATGATCGGTGAGATTGCCGTTCTTGGTATCCCCGACGGGGCCTGGATTTCCGAACAGTTTCCCAAACTTCATCCTGCACGAGCGTATCATTCCAGTAGGTAGCATTTTCTGCCATGTAAAAATTTCCTTTGTTCGTAGGCAACTCTACGGTGTTATTGAAGTAGAGGCTGACATTTGCATTGATATCCATCTCCGAATCCAACGGCGGGTTGCGCCGCCGCCGACGAGGAAAGATACCCATGTTCTCGTGATTGGTAGTTATTGTATAAGTAGGTGATGGCTGATATGATATTTGTTAATCAGTTAAAGAGATGCTCTTTACTCTCTCTCTTTTGCCAGCTATCATTCCTACTGGAATAGAGATAAAAACTACTCCGAGTAAATAATAGAGTAGTACGGGTGGTCTGCTAGCTAGCCACTATTAGCTACTATTAGTAGTCTAGAGTAGTACTACCGTAGCTTTGTATGATTAGTAGTTGTAAATGTTGTAATGACTTTCAGTTGATGTCGATGTCTCAGGATGAGAAAAATGAAGAAGCGTGACGTTTATTAGATACAATGACCTCCAAAATGCCTTTTGATACTCCAAATTTTCACACACGACTGGGGACTCGATTTCAGTCATGAAATAATCCTCACCATCAGCCATGCATTTCAGCCCAAATCAACAACTGAAATTCAACGTTATTTCACGTGTTTTATCCTCAAGATGCATCCATAAATGTAACCGTTTGGTTGGCGGATGTCGCCATCTCATCTTCATCAATAATAACATTCTTCTAGTCTACTCACCACGTTGATTTCAATAATACAGAAAGACTTCTCGGCCTTGTTCATTGACCATCCACTACAATCACATACTACTACTACTACTACTACTTACTACTACTTCAACGAAGAAACACAACACAACACAACTATCAGTTAAGCAACCAAAAGACATGGTTACCACACGCCGTACAGATTCTCCTACCTCCACCGTGGACGTATCTTTGACCAAAATAAAGACGATAACAGTCAGTCATTTGGACTCTGGCAGCAAGAAAAAGCGCGTGACAACGATGGCTCGACCTCGACCTCCTACCGTACCTCGTCGTCGCATCCTTCACAGTAGTGCTCCCAAGAAAAGAAGTACCAAGTTTACCAAGAAAGGTTCGAACGCCATAAATCGTAATGGCGAAACAGTTGATACCGTCAAAATGTTAACTGGTACACTGTACATGTACAAAGGACCAGAAGGACGAAGAGTCGAATTTGTTCGCAACCGAGATTGTTGATTTTTTATCAGCACAACCACGGTTTGGTACGACTGTTATCATTACCATCATCATAGCAGGTTCGGGGAAATGTCAACACGACAACGTATGCAGGAAGAAATCGGTGGGGGCATTCTGTCCTTTTTGTTTCTTTCACTATCTCATAGATCATCCAAAATAATATTATCATCGGCGAGGACGTGCTAGCTAGTAGTACTCCATTTTAAGATTCTAACATGTCTATTTACCAGCCGATGCATTCTCAGTTTCATAGTTAGTTATTTTTGACTAGATTTCATTGATCATCTTGATACTATTGCTCCTTTGTCAATCTTTATCCCTGCCTCAACGAACACAGTAATTTGCATCCTTTCGTGTTTTCAGTTTTCAGGGAACAAGACTTCACATTATTTGATGACAACAAGAAAAAAGGCAAACCAAAGAGTGGACGATGTTGCTGCAAACACTCTGTACCAAAGTGTTATAGAAAAGTGGGGTGTTTGATAAAGCTATTTGGACAGCAGCTGGTTTCACTGCTCCGATTTACCGCAAGCGTGGCTAACGCAAAACATCAGAAGTGAGAGATCCATGGCCACCTGCTGAAAGCTGAAAGGCCATTTTACAGTAGTTTCTAGTATCGTATGAACAAATTTTTACACCCAACCAATCCTATGCGGCAAATAACTACTACTAACTATCATCTTATGCTATCTTGGTAGAGAAATTGACGGGGGGAAATAAGGCCATCGGCGGCTCCAAAATATCATTGATCATTGATCATCATGGTTACGCCCAGAGGCCTTCTTACTACTAGTAAACGTCAAACGGTACAAAAAACAACCAGTTCTCATGATTCTTAAATTATTAATTGCAGTATGGTTCCACGAGCAAAACCCCGGACTATCAGGTTTTAAGTACACACATTCACCATGTACAGTACTACTACTAGTAGTAGTAGGGAGCAGTAGACCAGTTTCTGTGAGCGTAGTTTTTGATTCGTGATCACGTCAGGTGCCCCGGGCTGACACATTAAGGCGGGGCATCTAACCTGGTACCTTACTTCATTTTCGCAACAACAACATCAACATTAGTACCAGGTATAGTACTACCGTACTGTAGCTCTAGTACTACTGTAGCTATGGTAGTACCTGGTAGACTACCGGTAGTACTGTTCTACTAGCGGCTAGCTAGTATTCCTACTTCGTACTCTCGAGCACAATCTCAAGAAGCCACCAAACCAATAAAATAATACTGCATTAATATTAAAATAACAATCACACTTTCCGCAGCAAAATAACAAACAATATGATTCCTCGTCAAACCACACCTCCTCCTGTAACAGGATTTTCGTTTTCTCCTGGTGGTCTGTTACTGCCGTATCACGTGGGTGTTATGGAAGCTCTGGTGTACAACGGTCAGGTCCAATCCGATACGCCCATTGCGGGATCGTCGGCGGGTTCGATTGCCGTTGCGGCTCATGCGTGTGGTGCTTCTGGACCACAGATTTTAGATATCACATCCCAAATTGCCGACGAATGTCGAACCCTTGGTGGAGCCCGAGGACGGTTGTTGCCGCTGTTACGAAAGGCACTGGACGATGTCATTACGGAACACGCCTTTGAACAGTTCCAAAGTCGACCAGGTACTGTGGCCATTGCCTACCAGGAAGTCTTTCCATTTTACAGATCACAACATCAAACATCTTTCGAAGATGTGCAAGATTTAAAAACTGCCATTTGTCATTCCAGTACCTTTCCCTTCTTTACCACGAACTGGCCCGTGGCCATGTGTACGGCCAGAGGAGGCATCCCCCGTCTCGTCACGGACGGATTCTTTGCCGTACCACGAACACGGTTTGGATGTCCCGATTTGGAACTGGCGGGCATCGAAGTCGATCGAGAGGTCTTGATCAGTGTTTTCCCCCAAGATATCATTGGATTGGATGCTGTGTTACCCAACAATTGTATTTCACCTTCCTTATCGGAAGACGACGACGACGCCGACGAATCATCATCGTCATCATCCAATCAAAGCACAATTATGAGAAACTTGCTTCGGTTGGCCACACAACCGGCAACGTCTAAGGAATATCATGCCGTCTATGAATCGGGTTGGAAAGATGCAGAACGATGGTGTCGTAACTATTCTGACGATGATGGGACTGCCTTTTCAAGAGAAGAGCAGGCAGATATGTTGAGCGGAAGTGATGATGAATTTCTGCTGTAGCAACAATGGGTCCAAAGCAACTATACCGTAGTTCTCTTTATTTGACACTGCTTTACACTGCCAGTCCCTTGGCTCTGGACTCTTACTATCGCTGCCCGGGTGAACCTGTGATTTGAGAACGTATCTTTACCAAAGCTACTAGTAGACTAGTACCGCAAATCTTAATACCAAATTAAGCCCAGGTGGACTACGGCAGTTTACCTTGTCTCCTATTAGGGACTATGATAGGACTCAGGAGTTAGGTCTCTCTTTACTAGGTCGTGTGCCTATGCCTGCTTCCTATCCACACAGAGACACTAGTCTAGTTTACTCCTATTATCATAATATTCAATATTTACTCTAATATTCATGTAGCCTCCACACTAGCTTTTTACGTGTTATCAGCCACCATGGCGCTCTTCTAGCCTGCTACAGCCGGCTTACCACTGGTTAAGAAGCACTACAGGACACTACAGACCCTGTAGCCCTCCCATGCGAGTTCCGGAGGCGACATGCACCGGAAACGCAACCGGAGATCGATTTGGTTCATCATCGAAATGGATCAATCATCAACCACAAAGCTTTGGAGACTTTGCCCATGGCCACTACACGGCCGTTGTACACCAAG
>Ga0100402_1001292_pt1 | contig 28970 bp, 22 predicted proteins | sample CryGeyme20150102_FD_80419 | JGI IMG/M metagenome (GOLD analysis project Ga0100402, IMG submission 80419) | Groundwater microbial communities from Crystal Geyser aquifers in Utah, USA - Crystal Geyser metaG 2015-0102 | ecosystem: Environmental > Aquatic > Deep subsurface > Groundwater | place...
ACACTCCACTTAGATTAGGTTCTGTTGGCATAGACTGCTCATCTTTAGGTGCTGCAACTATTCCATTATATCAAAATCTAGCTCCACTTCCCAAACGTGGACGAGGTAAATCAACAAAAATGCCCGGCTACTAAATCAATATTAAGTTTAACACCGGGCTTCATTTATTCCTTAAAATATAGCTGTCAAAAATCAATTTGCAGCTTTGCTCATGTTTCCAGCTTTGTCTACTACATGAACTCGTATTTTTAAAATGTTTTCAAATTCTTTAAGACCTATAATTGGTTCTACTTTTTTCGATTCTATTGAAGCTAACATTCCTAAACTATCGCTTGCATTCGTATTTTCTACAGCAACTTGTTGAAGTGAATCAGCTACTGCCATTGGGTTACTTACTGCTGTTGTATCTGTAAGCACTTGTGTCGGCTCTACTTTTACGACAATTGGCTTTGCTACTTTCATTTCTTTTTGAGTCGCGATAGTAATTGTTGGCGAATCAGCTGAAAATATTTCATACACCCAACCTGAATCATACTGTTTATAAACAACCACTTTAGATAAGTTATTTGCTTCAGGATGTGACCATTCTATTTTCAATGAATCGCTATCGTTCATTACTTTTATTTGCGGTGGCTTTGGTGCTTTATTATCAATCCATGGTGAAGCAGGGATTAACGCTTGACTTTTGTAAGGACCATTTCTTAAATCATTTGCAAAAACGGGGAATTTCAAATGTGGCGCAATACTCCAATGAATTAATCCTGGAGATTTAGGCAACATTCCACGTGTGATCATAATTTGATTAAACGTTTCATCGGTGATGTTTGAACTATCTCTTCCGCTTAAACTAATTCCTGGCCATAAATGACGTTGTTTAAGATTTTCTTCTTGCCACCAACCGAGTAAAACAGGAAAACTTTGAGGAATTTTATTGATATTCCAATACAATTGTGGCGCAAAATAATCTACCCAACCTTCATTTAACCATAATTTTGCATCAGCATACAGTTTTTCGTATTGATCGAAACCTTTAACTGATTTTGGATGACCTGGCCTCCAAATTCCAAAAGGACTTATTCCAAACTGAACATACGGTTTTTCTTTTTTGATAGAAGTATATAAGCGTTTAATAAATTTATTAACGGCATCTCGACGCCAGTCTGCTTTACTTAGCTTTCCACCGTCTTTTTGATAGGCATAATAATTTGCTTCATCAGGAAAATCTTTGTCGTTATTATAACTCGGATAGGGATAAAAATAATCATCCATGTGAATTCCATCAACATTATAGCGGCGAACAATATCCATTATTACATTAAAGGAATGATCTTGAGTTAAAGGGTGCGTTGGTTCAAACCAATAATATCCACTCGATAATTCATGTACGACTCCAGCCATTTTTTTTACCATAGAACTATCTGAAATTGGGCCTCCATCTTTATGATGAGCACGATAAGGATTTACCCAAACATGTAAATCCATACTTCTTTTGTGTGATTCTTGAATCCAAAATTCAAGTGGATCATAAAATGGTTCTGGTGCTTTACCTTGAACACCAGTTAAATAATAACTCCAAGGTTCCAAATCTGATTTATAAAATGCATCCGCTTGTGGTCTCGCTTGGAAAATTACAGCGTTAAAGTTCATAGATTTCATGGAATCTAGAATCGCAATAGCCTCAATTTTTTGAGAATCTACTGGCATTCCTGGGCGAGATGGCCAATTTATATTTGCAACCGTAGCAACCCAAGCACCACGAAATTCACGCTCGATATAAGGTATTTCAGAATCGGCGTTTTTTTGTTGATTATTTGATGTTGAACATGAAGCAATTGTTCCCAAAACAACAACTAATAGAAATAACTGTTTAAACATGGTTTAATTAATCTTTTTACACTTAAAATTGAATCCTGAAAATACGGATGTTATGCTTCTTAAATAAAATGAATTCGTCAAAATAAATTAGATGGATTTCAAAATTGCGAAACTAACTGAGGAATGCGCTTTATCGATTATTTCAAGTTTTAATAGTCTGAGTTCGGGTTAAGGATTAGTAGAATAATTTTAATCAAAACCCAGAATAAACAATGTTGAATATCATTTGGCTTCATTTTGGAATCTCGGATTTAATACCAAATTAGGCCGAAATTCTTCCAGAACGCTTTCGGGGCAGAATGACGACATTTATTTTAAGCTATTTTTATTCTAATTTCTAATCCCGAACCCAGGTTAAAAGCTAAAATCGCAAAAAGAAAAGTTCACTACCCTCAATTCTCTTTTCATAATTTGTTCTCAAAATAGAACTAATTGTTCAATATGAATAACATTCTATTAAATAGCTGGAAACTCAACAATAAAGGTAGAGCCAGGCTTTTCTGAGGGATTACTTTCTACCCAGACACGACCATTATGCCAATTCACAATCTCCTTTACAATACTCAATCCCAAACCCGATGAATTCTCCCCACCTGTCGGTTTGTTTTCTGTCTGTCCGTATTCTGAGAATATGCGTTGCTGATCTTCTGGTTTTACCCCAACTCCATTATCAGACACTTTAAAAATAATTTTATTAGAATTAACACCTGGTTTTCTAAATAAACTCACTGAGATTTCACTTCCAATAGGAGAGTATTTTATGGAATTATTAACAAGATTATCAATGACTTCTAAAACTTGAAAACGATCACCCAAAATGATACAATTTGCGTCTAAATCAGAGTTCAAGGTTTGTTTTTTCTTGTTTGCTAAAACGGTGTTCTCAGAAATTACATCCATTACAATTGAACGAAGATCAATATTTATTTTTTTCTGACTAAAATCAGAAGGACCTTTTTGATCAGCTGTTAACAATGAATCGACCGATAAAAGTAATTTATCTAGCACCTTATCCATACTTAAAATTACTGTTGTCTTTTGTTCATTTGAGATTTCATCTGATAATAATTCACAATATCCAGACAAAACAGACAATGGATTGCGTAAATCATGAACAGCCATTTTTAGCATATTCGACTTAAACTGATTGGCTCTTGCCATCTCATCTGCCAAATGCTTTAACTCTCCATTCTGTTTTATTACCTCATCAGTTCGAATTTGAACTAAACTCTCCAAATAAATATTTTTCTTTAAAATCTGTCTGTTTCGCAAATATGCTATTCCATAAACCACAAGAATGAGAAGAAAAATATAAAATATAAACGCTATAGGCTGATAAGCTAAAGGTCTTGGTTTATCAATAATCAGCTGTATAACTTTACTGAACCTCCCGATTCCATTTAAAGCTTCTGCTTCAAATACAAATTCTCCAAATGGAATTGACCCTAAGGTTAATTTTGGATTTTTTTGCCAGTCGGACCATTGTTTTTGAGAATTTGAATTTTTCGGATAAATACGATAGCGAAATCGGATCTGTTCTTCTTGAATAAAACTAGGATATACTAGTTGCAATTCAATAGACTCATTCAAGTCTGAAACTTCTACTATGTTTTTACCCTCAGCATTTTTAATTATTTCGTAAAACTGCTCTGAACCTACTTTCTTTACATAGCGAAATAATAATTCTTCGGCATTGGTTGAAATCGAAATGGGTAGCTTTACTTTGAAAATTGCTTTATTAGATGCAATAAAATATTCATCGTTGCTTAAGCCAATTACATCGATAAGCCTTTGTTTAAAAAAGAGTAAACTAGTGCTATCTGAGACAAGTGGGTTTTTCTTGTTAATAATAATATTATCGTTTAATGACCACAGATTTCCTTGTTGATCATCTACTAATTTTGGATAGCGTTTTTTGATTTTCGAGCCAATTTCATCTTGTAAAGGATAAAAGCGATTATCAGAATCTGAATACTTATAAACCTGATTTCTTGATGTAAAATAAGGATTTCTTGCACTTCCATAAACCATGTTATGTTCTTTACTCGAAAGTCCAGATTCCGTTCCATACTGATATGGTTTATGATTGAACGATTTTGAAAATGGAATCATGAATAAGCCACTAAATCGAGTTCCTAGCCATATTCGGCGCTCTGAATCTTCCAAAATGGTCCGGATATCTGCAGTAATTTCATCAAAATTTCGAATTAGCGAAAACCCTGAATCTGTAAACTTAAAGATGGAAAAACCGCTGTATTGACCAACATAAATAATGGAATCGTCAATTTCAGAAATGGCAAAACTCATTACAGAAGTTGGTGTTTCATAATGATGAATAATTTTATTCTTTTCGATATAAGCCATTCCATCATTCCCAGCAGATATTAGAACTCCTTTTTTATAAGGTTTAATCATCCAAATTTGATTCGTACCAAAACCAATTTTCGTGTACGTTTTTCCCAAATCCTCTGAAAAAAGAATCCCATTATCGGTTCCTACATATAAGGTATTATTTGCGAAACCTATTGAATTTATCGGTAAGCTTAAGCCATTGCGTTCATCAAACTTTTCAAATGGAATTTCGAGGTTCACTTTTGAAACTCCCATATTTGAACTTATCCAAATGTTCTTTTCTCGATCGACAAAAGCATTATAAAATGATGAGCCTAAAACCCCATTGCTACTATTTAACTTTATAACAGGATTCCCTAGTTGATCTAAAACATAAACCTGATTGGTATAACTGGGGAAAATTAAATATCGATAATCCCTTTTTGCATAAAAACATAAATAGGGATCAGAGTTTTTCATGAACGTATCAGCTTTTGCATTCCAAGTTTTATAAGAACCACCCAATGAATCATCAAAAACAACAAACTTACCATTTTCTAAGCCACTTACTAATTTGCCTTGCCCATCTTCAAACAAAAGAAACAATCTTTCCCCTTTTCCAATTGTTTGTGAACGAATTGGTCTAAACTGATTTTTTTCATAGCAATAAATCAAGTCTTCAGTAAAAACATAAAACTTACCGTTTACCTCATAAGAATGAGATATATAAGTATCAAAGGGATGTGCAACAATTTTTTTACCATCAAATACATAAATTGACTGCTGAGTTTCAATGAAAATCTGAGTATTTACTTCATATAATGAAAAAATGGTTTGAATTGGCTGCAAAGACTCAGGAAAAAAGCTAGCTAAACTTTCATAATAATATTTATTGAACTTGTCTTTTTTAATAAGACCAAAATCATTGACCGTTCCAACTAATAAACCATACGTTTTAGAATAAATAACTTCTCGTGCTGTTTTTCCATTTACCTCTATTAACTCCCAACTTTTACCATCATAAATTAAAACCCCTTCTAAGTTTGCAACATATATAATGCCTTCATCATCTTGAGTTATATCATAATTCTTTTCCCCTGCGGCATACTGCTCCGGCCCATAAAAACTAACAAATGGATTTTGTGCCTTTACTACTTCACAAAGATTAAACACAGATATGAATGAAAACAGTAACAGTGCAATTACACGCATTGTGCAATTTCGTTATTTTTTAATAATAAAACAATGATTTAAAATAGCTAAAACAAGTATTTATGAGGATATTTTTTTTATCAATCCAAATTCAACCGTTAGGCCAGGCCCGAAAGCTAATGCAGGAAAAATAGTATTCTGAATGGATTCATCTTTAAGTATTTTCTGCAAAATAAATAAAATAGTAGCAGAGCTCATATTTCCATATTCACTTAAAATGGAGTAAGAAAACGCTAACTTTTCTGAGCTAATATTTAACGATTGCTCCGTTTTTTGCAATATAGCTTTTCCACCAGGATGAACAGCCCAAGTTTGAATATTCTCTTTTAAGAGTTTATGTTTTTCAAGAAATGGGTTTATTAAGTCGCCTAATTCAGCTTCAATAATTCTTGGAACATAAGCAGATAAAACCATATCAAAACCTGAATTTCCAATTGTCCAGGCCATATCCTGTTCTCCAGAGTCGGTTATACTTGTGTCTAAAGCTAAAATTTCAAACCCGTTTTTTGGTTTTTTAGCTGAAATCACCATTCCAGCTGCTCCATCTGCGAAAACTGAACCTGAGATAATGGAATCAGTGTCTTCTTTAAATTGTAAATGAATAGAACACAATTCTAAATCAGCTATAAGTACAACGGCATCTGCTTGGGAATTGCAAATTGCTTTTGCTAAACGCATTGCTGGAAAAGCGGCATAACAACCCATAAATCCAATATGATATCGATGAACAGATACATTTAAGCCTAATTCACGAACGATAAAATAATCCGGTCCAGGTGCGTAAAAACCTGTACATGAAACGGTGATTAAATGAGTAACATCTTTTGCTGAAAACCCTGAATCATTTAATGCCTTTTTGCTCACTTCTGTAAATAAAGGTTTTGAATGCTTTATGTACCAATCATTTCTGAATTTTGTATCGGGTATTTGTAGTTTCTTATCACTTTCTTCTCGAAAAAAAGATTCCCCTTCATGTTGTTCAAATAAATCGGGAATAGCAGAGTAACGTGTTTCAATTCCTGATGAAGTATATACCCGATGTGTAATTCTTTTTGCAATACTATCGGCTGGCAATTGCTCTTTTACAAACTCTCTAACTTGTGATTGCGCATATTTGTATGGAGGATTTCCTGTTGCTATGGAATGAATATAAACTGACATAGGTTCAAACTTTATCTTGATAAACGTTTAGTTTGCTCAAATACATTTTAGTTTTGCCGAGATCGCTAATTATGAAAAAACAGTAACTCTGTTCTAGTTAATATAGGATACTTCAAAGCAGTAGAAAGAACTTTTAATTAGATTCTCATCTAATTTGAAAACATTTTACTTGAAACTTAATTCGGATTAAAAACTATTTCCTTAAAACTCTTAACAATTATAAGATCATTTTAATTGATTCTTTAAAAGAGTTTCAATTCAAATTTTGACTTGAAGTCTGATAATTTGAAATTCACTTATTTATCTGATAACTCAGCAATCAAACTTTCAATATTTAGTGCTTTTGTAAACATTTCTAGACTTCCATCTGCTTTAGTTGGCCATTCGTTTTTGGGTTTATCCCAATATAATTCAACTCCGTTTTTATCTGGATCGTCTAAATAAATGGCTTCAGACACTCCATGATCAGAGGCTCCTGCAATTGGATATCCTGCATCAACTAAACGTTTAAAAATGACAGCTAAATCTTTTCTGCTTGGATACAATATAGCCGTATGAAATAAGCCAACAGCTCTTTGTGAAGCAGGAGGAGCGTTTTTACTAAACCACGTATTTAAACCAATATGATGATGATAACCACCTGCTGAAATAAATGCAGCATCAGTTCCAAACGTCGTAATTAACTCAAATCCCAATAATCCACAGTAAAAATCAAGCGATTGCTGAATATTTGAAACTTTGAGATGAACATGTCCAATTCGTGTTTGATCGGGAATTTTATAAGAGTTCATTTTGTTTTACTTTTATTAAATTAAAATTCTACTGTTTTGAAATTCAAATTCTTACAATTCAGACTAATGCGGAATCCTAATAGAATTCGAATGTACTCAATTTAATAAAGCATTTTAACATTTAGTAATTTAAACTTAAAGAGTTTGCTTCAAATGAGATTTTTTCACTGAATTCACAAGAAGTTGGTTTAGTGAATTTGAAATTATCAAGAGTGCTCAAATTTCTCACTTAAAAATGAACCAAATTCAACAAAGTCTTTTTTTTGTTTGTATTCAGCTTTTCAAATCTTGTGCAATGTTCGATTCTGTTGCTGAAATAAACTTTTTTAGTATTCTCACGATTTATTTTAACTGCGAATTGTTTTTCAAATGTAGACCAAATTACTTTTCAATAAGTAAGTTCGACTGTTTCTCCTTATATGTTAAAAATAGAATTTAATAGTCAAGGTATTTACCTTTCTGTGTGAGAACATGTTCTCCCTTGAACATTTACTGATTAGCACTCAGAACTTATCCAAAAAGCGAACTACTCAAATAACGATCACCACGATCACAAACGATGTGAACAATAATTCCTTCTTCAAGTTCTTCCGCAATATTTAAAGCTGCCAAAAGTGCTCCGCCACTACTCATTCCTGCTAATAAGCCTTCTTCTTTTGCCATTCTTCTAGTCATTTCAGTTGCCTCTTTTTCACTTACATCAATAACTCTGTCAACTCTATTCGGTTCAAATATCTTAGGCAAAAACTCTTTTGACCATCTTCTAATTCCAGGAATACTTGAGCCATCGGTCGGCTGTGTTCCAACAATTTGAATATTTGGATTTTGCTCTTTCAAATAGCGAGAAACGCCCATTATTGTCCCTGTAGTTCCCATTGCTGAAACAAAGTGTGTTACTTTTCCTTCTGTATCTCGCCAAATTTCAGGTCCTGTTGTTTTATAATGCATGCCATAATTATCAGCATTCGCAAATTGATTAAGTAAAAAATATCCTTGTTTTTCAGCCATTTCTTCTGCTAACTCTCTAGAATATTCAATCGTTTTTGCTGCAGGTGTTAAAATAACTTTTGCCCCATAAGCTTCCATGCTCAAAACACGTTCACGAGTGGAATTATCTGGCATAATTAAGGTCATTTCAACGCCCATTACTGACGCAATCATGGCTAATGCTATTCCTGTATTTCCACTTGTTGCTTCAATTAATTTATCTCCTGCTTTAATTTCGCCTCGATCTAAAGCGCCTTTTATCATTCCATAAGCAGCTCTATCTTTTACACTTCCACCAGGATTATTGCCTTCTAATTTCCCAAATATTCTAACTTTTTTGTTCGTCCAAATCCGTTGATATTCAAATAATGGCGTGTTTCCGATGAGTTCATCTAGTTTCATAACGTGATTTTTTTTGTTCAAATTTATTCTGTTCAAAGGTACGAAGGTTTTTGTGAAAAGGCTTGAGGTGTAAGGTTTGAGGTGTCGGGAGTCGGGAGTCGGGTGTCGGGAGTCGGGAGTCGGGAGTCGGGAGTCGGGAGTCGGGAGTCGGGAGTTTACACGTTTTTTGTATTTGATTGATTCTTTTTAAATATCTGTTTTTGTTTTTTTGTTTTTGAGATTACTTCCATTTTTAAAATTTACCATTGTTTAGACTTCTTGCTTTCCCACTTGAATCTTTTGACTTTATTCGTATTACTTATTGCTCCAAAATCACACTTCAAGCTACTTGCTTTCAACTTTAGTCTTTTTTCTTTTTTGTCTCAAATCATCCTTTTTCAAAATCTAACTTCGAGAAAATCGTTTTCCAAATCCGAAATTCGAAATCGCATATCTTACTTTCTTATCAAAAAAGCGCTTACAATCAGCTGGAAATTCGGTATTTTTGGGCGTTATTTTTAATCATTAATAGAGATTTTTATGTTGCCCTTAAATCATTTATCTGAAGACGAAAAAATGCTTCAGGAAGCTTCTGCCGATTTTGCAAAAAGTGTTATTGCCCCAAAAGTTCACGAAATGGATCACAATGCAAAATTAGATCCCGAAGTAATTAAATCGTTTTTCGAAATGGGATTAATGGGAATCGAAATTCCTGGCGAATATGATGGTGGCGATGGGACTTTTATGATGGCAATTTTGGCAATTGAACAAATTTCAAAAGTAGATGCTTCAGCTGGTGTTTTTATGGATGTTCAAAACACGCTAGTTAACAATGCTTTTGTTAATTATGCTAGTGCTGAGATGAAGAAAAAATATTTACCTCAATTAGCAATGAGTAAAGTTGGGGCATATTGTTTGTCTGAATCAATTTCCGGTTCCGATGCGTTTGCTCTTCGTTGTAAAGCAGTTGACAAAGGTGATCACTACGTATTAAATGGTTCCAAATTATGGATTACCAATGCAATGGAAGCCGATATTTTTATTGTATTTGCAACCGTTAATCAAGAAGCAGGCTACAAAGGAATTACCGCTTTTATTGTTGAAAAAAGCTTCGAAGGATTTTCCGTTGGCAAAAAAGAAGACAAATTAGGTATTAGAGCTTCTTCTACTTGTGAATTGATTTTTGAAGACTGTAAAGTGCCTAAAGAAAATATTATTGGCGAAGTTGGTAAAGGTTATAAAGTCGCCATTGAAACCCTAAATGAAGGTAGAATTGGAATTGGCGCTCAAATGTTAGGAATCGCACAAGCTGCACTTGATAGCGCAATTGCATATACCAAAGAGCGCAAACAATTCGGAAAAGTTATTGCCGATTTCCAAGGCGTTCAATTTCAATTAGCTGAAATGGCGATTGATGTAGAAACAGCTCGTTTATTAGTTTACAATGCTGCTCGTTTGAAAATGGCTGGTCAGCCTTTCTTAAAAGAAGCAGCTATGGCAAAAATCCGTGCTTCAGAAGTTGCCGAAAAAGTGGCATCAATGGCAATCGATTTATATGGTGGAAATGGCTACACCAAAGAATATCCTGTTGAAAAATACTGGCGTGATGCAAAAATCGGCAAGATTTACGAAGGAACTTCGAACATGCAATTACAAACAATTGCTAAGCTGATTTTAAAAGATTAATATTTTCTAAACTCCACTAATTTAAATTGGTGGAGTTTTTTTTATATAACAATCAAATGGGTTTCATGTTAGATAAATTTCAATATCGTTCAATTGTCCTTTTCATTTTTGTACTTTGTTTTGTGAATCCTTGTTATTCTCAAAATTTGAATCAAACCGTTTATGTTTGGGAGCCTGATAGTTGCACTATTTATACATTACCAGCACTTGATAGTCCTACAATTGTTCGTTTAGCTTATGGAGATTCTATTTTATTTGTTCAAGAAGAAGCTTTAAGTACCACTCCTCTGTTCCCATTATCAGATTCTTACAATCAAGATACCCTTCAATTTGCAAAATGGCTAAAAGTAAAACTTAAGTCTAAAATCGGTTACGTCTTAGAAAATCAAGTTTCTGAACTTAAACCCTTTCAAAAAAATCAATATGGTTTTGAACCTTTGCATACATTTCTAAAAAGAGAATATGGATTATTAGATAGTCTCAATTTCAATCGTGACTTTTTAATTGGCAAATCTACTTTTAATGTACCTATCGATTCGCTCAGCTTTTTAAATAAAAGTACATTTACAACCGCTTATAAGGATGGATGCAAGAATTATAAATATGAATTCAAAAACATATCATTAATTAATGCTTATTTCCTTCTGAATATAGATGTCTATTATGATCAAGTCTATATTAATTGGGACACTGATCAATCAGAGCATGCCATCTATTCTTTAAAACTTGAGAAAATTGAACAGAATACCTATTTCTTTAAAGATTTGAACACTCAATTTGGATTAAAGATAATTGACCTTAAAAATGGAACTATTTCTTTAGAATATTACTATTGTATGTAAATTGCTTTGATTAACTAATCCCTTTTTTAAAACAATAAATAAGATTAATGCATAACGATTTAGTAACCTGTAAAAATTGTAATCAAGAACTTAATGGTCAGTTTTGCTCACATTGTGGACAAAAAAGAAATACAGGAAGAATAGTTTTATCTGAATCACTTATAGGAATTTGGGATCAATTTTTTGATATAAATACGCCTGTTTTTAACACAATCTATGGTCTACTAATACATCCTGGCAAAACCATTCATGAATATATTAATGGTAAAAGAACAGCCATTTACCATCCTTTTAAACTATTCTTACTTATTTTTGCCTTCTATTATTTTATTAGAATTTTGTTTGATTTTAATCCAATCGATACGTTCAATGCTGCAATCGGGAATCAACAACTACCATCGAAAATGAGTGTGATGAGAGAAGCGGGGGCTTTCTTATCTAATCATATTAATCATTTTCTCTTGATTTGCGTCTTTTTTATGTCGTTAAGTGCAAAAATGTTTAACCGGCGTTCGGGAATATTCTTTGGAGAATATATAACCGCATCACTCTATATTATTTCAACTTACTTATTGTTATCCACTTTTAGTATCGCTTTGGTTTTCATAAATCCAAAGTTCTTTTTAATAAATTATTTGATTGTATTTACCTATCCTGTATTTGTCTACTATCAACTCCATGATGGTAAAGGTTCTAAAACTTGGAGAATACTTGGAGGATTTCTTATGAATATTTTCGCGTGGATTTTATACATTATAAGTAGTTTTACGCTTTCCTATTTTATAGTTAGTAAAATAAGTTCATAATCGATAACAATTTGTTTCTCCAATTGTTTAACTCAAATACGCTGTTTCAATTTTTATTTTTTTTTATTAAACCTTCTTTTTAAAACCATTTTCATTCGTTGATAGCTTTAATGCTAACTTGCGATTTAGATTTTAACAAGATTCTCTTCTATTAAAACACCAATTCAACTTTTCTCAATCCGTAGTCTTTCCAGTCTTCGCAAACTCAAAAATCGTATCAACGGACATTCTATCTGTTAAACTTGTTGAATATAAAATTTTATACACAACTCCATATTCATTGATTAAAAACTCGGCAGGAATGGTACTTATTGATTCGTTTCCAGCCATCCAATGAACAGGAATTCCTTTTATTTTTGCTTGAACTGCATTCGAAAAAAAGCTAGTAATATGGCTTTTTGCAGATTTGAAACCCGAATTTTCAATTCCATATCCATCATACACTAATTTTAAGGGATCTGCGACAATTGGAATGGGTGAAACACTTCTGTGAAACATATTACTTAATAATGTTTCAGCAGTTGACTCAAAAAAGAAAATCATCTCCAGGCCTAAGTCTTTTAATTCCTTATGTCTTGCCTGTAAACGATGTACACGCATATTACAAAAAGGACAACCGGCATGTCTAAAAAACCCGAGTAAAACACGTTTTCCTCTATAATCTTTAAGATTAATTTTTCGGTTAAAAATATCAACTACTTCAAAAACTGGTGCTAAAGCATTTACTTCTAGTAAAATTCGTTCTTTCATCTTCTTCTCTTTACTTATTGATTTAGCTATACTTATATAGACAATTTATTTTCTTAATTCTCAAAATCTCAATGCGTTGATGTTACACAATTTTTTATTCATTCAACTGTGTTCAAAAACAGTATTTCAACAATTTACATTTCAATACTTTTGTAATTAGTGACCGATTCAAATCATAGATTTTCATTTTTTCGAAATTGATGAGCAAATCATACAAATTACTTCTCAACAAATACTCACTTGTTCCATGCTTTAGTAAATAAGTAGCAATGGAAACGACTAGTCATTTTCCTAACCTCATTTTAAAAAAACGAATTTAAAATTGAGTGACACCTTTTTTCAAAACCCAAATCATACTTTCAACCGGATTAAGCTAAGTACGAATTTTACCTATAACAAAAAATTTTCTCCATTCTATTTGTTTTTAAAAACTTTTAATTTAACTTTGAAAAACAAAGTACTTTTAGATATGGCAAAAAACGAATCCGATTACTTAAACGATCTTGCTGAAATCCGCAGCATGATGGAGCGTTCTTCCAAGTTTCTTTCACTTTCTGGTTGGGCTGGAATTTTAGCGGGACTATATGCACTTGCAGGTGCTTATATCGCTTCAACCTTTTTGAATTTCAATCCGCAATCAATCTATTTAAAATCTCTTTCAAACGATTTTTCCTCGATTTTTTTATTAGGAGTCTTAGTTTTAGCGGCTGCATTAATTACTGCTGTTTTGCTTTCCAAAAATAAAGCCTCGAAAAAAGGTGAGAACATCTGGAATGCGACTTCTAAAAGAATGTTGAGCAGCATGGCGGTTCCTTTGTTAGCCGGTGGAGTTTTACTTTTAATCGTAATCTCAAAAAGCATTATTGGCTTAATTTTACCTTTAAGTCTTATTTTTTATGGATTAGCACTCTATAATGCGAGTAAATTCACGTTCTCCGAAGTCAAATTTCTAGGCTTTGTTCAATTATGTTTAGGTCTCTTAAGCTCCTATTTTATTGAATATAGCTTGCTAATCTGGGCATTAGGTTTTGGTCTTGTCCATATTATTTATGGTATTTACATCTATTTCAAGTACGAACAGTGAAAGTATCAATAAACGGTTTACATAAGGCTTTTGAAAGTCGGATTCGTCTTGGAATCATGTCGGTATTAGCCGTAAATGATAGTCTCAATTTTAATGCTTTGAAAGAATATCTAGACCTGACCGATGGAAATCTGGCAAGTCATCTAAAAGGTTTGGAAAAAGAAGCTTTCATTCAGGTTGAAAAAACTTTTATTGGTAGGAAACCAAACACCACTTATTCAATAACAACAGAGGGAAAACAAGCTTTTAGCGATCACTTAAAAGCTTTAGAAAATCTAATTAATGCCAATAAATAGAATTGTATGAAAATTAGAATCAAACTATTACTCAGAACGTTGTTTGTTCTGATTTATAAAACGAAAGAATTCGTTTTTTTTGCTCTTTTACTTTGGATTTCAAAGTACTTTTAATTTAATCCCCAAACACTAAACAGTTCAATTATGAAAAACGACATCATTCAAAATCTAGGAAATCCACGAAAACTGGAAAGTTTATATCGTGCAAATAAAACGATATTCAAAAAGGAGTTTAATCTTATTTACGCAGATATTCAGCAAGAGCCTATTGCTCAAATATGGAATGAACGTCTAAATTTTGAAAATGAAACTTTGAATTGGGATTCTAAAAAGGACTTTATTCTTGTTGTTTTAGCTTCACTTTTGGCTGGTTTTATTGCAAAAATTCCACAGATTTTTGATGTAAATCCCGAGTTTTATTATCCCAGAAATATCGGTTTTGTCGTATTTCCTGTGTTAACAGCCTATTTCGCATGGAAACAAAATCTACAACTAAAACAAGTACTTAGTATCTCAGGAATTTTTCTTGCTTCTTTATTCTATATCAATTTCCTTCCTGATATTCCAACTAGTGACACACTCATTTTAGCCTGCATACATCTTCCTTTATTTCTGTGGTCTTTATATGGATTCATTTTTGTTGGCGGGAAATTTTCAAATGTTCAACAACGATTGGAGTTTCTTCGATTCAATGGTGATTTTATCGTAATGACAACTATTATTCTGATTTCAGGCGGAATACTTAGTGCATTTACTATTAGTCTATTTGAATTACTTGATCTCAATATCGCTGAGTTTTACATGATGAATATTGGAATTCTGGGTTTATCTGCAGCGCCAATTATTGGAACGTATTTAGTTCAAACCAATCCTCAAATCATCAATAAAGTTTCTCCGATTATTGCTAAACTCTTTACTCCTTTGGTTTTAGTAATGCTAACTGCTTTTTTAGGGACGATTTTATTCACCGGAAAAGATCCTTACAACGACCGAGAATTCCTCATTCTTTTTAATGTCTTATTGATTGCTGTAATGGCACTAATTTTATTTTCTTTATCTGAATCAAGCAAAAATGAAACTGGATTTTGGACAATTTCACTGCTTTTAGGACTTGCAGTAATTACAGTAATCATAAATGGAATAGCTTTATCAGCTATCATTTTCCGAATTTCTGAATGGGGATTTACTCCAAATCGAATTGCTGTTTTGGGTAGTAATCTACTCATCCTTAGCAATTTATTGATGGTGACTTTTCATTTATTGAAGTCAGTGAAAAATCCAGCTCTTTTCGTTTTAGCTGAAAAAAGTATTGCCTCATTTTTGCCCTTTTATAGCCTTTGGGCAGCAATTGTGGTTTTTCTATTTCCCGTTCTGTTTGGGTTTAAGTAATTGAATTAGCTCTAGAAAGTCGTTCATTTTGTTTTCCCCATTCCAAATCTTGCGAAATCGTCAACTATTTTGTTGAAAACTATTTTTCGGTGAAAGTTCAGTAGTTGAATTACTATTTTGATCATATAACTGATAAAATTAATGATTCATCAAATTTCGTCCTATCCATTATAAAAAAGAAATACGAATCAAATTACCATTTAAAAAACTAAATCTGATTCGTATTCAATCTACTCATTTTTAAAACGTATATCCCAAATGAACGGTCGCAAATATTGAAATGGGAGCAATATCATATTTTTGATTATTTAACATATTTTCTCCTGCCATTTTGAAGGTATAACCCATTCCTCCCCAAGCTTTTATGTAGACAGGAAACGAAAATGGCTTAACTGTATAACCACCATAAGCCATGATAAGTCCATTTGTGAATGTTTCATTACCGCTAAATCCATCATTTTCTAAAAGAAATTCTTGGGCGCTAAGCTGACCGCCAACAAAAAATCGATTATTAACTTCGGTGAAATGGTATTCACCAAATAAGCCTAAAGCTTTATTAATGCGCACTTTCCATCCTTTATCTGCATTTTTATCATTCATATCAACAAAAAATGAAGGCATATCCATAGCATAGATTCCCAGTCCATAAACTAGATGATCACTAGATTTTGGTTGAATTCTTATGTGAGCAGAATAACCTTTAAAAACGAATGTTGCAGGATCAATTTCCAGCGAAAATTTCGCTTTAGCTTTTTGATTATCAGCAGTTTGTGCTGAAACTGAAAGTGCGGTAAGTCCTAGAATTACGCATGTTACTAAAGATTTTAAGGATGATTTCATAGATGTTTTATTTATATAGTTATTCATAATATTAAGTTTATTTAGTTAGGGTTAAAAAAATTTAGGTTGTTAGAAGTTCAAGATGTGCTAGCCCATCAAAAATGAGTTGTTTAGAATTACCAAGGTGATTCTTGTACATTTGAGAAAAATCGACTGAAAATATACCTAGCATTCATTATATATTGTATATGTAGTTTAAATCAAAAAAAATTAATTCATTTCATTGAGAATATGTGCCACTGTTTTTTTAGCCAATTCTTCTCTCATTTTAGCTTCTGCAAAACTAAATAAATTCTCTAACGAAACTTGCGCTTTATCAGGTCTATGACCTTTTACACCGATATCAAACGTGGTATTAAATAACGCTTTTCCTTTTTCAACAGCGTTTAAAATGTCTAATACCGATATTTGCTCAGGTTCTTTGGTCAATCTAATTCCACCGAATTTACCTTCTTTTGATTCAATTATTCCATCAGCGCTTAAGCTGTGGAGAATTTTCACCAAAGTTGGTTTTGGAATATTTAATATTTCAGCAATTGATGTAGTTGACAAAAACTCAAATTGATTTTGTCTGCTCTTATCTGAAATAAAAATAACGACTAAAACGGCTTTAGAAAAAGAAAGTGAATAACTCATACTATATATTCTTATTATTTAGTTTAATGATATAGAAATTTCACCAACTGCGCAAGCATTCTCAAAAATTTTTTCTTTCTAAAATAGTTTGCGAAACGAAACTATTACGCTTCATGTTTTTTATCTTATAAGCTTGCTTTCAATAAATCGGCATGAGTTTTAAATCAAACACTATTCTTTTTACTTTAGCTTAAATAACAATGAGAAGAGTTTAGACTTCCCACAAATAAGTCATTTTCATTTTGATTTTAAAATCCGAATCTGTGATTTACACCATCCTTCAGAATTTCAAGAATTAAATAAACACTGCTTTGCAAAACATTACCATAAAAGGCGCTCGCGAACACAATCTTAAAAACTTCGATATCAACATACCAAGAGATCAGTTTGTCGTTATTACGGGTTTATCAGGTTCGGGAAAATCATCTTTAGCTTTTGATACCATTTATGCTGAAGGTCAGCGCCGTTTTATGGAATCCCTTTCTGCTTATGCCCGCCAATTTTTAGGAATGATGGAACGTCCTGATGTTGATTTTATTGACGGACTTTCTCCTGTTATTTCCATAGATCAAAAAACAACTTCTCGAAATCCTCGCTCTACTGTTGGAACCGTTACAGAAATTTATGATTTCATGCGTTTATTGTACGCAAGAGTTGCCACGCCTTTTAGTTATCAGACTGGAAATAAAATGGAAAAACAAACAACAGATCAAGTTGTAGATTCCATTTTAAGTTTACCGGAAGGAACCAAAGCTTACTGTTTAGCACCTGTAGTTCGTGGAAGAAAAGGACATTATCGTGAGCTTTTCGAACAAACCATGAAACAAGGGTTTATTCGTGTTCGCGTTGATGGAGAATTTCTAGAACTGGAAAAAAATCTACAAGTTGATCGTTATAAAACGCACAATATTGAAGTCGTAATAGACCGTTTTGTCATTTCTGAAAATTCTCGTTCCCGAATTGCGCAAAGTGTCCAAATGGCGCTCGAAATGGCCGATGGAAATGTAATTTTGACCATTCAAGAAGATGCTAAAAAAACGCGCGACCAATTATATTCTCAGAAATTATTTGATCCAGAAAGTGGATTAGCCTACGAAGATCCTGCTCCAAATTTATTCTCTTTCAATTCTCCATTTGGTGCTTGTCAAACCTGTAGCGGAATCGGTTATCATTATGATGCCGATATGAATTTAATTGTACCGAATCCTAAACAATCGCTCGCTGAAGGCGCGATTCGCTATTTAGGCTCAGCAAAAGGAACCTTTGTTTTCAAACAAATAGAAGCTATTCTTTTAGAATATAAATGCACATTAGAAACTCCTTTTGAAAAAATTCCAGAAGAAGCCGTTGATTTGATTTTCAATGGTACAGGAACGAGAAAATTCCTTGTTCCTTATGAGTTTAAAGGAAATATTGTGAATTATAATCACACATTTCCTGGAGTGGTTAAACTCATTCGTGATGCATATGAAAGTTCCAAAAACAAAGAGAAAGAAAAAGCTCAGGGTTTTATGGATAAAGTTCTGTGTAGAACCTGTAATGGTGGACGATTAAACAAAGAAGCTCTTTCGTATAAATTAGATACGTATTCCATTCACGATTTAGTTCAATTCGATATTGCTGAACTTCGTCAAGTTATCGGGGCCTTGAATCTAACTGAACGCCAAAGACTTATTGGACATCAGGTTATTAAAGAAATTCGTGATCGTTTAGATTTTCTTCACAATGTTGGTCTTAGTTATTTAACATTAAACCGAGAAGCTCAAACGTTGAGCGGCGGAGAAGCACAACGCATTCGATTAGCAACTCAAATTGGAACTCAATTAGTTGGTGTTTTGTACATTTTGGACGAACCAAGTATAGGGCTACATCAAAGAGATAATATTAAACTGATTCGGTCTTTAGAAACCTTGCGTGATTTAGGAAACAGTGTTATTGTTGTTGAGCACGACAGAGAAACAATAGAACATGCCGATTATGTTGTTGATATGGGACCTGGAGCAGGAATTTACGGCGGTGAAATTGTAAGTCAAGGCAAACCTGCTGATTTAACAATCGACTCCGTTACAGCGAAATACTTAAGAGATGAATTACATATTCGTATTCCTGAAAAATTACGTGAAGGTTCTGGAAAATCACTAAAACTCATTGGAGCAAAAGGACATAATCTTCAAAATGTAACTCTTGAAATTCCGCTTGGTAAATTTATTTGCGTAACTGGTGTTAGTGGAAGTGGAAAAAGTTCTTTAATTAATCAAACTTTAGTTCCCATTTTATCAAGTCATTTTTACAATTCTAAAACTCCGGCTTTGCCTTACGAATCCATTGAAGGTTTAGAACATATTGATAAAATTATTTCAGTAGATCAAAGTCCGATTGGTAGAACACCGCGTTCAAATCCAGGAACGTACACTAAATTATTCGATCATATTCGCTCTTTATTTTCAGAATTACCCGAAGCAAAAATTCGTGGTTATGGTCAAGGTAGATTTTCATTTAATGTAAAAGGCGGACGCTGTGAAGCATGCGGCGGAGACGGTATGCGAAAAATCGAAATGAATTTCCTGCCTGATGTGTACGTTCCTTGCGAAACCTGTAAAGGGAAACGCTACAATCGAGAAACCTTACAAATTTATTATAAAGGTAAAAATATCAGCGATGTTTTAGAAATGCCGATTTCTGAATCCGTTGACTTTTTTGATTCAGTGCCGAGTATTAAAAGAATTGTAACAACACTCGATGCCGTTGGGTTGGGATATATAACTATTGGCCAAAGTTCAACTACGTTATCAGGAGGTGAAGCTCAACGTGTAAAATTAGCCAAAGAACTAAGTAAAATTGGAACGGGTGATACTATATATATCATGGATGAACCAACAACTGGACTTCATTTTCAAGATGTAAATGTCTTAGTAGAAGTAATTCACAAACTAGCTGACAAAGGAAACACCGTAATAGTTATTGAACACAATCTAGACTTAATAAAAGCAGCCGATTGGGTAATTGATATTGGTCCAGAAGGAGGACGATTCGGTGGTGAGATTGTAGCCCAAGGAACACCGATTGATGTAGCTAAGAAGTTTACTAGCCCAACCGCGCAGTATTTAAAGAAAGAATTTGAACGTGTTCAAACTTTTTCATCCCAATAAGAATAAAGTTTGAATTCACTCCAAAAATTCAATTTATTCTCTTTTCACCCAAACTAATTTCTTAAAATCGGCGATTGTTTTATAAAAAAATTAATTCCCATAATACACTCAAGTTTAAAAAATAAAAAACCTGCTTTTTTTTATATGTTGCTAAACGTAAGTTTCAAAAATAATGCCCAAAACCTGAGCCTTCAAACTCATTGTCTACCCCGAGTCAAGTTTTCAAATTTTTAATCATTCCTAGATTCTTATGTTTAAACCCAAGCGTATTTTTATTCAAACATGGTTAGATTTAAAACCTTATAAAAAGCAACAACCTTCAGATTTTTTTTATTTAAAATTGGCCAATGACATAAAGTATAAGATTGCCACACATTCTTTAGGTTGGGATTTCATGAACAAATATTCAGATGATGGGATAAACACATTATCCTGTATTCTTGCATCTTATCTTGAAGATTTGGTTTCTAAATCCAATATTTGGAATACGTTCATTCGTTTAAATAAAGAACTTTACGATAAACCATTGCCCTTTTATGACTGTGTCGATTATGTGGACGAAGAAATTAATGTCGAAGATGTTGCTTTCCTTATATGGTACTATCGTAGTTGTTTCGACGATACAATCATAGTAGATGCTAATAAATCAATGGATACAGACTTAGCCGCTTGTATTTTTGATATTTTGGAAGACGCTTGGGAAATAGCCCCAGAGAACAGTGAACTATTAACATTATTTACTATAAATCCTGACGAAGACTATTACCTCATTCGTTTACGACTAAGTGCTTTTATGATGGAAACTTATCTTTTCATACCTGATTCAGCTGCAATTTTTGAAAATAATAAGGAAGACATAATTGAAGAACACGAGAATAACCCGCATTTAGCGCAATTAGTGCAAAATGAATTTGACCAATTTTTATTTAGTACACGAACCAAGCTGCTAGCATTAAGAATTAATGAATGGTTTGCAAATATTCTTGGTAGTGAACATCCTCTTTATGAGTCAATTCTGACAATATCACCAAAAATAACTGGCAATTTTACTATTACTCATAAAGATTCTTTATTCCATTATTTTGAGCATATTGCTACAAAACGCACTTTTCCTGTAATCACGACTTCATTAGAAGGAACTTCGATAGAATTAAAACCTGGCGATGTAGTTTTTATAAGTTTAATTCGTTGGCAACAAAATTGGTGGTTTTCGGGAGTGTTGATAAACCATATAAATAAACAAGACGTTATTGATAGAGAATTAAAGTCTCAATCAACATTTAGTGAATTCGTTTTTTTGGACTTAGAACAATTCCCTGAAAAAATTTCAGAGCAATTATCTTTAATGAATCAAGCATTTTTGGAATTGACAAATGGTTCAAATTTGGTTTTTATGCCTCATAATAAGGTTGAAGAGTTTGTTAGCTTATTTATTGAGCAACATAATCAAAATGTTACAAAAGGGAAACCATTTAAAAAGGACTTTAATTCAGACAATTTTGAATTAAGTAACCTTTTTGAAGGAGAACCTGATGAAATTATAGCGGTATTTCTCAACCCTAAATCTGGTCTTGAATTCGGGAGAGATATTCAAGATGCTTTTCCAATTCCAACAAATCCATTTTACAATGAAAATTCTGATCAAACACACAATCAAACAAAAATTATTTTGTATTCAGATCAATTTTCAGTTGAATTTTGCCATTATTTAATAGAGAAATGCAAACATACTAATCCATTTTTTCAATCTGAACTTGGTAAGACTTTTTTATCTAACACCGATTTTCTTCTCCGATTTTATAAAGGAATGGATTATGCTACATTACCCACTATAACAATCGGCACTTATTTCTGAGCTAAAAATAAGCTTTTATTAACCAGAATAAACAATAGAGAACCTAATTTGGTTTTGAAGTGCAAACTCAAATTTAACCCAATATTAGGCTAAGTTTCCGGGTTAAGCCCGGAATGATGAAATTTATTTTTACCTGTTTTTATTTTAATTTCTTATCCCGCACTCAGGCTATTAAGCATATTTCTAATTGATTCCAGATTAATCATAATCGATGAAAAATCTAGAAAAACTTAATCACCAACAACACTTGTTCTTAGCATAACTAATCGATCCTGTAATTGTGAAGTCATTACATGAATATGATCTGCTGTAGCAGCATGTTCTTCTGAGCCTGCAGCATTAGATTGAGTAATTCTATCTATATCATGAACAGCTTGAGAAATCTGTTCAATACCTAAGGTTTGCTCATTCATTGTAGAGGTTAACTCAGTGAGCATAATGTTTATGTCATTAAATTTGTGTTCAATAACTTCGAATCTATTTTCTGTATCTGTTAATAAACCCGAACCTTCTTCAATTTTTTGATGAACTGAGTCAATAATTGCTTCCGTATTTTTTGCAGCTGCTGATGATTTTAAAGCTAAAGAACGAACTTCTTCGGCAACAACGGCGAAACCCAATCCAGCTTGTCCTGCTCTCGCAGCTTCAACCGCAGCATTTAAAGCTAACAAATTTGTCTGAAAAGCAATTTCTTCAATTGATTTATTAATACGTTTTGTCTCTGAACCAGCTTGTTGCATTTCATGCATAGTTTGAACTAGATTTTTCAAAACACCTAAAGTTAAATTCAATACAGAATTTAAATCGGTCATTAACTCTTCAATTGCTGTAACTCGAAGTGCATTTTGTTTGGTTGCACTATTCATTTCTTCTAAAGAAGATGAGGTTTCTTCAACACCTGCAGCTTGCTGATTCGCACCGTCTGCCATTAGTGAACTATTAGCTTTAATTTCATTTGCAGATTGATGCAACTCTTCAATTGAACTTTCTAAATTATTGATTACATCAAGGCGTATTGTTTTAAACACTTTATAAATTTGAACACCCAAAAGTCCGAGAAAAAACGTAGCTAAAAGACTGTATACCATTAAAAATAATTTGAAGTTAGAAACTTCATTTGTCACAGTTTCTGATGAAATGAGATTTTTCTGAGCTATTTTTTTAAGTGAATTAATTTGTACACGAATAGATAATAAAGCTGGCAATGTTTCATTTTTGTAAATTCTTAGCGCAACATTTTTACTCTCCAAGTCTGAATTAGACATTTCTTGCATAATGCGTTGCGCAGATAAATGTAACTCTTTATGAATAGGAACCAATTGTTTTAGAATCTCATTATTTCCATTCATTTCATTAATCATAGATTTTGAATTCGCCAACCATGTTCCCATTGCACATTTAGTTGGATCTAATTGAACCGTTAATTCATTTGTTCCGTTACTTAATAAATATGTGTCTAAGTTTAATAGCCATTCAAGATGTGTATTTTCAATATGTTGAAGCTCCATTTGAATTTTCTGATTTTTATTCATCATAACCGTATCAGAATTAACAATATCTAATAGAAAATTCGAAGCAATTAAAAAAAGTAGGTTAGAAATGAAAATGATAAAGAACGCTAAAAGAGTTCTTAATCTTAAAGATGAGTTATACCACAATTTTAAAAGGAAAAAGTTTTTCATAGCAAAACTAAGGAATTGTTTTTAAACAGACAGATTACAAATATAAGTGATTCAAGAGTATTTTATCATATTATAAATCAACTGTAACATTAGACCAAGTATTTTTATCTAAAAAAAAGTTTTCACAACTCTTTTCATCAACTATAGAATTTCTAATCTCCATTTAAGATTTTAATACAATGTTCTTGTTTGTTTGATAACATCCTTCAAAACCCTTATTTTTGACCAGAAAAGCGCTTACAATAAAGATTAATTACCGATATGCCAAATACTTCTATAAACGAGTTAAAACCTATTCCCTCTTATTTAAAGCAATTTATTGTTGAACAACATTATGATGAATACACTCATCAAGATCATGCAGTATGGCGATATATAATGAGAAGAAACGTTGCTTTCTTAAAGGAGCATGCTCATGAAGCATATTTAGATGGTTTAAAAAAAACGGGGATCACTTTAGATAGAATTCCAAATATTGACGAAATGAATCAATGTTTAGCAAAAATTGGTTGGAGAGCAGTAGTTGTTGATGGATTTGTTCCACCAGCTGCATTTATGGAATTTCAATCTTTAAAAATTTTAGTGATCTCAGCTGAAATTAGAAATATAAATAACATTTTATATACTCCGGCTCCTGATATTATTCACGAAGCAGCGGGTCATGCGCCAATTATTGCAGATCCCGAATACAGTGCTTACTTACAAAAATTCGGTGAATATGGAATGAAAGCTGTTTTTTCGAAAGAAGATTATGACATTTATGAAGCTATTCGTTATCTATCTATCATTAAAGAGTTTACAGGAACATCCCAGGCAGAAATAGAATTTGCTGAAAAAGATTTAGAAGAAAAAATGAATGCAGTAGTTCATGCTTCTGAATCAAATTTATTATCCAGAATGCATTGGTGGACTGTAGAATATGGATTGGTTGGAACACCTGAGGATTTTAAAATATTTGGAGCGGGTTTATTATCATCGGTTGGAGAAAGTAAACATTGCTTAACGGACGAGGTAAAAAAACTTCCGCTTGATGTAAGTTGTGCAAATTATCAATACGATATCACAAATATGCAACCTCAGTTATTTGTTGCTCGTGATTTTACAGATTTATTACAAGCTTTAGAGGATTTTGCTGATACAATGTCATTCAGAAAAGGTGGATTAAAATCCATGGAATTGGTAAAAGAAACCCAACAAGTTGGAACGGTTGTGTATGCTTCTGGTTTACAAGTAAGTGGTATTATTTCTGAAATCATAACTGATTCAAATTCCAATCCAATTTATTTCAAAACTTCTGGAAGTACACAATTAGCGATTGATGATAAAGAGCTAGAAAATCATGGAATTAATACCTATCCAAATGGATTTGAATCTCCAGTTGGCAATCTGATTAATAGCGATAAAAACATAGAAGATTTTGACGCTTCAGACTTTCTTCAATACGATATTATTCAGAATAAGACTGTAACTCTAAATTTTGAATCAGGAATTGTTGTTAGTGGAATGATTGAGTCTATCACAAAAACTCAACAAGATAAACTCTTACTTTTAGAATTATCATCATGCATTGTTACCCTTGGCTCAACTGTTTTATTTGAACAGTCAAACTCAAATTATACATTAGCTCTTGGTTCAAAAATTATATCTGCATTCTCAGGAAGTGCTGATAAAGAGAACTTCAATGTCTATCCTCCCAAATCAGAACGCAAAGCGATAAAAGTTCATCACTCTGATGAAGAGAAAATCTTGTTCAGGTTATACGCAATGGTAAAGGAAATGCGTGAAAAGAAAACAATTCAATGGGAAACTGTAAGATTAGTGTATGAAAATCTAAGTCAATCTTATCCTAAAGATTGGCTTCTTCGACTTGAGTTATTAGAACTATTATCCCAGTTCAAAATAGAAGATGCACTTAACATTCAGCTGCAAGAAGATCTTTCTCACCTTAAAAATGAAAGTAAAACACATTTAAACGTAATTACAGCAGGGCTAAATCTAATTTATGATACCGTTTCAGTTTAAAGTAGTATTTTCAGTAAAAAACTGGATATTCTATGACTGAAATAAAACAGATTTTAGTAACAGGTGCAGGAAAAGGTATCGGTTATGAAATTACCCTTAATGCGCTAAAAGAAGGACATACTGTCTATGCTCTAAGCCGTAATTTGAATGCACTTGTTCCTCAAACTAAAATTTATGGTGAAAATTTAAAATTAATTCCGTTCGATTTAAGCAAGTCAGAATCCTTTTTAAAATTATCTGAACTTATTTCGAAATCAACGCAACCTTTAGATATTATTATCAATAACGCGGGTTTATTAATTAATAAATCTTTTTTAAATCTCGATGAATCGGATTGGAATACACTTTGGGATGTTAATGTTATGGGAACAGTAAGATTAATTAAATCCTTGATTGATTTAATCTCTACACACACACATATTGTTAATATTAGTAGTATGGGTGGATTTCAAGGAAGTCTAAAATTTCCAGGATTATCTGCCTATAGTACTGTTAAAGGTGCGCTAAGTATATTAACAGAATGTCTAAGCGTTGAAGCTGATCTAAAGAATTGTTCCGTTAATGCTTTATGTCTTGGTGCAGTTCAAACTGAAATGTTAGAACAAGCTTTTCCTGGTTATCAAGCACCTATAAGTGCGAGTCAAATGGCAGAGTTTATATTAAATTTTGCAAAGACAAATGGTAGTTTTATGTCTGGTAAAATAATCCCTATTTCAATTTCAAATCCTAATTAGCCATTTTTTTATAAAAACTGATTGAAAACGTAGTTTTTTAGCTTTACAATTCAGTATTATTTAACATAATTTTTAATTAATAATAGACAACCATGAAAAAACTGATTTTAATAGTACTTACACTATTTATTTATTCTTCACCAATTTTAGCTCAAGGTTTTAAATTAATTGGGATGAATACACTTTCTGGAGCGCTAACTGGTTCGGCTATAGGTGGTGCAACAATGTTAATAGCAAACGATTTTGATAGTTATAGACCTTTAAGTATTGGATTTGGAACTGGAACTATTGCCGGCTTAGGGCTAGGAATTTATGATATGACAACTAATTCTTCTGGATACTCTGGTGTTTTCAATTCATCTTCAGAAACATCTGGACAATTAATTTTGACTGATACTTTTTATGGAACTCTAACTGGTGCTTTAGTAGGATTCGCTGTTACTTTGATATCTGAAGATAAATTGGTAGATGGATTAAGAGTTGGTGCTGGTTTTGGAGCTTATTCAGGTTTAGTATTTGGTATTGTAGATACTTTTGTTTTGAATAATATGGGTAGTGGCGGAGGAAGCGGCTATGGTTTAGGTTCAGTAAACTTTAACCAAGTTAATGGATTTGTCCAATATGAAGGATCAACTTTTAATGCCGGTTTTTTTTCACCTGACACATTTGTTCACCCTTCAAATGGTACAATAAAATGGCAACCAACTTTATCTTTAGCACACTTTAAAGTCTCAATATAATTGAGACTTTAAACCTACTCGGTTTTCTCAATAGCTAGTGTTTTCAAAATAGTTTTAACGGTTTCCATATTACCACTCTCTGAATAATGGATACCATCAGCAGCATAATACCAATTTTCTGGTGTGCTACCGAATCTCTGAAAAAATGGATCTATTATAATTCCACCTTTATCTCGCATAACTTCTTGATAAGCTCTAATTTCTGAATTAGAAAAACTACCATTAAAAAGAGGGTTAATATTTGTAGCCTCTTCAATTACAGATGAAGGTGACATCCATATTATTGGATTAGTCGATTCTAAAGATTCAATTGCCGTACGCATTGATTGTATATTTTCCCAGAATTCAGTCAAAGAAACAAGTGGCCTATCAGCTGCATAGTTTACTCTGAATGAATCCCATGTACCAAAATTTAAAATTATCCAATTAGGATTGTGTGATAAGACTCTATTACCCAAACTTTGCAAAAGAGAAGTTGATGTCAGACCAGAAACAGAAGAATTTATAATTTCAATCTCTTTTTCTGATCCAATTTCAATTACTTGTTTTAAGATATCAACCCACCCACCTTTTTCAGCGCTTGATGAATCACCATAAACAACTAATTTATCATCATCTTGAAAGGGTAGTTTATCTAGATAGTCTATTATATCTTGATCTTTTAATAACTCAAGTGCAAGTTGTTTTGACTTAGTTTGAAATGCTTTTAGGGAGTCAGCTAATTCATCAGTCGTTAAACCTAAAATACCAGCTTGTGTTTGTTCATTAATATTTAATGCAGGTAAAAGCACATTATAATTTAATGTGACATATGGTAATAGAAATTTGGAAATTGACTTATCGATTTTACTCATAATTATTTAATAATTGTTTTACTAGTGTGGGAACTCCAATAGTTGCATTTGTTTGAATGAATGTGAAATTTAATTTTGATTCAGATATTGGTGGTATAACAGGATCAACAATATAAATAGGTGAATTTTGATGAACATAATGTATTAAACTAGCAGCAGGATAAACTATTAAAGAAGTTCCAATAATTATAACAATATCCGCACTCATAACTTCAAACATTGCTTCATCCATTTTTGGAACCATTTCTCCAAACCAAACAATATTTGGTCTTAATTGATATCCATTCTCATCTTTATCACCTAAATGAATTGATTTATTACCTATAAATTGAACTAATGCAGGATGATTTTCAGGAAATGCTTCAAATAATGACCCATGTAAATGAACAACATTCTTAGACCCTGCTTTTTCATGTAAATCATCTACATTCTGAGTAATAATTGTTACATCATAATATTCTTCTAAATCTTTTAAAGATAGATGCGCTTGATTTGGTACTGCTTTAAAAGCACTTATTCTTCTATCATTATAAAAGTCTAAAACTTTTTTTGGATTTTTTATCCATCCATCAATTGATGCAACATCTTGAACAGGATACCCTTCCCATAAACCATCATGATCTCTAAATGTAGATAAACCACTCTCTTTACTTATACCAGAACCAGTTAAAATGGTTATTTTTTTTAACGAATTATTCATCTAATAAAATACAAGAAAGCTAAATAAAAAGAGAATAAATAGACAGGTCAAAAAAAAAGCCCGAAGCGAAGCTACGGGCTTTAGAGAAAAAAAAGATGAGGCGACGACCTACTCTTCCGCTTGTGGGCAGTACCATTGGCGCGGAGATGCTTAACGACCGTGTTCGG
>Ga0100402_1001294_pt1 | contig 28966 bp, 27 predicted proteins | sample CryGeyme20150102_FD_80419 | JGI IMG/M metagenome (GOLD analysis project Ga0100402, IMG submission 80419) | Groundwater microbial communities from Crystal Geyser aquifers in Utah, USA - Crystal Geyser metaG 2015-0102 | ecosystem: Environmental > Aquatic > Deep subsurface > Groundwater | place...
AGGATCTCCCCGCAAATCGAGACGATGAAGGACGCGGGGGCGTCGCCATTCGCGGTCGGGAGATCAAATGTTTCACAGGAAGCCTGCCATCTGCCAGAATCCAACGGAAGGTTGACGAGGAGCCCTACCCACCTAATTTTCTTGCATTGAACACCCTCCCTCATTCCCTTTTCACCACCGACTCACTTCCTGAAAAGGATCGTTTCGCAGCATGGCGGGAGGACATGTCACCCATCTTCGATGTGTAGGATTCGCCATTGCCCGTCGAGATGCCTTATCATGCGACCTTCAACCGGAACTTCCGCAAAGCCTTCGATATCACACCCGGCGAAGCCCGCGCCCAGGTGGTCGGAGGAGCCGGAATGATCGTGCCAGCCTCGACCGCCGATCTCAAACGACAACAGACCCAAAGGGAGCATCACCAATGGTTCCACTCAATCGGGATTTGAAGACTTCGCCGCGCGGGCAGATTCACTTTCACAAAGAAATTGCGCGCCCCTTCTTCCCTTCTTCGACCCGATTTTACGGGTGTTCCTTAAACTGCACTCTCCGTTTTCCGGCGATGAAGCCGAGGCTTATGATGCCGGCAATCATTGCGAATGCGCTAGGCTCGGGCACAATGGTCAGGATGCCAGCATCATCAGGCGCGGCTTGTCCCTGGTAGTTTTGGTCTGTAACGGTGAAAGAAGAGTTTTCAAAAAAGGCAAGAGTGATCGGATTGACTGGACCAGCAATTGTCCCGACAAATCGAAAACCTGAAAAACTAATTGGGTCCGAGCTGCTAAAAAAAAGAGGAGTAAAGGAAATTGGAGGCGTCATTGCCTTGATAGAGGAGGTTTGAGTTCAGGTTGGCGGAAGGCGCGTTCCCGACAAGATCCAGCAATTCAAAAGTGAGACTCGATAGTCCGCCGCTGCCGACGTTTTTTCCAGATTCGAACCACCGGTTATAAGTGCTGAATTGGAAGCTATCCTCCGGTTTGACCTCAAAGCGGAAACCTACGGGAGCGATAACATCCAGAGTAATGGTGTCCCCAGAGTTCAAACCTGAAAAATCAACTTCCGGAATGATGTCATACGCTACGGTGTAAGTAATTTGAGCAGGACTGGAGTCATACATGTCCGAGCTCGCAGGCGTGTATGAACTCGTTACCGTTGGATCAGTCACGATGGTCAGCACTATACTTGCCGACCCGGCGTGCGTGAAGGCTGCCAAGGCCAGAAGGAAACGAAGTGACTTTAACTTGGTAGCCATAGGCTCAGGTAAGATTAAGATATGGAGGCTGGAAAAACACCAAATCTGCCGCTTGCAACTTTTTTTGGAACATTAAAAAGAATGGGCTGTTTCCGAACTCGGACAATTGGCATTGATTTCCTATGCGCCATCTTCGTTCGCTATCGCTCACTGCGTCGAACCCCGGGGGTGCGGCATCCGCCGCATCGCCGCTGCGCGGCTTTTTTTCGAATCCCTCCTTTCTCCCGGTGGTCGGGGCGACAGGATTCGAACCTGCGACCCTCTGCTCCCAAAGCAGATGCGCTAGCCAGGCTGCGCTACGCCCCGTCACCAAAAGAAAGAGCGGAGTGCATCAGAATACTCCCGCCTGTCAACGCGGATTTTGTGGAATTATCATTTCCTGATCACAGCCGGATCAAGAGAGCAGCAAAATGGCTTGATGCGGAGCCGTTGGCAATGAGGTCGATGCTGCTACTGCCGGGAATCCTTGCCCGGCGGAATCTCGCCGCTTTCTTTGAGCCGGTCCACCAGAGAGCGGTCCCACAGCTTGATGCCGCGCCGGTAGGCTGACTCGGCCAGGGTCTGAGCGGCGACAGGAGTGGTTACGTAAAAGAACACAATCACCGCCAGTGAAGTAAGTGCCGCCCGCAGCGTCCCGAAGTAAAGCGCTGCGGCCAACAAGAGCAGCAAGGCCCCGAATGAGCCTGCCTTGGTCGCCGCATGCATGCGCATGTAGAAGTCGGGCATGCGCAAGACTCCCAGCGCGGCAATCAAAGCAAAGGCCGCTCCCGTCACGATCAACACGGCAATCAGAATTTCGATCCAGAGATTCATTTAATCGTTCCCCCTATCCAGATAACGGGCAAAAGCCACTGTCCCGAGATAACTCATGACGGCCAGCGCAAAGGCGGAATCCAGTAAAACCGACTGCCTGAAACCAATGGCAAAGATCACCAGACAACAGAGGCAGATACCGCCAACCAGATCCAAAGCCACCACCCGATCAAAATCGGATTCCGCCCGCACAATGCGCCAGAGTGCAGCACCCATGGCCAATACCAAAAAGCACAGGGCAATCAGTAAAGCAGCCCCGATCAGGGGCGAGGTATCGTTAAAAAACATTTTGCACCCTCCTTGCGTAATCCCGGGCCAGATCAGCCCCAACATCCCCGGCGCTCTTGTCCATATACATTGAATGAATATAGAGCCGACTCCGGTCCCGAGCGACATACATGCCGAGCGTCCCCGGCGTCATCGTGATCAAATTGGCCATGGCCGCCAGTTGCTTTTCGCTGAGGTGCCCGACCTCAACATAGATAATACCCGGCTTCATGCGGTGACGCGGAGTCAGCACATCGTGCGCAATCCGCAGGTTGGACACCACGATTTCCTTCAGATAAAAAATCAAAAACTCACAAAAGTATAGGATGCGCATCAATTACCTCCTTTCAGGGCCTGGGGTTCCAGCGCGGGCACTACTGGCGCGGGATCGACCGCTGGCAGCACCGCGGCCCGGTAGCCTGGTGCATCCAGCAACTGCGCGGCAGCGCGTTCGGTGTAGTTAAAGAGCGGCTCCCCCAGCAGGCCGATCATCACGGTGGCCGTCGCCATCACCACAATCGGCGGCACCATCCAACGCAGTGCTGCCGCAGTGCTGCCGGGCGCAGGTTCACCGGCTTCGTCCGCCTCGTCGGCCACCCCGGATGTGTCGGGCTGACTTTTCCAAAAGGCTTCCGCCCAGATCTTGGTCATGGAAAACAAAGTCAGGACACCGACCAGCAGGGCAAAGGTCACCACCCACCAGTGGCCGCCCGCAAGCCCGGCTTTGACCACACCAAACTTGGCCCAGAACCCGGACAGCGGCGGAATCCCACCCAGTGAAAATGCCGGGATAAAGAACAGCAGAGCCAGCCAGGGAGCCGATTTCGACAGGCCGCCGACCCGGGCCAGGTCATCGCTGCCCTTGATCTTCAACACCACCCCACTGATCAAAAAGAGGTTCGTCTTCACGATAATATGGTGCACCAGATAAAAAATCCCCGCCGCCAGCGCCAGCGGTGTCATCAGGGCCAGCGCAACCGTCATATAGCCAATCTGACTGATAATGTGAAAAGAAAGGATACGCCGCATCTGGAAATGCGAGGCGGCCCCGAGCACTCCGGTCACCATGGTCAGCACGGACAGCACAATCAACAGCAGCTGAAAATGCGAAAAGAGCGAGACGAACAGCAGCGTATGAAAACGGAACAGCGCATAGACCCCTACCTTGGTCAACAAGCCGGCAAAGATCGCAGACACTGCCGGGAGCGGCGTATGGTAGGAAGAGGGCAACCAGAAGAAAAACGGAAACAGCGCGGCCTTCACGCTGAACGCGACGAATAACAGCATGGCTGCAGGGAGAATGCCCGCCGCATCCGGTGCCGCACTCACTTTGGCCGAGATATCCGCCATATTCAGCGTGCCGGTAATGCCATACACCATCCCCGCCCCGATCAGAAAGAATACCGACGCCAGCAGATTCAGACTGACATATTTGAGGGCTCCTTCCAGCTCGCCGCGCCGGCCACCAGCGGCCATCAGAATGAAGGAGGCGATCAACATCACCTCGAACCAGACATACAGATTGAACAGATCACCCGTCAAAAACGCACCGTTGACCCCAAACAGCAGCAACAGGTAGAGCGGAAAAAAGTAGCGCCGCAAACGCCCCTCGTCGATCTCACCCACCGCATACCAGGCCACGCCAAAGCCCATAAAGGAGGACACCGCAACCATGATCGCGCTGAAGCGGTCGGCCACCAGTGAAATACCAAAAGGTGCGGCCCAGCCACCGGACTGCAGGACAATGTAACCCAGCTGGTCCACCACCCAAACCAGATACAGCGAGGCGAAACAACACAGCGCCGAGAACAGCAAGCCCCCGATGCGCTGCATCCAGGCCGAGCGCGTAAAGATTAACAACAAGACGGCACCAATGATCGGCAGCATCAAGGGCAGCAGGATCGCATAAGGGTTCATGGCTTCGGACCCTCCGCGCCGTGCGCCTGCTCGGTGCTGTCAAAGTTATTGATGTCATCACTGCCCACGGCTTCATGCGCGCGGAAGACCAGTGTCAACAGGAAGGCGATCAATCCGAGCCCGATCACCAGCGCCGTCAGCACCATCGCCTGCGGCAGCGGATCAGCAAAGGGGGCCACCGGAGCCTTTGCGCCCTGCGCCACCATCGGCGGCTGGCCCAGTGTGAGTCCCCCACTCAGAAAGACCAGTAAATTTGCCCCTTGCGAAATCAGCAGCACCCCGATGACCAGACGCACGATACTGCGCCGCAGCAGACAATAGACTCCGCAGGCGAATAATACCCCGATTAAAAGTGCGACGGCCCATTCCATCAGTCGGCCTCCTTTCCCTTATGTTCCGCTGGCTCCAGCACGTCCCGCGAGTCCGTCTGAGCTAGATAGTCGAGACTGAATACAGTATGCAAAACGAAGCCGACTACCACAATGTAAACACCCACATCGAAGATCAGGGGCGTGCCGATGTGCATTTCACCCAGCAGCGGTAATGTAAAATCAGGCAGCCATTGATCCACGAAATAGGATTTCTTTTCACCAAAGAGGCCCGGCAGCCCCGACAAAACCGTCACCCCGATTCCGATACCCAAAACAGTGACCGGATCCAGCCGCAAGCGCCGCCGCGCCGCCGCCATGCCATCCCCCAGACCGAGGAGAATAAATGCGGCTGAGCCCAGCAAGCCGCCGATAAAGCCGCCGCCCGGCAGGTTATGCCCCCGGTAAAGGACCACCAGTGAAAGCAGCAACAGCCAGGGGAAAAGCGTCCGACCAGCTTGTGAGAGGACAAACCACTTCATGGCATTTTCCTCCCGGATTTGGATTTTACGATTCTTCTGCTGCTCATCAATGCGGCAATGCCCAGTGCCGCAGCAGCCACCACCGTGGTTTCCCCGAAGGTATCCAGTGCGCGGAAATCCACCAGAATCACGTTCACCACATTTTTACCCTTGGCTTCAGGATAACTCATTTCCGCCAGTGTCGAAGCTATCGACGGAGCAAAGTGCAGATCCACCGCCAGCCAGGCCAGCAGTGCCACGATCAAACCAAAGCTGCCTGCGAGTATGGCGTCGCGCCCCTTGGTCCAGGGTAGGGAAAATCCGCGGATCGGAGGCAGCCCGCTAATCACGAACATAAAGAGGACCACCGTCAGCGCCTCCACCATCAGCTGGGTAATCGCCAAATCCGGAGCACCGTAATAGGCAAAGAGCAATGCAATCCCAAAACCGATCATGCCCAACGCGCCTAAAATGATGAAATAGCGCTTCGAAATAGCCGCACAGACCGCCGCTACCGCCATCAGCACGACCAGCCCCGCCACCCAAAAGTCAAATTCAACAGCCTGCATCGCCGGGAACCCATCCATCGAACGCAACAACACCCAGCCCACCAGTAAAGTCGTGGAGCCCACGATAAAAAACACATAGTCGTGCAACAGCCCGGTTTGCAGCTTCGCAGTCTGCCACTTCGAGAACCGGACAATCCCGTGAAAAATCCGCTCATACATGGCCTCCGCACCGAAGGGGCGGACCCGCAGCAGGACCGCATCGGCGACCACCCAAAAGCGGGCACGATACAGGAAGACAAAGAACCCGCTCAACACAGTCATCCCGCTGAGCAGCAGCGGCAGATTGGGCTTCACCAGGTCCCACAGTTGCAGCTTGAGTGAGATCATCTCTGTGCCGCGAATGGAAGCCACCGCCGGCGCGACCATAAATTCGGTCACCCAAAAAGGAACAATCCCCAGCATCAGGCCGGCACTCGCCAGAATGATCGGCCCAATCCACATACTAAATGGGGCCTCATGCGGCTTCTTGGGCAGGGCGTCCACGTTGGATTTTCCAATAAACGGCCCGACCCCGGCTTTGAGTGCCAACCCCATCATCACCAGATTGCCGACAAAGGCGGCCACCAGAAATCCAATTGCCAGTCCATCCAGCTGCACCCCGGCTTTATAGATCAGCTCCTTGCCGATGAATCCGAAAAAGGGTGGCAGCCCGGACATGGAAAATGCCGCCAGCGCGCCGGCGGTGGCGGTGATCGGCATCACTTTGCGCAGACCCCGCAACAAAGTAACATCCCGCGTGCCGGTCTCGTGATCGATTGAGCCGACCACCATAAACAGTGTGGCCTTATACAAGGCATGCCCGATCAGGAAAACCACCATCGCCTTGATGGCGTATTTCGAGCCGATCCCCAGTAACATCGTCAGCACCCCCAGCACCCCCAATGTGGTGTAAGCCAGCACCGCCTTGATATCTTTCTGAAACAGCCCGAGAAACATCGCCAGCAGCAGGGTGGCGGCACCGAAAATCGATAAGGTCGTCCCCCACAGAGCCGTGCCACCGAGCACCGGCGTCAGCAGCGCCATCAGAAAAATCCCGGCCTTGACCATGGTGGCCGAGTGCAGAAAGGCACTCACCGGAGTCGGGCCCGCCATCGCATTGGGCAGCCAGAAATGAAAGGGCAGCTGCGCACTCTTAGTAAACGCACCGATCAGCACCAGCACCATGATCGCCGGGTAGAGCGGACTCCCCCGCACCAGCTCACCCAGCTGGTTGACTTCGCTGATCTTCCAACTGCCCGTCACCTGAGCCAGCAGAATAAAGCCCGCCAGCATCGCCATCGCGCCCAGTCCCGTGACCAGCAGCGCCTGCAGCGCCTTCCAGCGGGCCTCCTTCGATTCGTGATTGAAGCCAATCAACAGATAAGAGGTGATACTCGTCAGCTCCCAGAAAATAAACAGCAGGATCAGATTGTCCGCCAGCACCAGCCCCACCATCGACGCCATAAAGGCAAGCAGATAGAGGTAGAAGCGCCCCAACTGCGGGTGCCCGTGCATGTAACCCTGGGTGTAAATGACAATAAAGCCGCCGATCCCCGTTACCAGCGAGGCCATCATAAAAGACAGACCGTCGAGGCGCAAATCGATCGAGGCTCCCAGTGCGCTGAACCATTCGAAGGAATAAAACAGCCCTTCCCCGCTGGCCACGCAGGCCGACTGGGAGAGCAGCAAGGCCAGCGCGGTAAAGGGCGCCAGGCTCAGGAGATAGCCCACCCGTTCGCCCACCATCCGCTTGAGTTGTGGCGCAAATAAACCGGCTATGAAAATAATCGCCGGACAGAGGATTAGCAGTTCGGGCATGGCTTTTGATGCATCCAGAGCGGCTGGTAGGACCGCAGGACTAAAATTAGTCCTTAATCATATCTAAAATCACGCAAATTCAATTTTTTTGGGACAGCTGTTTAAAAGAAACTGCCCCAGTTGACGATAATGACAGAGATCCAGCAGATGAAACAATTGAGCAGGCTGAGCAGCACGGCGGCGCTGCCCATATCCTTGGCGCGCTTGGCCAGCGGGCGACTTTGCAGGGAAATATCATCGACCACAGACTCGATTGCTGAGTTGAGTAATTCGACGATCAGCACCAGCATAATACTGGCGATCAGCACCAAATGCTCCATCAGGCTGACCCGCATAAAAAAAGACAAGGGCACCAACACCACTGCCAGCAAGGCTTCCTGCCGGAAGGCGGCCTCGTGCTTCAGCGTCGATGCCAGCCCGTCAAAGGAATAAAACATCGCCTTCACCACCCGCTTGAAGCCGGTGTTTTTATGGAATTTCGGATCGATCTCTTCGTTGTGCATAAAGCGGGCCTGGTGCAAGCAAAGGCCGGAGCAGATGCTCCGGCCAATGTCGTGGAGATTCGGATACGTGGATTAATGGGAGAGCTTGACCGCAGCTTCGATGATGCCGGCAAAGTCGCTGGCCTTGAGCGCTGCGCCGCCGATCAGTCCGCCATCGATGTTCTTTTGAGCCAGCAGTTCGGCTGCGTTGCCCGGCTTCATGGAACCGCCGTAGAGGATGCGTACTTTTTCGGCGCTTTCTGCATCGAAAAGTCCGGCCAGCAGACAGCGGATCTCCGCGTGCACCTCCTCGGCCATTTCCGGAGTGGCGGTCTTACCGGTGCCGATGGCCCAGACGGGCTCGTAGGCAATCACCAGGCTCTCGGCCTGTTCGATGGTAATCCCGGCCAGGGCCGCTTCAAGCTGTGTCTGGATCACCTCGCTCACTTTGCCGGCTTCACGCTCCTCCAGCGTCTCACCGATGCAGACGATCGGTTTCAAATTCGCAGCCAGTGCGGCCCGGGTCTTCCGGTTGACGATTTCGTCGGTTTCGCCGAAGTATTGACGACGCTCCGAGTGACCCAGAATAACGAAGTTGCAGTAGAGGTGCCGCAGCATTTCAGCCGAGATTTCGCCGGTGTAGGCCCCGGAGGATTCGAAGTGCATATTTTGTGCGCCCAGTTGCACATTGGATTCGTTGACCACTTTGGACACGGCTTCCAGTGCGGTGAAGGTGGGGCAAACGCAGACGGAGACCTCCGTTTGCTGCCCGAACTGACTGACCACATGAGCAGCCAGGTCGGCACCTTCAGCCGAGTTCAGGTTCATTTTCCAATTGCCGGCGATAAGATATTTACGTGCATTCATAAGATAAAGATGATGATGAAGAATTATAGATGGTTGATAACCTAAGCCTGGTCGAGTGCGGCCACGCCGGGGAGTTCCTTGCCCTCCAGGAATTCAAGTGAGGCACCCCCGCCGGTGCTCATGAAGGTGACGCGATCACTGTAGCCCGACATATTGATCGCCTTGACGGAGTCGCCGCCGCCGATGATGGAAATCCCCCCGGACTCGGCAATGGTCCTGGCCACCGCGAAGGTGCCCTGGTTGCAGGCATCAATTTCAAAGATCCCCATCGGGCCGTTCCAGAGAATGGTTTTGGCGGCAGCCACTTCAGCCTTGAAGAGCTCAATGCTCTTGGGACCGATGTCCACGCCTTCCCAACCGTCTTCGATGTTGCCTTCAAAGATCTTTTGTTCGCCGACCGTGCCGGCACCGAAATCGAGATCCTTGACCGCGAGATTATCAACGGGCAGCAGGAACTTGACGCCCTTTTCTTTCGCCTTTTGCAGCGCGGATTTGGCGGTATCGACAAAATCCGGCTCGCTGAGCGAATCGCCGACCGTGCGGCCTTCGGCCAGCGCGAAGGTGTAGGCCATGGCACCACCGATAATGATGGTGTCGGCCTTTTCGAGCAGGGCGTCGATCACCTTGATTTTGTCCGATACCTTGGCACCCCCCAGGATAACGGTGAAGGGCCGCTCCGGATGTGCCGTTTTCTCACCGAGGTAGGCCAGCTCCTTTTCAATCAGGAAACCGCAGACGCTCGGGGAAAGATGAGCAGTCACCCCGGCCGTGGAGGCGTGGGCGCGGTGCGCGGTACCGAAGGCGTCGTTGACGTAGGCATCCGCCAGCTTGGCCAATGCGGCCGCAAACTCTGGATCATTATCTGTTTCACCCTGGTAGAAGCGCACGTTTTCCAGCAGAGCAATCCCGCCGTTGGCCAGCTTGGCCACCTCCGCTTCGACCGCAGCGCCGATGCAGTCTTCGATAAAAGTGACGGGCTGGCCCAGTTTGGCGGCAAGATCCGCCGCCACCGGAGCGAGGCTGTATTTGCTGTTCTTCTCGCCGTCGGGACGCCCGAGGTGACTGCACAGGATCACTTTGGCACCTTGCGCAACCAGGTGTTGAATCGTGGGCAGCGCCGCGACGATACGTGAATCGTCGGATACGGCACCGTCCTTGAGGGGCACATTGAAGTCACAACGGACCAGCACGCGCTGTCCTGCGAAGTTTACATCTTTAATCGTTTTTGTCGCCATGATTTTTTGCAAAGTGGGATTTGGAAAAGTGAAAAGTGAAAAGTGAAAAGTAGCTGGTGCCGGTCAACCCGGGATGTTCTCCTTGGCAGCATCCGGCGCTGATGAAAAGAAAAAGGCCGTCGCGATCAGTCTAACCTGGAGGAAATACTGCCGCGACGGCCAGAAAGAATGATTCGATCAGAATCGGGTTCCGCTTAGAGGAACTTGGCTACCTTCTGCACGAGTTCAACCACGCGGTTGGAGTAGCCCCATTCATTATCATACCAGGAAACCAGCTTGAAGAAGGTGTCGTTGAGCGCGATACCGGAACCGGCATCGAAGGTCGAGCTGAGTTCGTCGTGGATGAAATCGGACGAAGCCACCTGATCCTCGGTGTAACCCAGGATACCCTTGAGCGAACCTTCGGAGGCCTCCTTCATCTTTTGGCAGATCTCTGCGTAAGACGTGCTCTTTTCCGTCTTCACCGTCAGGTCAACCACCGAGACTGTCGGTGTCGGCACACGGAATGCCATGCCGGTCAGCTTGCCTTGCACTTCCGGCAGCACCAGGCCAACGGCCTTGGCGGCACCTGTCGTCGAGGGGATGATGTTGAGCGCTGCGGTGCGGCCACCCTTCATGTCTTTGGGGGAAGGACCATCGACAGTTTTCTGGGTCGCCGTGTAGGAGTGGACGGTGGTCATCAGACCTTCCGCGATACCGAAGTTGTCCAAAATCACCTTGGTGATCGGCGCCAGACAATTGGTGGTGCAGGAGGCATTCGAGACAATGTCGTCATCGGCAGTCAGCGTGTCTTCATTCACACCGAGCACGACCGTCTTGACGCCGTCGCCCTTGCCGGGAGCGGAAATGATGACCTTTTTGGCACCTGCCTCGAGGTGGCCCCTGGCTTTTGTGTCTTCGACAAACAGGCCGGTGCATTCGATCACGATGTCCACACCCAATTCCTTCCAGGGCAGTGCCGCCGGACCTTCGCGGACGGCGAGCGTCTTGATTTCGATGCCGTTCACCACCAGCGTGTCGTCACCCTTGGCCTCGACAGTGCCCTTGAAGCGGCCCTGGGTGGTGTCATACTTCAACAGGTAGGCGAGATTCTCTGCGGGAACGAGGTCGTTAATTGCAACCACTTCGATTTCGCTGCCCAGCAAGCCCTTTTCAACAAGGGAGCGAAAGACAAGGCGACCGATGCGGCCGAATCCATTAATTCCGATTTTTGTAGCCATTTATTTCTTATTTGTAGGTTTCTGATTTAGGTGAAACGAGGAAAATACGCCTGTTTAGCAAGAGTCGGAGCTATAGCAAGCGTAATTCCACTGATCCGCTGTCGGCGAACCGACGGGATAAACGCAAACTAATTTGAATTCGTCAAGCTATTAGATTAGTTAATCCAATAAATGATCGCACTTGACAAGGATTTGCTTTTTGGAAACTTGCGCACTTGTTATTAGTCCACCCGATAGTAACAATTAACCAAAATTAATTAGCGTCGATGCACGGGATGCTGTTATTTTATGCGGCATTCCGCCCACTGACTACGAACAACCACTTATTTTCAGGTATGAAGATTAAAAACTGGGATACCTTCACCTTTGTTGTTGCCTACCACGCACTCATACTGGCGCTGTTGCCTGCCTTTATCCAGGTGTTCTCGTGGGGGGCAGTCGCACTCTTCCTCATCACTTATATCATTGGGGGCTTGTCAATAACTGTTGGCTACCACCGGCTGTATGCGCACCGGGCCTACTCGGCCAATCCATTATTTGAATGGTGTGTGCTGATCGGCTCGGCACTCTCGTTTGAGATGTCGGCCCTGATGTGGTCGCATGATCACCGTTTGCATCACAACCACGTCGATACGGACAAAGACCCCTACTCGATCAAAAAGGGCTTCTGGTATGCCCACATACTCTGGCTGTTTGACTACAAGCGGAACTTTGATGCCTCGCTGGTGGGCGACTTGCGCAAGAACCCGCGCGTGGTCTGGCAGGACCGCTACTACGGGCCGCTGGTGATCGGCGTGAACGTGGCAATCTTCCTGCTCGGGTGGGCCCTGCTCGGCAGTGCGCTGGCTTCTTTCTACCTGGGCTTCCTGGTGCGGATGGCGATGATCCACCACAGCACCTGGTTCATCAACTCGCTCTGCCACACCATCGGCTCCAAAACCTATGCCCGTGAATTGAGCGCGGTGGATAATGCGATTCTGGCGCTGCTGACCTTTGGCGAAGGCTACCACAACTACCACCATGCCTTTGCCGCAGACTACCGTAACGGCATCCGCTGGTATCATTTCGATCCGTCCAAATGGACGATTTGGCTGGCTTCCAAGCTAGGTTTGACGGACAACCTGCGCAGCATCAACACCGTGACCGTGCAAAAATCGCTGGTGCTAAAGGACAAAAAAATGATCCTTGAGCACATCCATGACGAAATGGATGAATTTGCCGCTGAACTGCGGGTAAAACTGGAAGAACTCTCCACCGCTTTTGAAGAAAAATCCAGTGCGCTGATGCTCAAGATGCGCGAGCTGAAAAAGGCCACTGACTCGCAACGCAAGCAGCTGCAAATGGAAATCAGTGCCCTGCGTGCGGCGCTCCAAAAAATCTGGGATGAGTGGATTGCGCTGACCCGTCAGGCCGCACGCCAATACGAACTGGCGCACTAAACTGCGGCACGCATACTTTGACAAGTCTCTCCGCGCGTGTTTCTCTGTGGACTTCTACATGTCAGAACCACGGCCATCCAATGACTATCCCGGAAACAAGATCGAGCAATCGAAACTGCCTGCGGGCCACTCCGTGCTACAGCTGATGCCGCTTTCCCATCGGGAGTTTCAAGCGCGCTGGTCCATCTGCCAGGACACATTCTCCGCAGGCACGCGGGCGGCAGCGCAAGTGCCGGGTGAGCTGCAACTCGTATTGCGGGCCTACTCGCTGACAGGCGACCCGAACCCGACAACATACTCCGAAAGCTGGCACGACTATGCGATCCAGCAGCACGAGGGCAGTGCTTTTTTCACACTGCCCAAACCGGCGGCTACGATGAATGCCGCCATCGGCCTGCTCAATCAGGCCGGACGTTTCAGCCCGCTGATCCGGGGCGAGGCGGTGCGAATGCCGCCTTTGCCGGAGCCGCCCTTCCAGCGTGCCTGCGGGGGAGACATCAGCCGCGCTCCGCAGGACGAAAGTCCGGGCTATGATGCGATCCCCGGGCAAGCCAACCCGGTGCATCACGACGGCCCAGCCGCAGCGGAAGAGGAGGACAAAACATCTCCGTCCGCAGCGGCCGGCGAGCGCCCCCGGATCGAGCAGGAGCACGTGACCAGTTGCATGGAGCTGGATGCGGAGTTGCACCTCACCACGAAAATCAAGTCCGGGATAAAACTTAGACTCGGCAACCGGATCCTGGAGCCGGACTCCCAGGGCCGCATCATCTGGAGGGGTCAACTCAGCATACTGCCAGACGGAACCGTGCGCTTGCCAGAGCTGACACGGGAACACTAGCATGAACCCCCTGCAATGAGCACGACCAAAAACCACATCCAGGCCTGCTATTGGATTCGCCCCGGCCAGGGCTGCATCCTGCTCGCGCATGACTGGCTCAGACGCGAGCTGCCACCGGTCGCCATTGAGGCGAAGGGCTTGCGGATGAAAAATCTGCGGCGTATGCCGGCAGAGGACATCGCCCACTTTACCGGTTACTACGAAGCGGACAATTCCATTCATTTTTGCCTGAATCCATTGCGCTACCCGCATGTTGACTTTGAGCAGGATCCGGTGCGGGTCGCGGGACCGTTCAACGACTGGGGTGCGGCGGAAGATGTCGACGGCTTTAGTCTTTGCCGCACGGAGACCGGCAGCGCCGCCCCACTCTATCAAGTGGCCATCCCCCGGGAGCGGATCGTTGCGGTGGGCAAGCAGATGACCTTTAAATTTGTGACCCGAAGCTGGCACTGGCTCACGCCCCTGCGCTGCGCGCCAAATTTGGTGGAGGACAAAACCGGAAATCTCAACTACGGCTTAACGGTCTCCCGCAGCGGCCGCCACGCCTTCCTGTTCGAGGTGGAGGGCGGGCGCGGGATGGATCAGGCAGCCCAGATGAATTGGCCCGGCGAAGCACCCCAGCCGATCCTGCCGGGCCTTTTTTTCTACGATTTAACCTCCGGGCAGCCATGTGGCTCCAGCATCGTGCAAGGCGATACTGTCATCCGCTTGTTTGCCCCGCGCGCCACCCGCGTCGCAGTCGAAGTTGACGAGCGCGTTGATTTTCAGCAGCCGCAGCGCATGGATCTGGAGCTGGCATCCGATCAGGTTAGCTGGGAGACCACCCTGGCGGGCAACTACCACGGCTGGTATTATCGCCTCTATGTGAAAGGCCCGGATGATGGACGCAGCACGCACTTCGACTTCAGCAAGCCACTGCTCGACCCCTGGGCGCGGGCCACTGCCGGTCCGGAGGGCCCGGGCATCATTATCGACCCGGCCCGGGCACCAGCAGTGGTGCGCCGCTTCCAGCCACCGGCGGCGCAGGACCTCAACATCCTCGAATGCCATGTACGTGATCTGGTGCGGCACGCTCCGCTCAAACTGACGGAGCAGGAACGCCGCGGGTTTGCGGGTGTGAGCAAATTTGTGCGGCAGCGGGCCAACTACCTCAGCACGCTGGGTGTCAACACGCTGGAATTTCAACCACTTCAACAATTCGACAGCACTGGTCCGGACGACTACCACTGGGGCTACATGACGAACAACTATTTTGCGCCCTGTGCCTGGTATGGCACCGCACCGGAGCAGGCCTCGCAAAACCGGGAGTTTCAGGAAATGGTGGCGGCCTGTCACCAGCAGGATCTGGCGGTGATTATTGACGTGGTCTATAATCACCTCGGCGAGCCGCCGAATCTGCTGTTTATCGACAAAGCCTACTACTTCCACCTCAACGCAGAGGGCCACCTCATGAACTGGTCGGGGTGCGGCAACGTGCTGCGTGCCGAGTCGGCCATGTCGCTGCGCTTGATAATCGAAAGCCTGACGCATCTGGTCGAGGCTTACGATGTGGACGGCTTCCGCTTTGACCTGGCCGAGCTGATGAGCATCGAGGTGCTGCGGCAAATTGCCGATGCGCTCCGGGCGGTCAAACCTGCGGTGATCCTGATTGCTGAGCCGTGGAGCTTCCGCGGCAGCATCCAATGGGATACCCGGATGGCCGGCTTCGCCTATTGGAATGACGGCTTTCGTGAATTTGTGCCGAAATATGTGCAGGGCCACAGCGACCCCGGCGAGCTGGCTTATTACATCAAGGGCTGCACCAACCACATGTCGGCCTGGCCCGCGCAGAGTGTCAACTACGTGGAGTCGCACGACGATCGCACCTGGCTCGACAATATCACCGAAAATGAGGGCTTTAACGGTGTGCATCCGACGCAAAACGACATTTTAAGGAGCCACATGATGGCGGCCCTGCTATACAGCTCGCTGGGCGTGCCCATGCTCTCCAGCGGGCAGGACTTCATGCGCTCCAAAGGCGGGGTGCATAACAGCTACCAGATGGCCGAACTCAACGCCCTCAATTATGAACGCATCCGGGAGTTCAGCCATACCCATAACTATTTCAAGCAATGGATCGCCTTCCGTCAGTCCGACTGGGGCAAAATCCTGCGACTCGACAACAATCCCGGTCCGGGCTACCTGCGCGTCTTTACCAGCGAGCAGATTGCTCCCTCCGCAGCTGCCCTGCTCTTCAATGCCGATGCGGCGCTGGGTGATCCACAAATTCTGCTGGCGCTGAATCCGCATTTTACAGCGTGTGAAATCCACCTGGACGAGCTCGCCGGCGACGACTGGCTGCCGCTGGCGGACATCTGGAATTTTGACCTCAACGGGATCCAGGATGAGCGGATGAACCGGCAGCAGCACAAGCTCCATCTGGGTCCAATGTCGCTCGGCCTGTGGGTGCGGACTTGACCGGAGCGCCGGCGAAACTGTGCTGATTGGTTTGACGGAGCCCGGCGCAACGCATTGCCTCGCCCCATGCAAAAAATTCTGGTCGCCCTGTCCGGTGGCGTCGATAGCGCCGTGTGTGCTCTTTTACTCAAAGAGCAGGGCTACGACGTGTCCGCTGCCTATATCCGAACCTGGATGAACGAGGAAATGCCGCTGGCCGATTGCCCGGCGCAGCAGGACATCGAGGACTCCCGCGCGGTGGCCGCACACTTGGGTATCAGCTACGAAATTGTCAATTTGGTCAACGAATACCGCGAGCACGTCGTGCACTACCTGGTCAATGGTTACCAGGCCGGCATCACCCCCAACCCGGACATGATGTGCAACCGCGAAATGAAATTCGGCATCTTCCAGAACTATGCCCGACAGAACGGTTTCGATGCCATCGCGACCGGGCATTACGTGCGCAAAATCCTGCATCCGGACGGGAGCTGTGACCTGCTGGAGGGTTTGGACAAAAACAAGGACCAAACCTACTTTCTGGCTCTCCTGCGGCAGGAACAGATCGCCCATGCCTGCTTCCCCTTAGGCGACTTGCACAAGCCTGCCGTGCGGGCCTTGGCGCGGCAGCACCGGCTGCCCAATGCCGCCAAAAAAGACAGTCAGGGCATCTGCTTCCTGGGCGACATGAATATCAGCCGCTTTCTGGAATATTATATCGAGGACAAACCTGGTAACATCGTCAACAGCGAGGGCAAAGTGCTCGGACGGCACCGGGGGCTGCACCGCTACACCACCGGCCAGCGCCGTGGCATCGGTGTCCCCTCCAATACCGATAACGAAGCTTACGTCGTCACCGGACTCGATATGGAGCGCAACGAACTCGTCGTCGCCTTCGACCGGCCCGACTCGCCCGGTCTCTATACCACCGAGGTCGAACTCTACGGCATCAGTTTTACCAATCAACCAATCGCAATCCGCAGCAACCCTGCTGCGCACGCACCGATCGATGCCAACTGCCCATTGCTCGCCAAGCCGCGCTACCGCGACCCCTCACAAGTTATCAGCTACACCCCCACCGGACCCGATACTGCCAGAGTCCGCTTTGCTGAGCCCCAGCGCGCCCTTTCGCCTGGCCAGGTGTTGGCGCTCTACGACGGGGAAAAACTGCTGGGCGGAGGCTTTTACCGATAAACCTTATAGAAAGATGCGATGAACCGCTTTCATCCTTAAGGGAGGAGTCGTCTGACGTTCATACATCTCCATTCACGGTTGGAGCATTGGTTCGGGCTCACCGGAACGCAGCTCCGCAGCGCTAAATAATCATCCCGGCCGCGACCGTCTCGTTGGTCAGCTCATCGATGAGGATCAAGCTGCCGGAGATGCGATTGGTCTTGTAGCTGTCGGCGATGATCGGTGCGGAGGTGCGCAGGGAAATACGGCCGATGTCGTTGAGGCTGAAGACGAGGTCGTCTTCGATTTTATGCAGGGTGTTGATATTGACCTTGTATTTCACCTCGGTGACGAGCGCCTTGACTTCCTTGGTGGTGTGGCGCAGCACGAACTTACCGCTGCCGGCCAGTTGTTTTTCAGCCGAAAACCAGCAGATCATGGCCTCCACATCCTGGCGGGGCGCGGGCGGATTGTTGGGCTTGACCAGCATGTCGCCCCGCGAAATGTCGATCTCATCCTCCAGCGTGATGGCCACCGACATGGGCGTAAACGCTTCTTCCAGTTCGCCATCCATGGTGTGGATCGCCTTGATCCTGGAGCTGAAGCCGGAGGGTAAAATCTTCACTACGTCGCCCGGTTTAAAGACGCCGCCAGCGATACGGCCAGCGAAACCGCGGAAGTCGTGCCACTTGTCCGAGTGCGGGCGGATTACCCATTGCACCGGCATCCGGGCATCGACATGGTTGGCGTCGGCACCAATGTAAACCGTTTCGAGATGATACAGCAGTGTCGGCCCCTGATACCAGGGCATGTGCTGCGAGGGATCGACGATGTTATCCCCCAGCAATGCGGAGGCCGGGATAAAAGTCACCTCGACGATGTTATCGAGCCGGGAAGCGAACTTCTTGAACGCCTCGACAATCTCGTTGTAGGTCGCCTCCGACCAGTCCACCAGGTCCATCTTATTGATGCACACCACAACGTGCTGAATCCGCAGCAGATTGGCGATAAAGGCGTGGCGGCAGGTCTGCTCGATCACGCCTTTGCGCGCATCCACCAGCAGGACGGCGAGATTGGCGGTCGAGGCGCCGGTCACCATGTTGCGGGTGTATTGAATATGGCCGGGCGTATCGGCGATGATGAACTTGCGCTTGGGCGTGGCAAAGTAGCGGTAGGCCACATCGATGGTGATGCCCTGCTCACGCTCCGAGCGGAGCCCGTCCGTCAGGAGGGCAAGGTTGACGTTCTCATCGCCGCGTGACTTGGAACTCTTTTCCATGGCTTCGAGTTGGTCCTCAAAGATGGCTTTGGAGTCGTACAGGAGTCGCCCGATGAGTGTGCTCTTACCGTCGTCCACGGACCCGGCGGTGGTGAACCGCAGGAGATCCATATCGAGGTAACCGGCTGCTGAATTATCTTCGCTCATGATTTTATCTAAAGTTTTCTGGTTTTCGGTTTGCCAGTTTTCGGTTCAATTCAGTCATCAACTGACAAACGAATCAACTGGTCACTGGATAACTGCCGCAGACTTAAAAGTAGCCCTCCTTCTTGCGGTCTTCCATCGCGGTTTCGGAGCGTTTGTCGTCGGCGCGGGTGCCCCGCTCGGTTTGACGGGCGGCGGCCACTTCCGTGATAATGTCGTCGACATTATCCGCAGTGGACAGCGCTGCCCCGGTGCAGGTGGCATCACCGATAGTGCGGAAGCGCACAGTCATGCTTGCAACCGTTTTTTGTTCCTCCGGGGTCATCTCGATGAAATCGCAGACGCCCATGATGACGCCGTTGCGCACGAAGCATTCACGCTGATGCGAGAAATACAAATTCGGCAACTCGATGTTCTCCAGTTTGATGTATTGCCAGATGTCCATCTCCGTCCAGTTGGAGAGCGGGAAGACGCGAAAGTGCTCGCCGTGCCGCTTGCGTCCGTTGAAAATATTCCACAATTCCGGGCGCTGGTTCTTGGGGTCCCACTGGCCAAAGGCGTCGCGGTGCGAGAAGAAGCGCTCTTTGGCGCGGGCCTTCTCCTCGTCGCGGCGGCCACCGCCGAGTGCGGCATCGTATTGACCCGCTTCAAGACCTTCCAGCAGCGCAACGGTTTGCAAGCCATTACGGCTGGCGTAAGGGCCGGTCTCTTCGACCACTTTGCCCTCATCGATGGCTTTTTGCACCGAGGCGACCACCAGTTGGGCACCGAGTTCTTCGATAAAGCGGTCGCGGTATTCCATCGTCTCCGGAAAGTTGTGCCCGGTATCGACGTGCATCAGCGGAAATGGCAGCTTGGCAGGCCAAAATGCCTTTTTGGCCAGGTGCGCCATAACGATGGAGTCCTTGCCGCCGGAAAAGAGCAGGACGGGTTTCTCAAACTGCGCGGCGGTCTCGCGCAGGATGTAGATCGCTTCGGACTCGAGCTGATTGAGGTGGGTGATGGTGTAGTCTGTGGCCATGGTGAGAAAAGATAAGATACGGAATTTTGAAAGTGTAGTGCCAACCGTGCGATGTGGATCGCATGAGGCAAAGCTTTTTACGCGGTAATCAGCGGCAGCACCTTATGCAAAATTTGCTCCAGCGCAGCGGCTTCGCTTTGCGTGTCGGTCGAGATGGTCCAGTCGGGCGCGTCCGCAGCCGGGGCTTCGAAGGAGGAATCCTTGCCGGTAAAGTCTTTGACCCCACCGGCAGCGGCCTTGGCGTAGAGCCCCTTGACGTCGCGCGCGGCGCAGGTCTCGAAGGAAGCCTCAATGTAAACCGGTGTGCAGTCGGCCGTGCCGACGATGCTGCTGGCTTGGGCGCGGAGCTCGCGCTTGGGGGTGATGAACGAGGTGATCACCACAATCCCGGCATCCAGGAAAAGCCGCGCCACCTCGGCGATGCGGCGGATGTTCTCCTGCCGGTCCGCATCGGAAAAGCCGAGATCAGCGTTCAGCCCGCTGCGAATGTTGTCGCCGTCCAGAATCTTTGTCACGTAGCCCGCGTCCGCCAGTTTGCGCTCCAGTGCATTGGCCAGCGTGCTCTTGCCCGAACCGGAGAGCCCATAAAACCAGAACACATGCCCGCGCTGCCGGAGCTGCGCCTCCTTGGCGCTGCGGTCCAGCATACGATGGAATTCAGTGTGGATGTTCTCGGGTGAGGCCATAAAAAAGAAGCCGCCATGCAAGCGGCTGCTGTTGATTTGTAAAGGTTTATTCCTTAAAATAAGTTTTTGAGTCAAAAACCTATGTTTAAATCAACAAAATTTTATACACGTTAAGGACACCCACGTTGTTATTAGTCGATAGGTGTCCTTTAAATTCAATCCGGCGGACTGCCTGTTGCGGCGCGGATAATTTAAAATCCGGAATCCATCGATCACAGTTGGGACGAACCGGCGCGGAAACTTTTGAGCACCCGCATGTAGTTGGCCCGTTCCAGCGCCTCGGGATCGGGGCAATGCAGGTAGTTGAGGCAGCCGCGCAGTTGTTGGAGGGATTCGTATTCCTTTTCTTCCATCCAATGCGTCAGCTCGTCGAGGGTCGCAGCAATTTTCTGCGGCCCATTCAGCAGGAGCGCGGCAACCATCTGCACGCTGTCGGCCCCGGCCATGAGTGATTTGGCCAAATCGAGCCCGGTATGGACGCCGCCGCTCACCGAGAGATCAATCGGCAGGCGACCACTCAAAAAGGCCAGCCAGCGCAGCCGCAGACGCAGCTCGGGTGAGTTGGACAGCTCCAGCATGGGCCGCACGTCGAGCTCGTCGGTGTCGATATCCGGCTGATAAAAGCGGTTAAAGAGCACCAGGCCTGCCGCGCCAGCCTGGGTCAATCGCTGGGCAAAATGCGGCAACGCGGTAAAGAAAGGCGAGAGCTTTACGGCCAGCGGAATCTGGATACGCTCTTTAACTCGAGCCACGATGCCCACGCAACGGTCCTCAATCTCGGCAGCCGAGACATCAAACTCGGTCGGCAGAAAATACAGGTTCAACTCCAGTGCATCCGCGCCCGCTTCTTCGATCAGCGAAGCGTAATTGACCCACTCCCCTTCGCGGGTGCCGTTGAGCGAGCCGATGACCGGGATCGAGACCGCGTCCTTCACCCGCCGGAGCTGTTCAAGGTAATTATCCAGCCCGCGCTCCAGCAGGTCCACTTCCGGGAAGTAGGATGCCGCCTCGGAAAACGAGTTCTCATATGCACCAATATGCGCCTCCGAGCCGACCAGATTTTGCGTGATCTGCTCCTCGAAGAGCGAATACATGGTGATCGCGGCGATACCGCCGTCTTCCAGCCCACGCACTTTGTCAAGGTCATCGGGCAGCGGTGAGGCGCCGGCAATCAGCGGGTGCTTGAGCGTAAGTCCGAGATATTTTGTGGTAAGGTCCATAATTGTCAGGGCAAAGGGTTCAATTTATTCTTCCGTCTTCGAGGCATAGGGCTGCGCCAGACGTTCGTAGAGTTCGTAGCGTTCGTCCACAAAACTCTGGGCCAACCGGGCCAATTCTTTGGCGCGGTCCGGATCCTTCATCTTGAGCATCCGGAAGCGGGCCTCGTTATCGGTGTAGGTGTAGAGCGGCTGTTTGGGCTTGCGGGAATCGAGCTTGAGCGGGTTCTCCCCACTGGCATGCCGGGCCGGGTCGTAGCGGTAGAGCGGCCAGGCCCCGGAATCAACAGCCAGTTTCTGCTGCTCCATGCCGCTGGCCAGGTTGTAGCCGTGGGCGATGCAGTGACTGTAGGCAATGATCAGCGAGGGGCCGGGGTGGCGCATAGCTTCGTAGATAGCGTTGACGGTCTGGGTATCCTTGGCTCCTAGTGCGACGCGGGCCACATAGACGTTGCCGTAGTTCATCGCGATCAGGCCCAGGTCCTTTTTGCCGGTTACCTTGCCGGAGGCGGCAAATTTGGCAATCGCGCCGATCGGCGTGGACTTGCTGGCCTGCCCGCCGGTGTTGGAATAGACCTCGGTATCGAGCACCAGAATGTTCACGTTCCGCCCGGAGGCGAGTACGTGGTCCACGCCTCCGAAGCCGATGTCGTAGGCCCAACCGTCACCGCCCACAATCCAGACGGATTTCTCCACCAGATAGTCGGCCACATCCAGTAGACGCCTGGACTGTAGCGTATCGAACTGCTGGAGCGCGGCTTTAAGCCGCACCACCCGCTCGCGCTGCGCTGCGATACCGGCCTCATCGGACTGGTCAGCCTGCAGCAATGCCTCCACCAGTGCGGCATCGAGCGTCCCACCAAGTGAGCTCAGCAATGCCCGGGCGATGGTCTTCTGCTGGTCCACCGCGACGCGCATGCCCAGGCCAAACTCGGCGTTGTCTTCAAACAGCGAGTTCGCCCACGCCGGGCCGCGGCCGTCGGCGTTGCAGGTATAAGGGGTGGTCGGCAGGTTGCCCCCATAAATTGAAGAGCAACCGGTGGCATTGGCCATCAGCAAGCGGTCGCCACAGACCTGCGTCAGCATCTTGAGGTAAGGCGTCTCCCCACAACCGGCACAGGCCCCGGAGTATTCAAACAGTGCTTCCTTGAACTGGGTGAATTTGACGTCATCCTTCAAGGTCGCCCGGTCGGGCTGGGGTAGCTGGAGGAAGAATTCGAAGTTGGCGCGCTCGGCCTCCAGCAGCGGCTCCTGCATACGCATGTTGATGGCCTTTTCCCGCGGGTTGGACTTGTTTTTGGCGGGGCAAACCGCCACGCACAGCGAACAGCCGGTGCAATCCTCGGGCGCGACCTGAATGGTGAACCTTTTATTCGGATACTCCCTGGCGCGGAAGTCCACCGAGCGGAAGCAATCCGGCGCATCCGCCAGCTCCTGCGGGTCATAAAAATTCGAGCGGATCGCCGCATGCGGACAGGCCTGCACGCACTTGTTACATTGGATACAGACCTCCGGATCCCAGATCGGGATCTCCTGCGCGATATTACGCTTCTCCCATTTGCTGGTGCCCACCTCCCAGACCCCGTCGGGACGGAAGGCGCTGACCGGCAGGCTATCGCCCTTATTTTGCAGCATCACCGCAGTCACCCGCTGCACATAGTCCGGCGCAGCGGAGGAGACCACTGGCGGCATTTCGAAAGCCGCTGTCACGGCAGCGGGCACACTCACCTGCTGCAGCGCGGCCAGCGTCTGATCAACCGCTTCGAAATTTTTCTGCACGATCTCCGGTCCTTTTTTGCCGTAGGTCTTTTCAATCGCCTCCTTGATCTTCGCGATGGCTTCGTCCTTCGGTAGCACGCCGGAAATCGCAAAGAAGCAGGTCTGCATGATGGTATTGATCCGCCCACCCATACCCGCCTCGCGGGCCACTGCATAGGCATCGATTACGTAGAAACGGAGCTGTTTCTCAATGAGCGCAGTCTGCACTTCTTCCGGCAAATGATCCCAAACCTGATCGGCCGGGTAAATCGAATTGAGCAGAAAGACCCCACCGGTTGCGGCAAACTCCAGCACTTCATATTGCTCCAGAAACTGTGCCTGGTGGCAGCCCACAAAGCCGGCATTGCGAATCAAGTAAGGGGCCCGGATCTGGTCCGGGCCGAAGCGCAGGTGTGAGATGGTCACCGCACCGGACTTCTTGGAATCATACACAAAATAACCCTGTGCGTAGTTATCCGTCTGCTCGCCAATAATTTTCACGCTGTTCTTATTAGCACCCACCGTCCCGTCGGAGCCAAGCCCGTAGAACATTGCGCGGATCACATTGTCGGCTTCAAGATCGAAGTGCGTGTCCACCGGCAGCGACAAGCCGCTGACATCGTCAATAATGCCCACCGTGAAACGACGCTTCGGCGACGGTGCTCCCAGTTCGTCATAGACCGCCTTGGCCATCGCCGGCGTAAAGTCCTTGGAGCCAAGTCCGTAGCGCCCGCCGATTACGGTCGGACAGAACGAATCCGGTAACAGACCGACTTGGCGCGCCTCCTCGATGCTGGCCATTACCTCCATAAACAGCGGCTCACCGAGTGCGCCGGGCTCCTTGCAGCGGTCGAGCACCGCAATCCGACGCACACTCTTCGGCAGCGCAGCCACCAGCCGTGGCAAATCAAGCGGACGATAGAGCCGGATCTTGAGCACACCGGCTTTGCGCCCCTGCGCATTCAGGTAGTCGGCAGTCACGGCGGCCGTCTCCGCACCGGAGCCCATCATAATAATCAACTCTTCGGCATCCGCCGGTCCCTCGTATTCGTAAAGTGAATACTGGCGGCCCGTCAGTCCGGCGAACTTGGCCATCTCTGCCTCAACCACATCGGCCACCACGTCATAAAAAGGATTAGCCGCCTCGCGGGCCTGGAAAAAGACATCGGGGTTCTGCGCCGTGCCTCGGATCGTGGGCCGGTCCGGCGTCAGACTGTTGGCACGGAAGCGGGCAATCGCAGCGGGATCGATCATCGCGTCGATCACAGCGTCCGGCAGGGTCTCAATCTTGTTGATCTCATGCGAGGTGCGGAAACCATCAAAGAAATGCAAAAATGGCACCCGGCACTTCAAAGTGGCCGCATGGGCGATCAGCGCCAAATCCTGCGCTTCCTGCACCGTGTTCGAAGCCAACATGGCAAAACCGGTCTGGCGACAGGCCATCACATCCGAGTGATCCCCGAAAATCGAGAGCGCATGCGTGGCCAGTGCCCGCGCGCTCACATGCATGCAGAATGGCGTCAACTCACCCGCAATTTTATACATGTTCGGGATCATCAACAGCAGCCCCTGCGAGGCTGTAAACGTCGTGCTCAAGGCCCCAACTTGCAACGATCCGTGCAATGCCCCAGCCACGCCGCCCTCCGACTGCAACTGCACCACCTCCGGCACGTCCGACCAGATATTTTTCTTTCCCGCCGAGGCCCATTCATCACAAAGCTCCGCCATCCCGGAGGACGGCGTGATCGGATATATCGCAATCACTTCCGATGCACGGTAAGCCACTGAGGCCACCGCATCATTCGCATCCATCATACTCTTTTTTATCGTATTCATGTCTGTTTTCACGATAAGTTTTACTAAACTTAAGTATGACAGCGTCAAGATAAGCTAATAGTAAAAATCCAAAGATAAGTATTTCTAATTAATGAAATAAGAATAATTTAACGCGCTTACTGCATTCAATCTCAATCAACCATGAAAAAGCGGTCACACTCAGAAGCGTTTAGCGAAAAACCGACTTCCGCAGCCCCTGAATCGTCGCCAGGCCCTGCCAATCCGCCCCGCGCAGGAGATTAACCTTTGGCGAATGTTTGCGCCCCTTCTCCTGCTGCCATGCCCCCACGAAGCTGCGCACAAACTCTTGGCTGCCCAGAATCGCCCCATCGGTAAAATATCGCACCCGGCACCGCAGCACCGTCGCCCGCGGCAAAATCGCATCCTCCTGCTCCAGCACCCGTAAAGCCTTTTGCCGCCCCGCTTCCGACAGACCAGGCTCCCCAAGCCGCTTGCCAAAGATCAACTCCCGGTGGGCCTGCAAGGCCTCTGCCGCCGCCAAAGACGCACGCGGCATCCCGTTCGCATACGCACACCAAATGTGATGAATCCCACGCAGTGCTGCCGGTCCGGATTGCCCACCGGAACTTATGCGAAGACGGGAACCTGCCTGCGGCGAGTTCGTCAAATGGGCTTGTCCTAAGCTTCTCGAATGGGCCACCGCCTCCGCATAGCCACAAAAACGGTAATCCTTCGGATCGTCCACCAACCCCGCCCGAACTGGATTCAAATCGATATACGCCGCCATCGTCTGCAATGGATTCCCCTTCCCTTCCACCAGCACACTCTTGAAACGCTCCGCCCACAGCGTGCCGAAGCGCTCATGCGTGCGGTTATACCAAACCGAGAATCGCTGCTTCAAGGTCTTCATATATTCCGAGACGTCCCCCATCCGCGCCAGCAGCTTCCGGCGAATCGCCTCCGCTTCATCCCCGCCCTTAGCCAAGTCATTTTCCAGCACCTGAATCGAAGCCGTCTGATACTTCGTCGGCTTCGGGTATAGCGCCCGGTAACGCCGCAGCAGCTCCGCATCTGGGACTTCCGCCCGCTCCGGCACCCGCACCAACACATGAAAGTGGTTCGACATCACACAATACGTCAGCACCTCCACCCCACAAAAATCCGCCACCTGCCACAGCATCTTACGCAGCATCTCCTTCTCCCGATCCTGAAACAACCGCTCCCCATTCACCGTTCGCGTCATGCAGTGGTAAACCGCATTTGCACCTCCCAAAACCTTCAATCTACGTGTCCTCATACATCCAGGCTGTATCCGCCACCTAAAATGTCAACTATATTTTGCCAGTCCCTAATATAGGGGCGAGGACGCCTCCGGAATCTCGAAGCGACCGCAAGCGCACATGATGGCGTCCCTGCGCAATCTCACTCTCGGACTGTTCGAGTGGCAAAAAGACACCGGCTCCACCTCATTACCGTCCTGGAGGAGGAAAATGACCGTGTCCGACGCCATACGAATGCTTTCCTCAAAAAAATGAACCCATCAATCCCGATTCATCCGAACAAATACCATCCCACCTGAGGATCGGGGCACAACGCCCTCCGATCCGGAGTAGCCGACTCATTCCCGGCACCGGTAAAAATACCGGCGCACCGGGAACGAATCGAACTCCTAACAACTAATGCGCCCTTTAAGCGCGAACGCAAGAATATCGTCAATCCAGATGAAATGCCCCTGCCGCGGCCTTCAGCTTCTTCGCTTTTTCGTTGCACCGAAGGCACAGCCGCGCATTTTTTGTCCGCTATGCTTCAAGCTGGTATTGTAGGTCTCCCGAATGTGGGCAAAAGCACACTCTTCAACGCACTGACGCGCACGCGCAAGGCCGAGTCGGCAAACTATCCGTTTTGCACGATCGACCCGAACGTGGGGGTCGTGCACGTTCCGGACGAGCGACTGGAACCGCTGCGGCAAATTTCCAAGACCAATAAGGTCATCCCGGCGGCCATCGAGTTCGTCGATATCGCGGGGTTGGTGGCCGGTGCCAGCAAAGGCGAAGGCCTGGGCAACAAATTTCTGGCCAATATCCGCGAGGTGGATGCCATCGTGCACGTCGTGCGCTGCTTTGAGGATGAAGACATCATTCACAATATGGGATCCATCGATCCGCTGCGCGATATAGATATAATCAATACCGAACTGGTGCTGGCTGACATGAGTTCACTGGAGAGCCAGCGGGACAAAGGCATCAAAAAAGCCCGCGGCGGGGACAAGGAAGCGGCCGCCAACATTGCTTTGATCGAGCGACTCCTCCCACACCTCAACGAGAACAAACCCGCCATCACGCTGGAAATGACCGAGGACGAGCAATTGGTGCTCAAGCGGCTCTGCCTACTGTCGGCCAAACGTGTGCTCTATGCCTGCAACGTGGCGGAGGGCGACCTGGCCGACCCATCGGCCAACCCCTACGTGGCCAAAGTGGAGACGTATGCCCACGATCACCACGGTGCGGGGATCTGCGTCATTTCCGCCGCCGTCGAGGCCGAGCTGATCGACTTCGATGCCACCGAGGCAGCTGAATACCTGGCATCTCTTGGCGTGACTGATTCCGGTGTATCGCGGCTCATCCGGGCCACCTACGAGCTGCTCGGGCTGGCCTCCTACTTTACCGCCGGGGAGCAGGAAGTGCGCGCCTGGACCTTTCAAAAGGGGATGAAAGCCCCCGAATGCGCCGGCGTCATTCACACCGATTTCGAGAAAGGCTTCATCAAAGCCGAGGTGGTCTCCTACGACGCGCTGATCACGGCTGGCAGCACGGCTGGTGCACGGGAGGCAGGCAAATACCGCCTGGAGGGCAAAGACTATGTCTTCAAGGACGGTGATGTGGCCCTCTTCCGCTTCAATAATTAAGCGCTGCTTATCCGGCGCAAAAGTAAACGGAACTTTCGTCCGCCCAAGCTTGACCCTCTACAGGTCCCGCACACTGCTTAATTGCTCCATCAATGATCCGCACACTCCCATTTGCCATCGCCCTGTTTCTCGGGCTTACCGCTTGTGATCAAGCCCAGCCGGTCACCTACACGATTCCAAAGGAAGAGCGTGCAGCCCCCACCCCCGGTCGGGCTACAGAGGCGGCTACTGCGGGACCGACCGCCTCCGCAGCCGACTCCTCGAAGATGCAGGTGCTGCCCGGCATGGAGGAGGCCGCCCAGGCGGCACCGGAGCTGAGCTACACCGTGCCGGAAGGCTGGGAAGAGTTCCCCCCGCGCAGCGTGCGCAAAGCCAACTTCCGCGTCAGCGACAGCAGCGGGACCGCCGAACTGGCCGTCACCGTTTTTCCTGGAGACGTTGGCGGCACGCTGGCCAACATCAACCGCTGGCGCGGCCAAATCGGCCTCGAGCCCACTGATGCTGCAGGCATGCAGGCGATGACCCGGACGGTCAAAATCTCCAACCACGACGGCTTGCTGGCGAACCTGCAAGGTCCCGAGCAGAGCATCCTCGGCGGGCTGCTCAGCTTCCACGGCAGCACCTGGTTCTTCAAGCTGCAGGGAGCCACCGGCACCGTGGCGGCACAAAGCGACGCCATGGAAGCCTTTCTCGCCAGCGTGCAAATCGAGGACGCTCACCACTAGACCATGTCCGCCCTGTTCAAGTTTTTTGCCTCCCTGCGCCTGACGGTTGTCCTGCTGGCGTTCTCCATGGTATTGATCTTCTTCGGCACGCTCGATCAGGTGCACTACGGGATCTGGCACACGCAGAAGCTGTATTTTGAGAGCTTCCTGGTGGTGTGGTCTTATCCCGAACAGGCTCCCCTCTATGATAAACTATTCTGGCTGCATCTACCCATGCCGGGCGGCTACCTCCTCGGGGGACTGCTGCTAATCAATCTGGTGGCGGCGCACTTCACCCGTTTCAAATTGACCCCGAAGAAG
>Ga0100402_1001297_pt1 | contig 28937 bp, 23 predicted proteins | sample CryGeyme20150102_FD_80419 | JGI IMG/M metagenome (GOLD analysis project Ga0100402, IMG submission 80419) | Groundwater microbial communities from Crystal Geyser aquifers in Utah, USA - Crystal Geyser metaG 2015-0102 | ecosystem: Environmental > Aquatic > Deep subsurface > Groundwater | place...
TATTGAATATTATGATAATAGGAGTAAACTAGACTAGTGTGTGGATACAGAGCAAGCATAGGCACACGACCTAATAGAGAGAGACCTAACTCCTGAGTCCTATCATAGGAGACAAGGTAAACTACCGTAGTCCACCTGGGCTTAATTTGCTGATGTTATAACGCACACAGGCTCCAACCAACACAGATATCACGGTATGAATATCAGTCATGAATCATCACATCATCCAAATTCCGATATGCCACAACTAACTTATCCTACTACTCCAAACTCCAAGTGCTACTACTGGACTACTCTACTACTACCAGAATTTTTGCATTGCATCCATTAAGGTCAACCAATACTGCAAGAGTCACATATTACACTCTGCACCTGCATGCAATGACGTCAACTAACGGAGAAACAAGCTCAGCTTCGGCTCTGGCTGAAGCACCAGTAAAAGAAGAAGATCAATTGCGCAGCGACCTGCGAGCCACGATGAAGCAGCTGAATCGACGAGAACCTCTGGACCCAAATTACAAGCGATTAATTCTGAATGGTGTTGTGACATCTCGGCGTCCTGTAATTCCCAGAGATAAGTTTTATCGTCGTGTCGGATCCAGGCTCCGAGAACGAGTGGAAGGTTTCATGAAGCTTACCGAAGGCAAGGATCCGTTGGATCGAATTTCTCAGAGACAAGATTTCGAAGAAGAAAAGATGCGAGCAGCTTTTACGCTACGAGAAGCAAAAGAACACGAACAGCAACCTTTGCTAGATGCCACTATGGCATCGTTTCCTCGTCGCAACGGCATGGACGAAATGACTCGCAAACGACACTTTGAAGGTATATGCCTGACGTTGCAATCGAAAGAAAAGAAAAAGACCTTTCGGTCCAAGTCTCCAACACAAACAGTGGCAGATCTATCAGATACTGCTCGAAAACAGGCTGTTCTTGAACAACAGCGAAAAGAGGCACAGGCTAGAGAGGTTGCTCGAAGACGTCAAGCAGAAGACGAGCGGCAACGACGAGAAGCCGAAATCAAACGAAAGGCCGCCGAAACACCACAAGAGAAATTGCGAAACATTATTCAACCTATTTTCAAAAAGCTGTGGGATATGGAATTTACTAATTTGGGTGGGACCAATCCCTTTCGCATCGTCATTGACAAGAGCAATTGTGCTCAGATGGGAGCCCCCGATTATTGCGACGTCATCAAAACACCGGTACGTATGTTTTTTTTTTCTTCCAAAAGACAGTGTTTTCGATTGTTGGTTTGTTGAATTACATATATATTCTCATTTTGTTTTATCATCGTCATTGTCACCCTTTTTCTTTGATGAAACGGTTGAAATAAATATACAGATGAATCTTACGTACATACAGAAAAAGATGGAATTTATGGAATACAAAAGCTTGCAAGAATTTTTCGATGATGTCGATTTGTTGATTAGCAATGCTATTCTGTACAATAGTGATGCTGGTAATCCCTACCGTCATGCTGCCGAAGAAATGAAGAAACGGTACACAAAAATTGCAAAAAAAGTGTTGCAGGCCATTAAAGAAAAGCAGCAGCAGCAGCAGCAGGCGGCCTTTGCAAAGTAAAAATCTACGTATGTTCTAAGTAGTAGTATTTTTAAGTAGTAATTATATTTACACACACAAAAACATATTTCTTTGCCGTTTCAAACGTGAAAAACTCCCTACAGTTACTAATCCAATGATCACCGAAACGAATCAATCATATTTGTTGCTGCTTGTGTTGAATGCTCGAGCTAGACTACTACTTTGGGATGACCAAATAGTAGAGAGCTTGCAATGAATAAGCTTGCTGACCATTCATACCAGGTAGATGGCGTTTGAGAATCTCAAGGAGCCAATGTGCGTTCCAATAAACACGTTGTTTCCTCCAAAACCGAGCAATCCTACTTTGTGTAATCACATCTCAACAATAGTATCAACCTAACTATCAACCGCTAAGCTTCATCACAAAACACAAAGCACTACTGTTATCACTTCTTCAGGTCCAGTACCAGTCATCATAGTAATCCTGCTGCTGGCCTAAGCATATTCATTATACAAGCACCGGGTTATTGATCTTGCTTTTGTGAAGTGCTATCATTCCTTGTCATTATTTGTTCCCATTTAGGTGAAATTTGAATTGAATCATGTCGTAAGTACCATAGAAACACTCGAAACTCCATACACATATCTTTGTCATTCCTTTCCTCCAGTTCTCCTCACACAACAACAACAACACAAACACAAACACAAACAGAGCCCGAGGTAAAGCATTCCGTCCGGGTAAGAAGTTCTTGCGTCCCGTGGACATGTCGGATGACGATTCTGATGATGATGATGATGATGATAGTGATAATTCCTCAAATGAAGACGAAGATGAGGTACCACCAGCACCAGAGAAGGTCCAACCAAAGAAAACCGATGCTAATCTATCCGATTCCGACGATGACGATGATGATGATGACGACGACGAAGACGAGGAGGATTTGGAAGAGGAAGAAAAATCCAAAAAACGCAAACTCGGCAAGCCAGCAGGTCGAGAACGCAAACGCTCCAAAGCCAGTTCCTTTTTTGACGAAGAGGCCGAGGCTTCCTCCGATGACGAAGACGACGACGATGATGAACCATACGGTACCCACAAAGATCCACACGATGTTGTCAAGAAGCACTATACCGAAGAGGACATCCGCCGGGAACAGATGGAAGAATCGGCCTTGGAAATCATTCGACAGCAGGATCGGCGTCGTGCCCAGGCCGGTGGTGCCTTTGGCGGTGAGGGACGGTCCGTTGCCGACATGGCCCAAGAAATTGAAAATCGTCACCGCATGCAACGAACGACCGTCAGTCGTACGAATTATGTGGATCACGTGAATGCCGAAACGGGCATACCCGATTTTTCTCCCGCGGTAGCACAGCAGAGTTTGGTCCCCTCCGTGTCCGATCCTTCCCTGTGGATGGTGTCGTGTCAGACAGGAAAAGAACAAGAATTAATCTTTCAAATTATGAACAAGTGTATTGCATTTGCCCGGAAAGGACAACCTTTGGGTATCAGTGCTGCCGTAGCGGCTCAGACAAAGGGTAAAATCTATATTGAGAGTTTCAGTGAACCTGCCGTTATGGAAGCCATTCAAGGTGTGAGAGGTCTCATGCAGTACTCCATGCGGTTGGTTCCCATTGGAGATATGACGACTGTCATGACGGTGGTATCCAAAAAGAAAATGGGTAAGTAATTGCCGATTTACATACGTGAAATTGTTACGTGTCAAAAGAATTCTTTGTATCAAGTTTTTTATGGTATCTGCAATACTAACAATACAATACAACTCCACGCTACAACGCAATTTTTTTTTTCTGCAGTCAAAAATGGCGACTGGGTCCGCATGAACCGCGGACATTATAAGGGAGATTTAGCACTCGTGAGGTCCGTCCGAGAATCTGGTTTGAAGGCAATTGTTCAATGTGTACCACGTTTGGATTTGACGCTTGGTGACTTGCCTCCGGAAGAGGCCCGAATTCGACGCAGAACCGTTCGTCCTCCCCAAAAATTCTTCAATCCACAAGAAGCACAAGCGCTTGGACGGCAAGGGCTTTTGAAGCGTCAGCGCTTTCCTGGACTGGATACCAGCTGCGATTACTTTGAGGGTAACTACTACGATGGCGGATATTTGGTCAAGGAAATGACGGTAGGTTCCATGATCAAACCTTGCACCGAAGAAGATCCACCTACTTTGGACGAATTGCAACGATTCCGGCATAAACAAAAGAAAGACGATGATGTTGATGCCGACGAGAATGAAGGATCCAAAATGGCAGGTTCATTGTTGGACGAATTGTCGAATTTGCAAGGAAAGACTGGTCTAGGGAGTGCTGGTGCTCCTGGAGGAGGCCTTTTGATTGGAGACACGATCGAAGTCATTGAAGGTGATCTCGTTGGAATGCGCGGTAAACTGACGAGTCTCGACGAAGGAGGAAACACGGTCAAGGTCAGACCAAACAATGCCGCCGATCTCGGCGGGACAGATGAAGTTGAATTCTTGGCGAATCAAGTCCGAAAATATATTTCTGTTGGTGCACATGTGAAGGTCACAGATGGGCGCTACGCGAATGAAACGGGCGTGGTCGTTGCTGTAGAACAGCTTGATGGTGACACTGATTTCACAGCAGTCGTTTTGACTGATGTTACAAATCGAGAAGTATCTGTACGAACATCGCAGCTGCGAGAGTCTGCTGAAGTTGCCTCTGGTCAAGACAAGCTACAAGGCTACGAGTTGTACGATCTTGTCGTGTTGAGTGGTGGTGGTTCCGCAAATGAAGTCGGTGTGATTGTACGTGTCGGACGAGAAGACTTTACTGTCATCAACAACCATGGAATTGTACGCGAGGTGCGTCCAGAAGAGTTGCGTGGAAAGCGCAACTCGACATCAAATCGGGCTGTTGCTTTGGATGTCCAAGGAAATCAAATTCGCTGTGGTGACACTGTGAACGTCGCCGAAGGGCCACACAAAGGAAAATCTGCTACTATCAAACGCATGAGTCGATCGCAGCTCTTTTTGTACTCCCAGACACGTTCGGAACACGCTGGAATTTTCGTGGTCAGAAGTCGTAGTTGCGTCCTGGGCGGTTCCCGGAACAATAGTCGTGGGCCGACCAATGATGGCGGAATGAGTCCGTTTGTGACACCTCAATCTACTCAGCGAGGAGCTGCAGGTGGTCGCAAACGCGATGATGGATTGGTCGGAAAGACTGTTCGTGTTCAAGCAGGGCAGTGGAAGGGCTACTTGGGTACGGTTTGTGACACAACAGCTACGCATGTCCAAGTTGAGTTGCACTCCCGACTAAAAAAGGTTTTGGTTGTGCGAGAACGAGTCGCCGTTGCAGGAGATAAGTTCGGAGCGACCGAGGACGCTAATCGCGGTATTCCTGTCGTTACCAATATCATGGCTCCAACAACTCCTTTTGTTGCGGGCGGTGCTACTCCAATGCACGGCGGAGCCACCCCTATGCATGGAGGTGCTACACCCATGCACGACAGTGGGTACGTACTATTAGTTGTCATGTTGTTTTGATTTGGTTATTTAACCCATATGCTACGATGTGTGATATGTCTTCCTTCGCGTTGGCTAAATCATATCTTTCTTCTCATTGGCTTCAGCAGTGATGATGTCTGGCGACCTGGAGGCGCCGTTGATCCTGCAAACGAGAATGGAAATGGAGCAGCCGACAATGACGGCTGGGGTTCCCCATCGAATGACAATAATGATGTTGGCGACGGTTGGGGAACAAATGCCGATTCGACCTCCGCTTGGGGCTCGACAGCCGCCGAAAAGCCAGAAGGCGAGACCGTGCAGCCCAAGGAGGAGCCAGCTATCAAGCGAGAGCAAACCTTGGAGACCACGGATGGAGATGCCACAGAAACTCCCGTATGGTTCATGGAGCGTGTCTGTGTGCAGTTGAAAAGCACTGATGTCGCCGCTGTGATCAAGGAAGTGACATCTGATAGCACGGCCTTGGTTCAGCTGGAAGACAAAACCACAAAAGATGTCAGGGTTGGAGAAGTATTCATGATTCCACCCAAGGAACACGACAAGGTTCTTGTGACGGGAGGTGCCGAAGTGGGCGTCGAAGGAGAGCTTGTCTGTATTGATGGAACGGACGCCATTTTGAAGGATTCCAATGAAGACTTCAAAATTGTCGACTACGTTTGTTTGGCCAAGATTATTGAAAGTTAAACTGTTTATTGCAGTTGCACATCTGCCCAGCCAAACGTAACGTCTCTGGCCCATAAACATAATAAATTCTTTATTCATCTGCTCCTTCAAACTCCAAACCATCATTTGAATTGTTGTGGTCTGCTGATTACGAGTAGTTTTCGGCTTTGAGATTTTCAGTCTGATTCCAGTATGACATTAGACGCTTACTTACTCCTGACTTGAGGAGCAAAGGATACTACTACTAGACTACTAGACTACTAGCTAGTAGTAGCACTAACTGGTAAAGAAGTACGAGTAGTACGCAAGCAATAATAATAATGATAACACTGCAGTACATTCATATCTTTCATTTTTAACATTCCCAAGCATCACCAAGGGCAACAATTAAGCCACAATCAAATATCACCATTGATTCACAATGGGAGTTCATTCATTCTTAATTTTTGATCGGAAAGGAAAGACCTTGTTTGCCAAGCGATATGGTAAGGCAGAAGCCGAATCTATATCCGATGAAGCTGCCCTGGAAGAGCAGCGCAAACTGGTCTTCGGTATGCTTTTTTCCTTGCGGGAAGTACTGCAGTCATTATCCCCTACGAAGGACCCTGCCTTGCACTCTGTCCAAACCGGAGCCAGTACGATTCACAACTACGAGGCGAATAGTGGATTGCGAGTAGCAGTGTACATGGCAACTTCGTCCAATCCTGTGGAAGGCCACGCCATTCGGCAAGCTTTGGAACATGTCTACACGGAACTGTGGGTGCAGTGCGTCATAAGATCACCGCTTTATCGTCCCACGGAAGGGAATATTTCTGCTACGAATTTTGAGCAAAAGTTGGATGAATATTTGAGCCAACAGCCGTGGTTTCGATAAGATGGAATGTTTAGTATAATTACAAAAGAGTTTTCATATTAGAAAGTTGAAAGATGTGAGGAAGGCACATGAGAAATCGACAATCAAACCTAGGACATTTTTCGGCGCAGGCGGTAATTACAGCGTCTTTTTTATCCGCCCTTAAGCGCTGTGCGTGACATGTACCATACTATTTTTAAAAACTCATTTTAACAAGAACGATATGATTTATTTTGAATGTTTCCGTGCATCTTCTTTTTTATCAACGATGTTGCAGCACTCTTTAGACAACCTACAGTTTCAACTAATTTGCATATTTATTTCTCACTTTAGATCCCACTGCATCTACCCGTTGCATCGTGCCGTCTTGCTGGGAGCATCCGGTCTGGTGACAGCATGCAGGAATAGAAATATTGGCAACAAGCGCTTTAATTGCTACCAAATCACGGAAGCACAAAGATATAACTATTTTGTATTGGCACTGTCAAAAGTTTTGTTTGTGTCACAACATTGGATCAAGAAGTGGAGCGCGCTGTCTCTATTCGTACGTACTCTACAGTAATATAGCAGCGCAGAACCTTTCGAAATGCCAGGTACTTGCATCGTCGCTTACTTCGCAGCAACCATTCTACTAGACAGTTCAATTTCATCGTACAGGCCAGGCCAGGCGTGATGTTTGTGGTCGCTGCAGAGCTGTTGGGGGCGACTATGACGGAATACTGGAATTCTCAATTGTCTTGTGCGCGCAGATGGTAGGTCTAGCAATTTTCGGATTGTAATGATTATTTTTTCGTCCGTAGCTTGACACGATCAATTGTGCTACCCATGTTTTTCCTATGTCTACTCGGAGTAGGAACGACTACTAGTCTAGTAGGTCTACTACTAGCTACTACTACTAATACAACTAATAGACTACTACTAGTAATTCGTCCTCTACTACAGTAGCTACCAGGTGGGAGTAGTACTAGGGTACTACTAATAGTACTACCGTAGTACCAGTAGCTACGCAAGGAATACCAGTATTGGTACACTAAAATCTGTCATTTGCACACGTGCTTGCTTTGCTTTCCGACACGTATCTTGGTGTCGTCGAACTACTACTAGACTACTAGTAGTAACTGCAGTAGACTACTACTTTTCACAATCGATGTTGTGTGTGCTATCACTACCTTCTTGTACAGAAACATCGAGTGTGCCATGCAATCTCCGAATAATACACCTTCCGGCAGCAACAATGGGACTACCAGAGAAAGGGCAGGATTGGATCCTCCTGGTGAAGTCTCAGCGTCAACGTCGATCCTTCGTCTGCCTGACGTGCCTTGGGAGGAACCGTACCCAGCGAATAATAACGGTACTGCTGGCAACAATGTCGCCGATACTATAGAAGACTCGTTACTAGATACTGACAAGGTGCAAGTCGCTTCGCAGTCAACTGCAAGCATTCCTGGCACAACAGGTATAGCGGTGCCCGTGAATCGGGGACAGACCAAGCTGGCTACATGGCAGGCCAACCGTGCCGCTGCTACCGCTAATACTACATCCACTGCCACTACCACAAAGCCACATCACACAATGAAAGATCGTGGGCAAGACAAATTGTCAAAGCTTCAAACCAAAAACCACCACAATAGATATCAACCTTCTTCTATTCAACAGCAGCAGCAACAGCAGCAATCACTCTGGTCAGCAGCAGGAGTGGGGGCGCATGGGAACCAACATAGTACGGCGAGAGGACAGGCAAAGCTTGCCAAGTTACCCGGTCAAGAAAGGATACGGGCTACTAACGTGAGCAACACAGAATCGCCTGTTCCCGCTGGAAGAGCGGATGTAGATGTCTCGTCGTCCATGGAAAGAAGACCAATTGAAACATCGTCAGCTGCCACGACGACGACCCCGATCTCCACCATCACCAGCACTATACCACAGCGCATTGAGAGCGGCCCTTTAACGTCTACATTACCGATCGCTGCTCCATCATTGGAAAGCTTGGTGCCCAGAAGAACTGAGTCGACTGCAAGAACGAATTCGACACCAACGACAGCAAGGGTTGGCGACTCCGATTTGGTAGAAGCACAACCTGTTATGGGGGAGAGTCGCCGATTGTTGGATTTGCCGCAAGCACAGCAATTCGACTTGGATGAAGATATCCATAGAATGCATCAGCGCAAAGAATCAAACAGAAAGCTCGTGCGGTGGCTACTTTGTTTTGTGGTGGTGTTGATGGCGATTGTGGGCATTGCTGTAGGTTTGGGAGTTGGATTGAGCAATAGTGAGAGTACCAACCAGGAGAAGAGCGCTGAGACGAATGATACCTTGGCGACATCAAATAATACCATGGTCTTAACAAGATCCGTACAGGACAAGCTTGAAATGCACCTTTCCATTGAAACAATGGAGAGGATCCTCGAAGATTCTCTATCCCCTCAAGCTAGAGCCTTTAATTGGTTATTGGAGAATGAGGGGGAACTTTCAGACTATGTTGATCAAGACTGGCGCGTCAAGCAAAGATTTGCTTTAGCGACGCTCTTTTACTCGACCAAAGGACCGACATGGAAGGATAATACAGGCTGGGTGGGCGATAGTGAAGTGCATGAGTGTGACTGGGCTTCCAAGACTGATTGGTTTATTGCTGGGGTGTATTTCCAAACTTCGTTCGACTACCAGAACCAGTTTTCCAATCCCTGCAATATAGAACCGAATTCGGATTATGCTGATGCAAGCTATGAAAATCTCTGGCTCTGGGCGAACAACTTGGAGGGGGAACTGCCTGCAGAAATATTTTGGTTAACCAACCTCCGAACTATCAACCTGGATTCCCAAACCGACGATCTAGACCATAGCCATGATCCAGATTTTGGCGACACTTTAGTTCCTTTAACAATTACTGGAACTCTTTCACCGGAATTTGGAAAGCTGAGTCGACTGGAAGTGCTAACAATGGCGTGGAACAGTTTTTATGGAACACTATCAACTTCAATTGGACAGATGTCATCGCTTCGAATATTAAGGCTTCCCAACAATTTTTTTTCTGGGACTGTTCCGTCTGAGTTGGGCTTGCTATCTAATCTAGTGGAAATTGATCTTGGTTCTACAGGTCTTGGTGGGAGCCTGCCCTCGGAGATCTGGCAATTGACAAAACTTGAGCGGCTGTACCTTGGTACTTCCTCCGATGCTGGCATCAATGAATTCAGAGTGACAATTCCTTCTACAATAGGTTTTCTTAGCTTGATGAGAGACCTTGACCTCAGTGACTCTTTCGAAGGCCAAATTCCTTCCGAATTCTTCCTCCTTAGTCGTTTGGAGCGTCTTAGAATTGGCGACAACGGACTTGTTGCGGGGGGGCTACCATGCGAGATTGGTCTTCTTTCCTCTTTGGTATCACTTGATTTGGCAGCGAGCTCCTTGACTGGCATAATTCCCTCCGAGATTGGCATTATGCAGAGTCTTCAGGAACTGCTATTGTATGGAAGCTCTTTCTCGGGGAAAGTACCAACGGAAATTGGACTTGCTTCACAATTGAGGGTCCTAGACATCAGTTCTATGAATCTAAATGGCCAGCTGCCATCTGAAGTGGGGCTTTGCACTCACCTGGCGTCTCTCCGATCATCTAAATCAATCTTTACTGGAACAATACCAAGTGAGATTGGTCAATTGGCGGCACTGACAAGCCTTGACCTCGGGTCCAATTTGTTGACTGGGACGATCCCAACTGAAATAGGACGTTTAACCGGCGTTACTGCGGTGGACCTTGACGGCAACCAGTTATCTGGTACCATTCCCAACAGCGTCATTATTCTTGCAACAGAAGGCTCATTGTCTAGCTTGTCTTTATCAGAAAATCAGCTCACTGGAACTCTGCCCTTTGAGCTTTTTTCTCTAGAATCTTTAGGCTGCCGGAAAACCCTTATGTGTGGCTGTGTATCCAACTGTCCGGTGCCCTTCCCATCATACGTAGATTTTTTATTGCAGCAATCAACTGTGATGCTCAGCCTTGAATCATCTGATCTATTGTTCAATGGGACTGTGCCGACAACAATAGGACTCTTGTCTAACCTGGAGACCCTGACACTTCGTGTTGACTTGTCAGGTAAAATTCCCAGCGAGCTCGGTAGGCTTTCTAAATTGACATCACTTGACCTTTCTGCGGACTTATCAGGTACAATTCCGAGCGAACTCGGTTTGCTTTCGAAACTGACATCACTTGTCCTTTCTGGGGGATTCACTGGCAGCCTTCCATCAGATCTCAAATTTCTAGAATCTCTTGAAGTTTTGGACGTTTTTTCTCATGAGAAAATCAATGGTACTATCCCTGTTGAGATATTTGAAATTGCTTCTCTTGCAAGCCTTCAGCTTCCAGACAACAGCCTCACTGGGTCACTGCCAACTGATTTGGGCCAGCTAGGCATGATGAAAAATTTGCAACTTGGCGAAAATGCGCTCACCGGCTCAATTCCTTCCAGCGTGGGACTTTTGCGGTCTCTCGAGGAATTGAGATTGCATGAGAACATGTTCACTGGGCCTGTTCCAAGTGAATTTGGGATGCTGGTTTCCCTGACTAGCTTGAGTCTTTCAGGGAACAAAATCACAGGCACTTTACCAACAGAACTTGGCATTTTGGCAGTAGCTGGAGCACTGGAGAGTTTTTCGTTTACCGAAACTATGTTATCTGGAACAATCCCAGCTGGCCTTCTAGGACTCGGAGCTTGGAATGTTGATTGTGAATCTCCTATCTGCGGTTGTTATGAAGAGTGTGCAGTCCCACTAAATGAGTATTTTGACATGATGGCCGACACTGAAGACATCTCCATTACAGGATTCTATCTCCTATCAATACCGACATCTGTTTCACGTTTGAGAAATCTGAAGAGCCTTGAATTGGATGGAATTACGGGAAACACTATTCCCTTTGAACTGGGTTCGCTGCAAGAGTCCATGACTTCGCTTAGCCTTAGAAGTGCAGGGGTTGGATTGTCGGGAACGTTTCCGGTTGAACTTTGCGCCCTTGTCAAGTTGAAAGATTTAAGTCTTGAGAATGCACCAATGCTAAGTGGCCAGATACCTTCTGAAATTGGCCTGCTGACATCTCTGATTTCTTTGGGATTAAGCGAGAGCGGCTTCTCTGGAACTCTCCCATCTGAAATGGCACTGCTAAGTAATTTGTCCACGCTTGATTTACAGAATGCTTCCATGATAAGTGGTGAGATACCTAGTGAACTTGGTTTGATGGGAGTAACTGGAAAGCTGAGCTCTGTGTATATAGAGGGCACTGGACTGTCAGGGACAATTCCAGCTGGTTTCATGGGGGTATATCTATCGTGTAGTGAACCATTGTGTGGCTGTTATGCTGCATGCCCTGTATCTTTGGAGCCATACTTGATGCTCTTGAAGGATACTCATCGTGTTGGCTCATTGCAACGCCTCCAATTGTCGTGGGATATTTACATTTCATCAATACCCACTGAAATTGGCATGTTCACAAATTTGGACACCCTTTACCTGAATAATATCATGGGCGGTACGATTCCATCTGAGTTGGGTCTGTTGCAAAGCTTGACATCTCTGATACTTATTGAGAGTGATTTGTCCGGGACATTTCCAGTAGAAGTTAACTCTTTGCCAAATCTCGGAGATTTGGTAGTAGAAAACGTACCTCTGCTTTCAGGACCAATACCGTTTGATCTTGTGTTCAGCCCAGCATTGACTTCACTGAAAATAATGAACACTAGCATGACAGGCATTGTGCCCAGTGAACGACAAGGTAGTTTGGACTATTGGTTCTTGGATGACAAACACATCGGACTTTAAACTCGGAACACAGTCACGGTACAGCCCTCCTCTTGAGATAGTCCGTCTTTGGTAAATCTTTACATATTGCAAATAATTTTCATCTTATGCATTACGTCTTTTGTTTTTTATTACTGGTGGCACCTACGGCACGTTGTGGTTTTCGATTTCGGGCCTTTTCTTGGACGATCCGTAACGCATGATCGACTTGGACCATTTCTCCCTCGACCTGCTCGAATCGTTCCCGTACTCCTGTAATTTCTTTTTCTAAAAACTTTTTAGCCTCCAAAAGTGCCTGAAACGTTTGTTCGTCACTGTGTGTTGCAAGTCCCTCCTGCACTCGATCCTCCTTTAATAGGATCGTCGGCAAACTCGAGACTTGGAGTAATTGCTTGTAAAATGTCTCGGTAGGATCCGTAAAGACAATTTCGTCGTACATTTCAGCCACCACGGGAGTCTCGGTATCGCCTGGTTGAGGTACAGCTCCAGGAGCTGTACCAGGAGCCGGGGGTGGATACAGTTTGATGCCATGGTTGAACTGTGTTTCAGGTTATGGAAACGTTATGAAATGGATTGTTGAGTCTTAGTTCTTAGTTGATGTGTAAAGATATTCACATTTTGACCGAGAGAATGATAAACAAATAAACAACACGAATGGCAGCAGCAAACGTACCAACGTTGGTGTCTCGGAGGAGTCTTGCCAAAATATCTTAATTTGTGCTTCAAATTCTCCCCATCCACGTTCTGTCACTTCAAAAGGCGGCGACAGAATTTCTCGTGTAGGTTGAGCAAAGGACGCGTGCAGTTGGAAAACGACTTTGGATATGGCGCCCGACAAATCTTCATTATTAGGCCCCCGAACAAATAGAGTCCACTGATGCGTTTGGTACTCATCGGCCTTTTTGCCCAGAAAGAACGCTACACTGCCATAGCTAATGGGCAGAAAGGCTGTTGTTTTGGCCAGTCGATTCGACGGTGGTATTTGCGATTTTTCAAGTTGTGAGGACGACATTTGATTGGATTCAGATTCTTGTATTGGGAGCGTGTTGATTGTCGCAATGTTGCAATGATGTGCCTTCCGATCAGGCCGTACTCTTTGTGTTTATTTTCTGAGAAATTCACAAAAAATAGAGTAATACTGTACTCGAGTACTCCGTAATAATAGCTACCAGGTAATAATGATCTCATGCTGTGTGTATGATGATGCTGTTGTACAGTGTATGTTGTTGGAAATTGGATCTGGGATGATTTAGTCTGTTCACTGAACATTCAAACAAAAACGTCACTGAACGTAAACATTGTTTACGAAGTCTGGACTTCATACGGATCCACACCAGTCTGGCATTCGTTTTTATCTTAGTAAAGCGGTCAGAGGTAAGGGTACTGCACGGCTCTCTCCTCACTCACGTACCTGGAATACAAGAAGAGGCAGCAAAGCAAAGCAAAGCAAAGCAAGGAAGCAATAATCAAGGCTCTCGTTGAAATCACGACGGCGGCATCAACAACTGCTGACAGCTTTACATTTTGACCACTGCATCAAAATACAACATGCAGATTTTCGTTAAGACCCTGACGGGTAAGTACTAGTAGATATTAGTAGTTTCAACAGATGTAGATTCCTTGCTGTGCTGTTCTTTGGATGCTTTAATGTTTGTTGTGGAAAAGACCATAGTGAACGTGATCGATTTTTAGTGCTCACCTTTGATCCAACCCAATCATGTATATATGCTGCAAATTGCGAAATTTACAGGCAAGACCATCACTTTGGATGTCGAGCCCTCTGACACTATCGATAATGTCAAGGCCAAGATTCAGGATAAGGAAGGAATCCCCCCGGATCAACAGCGTCTCATCTTTGCCGGAAAGCAGCTCGAAGACGGACGCACTCTGAGTGATTACAATATCCAGAAGGAGAGCACGTTGCACTTAGTTCTCAGACTGCGTGGAGGTGGTAAGAAGCGCAAGAAGAAGGTCTACACCAAGCCAAAGAAGGTGAAGCGCACCCACAAAACCATTCCCTTGCAGTCACTCAAGTACTATCGAGTGGAGAGCGATGGAAAGGTCACTCGTCTTCGGAAGTACTCTCCCGTTGCAGGAGTCGGGTGCTTCATGGCTCAACATCACGATCGATACTACTGCGGAAAGACTGGAACCACTTTTATGTATGTTGACATGAAGGAGGAGTAAACAAAACGAACAGAACGCAATCCTAAGAAGAGAAATAGAGATTGAACATTTTCTTTTTTTTTACATGCAACCTGCACTATCTGGGAAAGATTTGTCTGTCCTCAATTCTGAAGGCTGATTCGTTATGTCCATGTCCACAATGCGTTTTGTATCATGCCATGATGGATGATAAGGCAGCGACTCTTTGTCGTATCTTTACAGCACACCTTAATCTATACAATGATCTTCATCCATTAAAACTATGATATAAAACTGCACTGTATAGTTCCTTTAGATCTAGATTGACATCATTTGCAGTTGTTCTTGATAACAGAAGAAGTATTCTACTCGCTCTTATCATCACAGAGCACTCGGCTACATTCTATCAACAAATAGAAATGAAGGGAAAGTGCGTATTGTGCATACTGTAAGGACAAATGCTACGCTTGTTTTGTATACTAGTAGTAAACAGCGAAATTATAAATTCCTCACCGGCCAAAAGAATTTGTTCCGAGCTGTCCCTTGAATCGATTGAATGGCATCTGCTGCTCTAGAAACAAAAATTGTGGTAAGGACTCGGCCATATACCATTACTTATGCTCCACCGGTGTGATATACAGTGCAGTGCAAATACAGCCCAATCTTTTAAGTCTTGAGAGAAAACGCCCAGAACTATCTGATATATTATATTCAACTGCAATGCAATACTCCGTAGATACTTAGTACTCAGTGTTCCCGTATAGTTACTACCATCCCTGCTCATTGGGATGATGTTCAAAGGGAAAGATATCTTTGTAACATCGTCCCATGGCAGCATCGACGTATTCTTCGGCTCTCTCTCGACACTTCGGATGCGCACTAACGGACAAGAGTGCTCGTCGTCTAACGCAGTCTTGTCCGTGTTTCTTCAAACTGTGCGGTCCAATCTTTTGGAGTTCGTTGAAAAAGGTACACTCGTTCGACAAATTCTCGGCCCTGATTTCCGTGCAGGCCAAATGGATGCAATTTTTTTGGGGATCCATTTTGGACCGACATGCATCAATGGCATGAACGAGCTCGTGAACGATGGTTCTGTGAGTCTGACCTTCCGATGACAGGTGCTGCTGACAAAGAAAGATCTCGGGTGTTTTTGTGGTGTTTTCTTCTTTTGTTTGCTGATTGCTGTTGTTGAGCTGTTCCATTACTCGATCTTGCGCCTCCTGGCTGTTCTTGGCGGATCGTCCAATTCTGTTGAGTGTGTCCAAAAAGTAAGTACTGCAAGCTGCAGTGATACTATCTTTTTTGGCAGTTTGGGGATCTAAATCATGTTGCTGCTGTTGCTGCTGTGCAGCTGTTGTGGATGGTGGCGTAGGTGATTCCACTGTAGTTTCGGAAAGCAAATGAAATGCCCCCAAAGCTTGGAGATCGCCACAATCGGTACATCGAATAAATCCTGCTGGCGGTGTGCATCCCATATTGTCGAGTTGCTTGATCAGGTATTGAATCGATCGGTTGCCGGTGAGTCCATTTTTGACGTATCCATCGCAGGTGGCCTTGTACTTGGCCTGCTTCTGCTTCTCCGCATCATTATTTTCTGTGCTGGTTGTTGTCGAATTTGGTGCCGGAGCAGTATTGGAGGAGTCAATCATTTGGTAAAGGATTGGTTCTTGGTTTTTGTTGTTCTGTACGTATGTAGTATGTACTGTACTGGATTGGGTATTGGGAGGAACCTCTGATAAAAAAATCAATGAAAGCAACGAGGAAGTGTGTGTGCGTGTTTGTGCTGTTGGAAAAGGGAGAAAACAACAATAGTTAGGTCCCACTCGTGATTAAATTTGATTTTTTTAAAATCTTGTGCTTTTCTGACAACCACTGGACTTTGAAACCATTGCTGTTGTGACGGTGATTTGTGATAAGACTTCGCATCACAACTCTGCAAAGCAAATCGACTATTAGTTATTACTAGCAGTAATCTTTTTTATAATAAGGCTACCCAGGACCCAGAAGACAAAGACCCAGAGAAAGAAGGCGCGTTTATTTATTCTCATTTTATCAGGTCTCGTAAACCATTATTTATTTGTTTCATTGCCGTGTAGTAAACCTCTATAATAATCAAGAAGTCTGCTGCTTCCAAATCTGAAATCTGGAAGAAAAAAAGAAACTTTGACCTGCTATGCGCATTCGACGTCACAGTTTCTGGGTGGTGACAGTGACAACCATCATCCTACAAAAACATCGCAACAATGCATCGGCTCACGAATTTCCCAGAAGATTCTTTGGTGGTCTGACTCCTGCCATTGTTCACGCTTCGACCACTGGTACAGAACGTCCGACCGAAACGGTCAATATTTTGTCAACAGCCGATCGACTTCCTGCCACTGCTGCCAATACTACCAACTGGGAGGATGACAACAACGCGGATGAAAAGAGCGGGAGGAAGGCAACGGGGGCTACGGAAGAAATCTTCATCATTAAGCGGGATAAAAGTCGAGTATTATTAGACGAAGCTGAGGTGCGTCAATTATAATATTGAGAGCAAAACGGGGATAAAGAAAGTCTGCATACCTTTTGTGTTGTCACCGTCTTTGTCTCCGACTCACCAGGATGTATCTGTCTTTTTCGCAACAACAACAACAACCACAACAAAAAAACAGATATTATCGTATTTGCAACAAAATGCAATAGGACTCAATCTACAGTACTTGAATTTACCAGCTTTGGCAGAAAGCATTCGAAAAGGAACCTATCCGAACGTTACCTATTCAGAAATTGCAACGCTCTCAGCAGAAACGGCGGCCAGTATGTCCACACAGCATCCCGATTATGCACGGTTGGCTGCTCACATTTTGATTGACCAAAACCATAAAATGACACCCGCGACCTTTTCGGGGTCCATTGAAACCTTATACGACAATGGCAAAGGTTTCATTCATCAGAACATCGCGCATCTGGTACGACGAAGAAGTGCCGAAATCGATGCAAGAATCGTCAGTGGACGAGATGTCGATTTACTGACATATTTTGGCTTCAAAACCTTGGAGAGATCCTATTTACTCAAATCGGATGACGGAATGGTGGTGGAACGACCGCAATATTTGCTCATGAGAGTTGCGCTGGGAATTCATTGCTCCGATATTGGTAGCGACGCATCGGAGGACGAATGCTTGCAGGCCGCTTTTGAAACGTACGATATGATGAGTCAAGGCTACTTCACTCACGCATCTCCTACTCTCTTCCATAGCGGAACGACACATCCGCAATTATGTTCGTGCTTTTTGGTACAAATGACGGAAGACTCCATTCATGGGATTTACGATACTTTGAAAACGTGTGCTGTCATTTCCAAAGCAGCGGGAGGAATTGGGTTGTCTGTGCACAATATTCGGGCACGAGGAACACAGATAAAGGGAACTCGTGGGACATCGAATGGACTGGTTCCAATGCTGCGAGTGTACGATGCCACTGCGAGGTACGTCGATCAGGGAGGCGGAAAGCGACCCGGAGCCTTTGCAATATACATCGAACCATGGCACGCAGATGTCTTTGATGTATTGAACTTGAAGAAGAACCACGGCAAGGAGGAACAAAGAGCTAGAGATTTGTTTTATGCCCTTTGGATTCCTGATCTGTTTATGAAACGAGTGGAAGATGACGGCATGTGGAGCCTTATGTGTCCGCATACTTGTCAAGGTCTCGCTGAATTGCACGGCAAAGACTTTGATGAATTATACAAAAAGTATGAAGCAGAGGGCCGCTTTGTGCGAAAAGTGCGTGCAAGGGACCTTTGGAGTGCCATTCTTGAGTCACAGATTGAGACAGGTACGCCCTACATGCTGTATAAGGATTCCGCCAATGCTAAAAGCAATCAACAAAACCTCGGAACTATTCAATCCAGCAATCTATGCACTGAAATCATTCAATATACAGCCAAAGATGAGGTTGCTGTCTGCAACCTGGCAAGCTTGTAAGTATCGGCCTGGTGTCTGTTCGTATACGGGTCTCGTGTATAGCTCAATAATGCTGACAGCCGCTTCAACCTTCGCTTGTAGATGTCTATCAAAGTACGTCGTGTCGGATCGTGGCCCGTATGGATCGATCGAACCCGGGTCTGGGCGAGCCTACTTTGATCATGAAGCCTTGCATCGAGCTACCAAGATCGTGACAAAGAATCTCAATAAAATCATCGACATTAACAGCTATCCTGTAGAAGCCTCGGCCACCTCCAATAAACGGCACAGACCTATTGGAATTGGAGTTTCTGGCTTGGCGGATGCTTTCTTGAGGCTAGGGCTTCCGTTTACGTCGGATGCCGCAAAGCAGCTCAATGGAGCCATATTTGAAACTATTTATCACGCTGCTTTGGAGGCAAGTGCCGAATTAGCGGAACAGCAGGGAGCTTATGAGACATTCTCAGGAAGTCCAGCTAGCAGGGGCAAGTTGCAGTATGACCACTGGAATTGCAAAGATGAGGAAACTCCCAGCCACATCTATGCCCGTCTCGAAGCAGCCGGCGACGACGCTTTCTCAGCGAGCAAAGGCCCGGCACAAGTCTACGCTGAACGTTTTCAAACGACAGGATACAATTGGAGTGACTTAAAGCAACGCATCGTGGAATCAGGGTTGAGGAACTCTCTGCTTGTGGCACCCATGCCTACGGCTTCTACTTCCCAGATTCTTGGTGTCAATGAATGTTTTGAACCATTCAGCTCCAACCTTTACATTCGCCGAGTAAAGGCGGGTGAATTCATCATGGCCAATACTCACCTGCTCCAGGATTTGACGGATCGTGGACTGTGGACTCCGGCTGTTCGAAACCAGCTCATGAGGGATGGGGGATCTGTGGCCAACATTGCCACAATTCCAGATCGCTTGAAAGAGCTCTACAAGACTGTCTGGGAGATCAAAATGAAAGACATTGTTGACATGGCAGCCGACAGAGGAAAATTTATTGATCAAAGTCAAAGCCTTAATCTCTTTATAGCCGAACCTTCCGCTGATAAGCTGACAGCGATGCATTTCTATGCCTGGAAGAAAGGCTTAAAGGTACGTGCGAATGGCACCGATGAAGGTTTTCCATATGACATCAATTGACGCTACGAATCGTATACGATGCATGAAACAAACTCACACTCTTGCTACTTTCTCTCTCTCTCTCGACATATCGCAGACGGGAATGTACTACTTGCGAACCAAGCCAGCTGTCAACGCCATTCAATACACAGTCGACAAAAGCCCGCCAGTAGCAGGTGAGGTTGATGCAAACCAATTGCCAATATTGAAGGATCCTGATGATGGCTGTCTCAGCTGTCAATCATAGTCGATTCTGCCTGCATGTTTCTTTCGAAATATGCCTCGTCTTGTTCCTATTCTCTCCGTACATGTTCATAGTAAACACGACAAAAACGTCCATTTTGGTCAAGTAATGCTGTTTTCTTTTATTAAAAGCAATCTTTACATTATTCTTTCGTCTTCCATCTGCTTCGTCTTCTAATACTTCGTCAAATCAACATCGAACTTTTTGGCGGCAGCATCAATCGATCCCATCTTGTTGACCGTCTTGATTCCCTTGGTAGAGAGACGAAGTCGGACATTTCGGTTCAGTTGTTCACTGAAGAAACGTTTCGATTGAAGATTGACGTGTTGCACCTTCTTGATGCGCTTGTGAGAAAATGTGACAACACGTGCTTGACGATTAGGTGTCTTGCCAAGCAAGTCGCATACTCGTGCCCGCATTTCCATGTTATTACCACGAGAAGACGTTCTTTGTGGCTGTGTGTACAAACCAACGATAATGGATGATGAAAATGTTGTGAAATGGCAAATAATGTTGTAGACAGAGAGAAGGGAGGGAGGCACGTGTTGTGAGTAACATGATTCATTCAGATCAATACCATTCTTCCCCACTGCGCATTGACTGTGACACCACATGGCCGATCACACAGGGTGCTTGACGTCTTGACGTAGCATTTCAAACTCGCTTGTTCACTTACAGCAGAGGGGGTCTTCAAGACAGGGTTGTACACGCCAAAGGCGGAAACAGCCGACACGACCAAAGCCACCAAAAGGAGACACAAGTAGGATTTCATCATTTTTTCTTTTTCTTGTTGGTAAGCTGATCTACTAGTAGTAGACGAAAAACCTTTGCTGCTGCTGTCTGAGAGAGCGAGGAGACTCTGTTTCAATGTCGTTGTTTGCTTGATGGTGAGCGACACGAGAGACGATGGCAAGAAGAAGGCGAGCAAGGGAAAGTTGCGAGGTTCCTGTAGAAAGCAGCGGCTTCATCATGTGAATCAGAGGTTATGGGTCAACTTCGTGCGTCAGTAAACAGGTATTCGTACAGGTTCAATGATTAATTGGAGCTCGGGTGTCTGTTTCGTGATTCATTCCCAAGACAGCCTCCGAAGCCACCCATCATGATGACAATATTATTAGATTAAGTAGTCTAGTCTAGTAGGCTAATTAATTCTCTATTCTCTGCTGAAGGTTCGTTCTCGTATCTCCTATCTCAATTCCACTTCCTCTCAACAAATCTCGTCTACGCATATTCATTTCAAGACACTACAGCACGCTGCATTGCTTATTTATACGCACAGAAACATTTAAAACATGCCCAAGTCCAAGCGTTCCAGAGTCGGTAGGTTTTCAAGATTTTTTTCTCTCTGTATCGAAACTCGAAACAGAACCTCGCTCTTTTTCTTCTTTCTGGACAGCAGAGCATTGTCTTCTCACGAAAAAGAAAATAATTCTGCATTATCTAGTCTCACAAACAAACAATCCTCTTTTTGCATTTAATTTGAATGAAATTTTCCTGCAGTCGCCCTTACCCAGACCGACAAAAGAGCTACGCGTGAGCACAAGTCTGCCTACATTGAGGAAGTTCGAAAGGCTGTGGATATTCATGATTCATTGTTTTTATTTTCCTACGAGAACATGAGAAGCAACAAGTTCAAGGACATTCGCATGCATTTTCGTCCCACTGCCATGAACGATGCCCCTTCGCGTATTTTTCTCGGAAAAAATAAGCTTCTTCAGGTCGCCTTGGGCCGGACGACCGAGGACGAATACTCTGACAATCTGCGACAAGTTTCGAAACTCATTACCGGTGGCAGCGTCGGTCTCTTGTTCACATCGCGACCCAGGAAGGAAGTGGAAGAATATTTTGCCAACTTTGTCGAACCGGATTTTGCCCGTGCAGGATTTCAAGCTCCCAATGCTGTCACGGTGGACAACAGCATGTTAGAGGTATTTCCGGTCTCCATGGTCGAGCAACTTCGCAAGCTGGGATTACCCACCAAGGTTGACAACGGAAAGGTAATTCTTATGGATGACCGTACCGAGTTCCGAATTTGCAAACAAGGCGAGATTCTCTCGGCCGAAAAGTGCAAGCTATTGGTACAATTTGGAAAGAAAATTTCGGAATTTCGTGTCCGTCTTGTGTGTCGCTGGAGTGGAGGGGAGTTTGAAATGCTCGAGTAGAAAGACAACATAACGGTAAAAAAATTGTACGTGTAGTGCTTGCGCCAAATAATAATGATGGTCGCATCTTTTTCTGGCATTTTATTGACGGCAACGACGAAGCTACTAGTGTTGAATGATAGACATGACCTTTCCGACGTGTTTAGGTTAGCTATGAATAGAAAGTCAGCGACTGAGCTTGTACAAATTTTGAACCACCGTGAGAGCAAGTTGTATTATGCACAGAATAGGAGTATTTTGATTGACAGTTCAATAGAAAGTCTACGTTAATCTCAGACACAAAACTTAGGGTTCTGTAAAAATAAAAAATAATCTGCTGTGCATTTTTTTAATTCTTGGGGAAACGGGTGCCATTAAATATTATTAAAGTTAGGGTTGGGTCATTATTTCCACGTGGAAGTAATACAATGCTTTCGAAGAAGTCATAATTAAATATATCGCACTACTATAAATAGAACGCATAGCCGCACCTCAGGTAGGCTCGATTAACCTCCTCCACAGGCTACCTCGTAGAATTAGGCGGTTGGTGTGGTAATGAGTTTTTACTGCGAAGAGCTCGAAACCAAAGTATTATTACACTACTACTGTACTAGTCTACCAGGTACTACTATCGAGTAACAGTACAAGCAGGCAACCGAGATCTGAGATAGTAGTAGTAGCAACAACGTCCCTGACTCCATTCATTAATTTTGAAGGGCTTTCTCGGCAACATCACTGAATTCAAACAGGGAGTCTCCAACTACTGGAAGAGTGGAGACCACGCCCTATTCGCTTGTAGCAGAAGCACTGAGCAAGAGCCATGTCGAGCTCTGGCCAAGATGGAGGAGACACCGCCGAGGCATCCTCCGGTGAACCATCGCCTCAACTTAACATGAGTTTGACCAGCGACGAGGTTAACTATCTCGTTTACCGGTACGTCATATCTGCTTGCATCGATGGGATATTGCATCTGGTGTGATCCAGATCTTATCTAGAAGTGGCATTGCCGCCACTTTACAAGTTAGATATGTGAAGATCCAAAACACCAAGCTCTCCCCTCCATACTTCCACTCTGTCTATATCTCACCTCACCCCTCCTTTAAATTCGCTTCTTACTTCCATTTATCTATCTGTGGTGCGTACTTTGCTCTTAACTTGCATTTCTTTCCCACTTATCTGTGTGACGCTGTGCCGCCTGGCAAATGTAGATACCTTCAAGAGTCTGGGTTTGTCCACTCGTCGTTTACCTTTGTCTACGAAAGCATGTTGGGGAAGGCAAACATACGCAACGGCGATCGCAACATTCCTCCCGGGGCGCTCATTAGTTTTCTTCAAAAGGGGCTTCAGTATGTAGGTATAGAAGAGCAGCTGTATCGAGAGGATCAAAAAGCGAAGGGAAACGCAAAGACTGACACTGGAGCAGCGGACGAGGTAGACTTCTCCTTGCTCTCCCATCCAGCGATTGAAGCCTTGACTCGTCCAGACCCACCCATACAGCTTCACCTGCCTCCAGCTGCAGCTGCAGCTGCCGTTAAAGCTCGTCTGGAGACAGAGGATAAGTTACGAAGGGAAAAAGAGGAAAGAGAGCGGCAACGACAATTGTCCGATCAAGCAGCAAGCAGCACATCTTTACCACCAGAACACCAATACGCTTTAGAGCAGAGTGCCATGGCAGGATCCATTGACGCGAGAAATGCACTGGTAGCCCAAGCAGCTGCAGCTCAGGCTGTTGCGGCACAAGCGGCCGTTGCTCAAGTAGCAGCTGCTGCCGCTGCTTCGCCGTATAACCAGGCCGGAATGAATGCTATGGGACTAGCCATGCAACAAAAACAGCAGTTTCACGACCACGCCAACAACATTCAGGCCCAAAAACCTCGAGCAAAGGCCGAAGCTAAAGGGATGCAAGCACTCTCCAATGCTGTAAAGAAGCCAGCGAAGAAAGCCAAGGGAGAGAAACGAAGTAAGAAGAGTAAGGTAAGCAAAAAGACAGAACAAGAACACCATAATGCGGAACCATTGCCGGCTTCGAATCCACTCCATCTGATAGCCCAAGCCTCGGCCCAACCTGGACTTTCTTCGCTCGAGCAGGCTGTGGCCAGACTGGAAGCTTCTCAGAAAGAAGATCAGGATAGACCGCAACCAATGGACATAGAAGGCGGGAACGATCAATCTGAAACCGCAAAGCCTGCACAGCAACAATTGAACGGACAACACGATTCCCAGTCGAATGGTTCCAACGGAGCGAAGGGCGGTGAAACTCCGTCAGATGACGGAGCTGCGTCAGGAGAGCTTAGTACAGCTGACAAAAAGGTCGACGAAGAGGATGCACTCACCAACGCACAGCAATCAGAGATCGTGGAGTTGACGATGCATTCTTCAGAGGTTTTCATGTGTGCATGGAACCCGATTTTCACATCGTTCATTGCTACGGGGAGCGGCGATGCGTCTGCGAGAATATGGCAAATGGGCGGTGAGAATGCAGGGGCAGGCCTCGGACCTGTTCGTTTGCTCCCACACGGCGAAGACCCGCGCGATAAGAATAATAAGGACGTAACGACACTTGAGTGGTCGTCGGATGGAAAGCTGCTGGCAACCGGGAGTTACGATGGGGTCGCAAGAGTATGGACGAAAGGCGGCGCTCTTTTGCACACACTGCGTGGCCACAAGGGGCCCATCTTTTCACTCAAATGGAACAAAAGGGGAAACTATCTTTTATCGGGGAGTTATGACAAGACAACGATTGTTTGGGATGTCTCAGGTAATACCGGCTCCATACAGCAGCAGTTTACTGATCACCAGGCCCCAGCGCTTGACGTGGACTGGAAAGATGACACCACCTTTGCTTCTTGCTCGACCGACAAGACTGTTAATATTTGCAAGGTAGGCGTGACCTTACCACTGAAAACCTTCTGTGGTCACACGGACGAAGTTAATGCCGTCAAGTGGGATCCGTCTGGAACTTTGCTAGCCAGTTGCTCCGATGATTGCACTGCCAAGGTCTGGGACTTCACTAGCGACAGTACATTTCCAGCGCAGGACTTTAAGAGTCATCGACAAGAAATTTACACCGTTAAATGGTAAGTTGTCGCAGAAGTTTGATTGTAGGCACAGCCAATCAATGACAAGTACTAACGCAACCTTTTTCATTTTCTTATTTCTTTAGGAGTCCGACGGGTCCTGGTTCCGCCAATCCACAGAAACAGCGTATTCTGGCCACAGCATCCTTTGACGGCTCGGTACGTTTGTGGGACGTTGAGAACGGTTCATGCATCCGTGTGTTCTCGCGGCATCGCGATTCAGTTTATTCGGTTGCCTTTTCACCATCTGGTAGCTTCTTGGCGAGTGGATCCTTGGCTGGTCAATTGTATATTTGGAACGTTCAGGAGGGTGTCCCAGTGAAGAGTTACAAAGGCAAAGGTGACATCTTTGAAGTTGCTTGGAACAAGGAAGAAACTCGAGTTGCGGCTTGCTTCTCTTCCAATAGTGTTGCAATCATTGACTTCAAGCATAAGCCGTAATAATTCTTTCTCTTTTGGATGTGGTTATTTGAATAGCAGTTGAAAGTGTGAAAATTCAGTTTAGTGGTACTAGTACTTTTCAACAAGCGTTCAAATCATGGGTTATCTCCCATCTTTGCTTGCAAAAGGGCGGCCATAATATCTCCTATCAACTGTCTAGAACTTCTCTTGGAGAAGATATGATTGTCATTTAGAGTTGTCTATTTGAGTACAATGTTCATGACATAAAAAGCAAGGGTAAGTTGAATGCAAATCATTTTGATAATAATAATAATAATGAAAGTAATAATAAGCACACAGAAACTCACATTTTTCACACCAGCAACTTGCTCCCACCGCTCTGGATGGGGACAAAAGATTGGATCGTCCGAAGCATGAACAACGTGTACAAAATTATTGTTCTCGAGTTCATGCAGGCGCTCGGCGGCATCGAGCCTCATAGCGGCCATGCCAGCCGCTGCAGATACTGGCGCAATCAAGAGAAACGCTGGCTGACTGTCAAGCCCAGTGTCATCCCTGGTCAGTAGCTCGGAAAGAACTCCTGCGCCCCAGCTAAAGCCAACACATAAAATCACGTTTTTCCTTCGCATTTCTCGAAGACACTTTTCCACACCATCTTTTTGTGCTGATCTACATACAACTGCTACCATGAGTCTGATCCAGCAACACAAAATACCAAAGAGCACGGAAAAATAAATGATCTGCCGTACGCGTCCATCACCCTGTCCATGATACCCAAACGACTGAAATTCAAACAAGACCTTATAGAGGCCTCCTAGTAAAAACCCAACAACTCCCAGCATCAATATGAAGTTTAAATCCCAGCACCAAAAGCCATACCACGGAGGCATGAGCAACCTTGGCTCGACAATATTGCATTCTAGATCTGTTTGTATGCGAGTTCGCAGATACGTGATCGGTCCTGGCGTCCATCCACTCAACAGCAGTACAGTGGGGGTTGCCAAAGAAGAGAGGGATGACGAATCATAGACACATCCTTGCGCTTGCGCTGCTGCTGATCCCGAGCTTGGTGGCGATCTCTGCAGGTTATAGGCAGCCGTAGAAACCATGATGGACGGTACGGTATTTTTGTAAGTAAAGTAATAAGCCTACAGCGATGACAATAATAATAATATGTCCGAAGATGACAAAAAATTCAAATACTATGGTGGCTAGACTAGCTATTGGTTTTGGTAGTGGTGTTTGTTGTGCCAACAGAAAATTTTATGATGTCGTTGCTTATCGCTCATCATTGCCAAAACATCTTACAGCGACGCACGCACGCTTGCTCCAAACAAACATGAAGTTTTAAAAGAAGTAGTACCTACCCGTAGCTACTACTACTAGTACTAGCAGTACACGAATACTGTCACAATGTCGCAGTTATAGACCCGACCAACCGTCGGTTGCTTGAAGCTCGTGAAGCACTAGCTGCTCGAGGATCTTGAGATCTTGCGTAGATTCCATGGATTTAATGGGCAACCAATGCACCTTTAGATGAGCTGCATTGGACAGTAAGTCCCAGTCCAGTCGAGCCGGCGTGTACGTGTAGTTGCCTACAGGGCCGTTCCAAAAGTCGTACCCTCCGTCTTCCAAATAATATACTATCAACGTGCTACCGGGAGGAAGGAACGTCGCAGTGACGGCACCACCACCACTAACTGTGACAAAGATGGCAGATTCCAGCGCAATTTGGATTTGCTCTTCTAGAGACGCTTCTTTCATAGTGATGCATTGAACTTTGAATTGAGGTCGTCTCGATTCGGCGAGCGCTCTGCGAACAATAGCTGATTGATTTTCAAATCCAAGACTGCGCTCAAAGCCCCGCGATGAAAAGGTGGAAAACGTTATCTTGTCCCGGATCGAAGGAGGCGGGATGCCAGGTGGAAAGCCCATATTCTGCACCAAAAAATTACGAAATTTGTGAAACATCCGGCCTCGACCAATGTTGTGGGGTGCCAAGTTATGGCCGGAATCAGGATCTCGTAGTAGCCACCCGTGATCACGTGCCCCGTGATCCATTAACATCCCTATCCCAGCGACTGCCTGTTTGGAACAAACATAAGGAGACTTGAGTTGTGACTGCTGAGATGTCACCTTGAGTTCTGCCTTTTTCACCGTAGAAAAGGTATCCGGATTTACTCCCAGTAATGGTAGAAACCGTTGCAGATTGTCGTTGCATATTTTTATTTTCTTCTTTTGCATCTCGCAAGTGGCGTAAAGTTTACCCTCGGGTGACGCCCATCGCAGTGGAAGGTACTGAAAACTGTTGCCTTTCTTAGGAGTAAAGCCGAACAGAGAAAGCAGTGTGAAGAGAGGATAAAAGTCGTCCCACAGCAAATGACCAACGTTGTGCGCAGCCATCGAGTGGAATGGCACCAGTACAACATTGGATGGTAGCTCATAATATCCTAGTATTGTTTCAGAATCGACTCGGCGAGGATGCCATTTCACTTTGTGGAATCCCTTATTGAAACCTCTGCCACTCCAACGAGGATTGATGGAACCCAGTGCTAACTCCTCCTGTTCGCCAGGATCTTCCGAGACACCTTTAGGTGATGCCATTAGAAATTCGTTTGATTCTGTATTGATGCAAAGCTGGTGGAAGTGACAAGATCGAAACATCCACGAATAGTTCGCATGGGCAGCGGGGTCTTTCATTCCACGTTCGATACAATTAGTACTCGATTGAAGCATCCCATTGTTTTTCTTGTAATACACGTCAATGTCGTTGAAAGTTGCATCTCCAGTGGCCCGATCGCTATGCTGTTGTTGAAATTTAGGAGCTGTTCTTTGCTTTTCCCAAGAGCCTTTCTCCAAGAATTGTTGACTACTAGGAGTGTCATTCAAAAAAGGTGGCCGGTCCACAGTAGGGCCTGATCCCAGAGGGGCAAACAACATCACCTGAACGAGCAAGAATATCAACCAAAGCACAATCCGAGCAGCTACCGGAGAAGTTAACGATTTGCATACGAAAAACATCGATTTTGAGTCCAGTCGAGAACAACCATGTGTATGGGAGGTAACTACCATTTCTTTCCTCTGGACTGGCATCTACCTGCCAGGTGCCAGGTTCACACCCTCAAATACGGTCAAACCTTTTTCTCTGCCTGCATACCAAAAGCTCTCAAAGGAAAGTTCCAATTCTCAAGATATACTCTGATATACCTCTCGCCAAATAAAGTTTGTCGTCTTACTTTGTTGTAATAGACAATAGTTGTTGCGTTGTTGCTGATGTTTTTTTGGTAGTTTGCAGTTTGGTGCCGTACAACAAGATGCTACAGATAAAAAAGTATGAGCATTTTTGGGGCAAATTAAGAGCACGCACACAAATTAAGCCCAGGTGGACTACAGCAGTTTACCTTGTCTCCTGTTAGGGACGATGATAGGACTCAGGAGTTAGGTCTTACTCTATTAGGTCGTGTGCCTATGCTTGCTCTGTATCCACACACTAGTCTAGTTTACTCCTATTATCA
>Ga0100402_1001307_pt1 | contig 28804 bp, 15 predicted proteins | sample CryGeyme20150102_FD_80419 | JGI IMG/M metagenome (GOLD analysis project Ga0100402, IMG submission 80419) | Groundwater microbial communities from Crystal Geyser aquifers in Utah, USA - Crystal Geyser metaG 2015-0102 | ecosystem: Environmental > Aquatic > Deep subsurface > Groundwater | place...
ATCCGATTTCTCCCGATGTGTTCCTGTTTCTGAGTGGGAGACGGGATGGGGCATTTCGGGTCATTCCGGTGACGTCGGCTTCGGGTCTCCTTGTCTCACGTTCCCTTCGGCTGGCTCTGAAAAATAATAATAATGAAAGGGTATCTTTGGCGCTGCATCACAAAAAAAAAATAGCACAAGAACCAACTCGGTACTATCCGCACAAAATCTTTAGAAGTATCCTAACAAAAGCACACAACGAATTCACGACGAAAAGCACTCGGCACATTCGCATAGCAAGTATCTCTACAAGATGGCGTCGTCTTGTGGAACCCCAATGATTAAACAGGAGGTGCAACTGTCGTCTCAAAAGCAATATGTCTTTTCACCTTCTCCTACCGCCACCGATGCACCTCTATCCTCCTATCAACAACACGAGCAACATGAGGCATCATCGAACAACCGTGGTAGTGGAGACAGAGTCGGACCTGGAATGGCTAAGATCCTGGAAAATCAGGTACAGGATCATCATCGTCACCAACAGCATTGGGGACAAGATTCTATCCGGAAAAAGGCGCGATTTCTTTATCTCGTGCTGGGAATCGTCTTGTTGATTGTGTACGTTATTCTGGCTAAGAAACATTTCTTTGAACATTATGGTATCGTTGTTCCTGCCTTTGGTTTGAGCAACCTCACCAACAGTGAAGACACCGACGCCGTGGCCATGGCCAAAGAAGGCATGTTGCTGCCTGAAGTAGAAATGGAAGGGTCCAGCAAGAAGAAGAAAAAGAAGAAGAGCAAAAAGAAGCAACATAAACACAGTGATGATGACCTATTTACCAATGATTTGGCATGCGATGATGGCTCGTATTCCAAACGCACCCTTCAACGGGCCTATGAACTCCCATTTGCTGCCATGTTTGTTGATACCAAAGGACAAAACAAATACGAAGCATCCGATGTAATCCTTGTCAACAGTACAGCCTACGCTGTCTGCGATAATTCTTGGGCTATTTCTTCCTTCGGCGACGACTTGAGGCCTTTTTCATCCAATAACGTCCAGATTGGAGATCCTAATCGCGAAAGCGAAGACTCGGGATACGAAGCACTGTTTTACGATGATGGAACATTCTATGTGTTGCGAGAATCAGTCTTTCATAAACATGACGAAGAATATCATGCCGTGATTGAAGAACTCGCAATCACACCAGATGGCAATGATTACAGCGTGCTAGAAAGTTGCAGTTCCGAATTCGCATTTGAAGGTGACTCCAAGGGATTTGAGGGTGTCTTGAAAATACACGATACGTCCAACGAATTAGTCGTTCTGGGTCTCTGCGAAGGCAATCACTGTTCCGAATCTCGCAAATTTAATACGGGACATGGAGAATTTGTGGTCATGAAAAAGACCGTTAATGAGACAGATGGTTCTTGTATTTGGTCCACGCTAGGAAAGCTTCATATCCCGTCATCGGCCAACTTTAAAGACTATTCGGCAGCCACCTTGGATCATGCCACAGGAAAGGTAGCCATTTCCTCACAGGAGGAGTCCGCCATTTGGGTAGGCCAGCTGTTGGGGCGTGATGAGACAACTGGGTTATGGAACATAGAATCACTCAAATTCGATCCTGATCAGGGGGAAGTGTACTCTTTTCCCAAGAATGACGCATGCGAAACCATTTATTGCAACATTGAAGGCAAGTGTGTTTGTGCTTCCCATTTCTGTATAGCTTGATCGTCGATGTCAGTGCAGTCATGTAAAAGTTTGCCCCTCATTTCTAATAGTCTCGCTTAATCAACGCGCAAACAATACTCTTAAAACTCACCTCATCGAACGTCCCCCAGGCATTCATTGGATTAACCCGGAGATGATCATTGCTGTGAGTGATAAAATGAAGAGCAAAGGCAAGCAAGACTTTCGGTGCTTTGAAAAGGACCAGAGCGTACACGTATTTGTACTGCCTTAAACCAACTTGTTGTACCCGCAGCTGGAGATTGTATTATCTGTTCTTGTTTTTGTGCAATGCGATCCTATTTGCGCGGACGTACCCTATTCAATCCCACAATCGGAAACATAAATGATAAAAGTGATACAGTTCATGTATTCCATTATGTATTGCACGAAAATACATGTCTTTCAGCAGCTATTCCGTACTTCATTCATCAAGAAAGTAAGCAACTTCTCGTCTTCGCCAAAGTTTTCCTTTTTCATTTTTACTTGCCAACCAATCCCCTGGCTGATCTGATCTGAACTGCTGGATAGGGCACTGGAGCAAAGATTGGTGCTTGAGCCACTGTAGCTCTTCCGTCCTGCGCTTGTTTTCTGTCATGCTCGCGGCGATCGCAAATACCCCTGTCGATATCATCGGAAGAATCATGCTCTCGAAGCGATTGCGGCGCCCTTTAACGCGCCTATCGTATATCTTTAGAGGCAAACACTTTGGCAGGAGCTTAGCGAAGCAAGTAAGGGTGTACTCTGGAGGAGGGCACTTCATGATGAAGTCTCTGCAAAATCTGTGCGAAGAAAAGCCCAAACGCCTGTGAGAGCGACCCAGAGCACAAAAAGAGGCCTAAAAAAGGCAATGAAGCTAAGTTGCTGTACGCCCGTGTTCGCCCAGAACATCATTTACATTCTTTATTTGTTATAAAAAGCCATCAGTACGAACCGAAATCGTACCATGATGCCACCAACACTTGGTGCTGCCACCGCCAAACCTGCGCAATCGAACACGAACTTTACCGCTCGCGCTTGCCGACATCGGCAGTCTCCGTGGTATCACAATTTTCGTCTCCGTCCTCTTCCTTGGCCGGCCGCCACAAAAGATCCCATTGAAGATGCATCGCAGCAGCGTCATTGTCTGTCAAACAAACTTCACGGGGAGACTCCAAGAGAGGGTCTGAAAAAAGATGAACGTACTCCAGCACACTTTGACTGTTCACTATCGCCTTCACCTCTCGCTGAAAGAAAGCCAGATCGTTCACTGTTGTATTCCTGGGCCAAGAAAAACACACTTCGACTTTTCGGACGGTTACGTTCCTCCTCAAGAAGCCCAAGAGTGCGCGACGACATTCCTTGTTCATGTCTCTGCAGCTGATATACACTTCTTGTAGGCTACTGATATTGTCACCGTTTTTCTTGCATAGTGGTGCGAGTGTGGGCTTCTGGAGGCGGTCAAAAAGAGCTTCGCAACCACGGCTTGTAAGATGCTTGTTATCGTTCAGATTCAATATCACGACCGAATTGTTCCCAGCTAGCGCCTCTGCTAAGTAATGCAAACCTTGGTCCGTTATGGTGGTCTCCCAAAGACATAGCCTTTGTAACATTTGGTGATGCCGCAGAGCCAAGGAAAATTCAGCAATATCCTCGTCTTGAAAATCCAGTCCAGAAAGCCTGAGAACCCTCAAGAAAAGTGCACCTCTGAGAAGCGTCGTCAATGCGGACATTAATTTGGATGACCAGGAAGTAGTTGTCATTGGCTGTCCGATGTACATAATCTCTACAACTTGCAATGTCGGAATGCAAACGAGCGCCAACGTCAGCTCCCCTAAACCAATCTGGCTATCCTGAAACGAAAAGTTCTCCAGGCTGACTTGCAGTAACTTTTGATGCGTCTTGAGAACACACGTAAAGTCTAGCCATTCCGACTTCGAACCCACAAGACAAGCATTCTTCAGTAGAAGAAACTCAAGTTTCTTTGTCTTGGTGAGTATGGAGGAAAGCAAATTGATGGAAATGCTCTTGCATTTTGGACCTGCAGGCGAAAGGAGTGAAAAGCTAAGCCATTTTAAGTTGTATAATCCTCCGATGGTGTACAGAACTTGATTAAGTTCCGCCGCCTCTAAATGGTCCCATAAAGCAGCACCAATATCGACAGTCTCGATCATGTTGGCATCTTCTCTTATGACAGAGATTACGTGCTCAGCACTCTTGTTGCTGAAAGTCGACCAGAACCACAGGTTGAGACTTTTGCCGAAACGCAACGGGAAAGGCAATGACGAGAAGGAGCAGGGCTTGCATTTTCCATTGTTCCCTGGTATTGGCGACGACTCTTCTTCCTTTGGGGCTTCTGAGCGTTTTGTTTTCACATCGACATCAACACTGGGTAGCTTCAACTTCTTCTTGGGACGGAGGGTTTCTCCAGTCATTCTGTGTTTTTATGCTAGTCGACCTTTTCTGCAATAGAGTACTTCGTTACATGTGTTTGTGAGCGCTTCACCAGCAAAGTCTACCCTGGCATGGGCACAAAATTAGAAAAGTCTTTCACGCAAAATTTCAAACTGAGGTTTTCATGGAAACCGGTGATTCGTGCAACTCTTGGTCGAACCAAACAATGCTAGTGTAGTGCGACTATTAATGGTTGTAACAAGAACATGTAATAGTTGATTATGATACTACCATCAAATGGGCTTTCCCTTCTGTATCCGTCTCTTCTCGATATCCGCCGTCATCGTCGTCGACTGACACCGTGGGCCTTCCCTTCTGTATCTATTTGTGATGAATGTCCGTGGACTTACTTCTTTCAGAAACATGTTTAGAGATCATCTTCATCAATCTGATAGAGCCGATTGGTGAGAGCGTCCATCCAGTCGATAGCCGCATCGTTCCAGTGCGAAACAACGGTCATCCACTGAGAAAGAACGTACATCGACTTATCTCCACCATTCTGACGGATCCAATGGAAAAGAGCGCCCATCCACTCGAAAGCCGTGTCCTTCCACTGCAAAACAACCTCCATCCACTGAGAAAGAACGTACATCAACCGGGAAAAGGCTTTCACCCAATTGATAGGTTTCTTTGCAAGCGTGGCGTCAGCAAAGACAGCAAATGCAAACACCGCGAAGAGAATCACGACAACAGAGCAGACCACAGCTGTAACAACATGGACAAACAAACAAACAAACAACAACGTGTCAGAAAAGATGGTGAGAATCTCCAATGCTATAGTCCACAAGAATCTTGTGATGTAAAGGTACGTACTCATGTAGTTCATCACCCGTACAGCTGCTTTGTTGTTCTTTTTCCCGTTCTTTTTCCCGTTCTTTTTCCCGTTCTTTCCCCCGTCAACCGACTTGGTCGACTGGCCAGCCGGCATGTTGGGGTGGTCTTGGTTGGGTCCAGCATCCATTGTCGCCTTGACAACGACGCGCTTGACTTTCTTGGTGACCGTTTTGGGTGTCTTCGCCTTTGGTGCTGGTGCAGCTGGTGCATTGCCAGATACAATGGCTTCTTTTACCTTCTTGAACTCCTTGTTCAAGTCTTCGGCGCTTCGGCTCTTGGTGAGTACGCCCGCATTGGGATCTCCAATGATAGCGTTGGGATCGAGGTGACTAAGGTTCGGCATGGTAAATAGTGCAAAGTTTGTGAATAGTTCTTGTGGTGATTGTTCTCACGACGAAATGGTGATTGTTCTCACGACGAAATGGTGATTGTTCTCACGACGAAAAAAACGAAAAAATAATTGCAACAACAACTCCATCAGGTTTCACCGTCTTCGAATTCGAACTTAGATCGCACATCTATCCCTTTCATTCAATACCTTGGTAGATAGATGACCAGTTGAATTTCTCTAATCGCCAACCAGTCTAGCCAGTGGGTGGCCTTCTCTCTTGCATGATTTATAATGAATGACCCATAACTCCGCCGCGGCGGAGTTATCGGTCATAACACAAGGGTTTGAGTTAGTGGTTGGCGTACGCCAGGGGCCATTGCTTATTTAGTGCGGTACTAGAGTAGTATGGATAGGTGTAGTAGTAGGTGTATGCTGGAAGAGCAAAAGGCACAGCTTGTGCTTTTCCGGTTTGGCGAGTATGCGATTGGCGATCGAACGAAACGAACTTTCACATCGATCTCTCGCAGTGTCACCTCGTCTCCAGTGTGGAAGCGAGGTCCTCCTCGTGTAGACAACAAGAGAGGAGCAAGTTAACTTGGATTCCGGCCGGCTGAGGAGCCGGCTGGAGCCATGGTCAAAGTCTCCATAGCTTGTGGGTCGATCGATTTGATGATGAACCAAATCAATCTCCGGTTGCGATACCGGCTGCTTGTCGCCTCCGGAACTTGCACGGAGACTACAGGGGCTACAGGGGGTGTCTGTAGTCCTGTTAGTCTTGTTAACTCTAGTGGAAGCCGGTTGTAACCGGCTTGAAGAGCGCCATGGTGATGATAACACGTAAAAAGCTAGCGTGGAGACTATTATTAGAGTAAATATAGATATTATGGATACATATTATGGAGTAAACTAGTGGTTGTGTATACCAAGCAGGCAGGTAGTAGTACGACCTACTTGAGTATGGCCTAACCTCTGAGTCCCATGATGATATCGCCTAAAATGGAATAGTACTAATACAAGGTAAACTGCCATAGTCCACCTGGGCTTAATTTGCAGGACTGTAAACGCAGCAAAGCAAACCCTGTCCAAAATGCCAGCACAAATAATTATTTCTCCCCCCACACACCTATCCACAAAAATTGACTAACCACCATCGTATAACATTGGCAACCCTTTTCGATTTCACCAAGAAATAATCACGGCACACTCTGTAGTTACCCAATGGTAGTCACACAACGAAGCAGCTCTTACATATACCGAACCAGTAGTACGATTACGCGTAGCAATAGCAAAGTGACCATGACCTCTACTACGTCTACTAGTAATAGTACGAGTACGAGTAATAGAAGTGCAACCCCCCCTGTGGCAATCTCCTCGACAATAAACGAGGATTTGCTGCCATTGCACCAACATCCTTCATCTCCGGTCCAACACGCACAGCATCGAGACACTTCGAATAATGCTAGTACTAACAGTTCCACCATGAACCAGGACGACCATGACAGTTTGTATCACCCACTACACCCCAATCAGCAAGATCCGTCGCTGCCTCAATGGTCCGCCAATCCCCAATCACCAGGCGATGATCCATCTGTTGGAAGCGACACTGGCTACGATTACTATGGCAGGCATTCTGCCAGTGCATATTCTTCTCGCCGTCATCACTACCACCATTCTGGCCGTGGCCATCTTTTCTCGGGTTGGGTTTGCTATGCCCTGGCTGGGATCATCTTTTGTTTCGTTATGGGCATGGTTTTGTATTCGAGGTACAGTCTCATTGACAGTATGGTAGAAGTGGACATGTTAGTGGCGAACGGTCAAAAACTCCAGACCAAGTTACATGATGCCGATCTGGGAATCCGCAAATTGCATCGCAAAGTCAGCGGCTACACGCAAATATTGGACCCCGATGGCACAAACAGCAGTCCCAATTCTTCCACGGTCCCTGCAGATCCCAACGCCCATCCGGAACTATACGCCCACCAGCGAGCTGTGGAAGAAATGCAACAACTAGACAAGCGGTTGAAAGAGAGCGAACAAAAAGCTCGTCTTTTGCAACAAAAGGTACAAGCCCTTAGCAAACGCGAAGCCATTGATGAATATGGACACCAAACACACCGCGTCGAAATAGAACTGATCTTTCCCGATGGACAAGAAGGTCCGACCCGATTTGTCATCGAAATGGCACCGTTGGAGTACATGCCCCATTCGGTACACTTTTTCTTGCAAATGGTCTCGGCCCAACTCTTGGACGGGTGTAGTTTCATCCTCAATGCCTTGCACGTGCTCAAGGCTGCTCCGTTACCGTACGATGGATCGTCGGCTGCCAATAAGGCCCGGGCCTTTACGCGGATGGGACTGGAAAGCGTAGCGTTCAAAGAATATTCTCCCAAGTATCCTCACGAACAGTACACGGTCGGATTTGCGGCCGATGGATCTCCCAGCTTTTACATTAATACCGAAGACAATTCGGAAATTCATTTGGGCGATCCTTGTTTTGGAAAAATTGTGGAAGGCTTTGATACTGTGAAACGATTGGAAGCCAGTCCGACCCGGAACGGCATTTGGTTTGAACAGAGAATCGGAATTAAACGAGCAACAGTGTTGACTTGAATGTAATTTAGCTTCTGGACAATATTATTATAATAGTATACAGTGTGGCATAGCATGGCACGATTTCAGGTATCATGGTGGTGGTATGATCAATCGTATTTTTGATTGGATGATTTTAGATCATGGATCTGTTCTTGATAATCTTTAGTAACTAAGGACGAGCCCTGATCACAACATACTCCCGCCGATAAGATAGATGGCATCATAAAGCTATGATGATACACAATATATAATTGCATCATAAGCTATTTGCATACTGGAAGTCTAAACATCTCATGAAGCCTGGAAAATTTCGTGTTCCGATTTTTCTGTTTTTACGACTAGATGGACAATGTTATCATCTATAATTACACGAAAAATAAACAATAGCATGAATTGCAATTATTATGTTAGTCTTATTGAACTGCCGACGCCAATCTCTAGACCCCCAAGATCTCGTGGCTCCTTGTTCAAAAATTGTTTTTTTTTTCTTTCTTAGACCCGGGCTCGTTTGGTTCCCCTGCTGCTGTTGCTCTTGTTGCTGCTGCTGCTGCTGCTGCTGCTGCTGCTGTTGGTAGCGATTACATTCGCAGTTCTAGTCGAAGAGGATCCCGTGCTCTTGGCCTGGTCCGTAAATTGCTCTTCCAATTTCAAAAAGTCATTAATATGAGCCATCAAGCGTTTGTTTTCTTTCTCCTTTTCCAACAGCTGAAGCTCCAACTTGGTAATCTTGCCCAACAGGTTCTTAGTCATGGTCTTGACGGCCATGGCAAACGCCGCTGCTTCATCAGCCGTCATACCGTTTGTATGATTCATCATAGGATACGACTGCATGCTCGTGGTGTCATCCGAAACAACTGTGCCAGTGTCCATTTTTTGTTTGCTTTCTGAAGTTTCGTTGTTTATTTTTTTAATTTTTTATTGCGGCTGATTGGAGACGGACGCCAAGCAAAGAAGCGAAAGCCAATAATATTAATACGGATGAAAAAAGTGATGAATCTACTCCAAAACATTCGATCACTTTTTATTATTGGTACAAGCTGCAAAAGCGAAAGCAAAAACGCGCGGCAATCATGAGAGCAGCATCTGACGCACATTTGCTTTCTGACAACCAAACGGCTTTTTGTTCTTAAAAAAACCTCACAATTCTGAACAGGATGAACATCGTCTCTCACAACTCAACAGACTCTGATTCGAACACATCCTATAACCTCAATTTGTGACGCAATTCTTGCCATGATGAGCGATACGGAACAAAAAAACGGCAACACTGATGTTTCTTTTCACTCACCAAGCACAAATTCATCCCGCAAGAAAATTGACAATCTAGCTTTCGTTCCCAACAACGGTGGCAACGACGAAGCAAACTCGAATCCGTCGTCAAATTCAAAGACATTCCATATCCTCCAAGAAATTGAAGCCCTAGCACAAGAAAACGACTACGTATTCAGTCCCAAGACGCTCGCATTCATGAATGCCTTTCTCGTCGAACGTAACCGATGGCTCACCGAGCTTTCCTCCGGAAGCAAGGATCAAACCTCCTTTCAACTTACCTTCGACACAATGATGAAACGATTGGATAACGAGAACAATGCTTCGACATTGAATAATATTAAGGCCATCTCGATCTTTTACAATAGTGAGCGAAAGAAAGGAATGGAAGACGATCCGAAATTCGCACCACCCACCTTTCGCCAACTACTCCCTTACACGTCCACGGTTACTATCGGAATCGAACAACTGAAACAAGAGAAGACTCAGGATGGACGTCCTTTGTATGATATGCAGTCTCGTCCAGTTCTATCCTGCGTAATTAAGTTCGGAAAACCTTGTTTGCCGACGGATGAATGGACAAATGAAGTGCAGGATCGTTACAACAGCTACAAAGCCCAGGGAGTCGTCAAGTCTATGGACGAAATTGTCCTGGATATGGAGCGTGACTATCTATTCCACGTCCCACTCCTTCTTCGAATCGTTCGTCACTATGCAAACGCCCTCATACCTTTCCATGATCAGATCTCCTCTATTCTGAATTGGAAGGAAGTCGAAGTAGAAGACTCCTCTGACGCTACGATTGGCCGGTACAAGATTTTGTCGGTTCGTATTGAGGACTCGGTGATTGCTCGAACTGTCATTGAGTCGCACGCCAACGAGTACGATAATGCTTTTATTCCTGCGGCTGTCCTCTTTATGAAGGTTTACTTGTACGAATTCAAAGAACGTACCAACAAGGCCGGAAGTAACTTGGCGACGTTAGCTCAAGACTATCAAAAGATGCGAAAGAAGTGCGCTGATGTTCACAAGTCGTTCAACCCACCCAAGACTCTATTGGAACTCACTCGAAAATACTTTGTCACGGATAGCATCCAAGCACCCATTGAAATCCAGAAGGAAATTCTTTCCAGAACTGGTCGTGTTGTCAATGTGGATTCCGGCGTCTTCTCGAAAGACGAGCATTCTGGTCAAGTTCGCCCAGTGCTGTCCACCAATGGGTGGATGCAAGAATTGTACGCTCGCCACCAATTAAACAAGAGTCGACCTCCCATTATTAACGTGCGGGACATTGCAAAAGGGATGGAGAACGACTACATTCTGAACAAGAAGTTAATTCTTTACGGTGCCGAAGTTAAGCAGCAGCCTCTACCATCGACGCCACGCGTCGCCCACCTTTCGAAGATGAAGGAGATGCCTATCACGAAAACTTCGGCCAAAAAGACACCTTGTCCTTTCACTAAGCGGCTCTCTCTTGCTTCAGGCTCGGAAGTCAAGAAGCAGCTTCTTTTTTCGCCCTCGCGCGTAGCTCTGTCTTCGAGCAAGAAGTGGTTTGCAACGAAATCCTCCACGAAGCCCGATCTTTTCTCCCAAATGATTAACCCCACCACAGTTGTACCCTCAACACCTCTAACAGCCAAACCAAGAAAAACCACAAACATGTTGATGGCTACGAAGGATAGTAGCGCAAAACACCTAACCAAACACCACACCAAACACCAAACCAAACCGACATCGACGAAGAAGACACCAGTTCGATCGAAGTTGAAAATTGCCAGCGATGACAAGGAAAACGTCAAGACTTCCATGCCGTCCTGTCAGATCAAATTTCCAAAGTTTGATACTTCGCCGCAGCAGAAAAGCAAGAGCAATGAAGATACGCCCGAAGATACAGTAGGCACTCCAGTCTACATTGACTATCAGCCGGAAAAATTCTGCGGACGGTTTCTACAAGACGGCATCGACTACGTTCACGTTCACGTCGGAAACGGGTTCTACTTGACTTTGAAGCTTTCCAGTTTGAAAATGTACACACCTGATGCCACTGTCGGCCAAATTCATACTCCAGTGATGATCAACGGAAAGGAATGCCATGAACGTTGGGTTTTCAACGGTCTCTATTGGGTGTGTGTGCCTTTTAAGAAGGCAAAAATGGTAGGTCATTATGAGGGAAATCTTGGCACACATCGATTAATGCAGAACTTTTGCTCGGGTGTCATGTGCTCACCACTGCTTGTTTTGCTCTAAACACGTTGTCCCACTCAAATACTGTACAGGAGGGAAAAGCGCCTGATCCATGCGGCTCGTGTCACAATAAACTGCACAAGCACACCCAGCAGAGCGTCGCTGGAAAGCCATGCGCGATGCACGCTGCAGTCTTTCATGCTCGAATGGAATCTAGCCGACTGCAGGCTAAGAGTTGCGACCCACTAGTTCCTATTAGTGTCGCTGAAATGAAAGCCTACAAGGAATTGAGCCTCCATGTCACCGGAAAAGAGCTGAGAGATGCGAAATCAGGACTCATGTGAATTAACAGGGACGACAAGAGGAATTTAGCGATCCTGTAGTCGAAGCAAGATAAAGTGTGGGTACTGACCCAACAGCAACTTCAAGAAGGAATATAGTCGCTGCCAAGGTAGCAGTCAGCGACAATAGATTATTTTACAGGTAGTCTACTAGTCTAGTTTAGTGCCATACAGCACATATGACGGAAAAGAAACGCTAAGAGCGTGAGCTTGATCCACCCCCTTGTTCCTGTCACTAGTTTTAAATTGCTTGATACTGGATGGATCTGCATTTTACTGCATCTGCCCAGGGCTGTCATTTGTGAGTTGTCTTATAACCTTCCTCACTCTTCAACAAGCTCTAGTAGCTGGCAATACAATTCTTGGTGGGCATGAAAAACAAAAGCAAACCAGCAAAAATGTTGGACCCACAGAGTTGAAAAGGTAACACTCATCATTCTGGCAGAAAAATTTCAAAAAATGACAAAAAAGGGACTGTCAGGATTTCAGCATAAGTCCCACCCAATTGTAGCCTTCTTGGTAGTCTAGTTGGGAATGAGATGTTCCATTTTCTGGTGCAAAAAGAAGGAGACTTTGAATTCCAACGTGGTCCCCCACCGTAGTACTACCAAAGCCAGATCATGCTTAACTTCGCTGAGCAGACGGGAACGGTGCTGTCATGATTGTATGCTCCTTCTTGTTAATATGATAGATTCTGATTTATACAGTCTTTCTTGAGATGCAACAGCAACAAAAATAATTGCCCATTCAGCACGTGTAGGATGCAGTTCAATAGTTACAGGTAAGAGTCTATTATTAAGTAGACTACCTGGTAGTTTAGTACTGTACCAGGTAGACTAGCAGTTTTTTACAACTCCTAGAGTTCAAGGATGGTTAAAAAAGTTTCTTAAAATCAAAGCTGTCCAGTAAGCCTGACGGGGAGAACTGCCTTATATCTTTGTCGTTGTAGGGAATGGCATTCATGGTCTTATGACTGACACATCCAAAACCGGCAACAACTCACTTGTTTACACCTCTAGTAGACCGGTAGTCTACCTGGTACTTCTTCCACTAAGAAGCATCGTCGTAGAAATCTCCCAACTCTCGAGATAGAGTGAGTCAACTCATCCTCATGAAACCAGCTACGAATATACTACTACAAGAAGTATTTTCATAGTAGTTCGCCTTTACTAGACAGTTTTCAGTATCGCAACTACTATTAAACTTCTACGAATATTTTTGATTAACCACGACCAACATGGATAAATTAGACCCAGCTGAGGCCAAGGGCTACCTGAATATGCTCCCCCTGGCAGTTGTGACATTGGATCCAGATGATCTGCGTCCTATTGCTGTGAACGATATGTTTGAGCGCTCGATTGGGCCTCTTTACAAGTTCCAAGACTCTGACTTTTGTACGTTTGCCTCAGACGACAAGGGCAGTGATGCACAAGATCGTTTGCGGGCTGCCATCGAAGAGGCTTCCAATTGTGCTGACGAGGAACGTGTGCGTGTTCGCAACATTGAGATGCTGACCACAACCGAAGAAAACCAGGGTTTTCCGATTCGCAAGCACTTTGACTTTTTCATTCGCCGTGCAGATGATGGAACACTTCTTGTTATGGGAGATCCCTGTACGGAACAAGATGTGACCCAACGAGAAAAGGATGCAGAATTGATTGACTTTTTTCAAAATGCTCCGATTGCTCTCCACTGGTTGAACGGAACGGGAAAGGTCATCTGGGCGAATCAGACGGAACTCAATGTCCTCGGTTACTCGCCAGAAGAGTACATCGGTCAAGACATCATGAAGTTTTGCCCAGATGAAGAGGAAATTGTACTGGAAATCTTCAAGCAGTTGGGATCGGGCAATACAATCAAGGACGTCCCGGTCCGTTTTCGCACCAAGGATGGCAAGATTGTTAACCTGTTGATTGACTCCAATGTTCGCTACGAAAAGGACGGTTCCTTTGGACACACCCGCTGTTTTATCCGGGATGATACGGGACGCAAAATTCGAGAAGCTCATGCTGATCTCTTGCTAGAAGAAACCAAGCGCAGTCTGAACATGTTGGATAACTTCATGGCTCGCTCGTTGCATCACTTGCGAACACCGCTGCACATGACACAGAGCGTGGTCGATGCTATTGATATCTATTTCAAGACACATGCTGTGGTAGACGACAGAGAAACTTTGGACTGCAAAGAGATGGTCAAGTTGGCTAACAGCCAAATCCAACAGAGTGTCTCCTTTTTGGACGACGTTGCCGACTTGGCCAAGTTCGACCAAGGGGCCGTGCTTCACGTGACACCCGATCTGATTGAACTGGAAAAATTTGGGAAAGAGATTCTCACAGATATGCCTCCCACACGAGATGGAGTTCGCGCCGTCTTGGACCTTCGTCAGCAAGACTTAAACGGCGAAGGACCGGACATGGCCGTGACGGATCCAATAGTGCTAAGGCGCATCTTGATGCACCTTTTGAACAATGCCGCCGATGTAACGGATGAAGGTATCATCTCTTTAGGTATCGGATACAAGAACAAGCGTTTGACATTTTCCGTGAGCGACACAGGACCTGGCTTGGAAATGTCTCAAGACGCCGCCGAAGGAGACTTGCCCGTCGTGTTTCAAAAGTACCACCAAGAACTCTTGCCAGAAGATCATGTGGACCTGACCATTGCATCGTCTGTCCGCGAAAAGATTGAGACGAGCATCAACAGCCACAAAAAGAATGGTTTGGGCATTGGCTTGTCGTTGACGTATCATTTGGTACAGGCTCTGGGCGGCGAGATACGATGCCTTCCCAACGATTTAGGACGAGGCACTACATTCCAGTTCTCCCTGCCCCGCAACGTTACTTATAACACTACTATTCCAGCCAATACTTCTCTCGTTTCTGAGAGATTGGATCGACCTACTGTCAAGACTGTCCCCAAGGATGTCGCTGGACTCCTTGGAGATCAACCGCTTGAGCAAATTTCGGTGGAAGGAGACACTTACACCATGTGCAGCAGCGAATTTGACGACGCGACCACAGCCATGAGTAACGATGGTAATGATACTTATGACGGTACTCAGGAGCGAGGAACCAAGCGGTCTCGATATGATGTTCCTTTGGCGTTCGAAATGCCGAACGACATTCTTCCCAGTGTTCCGGCTGAGTCGATCGCTTCCCAAGGAATCTTCAAGTCACAAGAGCCGCCTTCTATTTTAGTGGTGGAAGACACGAATGCCTGCGCCAGAATGCTGTGCCGACTCTTATCTCGCTTCAAGTGTGCTACAAAATGGGCGGAGAATGGTCAAGTGGCCATTGAATTTTTGAAAGAAGCAACCCCGGGCACCTACGACTTGATTTTGATGGATCTGCGAATGCCCGTAATGGATGGTCTCGAGGCAACTCGCATTATCAAGAACGAGCTGGGCATTCGAGTACCTGTCATTGCTGTGACAGGTGACGACAGTGACCAATCCCAAGAGCAAGCAGAGAAGATAGGATTCGATGGATTTTACACCAAGCCCATGAAGCGAGATGACCTCAAGGCTATTATTCAGGAATTTACTGGTTACAAGGTTCAGTAGCGTGCTCGGTAGGAGGATAGGCCGCTGCGATACGAAAATGCCATGAAAATATTGAAATAGTGTTGTGACAATGCCGTTTATTCATACAATAGATTTAGATATTATTTTCTACTTTGTTACGGTAGGCTCTACCGGTACGCAAAGGAGACGCAGATACGCGCGCAATCCAAAGACGCGTGCTAACAGAATGGAAACTGTAGCTGTAGCACAGATCTTCAATCCGCCTCGCCTGTACACAGCGGCAAAAATCTAAAGCAGATACTCTCATATTGTAGCTATCAACTAGTGTATCAGCTACTATCTACTACTCCTAGTCTACTTGTAGTAAGAAAAATAGAATCGCGCAGACATCAATGACATCTTGATCTTTTATCTGGGTTGTCGACTAGTAGCTGGTAGAAGGCAGACAAGATCCACATATTATGGCTACTAGTCCAGCAGTAAAGTTGTCATCATCAATAGTACCATAGAATTTATTAGTAGCTGCAGGCCAACCAACCGGCTGTCGATTCCAAGACGTACCTGGTATTTTGAGGAAGAATTTTCTGCTTGCAAACTAGTCGGGTACTACTGCTAGTCTACTAAAACGTTTCCAGTACCAGGTACCATCAATCCCATCATCCTGCCCAATTCCCTCCGTCGTCTTTATTCTTCCAAGATTTTCTGCGGACGTCATTTTTATATCCAATTAAGTTCTTCCCATTTTCGAGCTTCTTATTCCTTTTTTAGACAGTCAATTGTAGTACGTTTGGAGAACAAGTTCGTCACAGCAGGACCCACCGTCTGTCTGCAATGACGCACACCTATTCTCGCAGTGCGAAAACAAGCTCTAGTGATAGACTTCGAGATTCGGAATAAGTACAGTCGTTCCTTCGTCCGCCTCGATAGAATCTCAAACGCTGTCATTTTACCAGGTTGAACCAGGCAGAGGAATTGCTGTGCAACCACTAACTGCTGGTACTCAGTAGACTACTAGTAGTACTCTAGACCAACATCCTTCACTAAACTACAACTCTACAGCAGATACTGGTGGAGTAGTCTAGTTGGCCCGTTTCCAAAAATTTAAGTGTGCTTTATCTAGATACATACTGCTACAATAGCAATTTTGGAATATCCTACACTGGATGCAGAGTCAACCGAGTGGTGGTGGTGATCCCAGCCTTAGTAGTACTTGCAATTTTTTGCAGGTCACTAATGAGAATCAGACGAGCACCAGAAGTAGCACCAGAAGCAGCAGGACACTCTAATATTAGGTAGTACCAGCTACTCGGAGTAGACTGGTAGATTAGCTAGTACTGGTACCTGGTAGTATTCTTTGGTGATACTTGGCGAATTGTATTAGGGTTGGAGGAGCAGGTTGGACGGTTCAAGCCGGAAAACTCAAATTGCCGAGGTCATGAGATTGAGCACGTGACAATTTTTGCAGGGCTTGAAATTAATTATTTTGATTTTGATTGCTTGCAGCCTCCGTTGTGGTGAATAATAATGCTGCGAGGGAGATCCGAATCGATCTTCGGGACTCGATTTCTTCAATCCCAACAGGTGCTACCAGATGGCTGTAGACTCTATCTACTGATTTATATTTCCAAACGTCTTTAAGTGACAATAATACAATCGTACTCTCGCCACCAGACCGTAACCATCTGTCCATTCTCTTCCTAAATAATAATAACAAAGGAGGCATCAATCAAAACAGCAGCTTTCTCTCGTAGAGAAGTCTACTAGTCTACTAGCTTCGACTTCTCGATAATAGTAGAATGCTCTTCAGCTCACACAAACAAGCTTGCAACACAAAACTCCAGAATACAAGAAAGTACAATAGTATCAGACCACACCATGCCCAACCATCAACAAGAGTTATTATCACTCCAGCGACATACACAACGAATGAGTAGTAGTAGTATAGCCATGAGTTCTGGTACCAGTACAAGCCACAGCTACAGCCCTAGCAATAACGATAACAACAACCGCGCTCGTCATAATCACATTCACCAAAAGGCAGAAGCCATTTCTGTGGCGGCGGATCCAAGAAGTGAACTCAACATGGGTTTTAGTGAAGAAAACATTTTTAAACAAAATCAGCAAATAATGTCATCATCAACGTTATCGTCAACAAACGCACTACCAGTACATCCACCATTGACGGCCGATCAGTTCAGTTCGTCTTTGGCCTCCATTGCGGGAGAACAAAGACAACAACAACAACAACAACAAGATGCTCTGCAGCATCAACAGTCGTCCAGTTCCACGGATGAGTCGTTCACAAGCAATCATCGTCATCAACATCATCAATATCATCATCATCACCACCACGCAGCATCAGTAGACAACAACAAGCGACCTCTCGCTGCAGCAGCCATGGTGACGACTGGTTCTTCTTCTAACAATGGATCCAGTAATAGTGGAAGCGGGGGAGATTCGGGGAATGATGACAAGTTGCAACAGCAAAGTCCGCTGCATCACCCATACCATCACAATCACAGCCATCACCATCATGACCAGCATTTGAAAACGCCGCTTCCGTCCTCTTCGACCAACCCCGTAGCTGCATCATCTAGTACAAGCAGTGCAGCCACAATTCCCTTTCACAACAATATCAACCACAATAGCAATGCCAATCTACGCCTGAATCCAACAATGACGGCAACCCACGCGACTGTTGTCGCACGAATGCCTCCTCCCGAGCGGTCGTCCACGAGCAACGAGGGATCTATCTCGTCGGGACACCGGTATCATCACCGACACTCTGGTGGTGTTGCCACGACGTCCGTCTTTCGAGGACCCGCATATCACACCATCAAGCAAACCTTCTTGCAAAAGTCACGCAGCAAGAATCGAAAACAGGAAGAAGCAGCAAAACCAGGACTGGACACTCCTGCATCCAGTGAAACGTTCAAGAACAAAACGTCCTCCTCCAAGTCTAGCAGTCTCTCATTCAAGCAGCAGCAGCAGATGGACAACCACAAGACGTGTTCATCGTTCACCAAGAAACGCTCTCGTCCTGCTACGGCAGACGATGATGATGCGGGCTATAAGTTGCCCGCAGTCAAGCATCCGCGACGTGCCATCTCCAAGACTACAACTGCAGCTGAAGACGAAGATGGAAGCAATTCCTCATCTTCGTCGTCGGGCAGTGGTACCGAAGCCGGCTATGCTGGATCGGCATCAAGCAATGATAACAAGCAACCATCTGCCTCGGATTCCAACGATGCGGGCGGTGATAGTGGTGGTGGTGGATCCTCCAGCAATGACAGTTCAGATATTCCCGATTTTCCCTCGTCGGGAGCCAGTGCCTCCACCGGAGCCACCTGCGGACCATCCAATTCACCATCTCTGTCTAGTAGCAACGGCGAAATGGATGACGATGACGACGAAGAAGAGAATGTCAATCAATTCTATGTGGCGGCTCAGATCCTCAAGAATCCTGCGAATGCTACGGTGGCATTGCACCAACCCAAACGTCTTGTACCAGGAAGTAGTGCAACTGCGGCAGTTCTGTTGGCCAAGGCGCAATTTGCCAAGGTTAGTAGAAGTGCCGTTGCGAGTACTATGGCTGTACCGCTTCAAGATCGCAAGCGTGCCGCCAAGCGATTCTGTCCCTCTGAGCAACTGACGACAAGTCGAAAGACCAAGACCACGGTACTCTCTGATATAAATGATGGTGGTAACAAACCGCCCATTATGGCATTGGGATCGGATCTGATGGCTCACGTCTTGACCTATTTGGATCCACCGGATATCCTACAAGTCTTGACCATGCCTTTATCCAAGGAATGGCAAATGCAATTTGCCAATCAACAGGATCTCTGGCGTGTCTTGTGCTTGCTGGAACCTTTCAAGGCTCATGTTCAAGAGAATGACTTTTCGTCGTCTTCTTCTTCTTCTTCCAGTGGCGGCGACAGTCCCAACAGCAGCAGCGACGACGATGATGATGCTGCGGACGATGGATCCTTATCCAGCGTTTCAAATAGTGGCAGTGTCAATGGCAGGAACAGAACCATAAGTCGTGGACCACTGCCTCCACCACCAGCTGCTTGGAAACAAAACTCGCGCGTCAAGACAGCTGCGGCACTCACAAGTTCAAGCGTGGCAAAGGTGGCATGCAAGAAATATTCAGCCTCGCCGAGCGCTTACCGCCGAGGAGTTAGCATGAGACGCTCGTCTCCAACCAAGACGGGCAAATACCGTCTCTTGTACACGTCCTTTGTCAGGTGCATGAAATATCTGGATCGCATGAAGGAAGATGTCCTGCATGGTCGTCCTCCCTCCGTGATTGATTATGGTGGCTCGTCCGTTGTAGCACCACGCACCATGCAATCGAATCGATCGCTCCAGCAGTTCTTGGCTGGTGCGCGAGATGTAGTTCGAGAGCAAGAAATGCAAGTGCAACAGCAGCGACAAGAAGTGGAAGGCGGTCCAGGAGCTGTTCCAGCTGCTGCGGTAGCTGCGAGTATGCCCATTCTGAGTGCCGACGATGGAAGCAACTCGTATCAAAGTTCTACCGACGGAGGACGCAAGAGAAAGAAGAATCTGACTCAATCTCGACAAAAGCGACCGAAGTTTGGTCGCTCTATGTTGACCGACCGTCTCTTAGCACCAGCTGCCAATGGACAAGTCAACCCAGATAATATCAGCTTACCCTGGTCCTGCGCCCTCTACTCTATTGTCAACTGGATGGTTGCATTTGCTGACGTGGAGGGAATTCAGATAATGTGCCTTAAGGTGCTGCCGATGCTCCTTGAAGACGAACAGCAGAGGATCACGGCTCAAAGGGTCGGCCTCACTGATGTCATCTTGCGTGGCATGGTGCTATTCCCCAACAGCGTTCATCTCCACACGGCATCCTTTCACACTTTGGTGCTCTTGGCTCGACCTCTTGGAGGTAGAGAGGGAATGCTTTTCCATTCCTCCATGGTCAATGCAGCAGGCATCTTTAGTGGTAATGGTGCAGCCGCTAGAGACGCTGCTCTCGGCGTCCCAGCTGGGCGGCGATCCGAGTTCAGCGGAGGAGTCCAGAACGACGGAAAGAGTGGAATTGCCGTGATGCTGGATTCCATGCGTCGCTTTGAAGACGACGAAGCTTTGCAGGCAATGAGTTGTTGGTCCCTGGTCAATATTGCCCTGGCTCCTGCGCAAAAAGAAGTCTTGGTTAAGTTAGGAGGCATTGAAGTTACAACTAATGCAATGATGCGACATCCTCACAGTGCCGAGGTCCAATTCCGCGCTTTGTTTGCCTTGATCAATCTAGTCATTCCTTCGGTCAACGTTGCCGAAGAAAGCAATGTAGACCAGCGGAATGGTGCCGACAATGGAGGCATTTTCCAAGAGCTGGATGATATGGTAGGGCAGATCACTAACCTTGTTGTGCTTGGAATGAAGAATTTTTGCTCGAGTGAAGCCATTTTGAACAGAGCCTGTTTGGTACTTCACAACCTTTCATTGACTAAAGGCTACCATACCACACTCCTTTGGACGCCGAACTGCTACCAGATGCTGGAGTGGTGCCTTGCCAACTACAGAACCGATCAAGTTCTTCAACAGAGTGCCGCCGGGACATTACATCGATTGCAGGTTACGTTGTCGAACGACGAGAACCTCCGAGCTCGATTTGCCGCTTCCATCCAAGCCCAACAGCAGCTCTCGCTTCAGGCCGCTCATCGGGAAGCCCTTGAGATTTACGAACAGCAAGAGCAGTAGGATCATAGAACGAGGAGGAGCAAGTCAACGTTCTAGTTGTTATTTGCATGCGATATCTGCATGGCTCAATCCTACAAACCATATAATATATTACAGTATTAAGTAGTATTTCATTTCTACCATTATTTTTTGAGAATTCTTACTAACATGCTAGATTAGCCTGAATTGATACTCTCGGAACACTCAAAGTTTGGCACAACCGCGACGTTCAAATTCCGCTCGGAGTTGCTTTGTGTTGCACAAGGCAGGAAAGAAATGAACTTGTCCTGGCTTTGCACCTTGAGCAATGGCCTCCTCGGAATTGGCACTCTTTCCAGGACCTTCGTTCCACTTATCAGATGGAGTCTGGGTCTCTTTAAAATAAACCAAAATCGGACCCTGCGGTTGGTCAATCCATCCTTTGGGAAAGAAGTCATAGTTCACAAAACTGTCATACGACCAACGATTCTCCCCGCCAACTACGATATTTTCGCCAGATCGTCGTAAATTGCCGCCTTCGTCGGTACCCGATGTTCGAAGTTCAAAGGCTTCTTTGTCGAAAGTAAATCGGATCCTAGAAGCTTGGACTACAAACAAAATTCCCAGAAGAGTCACCAATGGACCGAGTGTCAGCTGAATATAGGGAATCAAATCCAGAACAAACCCAGCAGCGAGGAAAATAATTCCAAGCTTATAATCTGGTTCAATGACAACATCTGGAAGCGTTGGCTTTGTTTCTACGTTGGCAGGCACACCCTCTTTGGACTGGAAGAGGGATCCTATTTCTCTAGAAAAAGTTTCTCCGATATCACTCAAAGCATCGAACGGACTGCCACCTTTGGCTTTCAAACTGGTTGCTGAGGTAGTAGACCTAGATGGTCTTTGCAATATTAATGGTGACCTGGGTTCGGATGCGAAAGCAGTAATTGGTGTTGTAACCACCAGAAAGGATAAGATAGAGGCAATGCACTTCATCATCGTTAGAGCCAGCTTGTTGGTTGGTAACTATTGTATGTTGTTGAATGACTGATATATTTTACTATTTTACAGTGGTCTACGAGTTTTTTTTGTTAATTAAAAAGAAAAGTAAGATGCTCCGGAGATACAATTACAGCTGTACGGTATGAATCCAACACGTACTTCACGGGAGTCAAGATCATCCAGGAGCGAATCTTGACGCCCCAAACGTGACTAGAGTAGTTCTGGAGTTCGTGCTTTGCGTTTGGCCCTTCTGTTCTAATAGATTATTATTATTTTTTGTTCGGCATAGGTAGTGAAAGGATAATCGTCCCACAATTCTAATAGAAATAAATACTATGACAATTTCCGAAGTAGAAAATGGCAACTCGGAGAGGGGAGCGAGCTTTGCTTGCAAACACGATGTATTTTGAAACGTTCTCCAAAGATGTTGCTGTGTACCTTACTTCTCACAGTTTGAGAACAATCACTCGCGCAACCGAAACAAAAGAGATGAACTCGAATAACAGAGCTATCGAATTGAATAACCTTGCAGTTTCCCAGCTACAAGAAGGAAATTACAAGGCAGCGGTAGCAAACCTGAAACTGGCCTACCATGACCTCACCACGATGAAAAATATCAAGTCTTGTAGTCGCAATGGTAACGCTCCCTCCCTCCGCGTAAAGAGCTCTCCAATCGCTCCATTGCAGCCAGGCAATGCTGCTTGTCAAAATGTGTTTGACTTCTATCGTCGAGCTTTTCGCATCGTTTCTTCGCAACCAGAAACATCTGATCCTATTCATATCATCAGCAATCTCATCGTTGTAAAGTTCAATTTGGCCATTGCCTACCACGATGACGCTGTGCGACGCGACGACCCGATGCACTTTCGTGCGGCATTGGACGTCTACCAAGATATTCTGTACTTGATGAAAGAATACAGTATCAAAGGGCACATGCTGCTATTGTTGTCTATAGGAAATAACATGGGACAATGTCACATGTTAAATTTCCCTCAAACTAGGGAGGCTCTCTTTTGGGTTCGCGAACTGGCCGTTCAATGTCAACAATTTGCGTCCGTCATCCCCTACGACGACTTTGCCTTTTTTTACAATACAGTGATAATCTTTCGAGGAGACGACCTTTGCATTGCTCCCGCAGCTTGAAACACGAGTTGTTCTTTGTTCGTGACTGTTCCGCGCAATACTATTGTTAAAATTTGTCTCAAGTTTCACACAATTCTACAATTGATAAATGTAATATTATCACACACTCTTTACCCATGAATCTTTCCTATTGCTTCTAATTTTTTGTCGGTGGAATCGCTTATGATGGCATTCGCTCCAATTGCTCCAAAAACCTAGTTGTATTTGGGTTCGTTTTCCTTGCCTTCCAGAACGCTAAAGATGGCTTTCGCAATCGCATGCGCAGAGTCTATCGATGCAGGGAAGAGATGCAGACATTGGTGCCGAATCTGGCAGAGCGAATTGGTGACTGAGGACTAACGAAGGATTCATCTTGTTAACGGCGTTTCCATTTGTTTTTATCGTAAATAAAGGTTGGCAAATAGACGAGAAAGAATGGAGCAATAGCCACAACATTCAGCATACCATTCGTTTTCCCCAGCCAATTCAACTTTGCCTTGCGACGTATGCCATTGCGGACTTCCCTTCCCTGTGCGCCTATCTACATCGCCGTTGAATGTTTAAATTTCTGGTTCGAGGTAGGCGATAGTAGGGGTGTGCAATGCACACCAGAGGGACAACTTGTTTTGCTGGAGCAATCGTCCAGGCTTTAGTTTTTCCAAGATGTCTAATCTGGAATGTTCCTGTTCTTCTTGGTAGCGCTCTATCAAACAGCATCAGGTCATTCAGTTCGGAGAGGGTGTGTCTGGCAAATATTTTGTCCACTCGGCCAAACGTATTATTCTGTCTTTTTGGTTGCGAACTTCAATTGCAGCGATGGGTATTCATGCTTCTATTGGACTCTAGCTGGAATAATAAAAGGCCCTTGCGATGCTCTATGAGGGACGTCGACACCTTGTGTCAACACGTCCTTGAGAAAGCGCGTGGTAACCAGTACTCCGTACTTGAGAATGCTTGGCTTGAGGGGCTCTCAGGATGGCTTGAAGATCGCGTTGGCTACTCTGCTAAGGTCTTGCACTAATTAGCCCTTCATTGTTTACATTCTAGACACTGCGACGATCAATAAACCGCATCATTCCGAGTTGTTTTGTGATGAGGTTTGTTCAGTGATAGACTTCCGGCAAGGGCAGCGTTGACGCAGCGTCCTTCGCCGGAAAAATCGACTTCTACTATTACTCTTTCCTCTGCTATCCTAGCCTAGCAGGTCACGTATTGAGAACTTTTCGTCAATCGGAGTGGCATTTGCTCGAAAGGGTTTTTGCACTTTGATCAATAATAACAATAACAATTATGTACTGTAGTAACCTGTCGTTCGGTCGTTTATTTTGAGTTCAGGTTTTTTCGCATACCTCCAGCAAGCGCGACTGCTTGCCAAGTTCGCACGAGACGACAACATGCGACACGATCATTCAGAGTCCCTGTTCTCACAATTTGGAATTGTCTCTTTTCGTAAAAAGACAGTACGCAACTCCAAGATCTTTCTGAACACTCCGCAGATAACACTTTTCTCAAAGTCCGACTCAGCCGTTTGGTACCTCTTCATTCATTATCTTTTTTGTAGGCGGCCACGAAAGAACAAAATTCCCTCTAATAGAAGTTATATATTTAGAATGAGTCGCGCGATACAACTATTGGAGTATTGTCGGGCTGGCCTCAGGTTGTGTGAGTCGAATACAAAAACTTTGATTTTTCTTGCAAGTCTTGTTCGAAGGTCTCATAATACGCTCTCATTAACAAAACCAAATACTTTGAGGAAACACTCTTGAAATAACCATGCAAATTCTGAGTCTTTTTGTTCTCACCATGGGACTCATGCGTACCGATGCCCAGCTACGAGCCGCGCAGCAGTCAAAGGTCGAAATCGAGGATGTGAATACAACCAATGCGGTGCTTTCTGCTGCTACCAGCGACCATCGTCAATTGAAGTCAATTGATTTCGTAGGAAACGATGGAATTTTTGATGTCTTTCCTTTGAAAGAGTGCATGGGAGATTGTGATGGTGATAATGACGTAAGATAATGGTAGTTCCCTATGCATTTTGCGCTTATCAACCTCCACTTACATAGTTTTAATTTTTCAGTGTGATCAGGGGCTTGTTTGCTTTCAACGTACAGCCAGGACTGCTGTTCCAGGTTGCTCTGGGGGAGAACGAGACACTAGCGAATCGTAAGTGTTCGATAGATCATTTTCTTGCGGTCAGGCACGATCTTGCATTGATCGAGTCAATTCAAAGAAGTGTTTTGTTTTCTTTTATATTCGTATTTCTCAGTCCACGGCGGTTAACCTTTTACTTATTACTGTTACTATTTATCAGGGACTACTGCGTCAAGGATGGAAGCAACGCCGATGGGAAGCAAAAGCCGGCAAGTGTTCATCTGCGGGCTATTGGTAACAATGGTCGCCCCTCTTGGGCATTTCCGCTCGGGCTATGCCAAGGTGACGTAAGTAATCGTTTCGGAGGATTTGATGACAAAGCGCGTATACGCAGCTTCCTCTAACAGTGAGGTCCCTCCCCTTCTCTGTGACATTTCATTTCTTAGTGCGACAGCGACCGCGATTGTAATAATGGTTTGAAATGCTTTCAGCGAACCGAATACGAAGATGTTCCTGGTTGTCAAGGAGGAAAAGAAGACGACAGTGTTATTGACTACTGCGTTCTCACTGATTCCGACACTAGCACCCGGGACGTGAATGACGGCAACAGCCCTTCCGGTTCAGTTATTCAAAACAAACGCCTCAAGCTCTACTGGGAAAAAGGTAAGACTAAAAAGTACATACTTGCCTCTTTAAAAAATAATTTAGAAATGCGTCTGACAGCTTGCTTCGTGTCATTGTCTATTGCTTCTCAAAATACTTCAGGATACTTCTGGCAAGAGGAGACACGAGAGCGAAAATGGTGCATTATGCATCACTACGATGGTCTTCCTGGAGATGGTGGGTGCTGGTATGGGCGAGAAAGAAAGGATTGCCGCGATGATCAACTTTACATTTCCAAATGCAGTGGCGATAGTCGGCAAAAGTTTGACATTTTGAAACTTTCTGGCGGTGAATTCCAGATTCGGCTTGGTGACGAAAATCTATGCTTTGAACGCAAAAAAAGAGAGATTTACCTTCGAGGCTGCAACTCTGGAAAGGCAACTCAGCGCTGGTATGCACCAAATGGAAGTATTGATGGAAAACGCTTTGAAATCAGCCAGAAAGACTATTCCTCACAGTGCTTGACTCAAGATCATGTACGTTCACTCTCGTTGGAATGCTGTTTTATTAAGTTCTCTCTCAATTCTTAACCACCTAAAAACCTTGATTTTCCTTTATTGCAGCATCCAAAGCACGGAGAGGTCATTGAAACTCATTTCTGCGAATCTGTTCGCACTGGTCATGATGAGACATCCTACTGGAACTTGTACTAAGCAAGAAATGTATTAGGGCATGCACCCGCGTTACAGTATTAATGGCGCAAAGAAAACAGAGCATGCAAGCAGTAAGCTAACAACTATAGACAAGTTGAACGGCTGCTTTTCTAGGTTTTTCTTAAAGTACGAATTTTCTAACCTTCCGTCGTCAACCGTTGGGCCGGTGACGTTTTCCCAAAATACCTTGTCGTTGTGGTTGGTGTGATCTGTGCCGCCTCTGTTGCCCTGGCTTGCCACACTGAACAGTGCCAAGTCCAGCGCGCCACGGAAGATGCAATTTATTCAGGCTAGGAGTTCATTTTCCACAGTGAGCGACACCAGGTCGAGCGACCCATCCCACAACATAGATAGACCGGATCTGGGCTTCTTGGTCGACAAACATCTCGATGGAACTGTCTGTATTTGCACATGCACATACTACATTGTCTTGTTGAATCGTCCGCGAATAACACTGCACAAATAGCCCATTGTACCTTACGTTAACTCGGGGAGTACAATCAATGAACTAAACACTGTTTCGAAGTTTCGGCCATCAGGACGCAATTTGTGCCTCCAATTACAGTACCGACGCTCGATAACAGTGTGCTTTCATGCATGTAGAAGGTGGAACGGCTGCGCCTATCCACGACTGAAGACGGCAAGCTCTATCTATCCTGCTGCGTCAATGCAATTCGTATTCCTCGTTACAACGGTGGTTTGGTCCCAACAGAAGCTTGCACGGCATTTAGTGTTTTGAATTGAGCCAAAGAAACTACGCGAGTTTGTAACTCAAGCATTTCATCCCAAGGAAGGAAAGGTTGTGGACCTACACTCGTGCTACCGTAATCGAGACAACGACCAGCAAAGCTCGTATTGGAATGTATTTTGACTGAAAGTGTTGGGAGGACACCCTACTTTATAATACAACGCGAGGAAGTAATGATACTGGTATTATAAAGTGCTTTATTAGGTAAGACAGAGTCCACGTATTGTGGCCTGGCCGGGTTGCACTACTGGAGTGCTCTTTCGGGCGGTGCAGGATAATGAGCATGTTCCGCCGGCTTGGAACCTTCCAAAGAAATTGTTCCGGCCACTTCATGGATTTTATCGACAACGAAATCGATGATATCTCTTTCTTCGAAGATCCTAGATTCCTCTTCTTGCACCCAGATGTACTTATCGTGATCAAAAACATATCCAGCATTATGCAACGCCTCTGCTGGAATCATGGCATTCACATAATTCAAAACCAATAATCCAAGATGAGAAGGGAAGGACTCCGTAACCATGCCCTTGAGCTGTGACATTGCAATTATGATAGTAATTTCGAAAAATAAAGTTGATGAGTAGAGTACCATGCGAGAATAATGATACGTCACCGCAAGCAAAACATCCCGACATACCTGGCATCCTATATGCGGACTAAACACCAATCCATCAAATGCAACTTTAAAATGGATATGCGGTATCTCGTCCAGTACCCTTCCGGTTCCACCGCTGATATCCAGTTTTCCAAAGCTCAATAAGATTCCCACGTTTGCTGTATATTTCAACAGCATGAGTTTAACGGCGGATTGTAAGGCGCTGGGGATATTGCCCATGGCTGCCGGCAACAACGAAATGGCCACTTGCAAACGCTTTTTGTAATAGACAGTGCTTTTTAAATCTTCATCTTTTTCTTTTGTTGGTTTTGGAATTTTGTATTTTTTTGTAATGGCAGTATTGGTGGTAAAAGTTGCAGGGGCAGTCATTGGTGCAGATGCAATTGTTGGTTGATTTCGACTAGTACTGTCATTGTCATCGTCGGCTCTTGCGACAGCCGTAGTACTTTGACTCTGTTGTTGCTGCTGCCGAGCTTCCTTTTCTAGTCGTTTCTTTTCCTCTTTTAAAAGTTTCTTGGACTTTTTCAATTCTTTGGCTTCCTTTTTGGCAAGCTTCCGTGCCTTTCGCGCCTTCTTGTCTTCTTTTTTGCTGTCCTTTTCCGTCTTCTTGCCCATGGTTTCAATTAATAACAATATTTACGATGCTGCTGTTGCCAAGGAAGTGAGGCGAAGCTTTTTTGATGGTGCGGGTCAGCAAGAGAGAGGCTCTTCAATTGCGGCAATCCAAGTGTTTTATTATTAACGAATAATAATGATGATCTGCAAAGCTTTTTGAGTTTCTTTGGAAAATGTCGGTAGACGAAGACAGCCTAGCCTCATCACTGGTTGAGGTTTATCCATTAGAGTTAGAATTTTCCACGGTCAAAACTAGCTGCCGAGCGAACGCTACCGCGTTCTCTCGACTATGCCAGCTCTCTAGGGCTACGTTCGGCTAGGTAGGGTGGTTTGGAGAAACTCGGCAATTTACTAGGGCCGACCTTTTCTCCGTTCCGAG
>Ga0100402_1001310_pt1 | contig 28800 bp, 18 predicted proteins | sample CryGeyme20150102_FD_80419 | JGI IMG/M metagenome (GOLD analysis project Ga0100402, IMG submission 80419) | Groundwater microbial communities from Crystal Geyser aquifers in Utah, USA - Crystal Geyser metaG 2015-0102 | ecosystem: Environmental > Aquatic > Deep subsurface > Groundwater | place...
ACTTAAAATAAGAGATCTGGTTTTATTAACAATTATACCTCCCTGAGTGATAGTAGATCCCTGTGACTGTGTAAGCTGCAAGAGCTGACAGAAGGGACTAGCTAGGCACCTGTGGATTCAACACTGGTCTTCAAAAGAGCATTCAACCATCAAGCAGGCTACCTGGTATGGAGAGGAGAAAAATACATCAATAAGAATGATTTACAATGATAATGTTATTATGAAACACACATAGGTTTTGTACAGGCACTCGGACAATCCTAGCTCGACTTTTACTTCCGACTTTTTTTTATCAGTAACAACATGGTATTTATTTCACATGTTCACATCATTCACAATTCACACAACGAATTATTGTTGGATCGTATGCAGAACATTAAACATCAAAAACAGCTTCCACAGTAGGCAGATGACATCCTCCAACGATGTCCTTTTTTTTTTGCGAATAGCTCTCTTGATTTTCCCAAACTTTCCAAAGTGCACTCACATTCGCAGCAACAACAACAATAATAACAATAACAGCAACAAATTCATTGAATTTGCTTCTTTACGAGATCACGCAACCAGAACGGCAATCCTCCCAACAACCAGTATTCGTGTGCGCTTCCGCTGCTTCATCTTCATTGTAAGGATCCTCTGTGACAGTATCATTTCTTGTTTCGCTGGCTGCTTCTGCTGCTTCTCTTGTTGCTGCTGTTGTCGCTGCCGTTGCTGCTGCAGCTTCTGTTGCTTTTGATAATGCTGTGATAGTTGCACTGGTGGTGGTGGCGGTTGCTGCTTCACCATTGTTAGCGACCGATCTAGGTCGTGTGGGTGTATTGGGAGCACTCGTACACACTGTATAGGTTTCATTTTGAGTATCCAAACTTTCTTCTCCAACAGATGCGGAGGCTGCTACTCCAACGGTACCGGGAATTCCACCATCTTTGGGATTTGTTGCGGTCGTAGCTTTAGTGGTGGGTGGAACCTCCGCATACTCTCTAAAATAACCACAACCCATTTGTTGGTACGACAGGACATCTTTTTGGGTCGCAGGACGGCATCGAATGGTAATACTACCGGCAGGTCCCGGTCGCATTTTGATGGGGTGCATAAGTTCGAAGGTCATGGTGATGTTATTACCGTCTTCTGATATGGACGATTCGGTTACTTCTTTTAAAATTTCGTGAGGTGAAACTTGCACGGAACCCAATTCATCACTGGTACTCCCCGCCAGCGATGCACTACTGGCCCGTCGTCCACTTTTGACTTTAAAGAAGAGTCCCTGGCAGTCGTAAAATTCTTTGACACTCAGACCATCTATACAAAATCCAGCATTGGTATCCTTCGAAAGAAAGTAGGGATTATTGCTGGTGGTAAAATGTGGGATTGTTTGTTGAGTGGTGTGGCATTTTTGTGCGTGTGCGTGCGTGCGCATGTGAGAGAGTTATTTGTTGTTGGGCGTAGAAAGCATTGTAAGTTTGTCAAATCAGTATTATTGGTTTGTATTTTTGTTTGCCAACCAAAAGCCAAAAATTAAAATTGAGGAAGGAGAGGGACGATTGCAAGTTGTCCCAAAAGCAATCGACACAACAAGAGCAACAATGACAACTCCTCCTCTCGAATGTCTGGTACTATAACAATGGATGTTTTTTCTTACTTACGTTTGTTTGACTGCCTTGGTTTTGTGAATATCCGTTCCAACCTCTTCCGTCGTAGTGATGCCCACCAAGTTTCGCATGGAACCTTTAGAAGGTGACGAAGGAAGAGCAGCTACCACTACGGAGGCGGCGCTGGCGGTGGAGGTATTCTTGCGGTGGTGGTGATGCGTATTCTTGAAAGGTTTAGCAAATTTTACCTTGACGTAAGGATCAACCAGTCCACTACCATCACTGGCAACCTTGGCCAAGGAAGCATCCAAATTGGCACAAGAAACAATTTCAACAACGGCACTGACGACCATATCACCCATCGTGGTCGTTTTGATAGAAGGTGTTTTATGAATATGTCCCCATTCGCGAGCACTGGCGGAATGGTAACTAGTACCATCTTGTTTCTTGGTGTGATCATCGGGTATCCTTTTCGTTCGTTGAAAGATTCGTGCAAACATTGTTTTTTGGTTGTTGTTATTATTATTATTATTATTATTAGTAGTAGTAGTAGTAGTAGTAGTGTGGGTGTGGGTGTAATTTTTTGATGGTCGATTCGTATGCGTATGCTTGTGTGCGTAACTTCGTATTGTGATTAAAAGACGATTTTATTTGAAGCTTCTTCTTTCTGGGCATAAAAAGCGTTGCAGCAGAACAACTACTGTACTGTGTACTGTAGTTGCCTTTGTGGTGCAGGCTGCTACTCTCTCTCTCTCTACTAGCTAGAGTGGTAGTGGTTGCTTCTTCTTTTGTCTTTAAAGAACGGGTGTATTGATTGGGTTTGTGATATGTGGGAAGTCCTGCCTTGTTAAGAGTCCGCCGAATTTATATAGAACATAGAACTATCGAAGATGAAGATTCAACGATGATGCACAAGAGTCAATCTTATTTATTATTATTATTTATTTAAGGTGGCAGACAACAACAAACATGATTTTTCGCTTTTTTTGCCGTCTTGTTGTTGCAGACAGGCATAGCAATGGAACGGAATTCTCAAATTTGAATTAGTGAGCCCATGTGCGACTACGTGGATTGATCTAGACAAAAATGAACAAAAAACATATTCATTCGCAAATTTAATTTAAACGTAATCCTTTGCAAATCCTACCTTTTCCTTTTAACCTTTTACGAGCAGTCAAGTTTTTCACGACGTCTTGATTTGTCTCTATGTATGTTGTCAAGCTGGAAGTCGTAGACGACTACACATAAATATTGTCACCTGCTGTCAAAGAAACGTCGAGCGAAGGAACCTGTTGAGGACTGGAAAAACAGAAGAAAGAAGCAGAAGAAGAACCCCGAAAACATCAACATTTTACTACTCAACACGACCGACGATTCGTTCGTTAAAACAGCGACATGGCAGCCCTCGAAGCTCTCCTAGAGGAGTTGCGTAATAATCGCATTTCTAAATTACGTCTACCACTGGATGCTCACTCGGATATGCCACAGCTGTTACACTCGCTCACCAGGACGTGCAATGATAATAATAATAATTCTTCCACAATGATTCTCGAAGAAGTCAACATTGATATTTACGAATCCTTTCGTCATCGTGCTGACGCAACGACGGAAATTTTAGAATTATTTGAAGTCCTCAGTGCTAGTCCCAAATTACAACGACTTTGGGTCGATTCGGGTCGAGAAGGATCACCCTTTTACACACTAAATGTCGAAGCGTTGGCATTGGTACTGCGACGAGCACCACAGCTATCGCGGTTGGCCTTGTACGATGTAGAATTGGCCGGAAATCGAGCTCAATGGACCGAATTAGAAAATGCCGTCCGCACACATTCTGCTTTGCAAAATTTTGGATTGGTGCAATGTAGACTGGCCGAGGACACGTACGAATGGAGCACTGACGAAACAAACACCTTGCGTGCATCCTTGACATTAGCAGCAGCAGCAGCAGACAACGTAGATAACGGCAGCAATGACAATGACAACCGATCTACGACTAACGTTGACGGCTTTGATCCTTCATTAATATTGGAAGAATATGAACCTAATACCTGCTATGCACTCAATCACCTGGTCCAAAATTGTTTGGCCAATTGTGCCTGGGTAGAGCTGCTGGGACAAGAGTTTGAAGCTCTTGGAGAGCTGACGCCCACAGCTTTGGGATCTCTCGGTGCGTCATCTAGCCTGACCAAGCTCACGCTAGATTATTTTGATTTGAGAGATCGGCATATTGCAGCCCTGTCACGTGCGCTTGAAACAAGTCAGAGTCTTCGAGAGCTGGCCGTCACTTGTGAATTGGGGCGTGTTGGCTGTACGGCTGTAAGCCAATTGCTATTTATCAATACAAGTCTTACCAACTTGACATTGCAGTTGAACGATGTGCCGATGTACGACGATCCTACAGTAATAGAAGAAATAGCTGTGGAGGACTACAATGTTGAGAAAAGTCGGGATCCTACACTTTTAATTGCAAAAGCCTTGGAAACCAATCAGACATTGCAGTATTTTTGTCTCAAAGGATACGCACAAATCTCCCGAAAGAGTCGTGAAGCGTTTGCGACATTGTTGCGACACAATATGACCCTGATTAGTTGTGAATTGGATTTACAACGCTCTCCCAGCCCCTCTGATGATTTGCAGCGAGAGGCCGACATGTTTTTAAAACTCAATGAGTTGGGACGGAAAGAACTGCTAGAAGGTCCAGATATTGGCGACGATAACTGTATAGAACGACATCTTGAGGAGTCGAGCCCACAAAAATGGTTACGTACGCTGTGGGAAGTACGTCACGACCTCGATGCCTTGTATTATCTGATGTCCTTGAATCCTACGCTTTGCGATCTAAGCGGGGCGCCACGAGTACCAGAGAAACGCCGATCGGTCCCAACTTACAATGCACAGTCTCACCTCCAACTTGAGTATTTATTACCATCCTGATCGTGGTTTGCATTCAGAGAGAAGTGTCATTATATCCAGATTTTAATTTTGTAGAATCTTGTAGGCTATTGTATTTCAGAAAAAGCCGACTAATTTCGCATCATGTCGCAAAAAAAATCTTATCTCGCTGTCACCGCCAATGTCCACCTGATTGCATGAAATCATATTCGGGATCACGCTTGTGAAAAGAGCTCGTTCAAGCCGCCTACCGCAGTTGTTCCTGTTTTGCTCCAAACAAACGCCGCCAACATCGCCCGCACTGTTCTGTTGCCGGCAGCACTAAATCATTTGCGGCGACCGCTGGAAATTTGGCGTGTCCAATGACTTTGCACTTGGCTATAGCGCATTGATAAAAGTTTTATTATTTGATCATTCATTCAATCTAATCGTTTGCCTTGCCATGCGTCTCGTATGGGGAAATTGAGCTGTGTCTTTTTAAGATAATCATTAATTTCCACACTGAATATGAGTAAAGTGTGCGTCTGATGATATTTATACCCTAGCCCTTTTTCATGGAATGATGGATGCCTGGCTGCTGACTCCCGAGTACAAAGAATAATCCAGATCTTTCGCGATTTTCTCAAACTACAGTATTGTGAGTGGGTATCTTTAGAGATCTTTTCAGAAAAAATAAATAATGATGTTTTGCCGGTAAGAAACGCCGATGAGTTCAAGACGAAAGGAAGATAATTTATTTTTGTTGCGATAAGGAAAGTCTCACAATTTCAAAAACCAATTTCATGATTTCAGTACCAACAAATAAGCGACAAAAAATTATGCAGCTCCTATCCCAAAAAGCCTTGTCAGTCATTAACGCTGGCTTGAGTTACAGTCGGGAGGCTGTTCAACCGGGAATTTTGCATTTTTCTACCGGCAACTTTCATCGTGCACACCAGTGCTCTTACTACAACGATCTCTTTGTTCATGCTGCAGAGACTGATGACGAAGAACTTTTCAGGTGGGGAATTGTCGGCGCCAGCACGCGCGATGGTTCCTACGAAAAACTCCGACCGGACATGGAGAAGCAAGACTATCTCTACGCGCTTGTGGAGACTGACGATGACACCACCAATACTCTTGTTATTGGATCCATCATCGATATGCTTCCCTATGCCGACGATCACCAACCCATCAAAGATCGCTTACAGGACGAAGACAGTAAGGTGGTATCAATGACTGTTACCGAAGGAGGGTACTTCTTGGATGACTCCACCGGCGAATTCGATAAGGATGCGGAACCAATGAAGCATGATGCTGAAAATCCGGATGATCCACAAAGTGTCTTTGGATTGATCGTACAGGCTCTCAAAAAACGACGTGATAATGGCAAAAAACCATTTACGATCATGTCCTGCGATAACGTACCCCAAAATGGAGCCGTGTGCAAACAGACCACCCTCGGACTGGCCAAACTCATTGATGAAAAACTTGCCGATTGGATCGACAAAAATGTCGCTTTTCCTTGTTCCATGGTAGATCGTATTACACCAGCACCCACTGATGATCTCAGAGACAGCGTGGATTTGGATTACCAAGACGAAGCAACCATCTTTTGCGAACCCTTCCGCCAGTGGGTGATTGAAGACAAGTTTTGCCAGGATAAACCTCCCTTGGACAAGGTTGGTGCTCGTTTTGTGGATGACGTAACACCCTGGGAAGAGGCTAAGCTCCGCATTCTGAATGCCGGTCACGCATCTTTGTGTTATCCAGCTCATTTGCTAGGCATGGAGTTTGTGGATGAAGCCATGAAGAACGACATCATTCCCAAGTTTTTGAAGAAGGTGCAAGATACTGAAATTCTTCCCCACGTGCCAGATGTGCCCGACACTGACCTGAAAGACTACGCTGAAACGATTCGCAAGCGCTACAGTAACTCAAAACTGTCTGATAGCATTGCTCGTAATTGCGAGAACGGGTCCGATCGTCAACCTAAGTTCATTATTCCGACAATCCGAGACTGCATCAAAAAGGATGGTGATAACGCCTGTATTGATGGATTGGCAACTGTATCTGCCATGTGGTGTAAGTACTGTATGGGGAAGACTGAAGACGGCGAAGAGTTTGAAGTGAGCGACGAGAAACTGGAAGAGCTTCAAGAGGCTGCCAAAAAGGCCAAAGACGATCCCGCAGCCTGGTTAAGTCTTGAGAGTGTCTACGGCGATTTGGGAGACAACAAGAAATTTCAGGAATCCTTCAAGAAAGCTCTTCAGACTTGCATGGACGAAGGTGTGGAAGCTGCGATGAAAAACTATGTGGAAAGTAATTAAATGAAGAGGCAAAAGAAAGTAAAAATAATTGAAGTCTTGCATCCTAATGCTTACAGTACTATGCAGTAATACACCGAACTTTATTTACAGCAACAGCGCAGTACACCAAACTTTATTTACAGCAACAACACTGTATCTACAATCCAGGTACACTATTTGTTAAGGATTAATCATCGTTCAATCGTGCCTCCAAGGCTTCCAGTGCACCCAAGGTCATGATCAGCTTTTCGCGTTTCAAGACATCGTAGACATTGAGATTGCGAAGCTGATTTCCGACGGCTACTTTGAACTGATTTCCCGAAGCTACCCACAGATTAATAGGAACACCTCGATACGACGTTGCTTGTGGTTCGTCCTCATTGTCACCATTATTATTTGACTCTTCTCCTTCTGGTTTGGATTTGGGCCAGTACGCATCCAGCAAAAGAGCCGTCGTTCCGTGTCGTCCACCAACGCCAAATGGCGCCAACCAAGAGGCGAGCGTCTTGGTCTTGTGCGACGGCAAATTGTGGAATTGATTGACCAAAATTAAATTTCCTTCCTTGACCTTTTGCGACAACACGTGTTGCACCGCCTGTCGTCGTACCTTTTTGTTGAGCTTGATACTGCCATAATTGGTCTCGTTGGTAGGTCCGTGCGCCTTGGCACCACCGCGAAAGTGTCCCGGAAATCGATGTCCCGCACGGGCCATGCCTTGTCCCTTTTGGGGTCGAATTTTGCGTTTCGATCCACGAATGTCTCCGATGCGCTTGGTGTGAGCCGTCCGGCGTCCTCGCTTTCTGGCACGGTGATAATCGACGGCACGTTTCAACAGGTCGATGCGAATGGGATCCTTACCAAAAATGGAAGCATTTAGCCAAATGGTACCAACTTCTTCCGGTTCGTTGCTGGTAGGGTTGTCGAAATTGTAGACAGATTGACGAAGACGATCGGGAAGAGGAATCACAGAAATTATTTTGGGAGGTTCAAAGAACCAATCTCCTTCATCTTCATCGCTTTCGTAATCTTCAACAGCATCCTCATCCTCGTCGCCATCGTCTTCTTCTTGTCGTTGTTGTTGTTGCTGTGGGTCGGTCACAGCTGAGGCTTCTTTGTTATCATCGTCTTCTTCCACACGAATCGATGCTGGTGCGGCATCTTTCTTCTTGAGGTTCACAGGAGCAAAAGATGATCGAGGATCCACTTTGAGATTGGGAGGCATGGGTTTTCTTTGTGTCGCTGCTGAAGAAAAGTAGTACTTGGAGTTGTAGTTGTGGACAGACGCAGAACCACGAACGTTCCCTTGCGAAACATTACTACTGGCTGGTACTAGCGCATTCGTAGCGTTAGCGATAGACACAACCGGTAACCCTCGTGCTCCTGCTATCTTCGGTGCTCGTATCAGAAGTAGAGATCGTCGTAACATGGTGTAGGTAGAAGAGTTGATAGGTGGGTGCATGGATGGATTATGAAGCCTGAGTGGGGATCGGGGGAGTGGGCTGAAGCTCCCAAACCGCAAAAACTTTCAAATGAGTGCCGGAGAACAAGCAGACCGAAATCAAAGGTCGGTCTGGCCGAGGATCTATCCGTACTTACTCTTTCAGTACTACGGTGCAGTAGCTAGCTAGCACAGTAGCTATTGGAGTTTATCCAATATTCCGTGGTAGTTCTGGAGTAGCAATGATAGCTACAAATAATAGTATGAAGTATTCGAACAGCATGCTAGAAACTAGGGCAGATTCCTCTTCTAATTCGTACTGTATATTTCCGATTATATTATTATTATTATTCCATTCCTTTTTTATAGAATACCTACAGATCTGCATCCTCCTTTGCTTCTCCTTCCGCTTCAGCTGAGGCAGCCTCTGCTTCCTTCATAAACTGTTCAGGATCCTTTCCCATCATTTTGGCCTGTTGAATCATTTGTTCCATATCTTCTTCTGTTACTTCCTGTCCTTGGGCTCTGGCCATGGTCGTCATCGAAGCCACGGCGAGTCGCGCCTTGATGTCTTCTGGATTATTTTCATTGACACCCAGCTTGGCGGCCAAGGCTTCGTAGGTTTTACCGACGTTAAAAAATTCACGTCCTAGAATTTGCATAGCCTCGGCCCGTCGCAATTGCATTTCCTTGACGGTCAAATGCTTGGAATTCTCGTCGATCGATGCATCCTGGAACACTCGTGGACACGCTTCTCGTAACGTCTGTTGAATATCTCGCTTGTTAATGGCCCACGTAAAATTCAAAAAAGCTGGAAGAGATGCATCAAACGTTTCCGATAATTTCTCTGCCGCCTCGGGATCAATATCCACCTTGTCGCTGTCCTTCTTGTCGGCATCCTTGTTAGTAGTAGTAGTACTGCTTGTGTCGGCAGTACCACTACCGCTCTTGGTCTCTGCATTCGTCGCTTCTCCTCCTTCGCCCTTATCGTTGGTCTTTTCCATGGCAGCTTTTTGCATATCCTCGGCTTGTTGCATGGCACGAGCACCGTGCGTGGCCGCACTGAGGGCCGCACCGATCAATTTGAAATTGGTACCCGTCGAGGAAAATCCAGCCTTGGTCCGTGCCGCCAATCCACCCAATCCTAAAAAGCTCGTTTCAAAGCCCAAGTACGTTTCGGCTTGCAGCATGAGCGCGTACCCAATAGTAATACAGTACAAACTCCCGTAGGCACCGGCAACAATTTTTTCTGCTTCTTGACGACAGTCCATGATGAAATCTGCTTTCGTTTCGGGCGCGTAACTGGACAAGCGTTTCTTGAGATTTTGAGCAATTTTGGCCTGTCGTTTCTTTTGCGTCCACTCGTTCTTTTCTTTCATTTCTCGCATCTTTTGGATCAACTTTTCGCGACGTTCGTCCTCTGTCGTGGTATCTTCCTTGTTGTTGTTGCCGGCGGCGGCGGCGTCGTCGTTGGTCTTGCCGTGAAGAATTTCGTAGTCTTCGGGTGTTTCAGTATAATCACTCATAGCCTCGGCTGTTGTTTGAGCAATCCACAATTCTCCCACGTACGGTTCGACGAGAGCACTACCAAACATGACATTAAAAAAAACAAAAGGATCTACTTCGCTCGAGAGTTCGGAATTCTCGTTGTTCCCCTCCTTGATTCCGTGTTTGTCGTAATAAGTTCTCGATTGTTCCGAACTCAAGACTTGGTAGGCGTGTCCGAGCTTTTGAAACTTGGCGGCCGCATCCTGATCGTCAGGATTTTTATCTGGATGGCACTTGCGCGCTGCCTTGTAGTAGGCCTTTTTAATTTGATTGGCATTGGCGTTGGTAGAACATTCGAGCAAGTCATAGTAAGTTCGGTCCTTGACGGGTCGTTCGTTGTTTTCGATGGCACCATTATTACTATCGGTAGCAGAAGATACTGATGAGACAGTACTGTCGGATTTCCCACCAGCAAATACCTTGGCTTTGGTTTCCAATTCCTTGATTTCTTCGTCGACGTAATAAAACTTCCATTCCTTGGTCTCGGCATTGTACTGTTTCCCAGCTTTTTTGGCTTCTTCCCGAAGTTTGGCTTCCGATTGATGAGTTTCAATGTTCTTTTGTACCGAAGTAACAAAACTGTTCCAACCTTTGGCCCATGGATTACTTTTGGATGGTTGTTGTTGTTGTTCAGATGTCATTGTATGTTTCTATCGTGGATGATCGTGGAAATATTATTTGCAAAGGGTAGGTAGTTGTTTGTCTTCAGGGTATTTGTAGTTGTTGTGTATGCTTGTTTATCCAGTTTTGCTGCTTCTGCGAGAGGTATTGTACTTGGTTGTTGTATGATGTGGTCGCCAGGATAAGAAGATGTCGACAGGTTACTACTAGCAAGTTTTAATAATATCTACAGTCAAGTCCGGCATGGATGAATGCAATAGAGTTTGTGGGTGAAAAAGACTGTTTTGTTCGTGTTGTTGCGATCTACTACAGGAAAAGTCTGCTTATTGGCTGGGAATCCAAATAATAGTACGCACATTTACTCTTAAAAGGTATGAAAATTCATTAGATTCATTTGAGTATCTAGTAGTACCTGGCATCCTCACACATAGTACTTTACTGTTTACTGTACAGTAGTCTACTAAGAGGCTACTGTTTTCATTATTTTTTTCCCCCACTCGGAATTTTTTCTTCTTCTTCCCAATCGGCGGGCAAAATGCACCGACTAGTCTAGTCTGCTTCATTTTATTCAGTGAATATATCCAAAAGAAGAATACATCATAGCTACTCGCTCTGTAGTACACTCGTAAAATAAATTGCTTGTACACCATCACCTGGCTGTACTTTTATTCAATCGCATGACCTTGCGATCAATTGTACTCCGATCTTCGTGTCGCCTCTCTCGTCCGTTTGATGTTTCTGTTAAACATGGACGAGCATTAGCATTATTTTCTGACAGCGCCGCCGATGTCATGTGTAATGGTACACTTTCTCCCATGACCACCACCACCACCACCACAGCGACAACGGCTTCAAAGACTAATAATGACATCGACAACAGCTTACTAATTCATCGTCCAGTTCCAGCTCCTACCTACCACCACCAACTGCCAGTACCGCGTACCAAACATGAAATTGCACAACTGGTTCAACAGCGCGTTCAAGAACGAGATGCTTGGTTGGTCGATGGACAACCACAAGAAAATCATTCGAATCTGAAAGAGGGCATTCATTTCATGGGTCACGTTTTACCCAAATTTTTACAATTTACTCCACCGTCTCAATCTTGGTTGGATGAGCACTTTCCTGTACTGCCCGTGAACTGGCAACAGGTTCGAAATCCACCACAAAACAAGATTCAAATGACGTGGTTAGGACACTCGTCGCTACTGATTCAAGTGAACGGATGTACCGTGGTTACCGATCCCGTCTTTTCTCAGCGGTGTGCTCCGACTCAGTGGAACGGTCCCAAACGTGCTCGTCAACCACCTTGTACGGTGGCCGAATTGATACAGCAGTTACACCACGACAACGACGGCAGCAGCAGCACCACCAGCACCACCATGATGATTGATGCGGTCCTCATCAGTCACAATCATTACGATCACCTGGATAAAACCACAGTCCGCGAGATTCATCGTCGTTCACCTGCTACAACGTTTGTCGTGCCATTGGGTTTGCGATCGTGGTGTCATCGTGTCATTTCCAAACAAGTTGTGGTTCACGAACTCGATTGGAATGAATACGTAGATTATCGTTACAACAGTCCTGTTACTACTACTGCTGCTAATTCTGCTGCTGCTGCTGCTGCTGCTGTTGATGATGATGATGCGGCCAACAACAACAATAGACGACAAGCGATTCGGATCACCAGTGTTCCCATGAGACACTGGAGCAGTCGCGTAGGAGCTGATAAAGATAAAACACTTTGGTGTGGATATAGTCTAGCAACTCATCCTGTGGAGAATAATGACAATGATTGTTCTCCAAAAAAATCAGTACAACAGCAACAACAAAAGAAGATTCTCTTTCCGGGAGATACGGCATGGTTTGATGGACTCGATGAACTGGTTGGTCAACGATACGGTCCCTTTGATGTAGCAGCCATACCAATTGGTGCCTACGAACCGCGAGAATTTATGAAACGCAATCATGTCGATGTGGACGAAGCGGTACGAATGAAGGATGCCGTCCAAGCTCGAGCAGCGGTTCCTATTCATTGGGGAACCTTTCCGTTAACGGTCGAACCGTGGTTGGAACCGAAAGAAAATTTAGAAAAGTTAATGTCAACGCGACACGATGCCGGATCCTTTGATCCTTGGTTGATTGGCGAGACCAAAGTTTTTTGACACTTTATAAAGCAAATACTCGAGTACTACTAAATGACAAGCTCGCGAATTTTTGCGAATTGGAAGACCCACATAAAATACTCCAATAAATAATAATAATGAATTGTATATGCCTACTATCCAAAGTGCAAGTTTGGCATACGAACCTGGTCTTTTACCAAAAATCCGCGTTCATTCATGACAATTGTTTTTGTGTTGGTCGCTCCACGACGACTTTTCTGCAATTCATACAGACAAGAAATTGTACTTTTTTTATTCACCACACAGCTGCATTAGCGAATAAACCTCAGGAAATTCTTTGCCGACATCTGTCAGCGGTACATTGCCGGGTCGAATGGTCATGACTTGATATCCAATACCTGCTTCCTTGGCAGCAACTAATTCTGCTTCCGCATCACTACAAAATACAATATGAGACGGTGACACACCCAACGCATTGGCAATATTTTCGTAAGAAGCAGCATGTTGCTTGCTGCCCGCTGTAGTGATATCAAAATGCGCTTCAATGCTTTCCAACAGATTGCCATCGACGGAATGTCCAAAGAGAAGTTTTTGAGCCTGAATAGAGCCCGAGGAAAAGATGCAGATGCGAACTCCCTTGGCCTTCATCCATTGAAGAGCATACCATACATCAGTGTACACGTGTCCTTTCATAGTACCTATAGCAGTGAAAAGGAAAGGAGTTTAGACGACAAAAATCGTTTGACAAACTTGTCAAAACCGAACCATCCATAGTCCTTACCCCGTTCGTATCCAATCTTCCACATTTTCCCCTGCAGGGCTTTCAAACCTGGAACTTTGATATCTTCTTCCATTAACTTTCGAACCATCCATTTGACATCATCGGCATGTTCTTCTGGAATGGGTTGACCGACTGTCACTAAATCCGCCATCAAAGCTCCACAGGTTGTCGCATATTCATCCACATCTGTCGTCAACACCGAGTCCACATAGTCATCCAAATGATCGAGGATATAAGGAAAGAGCTGATCCTTGACAAAACTAATCGACGTCGTACATCCTTCAATATCCAAAAGTAATACTTTGGCATCCCGGGGCAGAATAGGAACAAAATTGGACTGCAAATCTTCCATATTGTTGGCTTGTCCTGTGCCATTGAATCCCGGTTCTAATCCTTTGGAATTTGGAGAGGCGTTACGCTTGGCTCGTTTTTTAGCTCTGGCAGGTAATACATCCATAGGGTTGTCTGGCTTCGGGTCAATGCGGTAGGTCCCGGCTTTGGGAATGGCTCCCGGATCCATGTGCAGCATGGTTTTCATTTGAACAGCCGATTGGAACAAGTAATCAAAAGATTCACACTGTGTTTTGGCAGATTCCCAAGAGTCTCCCCAGACATAGAGACCTGTGATAATATTTTTATTTTTTGGAATAAGAAACATGAAACATTACAAAGAAAACACGAACAATACTAGTTTGATATTTGATCAATGCGTGCACACAAAATATTACTTACCATGACGACGAACCAATACAGCATTGCAATTAGGATATTTTTGCACGGCCGCTTCCAGTTGATCTGCCAACAAATCTTCACTGGGACGATTGTCAATAATGGGTACTACTAGCTTATCATCGTACCCATGATTGCCCACACCCTTCAACATTTCCAAATGTGTAATGGTCAAGGTATCACTGGTTTCGGTGGGATCCAACAGCGTGGCCATTTGAGCGTGCATGCTGTGTGTATGGATGACACACTTGGCGGAGGGTCGGTTTCTGTAAACGACGTACCAGAGCGGTGTACAGGCAGACTGTCGCAAATTCGGTGTTTTGGGTGGTACTACCACATTACGGTCCATGTCCAGCTCAAAAATGTCGTCGCCAATCATGTCTTCCTTTTGAATGCCACTGGGAGCTACGAAAACCCTCCAGGCACGATTCTCCGTAGGTCCACCGATTCGGATGCTGCAACCGCCGCCCGTGCCGGTGGCCCAGCCCTGCCGGTAAAAGGTTTCGCACAGCTGCGCAATCAAGGAGCGGACGGTCCGGGCTTCCTGATCGGGCGATTCCGAAATAAGAGCACCACTTTGAGATTCGGACGTTACGGCACTGTGTTCTGTGGCGTCACCTCCGATGCGAGTCCAACCATCGTTAATGCCAATCCAGCGACGCTCTCGCGAGTACAAGGAAATCCGACCATCGCGCGTGACGGGAAACATTTGAGGCTCTACAGCACCGTTGGACCAACCTTTTCCGGGTTGATGCAAGTTATGTTCAGCAGCGGACATTGTGATGTTTCCTGAGTTATTCGAGTGGTAGTGCGGCGTGTGGTGAAAGTTACGTGAAGTGATGCGGAGAAGGTTGTTGTGGTGGTAAATATTACAGTGGTGAATTATTTATGTTTTGTGCGCATGCAAAGTTTGGATTTTCTCCTCTGCGAGGGCCATCCTGTTGTAAAAAATCTATCCGGTAGGTCTAGTTTAGTGTACTGCTAGGAAGTGGGTTAACGGTGGTGACTAAGGTTACAATAAGGTTTCTACAAAAAATGACACCAGATAGAATTTAAAAATAATGCCGTCGAAGAAAGTATTCCCAGAATGAGGGAATACAAATCACAAACAAAACCGAGCCTTCTCTCCATTGCCGCCACCACCACTGCTGTTACTGTCGTTACCGCCCATAGCAACCACAGATTTCTTCATTTTACCCGCCACATACGCGACAACTTCCAACAAGCGCAAGGACTCATGCCTGGCAGAGTAGGCCAGCTTGGCATAGTCCACGGGAGTCTTGCCATCCTTGTCTTTCGCCAAGACAGCTTCATAATCCATTTCAATCAAATACGTCATGGTCACATAGTCTGTCTTGCCCGTGGCGGCATAGTGCAAAGGTAAACGTCCATGCTGGTCGACGGCGCGAATGGTACCAGGCTCTAGTTCCAACAATTCCTTGATGACGCGATACGCCGCTCCGTGGGCACACGCCAAATGAAGCGGCAGTGACCCACAATTGGGATCGGCACTCGTGACAGCAGCTGGATTTGCTTGGATCAAATCGTGAACCAACCTTGGGGGTGCCTTAAATTGACACGCCAAGTGCAAGGGCAGGCGCTTCCAAACAAAGCACTCGTCGTCCGGGTACAACTCGTCAATCGAAGGATCCAGGTGGTCGCCACAGCCATGAAACCATTCCGAGGCTTCATGCTTTCGGTCTTCATCCTTGAGCAAGTCTTGAGAAACTTCCCAATTGCGAGCCATGAGCAAACTAGACAAGTGCACAGACGAAGTCTCTTCGGGCAAAATCACACGAGTCGATGCGACACGAATTTCGCGGGGAATGTCAGGAGCATGTTCGTAGCTGTCCGCAAAAACAAGAGATCTACATGATGAAACAAACGTGGAATGTAGAGACATTGAGTGAGATTAAAAATATTTTTGCAAACGACACAACACGAAAAAACGCAGTGCGTGCAGCTTACGGTGCGTTCGAGGCAAGATCTGTCAAACGCCCCAGAGGGCCAATGGATTTTGGTTCATCGTGCGTTTCGTCGTCATCTCTCTGATCTCCCACTGGCGCCAAGAGTTCAAGGCAGTCTTGTTTTATTGGACACTCTTCCATGGCCTCCTCAATGTATTCTTTCGGTGTCATGCCATGGTTGCCGCTCTTGATGCGGACAGACTGGGGAAGGACTTGACACAGGACCAATAGAATCTCCTTGATCCTTGAAGGATGGCGCTCATGATGACAGTGATAAGGCTGCAAAGTAGGCTGATCAGTCTTGTTAGCAATTGTCTTGGGAGGAGGTGGAGGAGACGCCACCCAGGGTTCCAATACCCATCCAGCACTGGCCATATGAATCGGAAGCATGCCCAAGACTGTATTGACGGCTCCCATTGGGTGAGTTTCGAGCAATAGCTTCAACACCGCGGGAGAGGCTTGATAGAGCACTGCCACATGACACGGCAACAGGCTATTGTCGGACGACCCCGTGGAATTAGCCAAGGATTCCCACAACGGTGTCAGATCCCACTGCACACCAAATAGTGGCTTTGCTGCACTGGGCAGAGTTCCTCGTGACAGTGTCTCGGACATGCTGTCCGTCTCTTGGGATCCAATAGGAAATGGAGAAATTCCTCCGGATGGCGATAGCTGGAGGATCACTCCCTTCTGATTCAGCAAGGAATTTGAATCGTTCCACTTGAGGGAGGGAGGCAACGATGAAGACGCAAAAGAAGAACTCGACATGGCTTCTAAACCATCAAATCTGTTGGAGTCACCACCTTCGGACAAGGATGTCATTTCTTGCTGTTGATGATAATAGGGGAGAAAACTTCTCCTGTCATCCGAAGCCGCATTTCCCAAGAGACTAAGATCCTGTTCCTTGACATCGTCACTAGTGCTCTCAGAGTCGCGAGGCAAAGCTTGCTCGGGCATCGAAAGGTGAGATTCCGATTTGCTACGGCCCCACGAAGCTTCGCGAATCAGACCGGGAAGTGGATTCGAGCATCCCTTGAGGCGCTTGTATGTTTTAAGAGCGCGTAAAGAGTGTCGAAGAGTGCGACTGGATTTGCTCTTGGCAATGACAGTAATCGCCATTGCTGCTGCTTCCGGGAACAATTTCACAAAGAGACTCACCACAGCGACTGGAGGATCGAGAGCACACGCCAAGTGCAGTGGATAAAGACGGAGTGGAAGATCGTAGAGCTGCAGTGAAATAGGCATGGATATCTCATCCGGATAAAGCTTGGCACGAACGAGTACCTTTTGCCAATCCTGAAGCAAAATCAACGAAGTTAACTTGCGCGGCTCTGGTTTGTTCGAAGACAACAAGAAAAGTTTCCATCGGCGGCGCATTGTGTTGGTAGTGCCTTTGTAAGGTCGAGAGGGAGCCTCCGGTTGTTGCGTAGACGGTACTTGTCCCATGATATTGGATTTGGTTGCTTGTTATCTTAATGAGGTAGAGAAACAAATTTTGTAGTGGAAATGATTTTGTGCGTGCTTCTTCTCGAAAGGTGACTACTACTTCATTGACCGCGGTCCTACGATTGCTAGTGTCACTGGCACCTGTCGTAACAGTTCTGCTTGGAGAGGTGAACAATGTGCGAAGGGCTTCCAAGCACAGTCAATGCAGCGAAAGAAGGCTTGAAAGAGTTGTAACTCTCAGAAGCAAATTCCGCTGACAGGAAGTTGGGTTTCAAGAGTCGATTTTACGAACTTTCTTACTCCCTTCAACACGCTACTTGTAAGCATATTCGACATGTCACATACTTTTGAATGCCGCTTATTAATGAAGAATATTCATCATGTAGTTCATTCTTGGTTTTGGAGCTTGACACTGCACCAACGCTCGCCGTGCGGAAGATTACTTTTTGGCGGCACAAAGACTACACAAACTCACTATACGTAGACGATAAAAACCTCTGCGATGTAAAGACTGAACGTTGCATGTTGCTTCAAGCGTGGGCTGCTTCGAGGAAGAGGCGTTACACCAGACTGCAATTACAACGTTAGATAAACTAAAATCGCTGCCTTTATCTTGTTGTAACCCTTCATTTTTCTTTGGAGAACAATGCGTCATCTAAAGCCGTGGCTGCTTTGAAAGCAACTTCTAATTCTGCATATTTGTCCATTAAGACTGCAAAGACATCTTTTTCGGTCTCATTGTCGTGACTGGTCTTGCTCAAGGCGTCTATCGCATCAGCATTGATTCCAACCATGTCTCTCAAATACATACGAGGATCCAAGACGGTTCGTCCTTGAATGGCAATTCCTTGGCACACGGCTTGTGCTCGAATCCGACCGGGATCTTTGCCTCCGGGAGGATATCGAAAGACATGGTAGATCCACATGTATCGCTCATCCAATCGTGCCACAAAACTGTGCACTTCAAACTTTCGAAAGATGGGTGCTATTTCTTTTCGAAATCGAACGGCGGTTCCTCCAACCATGAAATTCACATTATTTTTGTACATGTTGCTCAACAATCCATTGTAGGCACACATCTCCCAGCGAGCATATTCGGCATGGCTTAAATAGGCAGCATTGTTCATGTGCATCAAATAATCGGTATCAAACAAGCCAGCTCGTCCCACTGAAATATAGGGATTTTCACTTCCAATTCCACCCAAACCAGCTGCTGTGCCACTGGCGCTCTTAGCTTTGGCCAGTCCTTTTCCTACGGCCACGAAAACTCGTGGAGTGTGTACGAGGCCAACCATGTTCAACTGAATTAAGAAATGAGGTTGTTTTGGGATCACTTGTCGAGTGTTGTTGATGAATGTCTATCAGATCAGTAATTTGCTCGTGGAAGTTGTAGGATGTCAGTGGAGTTGTTTGCTCTTAATGATTGACATTCTTTTACTAGTAGTACTGAGTAGTAGTCTAGTAGCTAGTCTAGTAGCTAGTCTAGTAGCTACTGTAGTTGCTTTTCATCGACGCACCATTAACCGAGCGTATGCGAGTGTCACGCTCATGACTAAAATGAACATTCATTTTTGGATTCGGGAGATGTAACTGTACTACCTGGTACCACCAATTACCAATTACCAATACTACGTACTACTAGCTAGTAGGGTAACCCGAAGTAGCTAAAGTAGCTGCTCTAGTGAATTCACAGAAGAAACGTATCGTATGCAGTCTTAGAAGTCTCTAATATATTCATTTCTTTGTGCAGTACAGTAGTCGTTGTGTTCCTCCAGTGAACACCTACCCATTTCCGCTTTTCGCGTTGTTAGGGCTGGCATCTTTGGCTCCTTTAGATTTACCCACGTTTGGGTTGTCAACACAGTTTGCAGCACCTTTCCATTGACGAAAGGCTGTGAAGGGATCAACAGTTTCAGGTAGCTGCTGCTGCTGCTGCTGCTGCTGGAAGCTATTATTTATTGTAGTCAGTGGAGGTGCTACCAGAGATGCAGCATCAGTAATGTCCATTGAAGGACAGTGCTGGAGTTGCTGCGGGTGGTGGTAGTGATGTGTTGCAAAGCCAGGCATTTGAGTATGAGCTGGTACATGAGACTGTTCTTGCTGATGACACGGGGGTTGCTGAACAGCAGCACCCATTAAAATAGCCAGAGCATGTGCCAAATCGCTAGAAGCGGGGTTGGCTGCTACTCCTGAGGATGACTGATACTGATTCAACAGGTTGGGGAGAGCTTGTTCTTGGTGATGGTGATGCTGCTGCTGTTGCGGCGGTGGACTTTCGGAAGGTGCCACTTGCCAATGGGAAGTCAATTGAGGTACCGACGGTTGTTGCTGTTGCTGCTGGTGTTGGTGTTGCTGCATATCGCTGACTGCAGAGAGTAGCTGGAGAGCTAACAAAGGATTCGTCGGAGCTGTATTTGGTTGATGCACAGGCAAATTAGTACCGGAAAGATTACTTGTACCTGCTTGTTGATGTTGTTGTTGGAAAGCTGATAATAGCATTGCGCTCCATTGTTGCTGTTCTTGTTCCTGTTGTCGCTGCCATTGCTGCTGCTGCTGCCATTGTTGCTGCTGCGTAAGATTCTTGATCGCAGCAATAGTATTCCGAATCTCCTGGTTTTCATGTATTAATCGCTCGTTTTTGTTTTTCAAGCTATGGTATTGTTCATTCAAGTAGTCAATGACAATGATCTTCTTGGCGCGTTTCTGTCTCCCGTTAAGGCGTTCCCGTAAGCGCCGGTCTTCTAGTTGCTCGTCAGTCTCACTCTGCTTCTTGGGACCCCGTTTGGCCTTCGATGACGTTGATTTTTGTCCTTCTCCTGTGCGAAACTTGGATTCCTCCGCGCCATCTTGGGGCCAGTCTCGTACAGTATCCGATGTGGCTCGTCGCTTGCGTTGGCCCGACCGAAAGTTGGAGACCACCCCCAAAACGGGCGCTCTCTTAGTAAGGCTTTCTTCCAACTCTCTTTGACCACGAAGAATTTCTTCACGAAGCACACTTCGAGGTGCTCGAGCAGCCGGTTTCTTGACCTGCAAATCTTCTTTCTTATCTTTGGGTTGCCCTTGGTCCGCTGACGAGGTGATGGTGTCAGCACTATGCTGGCTTGGATTGCCGCCAATAGCAGGATTACTGCTACGCGCACAGGTATGTCCTTGCTGCGTTTCATTAATGGTATTATTCTTGGTACTCAAAACCGAGTTGCGTTCGCCTCTCGCATTGGAGTCTGCCCCAGTCTGTCCACCAGTACCCGAGGCAGCTGCGGACTTTTCCATAATTGCCATGCGTTGCTCAGCGGATATGGAGGAGTACTCATCGACCACTTTCTTCAACAAATTTCGCAGTTTTGTATCATCGTCTTCGGGAAAGGAAACTCCGTGGTTGGCAGTCGTTGCAGATGCCTTGTTGCTGCTGCTGTATGCAGGGAGAGAAGAAGCCGACGAAGCAGTGTTATTGTCTACCTTCCCACCCTTCTGTGTAGATTCCTGAAGTCGTCTCCGTGCTGCTGGCTTGACATCCAAAGAAGCATCATCATTGCATTTGTCCCGGAAAGTGCTCGGACTGCCAGCCATGATGGGACAATTCGATTTTTCGACAAGAGTTGGAGGCCAGGAACAGTCGTCTGGTCTCGAAATGTCGACGGATTGAGTATTGAGTCACCTGCTTAGAGTTTGGAATTTGACGTACCCTAGTTACAATAAGTTTGGTAGAGAAGATGTCTAGTAACTAGTAACTGCCATTGTCTCTGTCTAATGTTGTTTCAGTTGCCGGGTTTTGTTGTTTCAATTTGCAATAGTATGGTGGATGTTTTCTATTTTCTGTAGTGCTATTATTGTCGTGGTGGTCTAGAAGTTCCCTACTGTGAAGTGTAAAGAATGGGCTACATTACACAACAATACTCTGTCGGACTAGTAGTCTAGCTAGTAGTAGACCTAGTCTAGTAGTCTAGCTTCTGCATGGTAGCGATTCGTGATGGATGCAAGAAAGAAAGCCGCATCTGTTTTCGATCTGACAAAATAATGTACAGTAGAAGTATGAATAATTTATTAACAAAAGAACAATAGAAACAGCAGGTTCACAAATTACTATGATGAACGTCTACTGAGGTTTCCAAAGAGTTTACGTATACCCGTACGTATTGTAGACATATTGCCGCTGACAACAGCTGGCTCCATTTCCAGGTAGACTACTACCTGGTACTAATACTTATTTTGTCACACTAGGTCTAGCTAGTACCGGTACGTAGTAGACTCTAGTAGTACTGGTAGACTTCTCCTAATACTACCAGTACCTACTTATTACGACGTACTAGTAGTTGAAGTCGTATTTTTTGGGAAGGTACAGTACCTGGTAGGCGCCAGGTAATATAAGCACTCCTGAACAAACACGAACCAGTGGTACCACTGCAACAAACTCTCTGGCCTCGTGATTGCTTCGTGACTGCATGCTGTAATATTATTATGGTAAACTTTTTTGACGTTTTAGCTTGCGTAGTGGTACCAGAGTAGACTACTAGCTAGTATTGGTAGTCTAGCTCTAGCTAGTAGTGGATGGCCTTTGGTGATTGGGATTCTACTACTCTAGCTACTCTAGCTAGACTACTATTACTAGTAGCTAGCTAGTAGTGCCACTAGCTATGGTAGTAGCTACTACCGTACTGAAAGGTCCGCCAAATCGTGTTGAATTTGAGTCGTGTGTTGAATTCATGTTGAATTTGTGTTGAATTTGTGTTGAATGATGTTGAATGGTGTTGAATTGTGTTGAATTCGTGTTGAATTCGTGTTGAATCTGTGTTGAATCCATGCTGAATTACTCACCATTATCGCCAGCCAGCCCCCCTTCTACTGAAATCTCTATACTAAAATTGAGTCATGTTGAATTTCAGTCCTGTGTTGAATCCGTGTTGAATCCGTGTTGAATACGTGTTGAATGATGTTGAATGATGTTGAATGATGTTGAATGGTGTTGAATTGTGTTGAATGCATGTTGAATTCCTGTTGAATCAAAAAGGTTTAAATAAGGGTTAAAATAGAGATTTGGCGGACCTTTCTGTACTACTAGCTAGCTACGGAATACTGTAGCTAGTAGTAGCTACTCCTAGCTAGTAGCGACTACTAGACTACTACTAGCTAGAAGCTACTCGTACGGTACTAGTAGCTAGTATGGTAGCTACGGTACTCGAGTACAGGAAGCTACTAGCTAGAGAGGAGTAGTTGTACGAGTACTAGTAGTAGCTACTAGCGATTCTTTTACCAATTCCCAACCTTGAGTCGAAAGAATTATGACTAACTGGCTCTTTTTCGCTTAAACTCCCAAGACAAGGATGACTAGTACAGGTACTATAAGGTATCTTGTTCAATCTTGGGCAGATAGATAGATAGGACAGAGGACAAAAACCACACATCAAGCTTTGCACAGATTTGTTATTAAAATTACAATTCTTTTATTAACAACAAAAATAATCCTCCAAGTAATATTATTTTGAGAACTTCTTTTCCAACACCATGTCTGAAGGAGCAATCGCCGGCAGCGAGAAAGAACTCGTTTTGGAGACCAAGACGACCGAGCTGGTAACGAAAACCATTACTACCACCACGACCAAGATTATCAATGGCAAAAAAGTCACGACGACGACAACAACTGTTGTCCAAGAAGACGAGGCCTCACCGGATGATGTTGCTGTCGCCAGGCAACAAAAACTGAGTGACCAACACAGTGGAGAAAACACTTCCGAAGAAGACAACGATGCCAAACAAGAACGAGGCCGGGGCCGGAATATTGGAGGTGTCTTTCGCAAATTGAGTCGATCATTGAGTTTTCGTGGTCCCCGTTCTCGATCTCGATCCAAGGCTCGAAAGTCATCCAAGTCCCCAACACGAGATGGTGCTGCTAGCAAAGAGAAAAAAGAAAAAAAGAAGGATAAGAAGAAAGACAAGAAGAAACCCAAAGAGAACGAAATTTATATTCGAGCCGATGGCAAAAAAGTTCGACGTGTGAAAAAGTCCAAAAATAAAGAAGAGGAAGGTTCCGAGGAAGAAGGCTCGAAGAGATTCGAAGATCCCTTTGTGGCAGCAGCTTTAGCTGAGAATAGTGCGGATGGGGTTGTTGTGGATTTGGCTGGCGATAGCTGCGATACCCAAAACGCACACGCTGCAGGACAAGAAATGACGACGCAAGAACGTCACAAAGAGGCAGATACGAAGGAATTTTTGGAAGCGAAAAATGAAGTACAGGAAATGACAGCTTCAGCAAAAGAAAAAGACTCTGCTTTTCCTTACGATTCAGTCACACCTGTCGAGCCAGTTTCACGAGAGGATCAATCGGTAGAATCTACTGTTGCAGAGTCTCTGGTATCAGTGGATGAACCTGTTGAAGTGACCCAAAACGAAGATAATACTCTCGAGAAAGATATCAAACCTGCAATGGAAGAGCCAGCATCAGAGACTGCGCAAGAACCAGAGGAAGAACCTTGGTATGTTGAGCAGGAAAGCGCAGAAAATGGAACCTCGGAAGAAAATGTTCCCATGTCGGATGATATTTGGAGCGCCATGGAAGCAAGCCATCAATCTGTTGAATCAGAGTCTACCAGGCCAAAAGAAGCAACCCAAGCCCTCGCAACTAGTAATGCTGAAGAGACTTCCGAACCCGTTGTCGAGCAAGAAGAACCGACGGAAGCAATTGATACAACTAACAAACCCGTGTGTAACACCGTGGAGCAAGAACAACCACCAGAAGCTACTGATTCGAATGTCGTGGATTCAACCAAATCTATCGAATACGAACAACCAAAGCAAGCAATAAAATCTAACTTTGAGAACCCTGGCGAGCCTGCCAACAAAGTCATAGAAGCTGCAGTCGAAGCAGAACGAATAGAAAACCCGCCCACTGATGTCAAAGACGAATCGGCTACCGATCTTCCGCCTCCCAAGCCAGACCATTTGGAGGAGTCATCGACCTCACACGCCACCCCAGCACCGACACCAGCACCAATCATCAGTTCAACCTCGCATGCTGCCCCAGCACCAACACCAGCACCAATCATCAGTCCACCAAAAGAACCGATGGGAGCTCCACCCCAGCTCGGAAATCCTGATGTACCTCAACTCGCGTCGATTGGAAGCCCTGCAAGTGGCAATCCTAATGTGCCTCAGCTTGCGTCTCTAAGTGCTCCTGCTCCAAAGTCTCGTGTTCCTCGCTCGAATGCTTTTCTGCGCGGGACTTCAAAACCAAAATCGTTTCCAGCACCCGCACCTGCGCTTGCCCCCGCACCAGCCCTCGCGTCTGCGCCAGCGCCTGCCCTCGCGTCCGCACCATTGCCTGCGCCTGTCCTCGCGTCTGCGTCTGCCCTCGCGTCTGCGCCTGCCCTTGCGTCTGCAAAAGCACCGGCGCCTATCAAGAGCGAAGACAATGTTCAAGATTGGAAGAAAAAGGCGGGAGATGCCATTATACAGGCCAAGTCACACCCGTCCGCGGAGACGGTAAAGAAGTCGGCTGAGAAAGCTGCAACAAGTGGAATTCCTGATTGGCGGCTCAAAGCAGCAGCTGCCGCTCAAAAGCGACCAGCAACTCGTCCGTTCATGGTCCAGAGCTCAGTTGACCAAGCCGACAATAATGGTGTTCCTGCCTGGAAAAAGAAGGCTGCAGAAGCGGCCAAGATGGCTGCTGAAAAGAAAACGACTGCAACTACGACCAGTGCAAATGCTAGCTCACTTCCTGAATGGAAGAGAAAGTTGCTGGAAATGAAGAAGAAAAAACAAGAGGAACTGGAAAAACTGAAGGCGGAATTGTCAGCCGAACAGATAGCTGCTGCTACTCCAGCCCCCAGGACAGTGCAAGTAGGACAGCGTGCAAAATCAGAGCATCCCACGCTTGCCATTGGTGAGCCCGCCCCGGCTGACGTGGCCCCTGAACAGCTGGCCCCTGAGTCTGAGCCAGAGACCAAAGGACAGGCTGCGGAATCAGAACTCTCTTCGTCTGCTGCGAATGTAGTTACCTCGGCTGAAGTTTTTGAAGCCCCAAACCTTGCACGGGAATCAGCTGAGTCAGGTATGGTTGAGCCCGACGCAGCTGAAGCTGGTGAAACCCCTGTACCGGAACCAGCTGAGTCGGATACTGTTGAGTCCTCGCCAGCAGCTACTGCTGATGCTCCACATGAGCCCGACGCACCCGTTCCAGCTGAGCCTGTCCCAACAACTCAGGCCGAACCATCAGCCTCAATTCAACGAGGTGCTGATGAGCCCACCCAGGAAGCAATTGCTGCTGTTCCGATTCCTGCATTCGAAGCCCCAGGCCCAGCTGAGTCAGATATCGACGAGGCTACCGCAGCAACAGAAGCTCGCGAAGTCCCAGCTCCTGCACCTGAAGTAGGTACTCCTGTCTATCTTGAAGCGGAACTCCCAGCTTCGGCGGAGCTAGGAGCTCCTATTGTTGGCGCCCCTGTCGCTGCCCCTGTTGAATCGGGAGCTCTGGTTCCCGTAGAACTAGGCGCTCCTGTTGTTGGGGCACCTGTCCCCGTCTCCGCACCAACTGCATTCGAAACTCCGGCTGCATTGGAAATAGGAACTCCAATTGTTGGGACACATGCCCCTGCTCCTGCTCCCGCCTCGTTTGAGTTGGCAACTTCAGCCGCATTGGAGATAGGAACTCCGTTTGTTGGGGCGCCTGCTGCTGCTCCCGCCTCAATTGAGTTGGAAACTCCAGCCGCACTGGTTTTAGTAACTCCGGTTGTTGGGGCGCCTGCTCCTGTTCCCGCCCCGATTGAGTTGGAAACTCCAGCTACATTGGAAATAGGAACTCCAGTTGCTGGGGCACCTGCTCCTGCTACTGCTCCCGCCTCAATTGAGTTGGAAACTCCAGCCGCACTGGAATTAGTAACTCCTGTTGTTGGGGCGCCTGCTCCTGTTCCCGCCCCGATTGAGTTGGAAACTCCAGCTACATTGGAAATAGGAACTCCACTTGCTGGGGCACCTGCTTCCGCCTCAATTGAGTTGGAAACTCCATCTGGATTGGAAATGAGAACTCCATTTGTTGGGGCGCCTGCGCCTGCTCCTGCTCCTGCCTCGATTGAGTTGGACACTTCCGAAACCGAAATGGTGGTTGACGAATTGCAAGGCGGTAACGAATCTGCATATTTTGAAGAGGAGGTCCTTGAGGAGTCTGCATATTTTGAAGAAGAAGTTTCAGAAGAACCATTTGTGCTTGTTGAAGAAGAAATCGTGGAGCAGTTTTGAGCCGATGTTCGCAATTAGTTCTTTAACAATTATGGGAAGTTGTAACTACAAAATGTATCTGCTGCTTCATTAGTAAAGCGCTTTCGATTCGACTACTTACTACTCCTCAGTCTACTTTGACATGCGCCTGTCTATGCGCTTGCATTTCAATTTGCGTACGTTCCAAATCATCAGTAGCCGGTGCTTCTAGAGATTGACGGAACGATTGATAGGAACGGACGACAACATAGAGTGTCACTAGCTTCCACCATCCTTCGCCCACCGCCAACAAATTTATCGCAAACGGTGCAATTCCTAAGACGTCGATGCTTCGCCATCGTATTCCTGACATTGCAGCATCCAATACGGGATAAATGGTATCGGGACCTCCCCAGGCAAGAATCCCGAGAAAAGCCCACTCCATGGCGGCCTTGTAGTCACGGTAGCAAGAAGCTCCAACCGCCATGACAGCTGGCAAAACTGCAGATGTGTGTGCCCGAAAATTGGACACAAAACACAACATGACCAGTTGAAACCAGATTTTGCTCAAATTCACACCATAGGGCCACGATAGAGAACGCTTGAGGATCCACGCAGGAAGCAAAACACGTACCATGATCCACAACAAAGAAGTAACTGTTACCATGTAGCCCAACATGCTGACGATTCCCGCCACGAGTTCGTGGCGATACTCGATCACAAAGTTGTAAGTGGCCTCAGCGCTGGGAAGGACCAACTCCTGAACGGCCTCCGACATTTGATCGGGGCACATGGCCTGCTGAAGAACAAAGGTTTCACGGTATCCAGGTGGCTTGGTTGGATCTGGCAATGATCCCAAAAGATTCATGGTTTGAAATGCAATGTCAATTTCGGCTCGGCGCTTACTGTTTTGGTTCCATTGCCGATGCATTTCTTCCCATTCTGATATGTCCACGTTCAACGTTTTCTTGATTTGCTCCATTTCGTCGGCATGCATATTTGTTATGATCGAGGTATCTACTGTGATAAAACAGTCGGGTAGAACAGTCAACATGGACAGTGGCTGCTCCTTTTCTATGACAGAGGTTCCATTCTTTGGAATCTTCTGAGTTTGCAAATGCACAAGAGCTATTGGCTTGGCTCCAATGGTAGGATCCCCATCCAAATATCGATAACCAAAGGTCGTTTCCGTTGCTACATGACACTTTTCGGGAAAGTAAATTAGTGCAGGCTGATTCTGTCCCACTTCCAGACGAGCAGTTTTACTGTCTTCGTTGACGATGCAATCCACTTGAACACCCCTACCAATCTCATCACATAGCGAAGAAAGACATTCGTAGTGTGTTTCTTTCATGTATTGCAATTTTTGAGGCGACAGATCAATTTGTAGCAGAGGAATACCGTCGCCTTTCACGGCAAGATCAGTATAGATCCACCACTTGAAGAAAAACAAAATATGGAATCATTAGATAGTCATCACAAAACGAGTAAAGCCTCAGTCAATACTAGTAGGTAACACTAGTAGTAGTGCTTCCTACTTACCAGAGTTGATGCAGTCCAAGACCACGTAGATAACATGACAAAAGCAGCAATTCGTCGCCACGGACGGTGCTTTCCATACCAAGTTTCCCGACAAACTTGACCCGTCCAATCACCTTGAACAAAAAAAGATCCAGGTATTCTTGAACCATCATCGTGTTGCTGTTCCTGCTGCTGGTGCAGGTGCTGGTGATGGTCTGCAATTGGATTTTGCATGCTTCGCACAAGTGCTTATCTTGTTACCTATCTGGCGCTGCTTAGTGTGATGTTATACATCATTCATAGAAACTATTGTGGAAGGGAGTAGTCGGAGCAGCCATCGTGTTCAAGGTTAATAACGAAGCATGTAATAATATATATTACTAATAAACCTCCATCTTTTCAATGATAGGGATACAGTTAAAAAAATTGGTTTTGCTATATGTGCTATCGTAAAAGCCTTGTGATAGATAGATAGTTAGCTTTAGAGTAAGTAATAGATATTAGAATTATGGCAAACTAGTAGAGACTAGTGGACTAGTCTCTCATGGACTCCTGTAGTCGTGTATCGCTAATAGAAGACAAACTGCCACTGGACCTAGTCCACCTGGGCTTATTATGGTCCCCTTGATTCATACATCCATCTTGAGGAGGTAGGGATCACAACATAG
>Ga0100402_1001311_pt1 | contig 28789 bp, 23 predicted proteins | sample CryGeyme20150102_FD_80419 | JGI IMG/M metagenome (GOLD analysis project Ga0100402, IMG submission 80419) | Groundwater microbial communities from Crystal Geyser aquifers in Utah, USA - Crystal Geyser metaG 2015-0102 | ecosystem: Environmental > Aquatic > Deep subsurface > Groundwater | place...
AAAGGAGGTCTCGTAGGAAAACTACTGGAGTCTACAGGGCAGTCTTTACTAAGTAGTCCTCTAAGTACAGTATGGCCGGCTACTTTTTGTTAAGTAATTGAACTGGCTTCTTACCGGCGCCAAATCAACTTTCAGGAGCATGCAAGACCAGCCTGCCAGGCCAAATGAAGAGTGGTTTGGCTCCATTAATTTGGTGCGCCTCAATTTCAGGAATGGCCCAGTACTAGCTAGTAGCTAGCTACCTAGTAGTAGACTAGCTAGTAGTAGTAGTAGTAGTTTTAGTACTCCTACTACTACTACTGCTCCTGCCTAAGAGTAGCTACTGTAGTAGTAGCTATTACCACTGCTACTAAGACTACCACTAGTAGTAGTAGTAGCTACTAGTAGTATTACAAAAGGCGATGAAAACAAGCCTTTACGAGGTCGTAAAACAGTAAATAAATAATAGAGATCTGTCTCCTTTTTTAGCACGCCCTAATAACACATCCTCTTCCGCCAAGCGCTTGAACTCCTGGAGATTCTCGAAATGAGAGTACAAACAGCATAGTAGCATGGTGATGGATGGAGTCCTCATCCACTTGGCTAAACAACTCGTAGAATTGCTACAAACCAGCATAATAACATTCAGGTAGGATTGTCCGCAACAACAGCAGCAGTATCTCCTCGTGGGATATCATTTATTTTATCTTGCGAGGAGGGGGAGGGGTCAACGGCCAGACCTTTCCAGCTTGCTGCTACAGTACAGTACTCTGCAATAGGAGGTTTCGTTTGAAAAGTACATTGCTATCAACATCAGCACAGTTAAGAGTTAAGAGCATTTGCTTGCTGGGCCATGATGGCTTCTTCCTTGCAGCAAACCTCTTCGCTGGATCCTAATACAACCACATCTAGCAGTAGTGCGGCTACGATCACCGCCACAACTGCCACCACAACTCCCTCCAAAAAGAAGTTTGGTAAAAATCTGAACAAATTGACCAAGCCCCCAACGCCTCCTGCAGCAAATGACACGTCCAAATCGAATGCTGCATCTCGGAACGGTCTCTTGTTGTTGTCTACCAACAAGCGCATCACTGGAAGTGGACCGGCCAAGAAGAATGGTCTCTTGGCTAGCAAACCAAGCAAATCCACGGCTCCTCTGCCCTCGTTGGGATTGCGGTACGAGAGCTCCGCATCAACTCACGACGTGTTGTTGGGGGCCGTTGTTGGAGCTGCAGCCCGAGCAGAACAAACGCCGGATGCTTGGGGCGTGGCTGCAGCGGCAAATAACAATGGTACTTGTGCTCGAATCACTGAAGACGCCGCTCTTTCTACGAAAACAGAAGCCCCTGTCCTTCCCAAGACTACCCAGGAAGCTGCACCCGAAACTATCAAGGAAACCGCACTTCGCACTGTATCACCTCCTCATCCAGACAACTACACTACCAATAGTAATTTAATAACATCGTCGAATTGGGATGAATATGGAGGACGTGACACCAAACCTAAACCTGGTGGGACGAATCGTGGATTGATCAACATCGAAGATCGACCTCCCCATGACGACAATCAGCAGTGTCACCATGAGTCGGAAGATGTACAGCAAATCTACATGTCCAAATTGGCGCGTGAACGAGCAGACCGCCGTCGCCAAGAAGAGGCATCTCTTGTTAAGGAACAAAAAGAAAAAGCGTTTCAGCGACTGCGCGCCTTGGAATCAAAAATGGAGGCTAACGATGCTACCCGAAGCAGCAATGTGACATTGGAAACTCTGGGCGGATGCGGGAATGACAACGACACTTCACCTCCAACAGCTGCAACTGGACGACCATCTACACAACGTACACTCTACGATCCCGATTCTGGTCGCACCTACAGCTCCTTGGTGGGAGCTGGAGCCGATGGCAAGACCAAAGTTGGCGGAGCGTCGGCGGGATCTCGTGACGATCAGCCACAGCGACGTGGAAATAGTGATGTTTTACCTCGAGGAAGTGCTCTTCACAATGGAAGCGGGCCCATGATTCACTTGAATAGCTACGAAGACCGCGATCGCGCAGAAGACCCTCGTACTGCAGCCCCACGCATGTTGTTTGATCCTAAAAGTGGTTCTATGGTGGCTGTATCAAGCCGTGACGATTCCAAAAAGGGACGCAAGGAAAAGGTTCGCGGTAGGGGGCGTGGGAAGAGCGTTGATAACTGCGACGCTACCAACAGCAATACCAAAGGCAATGACAAAAACAGCAAAGCTAACAAGAACGACAAAAAGGATCGCAACAGTGGAAAGGTGGGAAAAAATGCGAAGGTTTCTGCTCACCAGAGTAGCAGCAGCCGTAATGTTGTGAACCCTAACCGAAAACTCCCTCGGACACGTGGCGTACTGTATGCACGCGACGACAAGGGAAATTGTTATTGTGCCGATGGCTGTGATGGAGATTTGGGATATGGAGCGCACAGTGTCGAGGGCGGTCGTGTGCGCAATCCCGAAAGCTATGACAAATTCACAGAACAACAGCAACAATCGCACGAAGATCAAACGGCGTCTGCGGAAGAAATTGATGACGGTTTTGAACATTATCAACGCGACGAGCATAATCCGTATTTGGCCACAACAGCTGCAGAGGAAATGGAAATGTATGATAGCTACGTAGACCAGCACGGATACGTTGAAGAAATAGCGTACACACCTGTTCAGTTGGATTGGGTTAAGCCAAATGAAAAGATTGAACTCTTGACGGGTATGGACGACGAGTCTCCAACATTGCAGGCCACAGCTCGAGAGTGGGCGCCCAGTCATGCTGCCTTGACTAGAGCACAGCAAGCAGCAGTTTTACCTTCGCTGGGAAGCCAAGACGAAGATGACAGTACCGTGGGTGTTCCGACGCAAACGACTCTAGATCAGCGGCGCGACAATCCGGCCAACTCCAATGTCATGATGCCTAGCAACATAAGAGATGATGATAATGGTGAAGATCAAGATGACGATCACAATGGTAGTCCGGTACGTAAAATCTTTTTGGCGTATTTACTTTTATTGCGACAAGAAGGGTTTGTTTAACAATGGTTTTTATCGTTCGCACAGCATTTTTTTGGTCTTGGATTCGACCCAACGAAAGACATGGACGCTGTTATCCAGTCGCCCTCCGCAAAATCTGAAATGACCGGATCACCAAATCATTTACAAGGAGTTGATTTTGGCGCGCTTGCTTTGAAGCCTCCAATTGGTGGCGCGGCTGCGAACGAACACAACATATTTTCTTTCGGCTCTTCCTCGGCTTGGGGTACTGGTGGCGGTGCTTCAGCTGCGGCATGGGGCGCTCCAGCATCGGATGGTTGGGGTGCTCCCGTGGTGGGAAGATCGTCCAACACCGGAGGTATCGCTGGAAGTCGCTGGTTTGGCAGCAACGATTTAGGATTTTCCGGAATAGAAGGGAATTCAGTAACCGCAGATGGCGAGGATCACGACGAAGATACATTTTTGTCCTTGACAACTGGAATTCCTGGGTTTCTCACTGGAGGTGGCGATGAAGATGGAAACGGAGGAGATTAAAATGGAACACTCAGCATTGAATCGGCAGCTTCCGCTAGAGGTTGATGCTATTCAGCATGGTTTCTTTTCGCCCTATACCATCAGCATGGCTAGGGAAAGATTAATTTAGAGGCGGGATAAAGTTGAGTTGAAGATGCCACAGCGCGAAAAAGAATGTCCGACGAATTAACGAATATCGGCATTGCAGTTATGCGACGATACAACGCAGTAATTTCTGGGGCTGCAAAATTAATTTGGTTTGGAACGATGTGTTGAGGACCTTTCGTCATGATTGGACTGTCGAGTAAAATAATGAATCAGTGTCAGTCCCCTACCAGTTAGATTCGCTCAGTTCTTGGAATATGCGATATGACAAAGAGCAAAGTCGAGGACATGAACGAACGCATGTAAAGAGCTGTGGTACTTTTGTGCGCAGAGGGAATCTGGTTCGACTACACACCTGATTACATAATTTAATTTTATTGATGCAGTAGCAAATGACTTTTCATCTACAAAGCCAGCCGGTAGACTAAATACTTTAGTCTCATATGGCACCTTTTATCGCTTTTTACTCGACTACTCTACTGTTTCTTGTGTCGTTCCTCTCTCGTCTCATGTCGCAGCAGCAGCAGCAAAAAGCTACCTGAAGCAATTCATACAAAAATGAAAAGTAGTGATCTCTGTTCGGCTTGTTGTCGCCGCCTCGCATCCGCATCTTCGTCCTTTAGCGCGCCTCTCCCTTGGGCCATGTCAAGAACTACAGTCCTTCCCAGTTTCAACACGAAGAAACCGGATACCGAAGTCGAAGCTTAGGAGCAAGCCGCGCATACCATGCGGCCGCCTTCCAGTTCCGCCAGAATCATCTAGTACGATGGAGAACCCACTTATATTGGGCAAATTCGCATGCTCGAGGAAAATGACAATGAAATCTCAAGGTCACTCGTGAAATTCTGTTATTGTGGCTTTTTGGCAAGACATTTTTTAAAAGTCCATTGAAACATTACCTAACTCCCAGAAGAGAAACTTTGAAATACAACATGGCCCCAGCGCCAGCACCAATGTCTTGCGATCCGTAACCTGCTTTGGGAGGAACAATCAAATTGCGCACACCTCCCAATTTCATACCCTTCAAACCAATATCCCAACCTTGAATGACTTCTCCTTTGCCTATACGAAATGTAAATTTCTTGGAACTATCCAGCAAGGTACCGTTGGGAGAGCCTCCGCGCAGTTGATATTGGACCGTCACCAGACTATTCGCGTGGATGATTGGACCACTACCAATCTTTATGTCAACATACTGGACACCTAATCGACAGATGGTTGCACCGGTAGTCGGATCGGTTGTCTCTTTGAATAAACTCTTAAGAACAGCCAGGTCATCAACGTGCTCTTCACTTTGACCTCGTTTTCTTTTCTTATTTGTGCTGTTGGCGGTTTTCTGCTTGTTGGCTTTCTCTTGCGCTACTTTCAGCTCTTGACGCAGTCTATTCTGCTCACAAAATCGTTCTTCTTGTGCTCGTTCTTTGCTCTCCTTCCGCAGCTTTCGTTCGAGCCGTTCTTTCTTACGTCGTAATTGTTGCTTTTGTTTCAAATACGCGGCCGTGCTCAACCCTCTCTGTCGTCCTGCGGTGGATGATATTGCACTTTCATTGTCGGTAGCAGCGAGATCTCGAGTTTCTAACTTTTCCACCTTCAACGCCGCTTTTCGTTCCTTTCGCAATTCTTTCTTACTTTTCGGTGTGTCGTCTTCTTCCATTGGTTTTGATACAACTTTCTGCTTTTTGGGAGATACAATTCGGGAGCTTTCTTCGTCTTCTTTTTTGATTGAGCTTCCAGAAACCTTTCTTCGCTTTTTCTCTTCCTGCATGGTTCTACAAGTTGAAAGTAACCAACCGGCTAGGCTTCTTCGATGTCCAACAACTATAGAGCTACCAGGAGTGCAGTAATAACAAACCTGTTCGCGGAGAAGCGATACTGTGCGCAATAACAACAAAATTTAATGAAACAAAACATTCCTTATTTTCGTGGTTGCGAGCAAGCTACGCTCCTGTCACGCTCTCGACTGAAAAGGACAAGAGCCAGCTTTACTACTTAGTTAGCGATAGAAATAATTACAGTATCGCCAGGCAGGCAAACATGAAGTCCAGTTGAAGTGGCTATTGTTTTAGCTAGTTGAACACATTACCATAACTAGAAAGAAAGGCCCTGGAGGACAGCCTTCTTGGGATCGCTATTCTTGGACTTGGCCATTTGAGAAGCCATTGGCAACGTCGTCACTACACCGTCAGCCGTCTTGTTGCGGCGAACACGACGACTTGGATTTCGTGACCATTTCATTGCATTGCCAACACTGTCTTCTCTTCTTCTCTCCTTGCCTGTATCGCCGTCAATTTCGTCACTTTTACTACGCCTGGTTTTAGCTTTCGCCACTTTGGATGCTTTTTGACTAGATCCTTTGCGGGAACGTTGCGGTCGAATGGTCTTAGCTGGGCTCTCCGTGAGTTCTTTCAGGAGAATTGAGCGCTGTTGTTTGGATATTGATTTGATGTTGCGTGTATCGAAAGCGGGTGACATCAGTATCGTTGCAGCAATACTGGCACTCGTGCTGGTAATCTTGTGCTTGTCGGAACCCTTACTAAAAACTTTGTCTTGCTTCAGTGCCTCGTGGGCAGTGTTACGGCGACTTCGTTTTCTGTTTTTCCGGCTTAATAACGACGTGGAATTTAAAGGATCTGCGCAGGACGATGATTGCATGCTTAGGATCGTTCGGTCTTCCAATGATTTTTGGCGTCTAGGTCGTAGTGTCGTACCAGCATTTCTTCTCGTAGATTCGCGGATGGAGAGTACAGGTAAAGATGGCGGAGCCGTCGGTTTGGGAGTGGGAGTCACCGAGGAGTCATTGCTGTGGGTGCTTGATTCGTCCACAGATGCGTTAGCTCTCATAGATTCGTGCAGTGATCGTTCGCCGCCCTCTTCGGAGAGAGCCGGGTCCAACCCAGCTTGCCAGACCATACTGGAGGTCAGAACTTCCCCTTCAATACTTTTTCTATACTTGAGTCTTTCTTTCCTGCCTGGTGTCACAGGCGCAGCCTCGGATTGCCGGTGGAATCTTCGAGATGAATTTGGCGTAAGAGATCTCTGTCTTCCTTTTGTTGGTTCATCCTTTAATGCACTCTCTGGTGTGTTCGTTGCACCGTCATGTGTCATCGTGCGTCGAAGTAAATGAGTAAAGGTTGCCAACCCTGTGGCTCTACCTTCACGCGTCGTTTCTCGAGTTGAGCGTCTTCTGCCTCTCCGCGCTTTCTGACCTGTATCTGCAAGAGTTTGACATGCTTCGTATTTTATCTCTTTCTGTAACTCCATCGACTCAAAACGATCTACTTCCGAAACACTTGTAGCTACGGGTGCTCCTCTTTGCCACAAAATCGTGAAAGATTGCCCCGCATCTAATGTTTGAACAGCTGCCGCAGTCTGGATACGGTTCGACGTTTTGGACGTCCTGCTCCTACTGGATAGCTTGTCTCCAGTTGTGCCTACTCTTTGGCTCACTCGTCGGCGTAGCCGAATCTGTCCGACTTTGCTTTCTTTCGCTTCTGGTACGCTTTCATTGGCAGTGCTCGCTCTTCGTCTTGTTGTGTGCTTTGTATCAGCTGGAGATGGGGCAATTCCAAATTTTCGGACTGTAGACGAGTCTTTTGTCTGGTCGTCACCAGATTTGATTGTACCGGAATCACTTTCGAGATTAGGGCCTTGCATGCCGGCAAGTGATGCGTGCAACTCGGTGTTTGTGCTAGTTCGGCGTCGGTTCTTCTTGTTCTTGTTTCTAAAGGTAATAGACTCTCTGGTAGAAGCTGACTTCTTTTGGGCGTCGACTGCTGATCTGACTTTTACGGCTGAGCCATGAGAGGACCCTGTCGGCAGTGAGTTTCGTCTTTTTGGCTTTTTTTCTTCTTGAGAGCCCTTGGAAGTTTCATCGACAGTACTCAGCAAGGCGAAGCTCGTATCCAGTAGATTGGGAATCTGACTAGTTATAACATTGGGCATACTTGAGGTCATATAAGATTTTTTCTGTACATGCGGCGACACCAAAGCTTCCGCAGTGAAAGATTCATGAAACATTTTGGTGGTGTTCTTATCCGCTTCGCTCGTGAAGGACTCTTCAAAATCATCAGGTTGATCAAGGTTGGCATTTCCGCTACTGCCAAACATGAATGCTCCATCAACAATCTGAAAACTATTTTCGAAATCATCTACAGAAGACAAGCTAGCTCGTCGCTTTGGCCTCCGCTTCTTCGATGCCTTGAGAAAGACACTCGCCAGCCCGTCTTCTTTGACATTTTTCGTTTTCGCATCGACCGTACCCTGGCTCCTACTGGAAGACGTAACGGTTTGTGCTGTCCGCTGAGACTCGCTGCGAGTTGAAGTTGTCCTTTCACTGCGCGTAGTAGGCGTGTTAGTCAACAAGTCTATAGTGCGGTTATTCCGCATTGATCCTCCCGTGGTTCTCTGACTTCGCATTGATGACCCTGTGCTCGTAGTGGTACGCTCACTCCGCTGAGTGTCGTTGCGTTGAGATCGACTTTTGTCATCCATCGACATTGTAGTACGCGTCGATTTCAAGGTTTTTGATTCCATCATAGCTGACGTTGTCTGAGCACGCTTAATTCGAGTAGGTTTCTCTATGGACGAGATAGATGTAGCTAGCGCAGGCATCTTTATATCTTGCCTGGTTATGGTCTCCTTCCCTTTCCTACTTTCGGTTTGCTGAAAGAAATCACTGTCGTCGTCATCGAATAATGTGTCAAGAACCGTTCCGGCATCATCATTTTCATTTTTATTCGACTGCTCTGAGCTCGATAAGCTGAGAGCAAGGCTCTTTTTAGTGTTTCCGGATCTGCTCCGAGCAGGCATTTTCCCGGTCGCTATGATTTTTCCAGATAGTGTTTTTTGCTCCACTAGAAGCACCTCTCCATCGATGCTGCCCCCATTGTTAGCGTGATTGGTTTCGCTCAGCAAAAGAGCGGTGGCTCTCATTCGAGACTTGGATTTTCTTCTACTCGTAGCGTCCTTCAATGACTTCCCACCCATGGTAGTTGCCGATTGCTTCGTGTATTTTTCGCGTCTCCATTCAACAATATCCTGCTTAAAACCACCTCTTTTATGCTGATTATCTATCATTTGCCTATTGAACTCATCAGTGTCTCCCCCGGAAGTACCGAGGACATGATCTAGTTCTCCTTCAGTCAAAGATACGCGTTTGCTGTGGACCGATAGTATTTCTGTGGTTACAGAAAACCCGTCACTGCCTTCGTCGTTGTTATTCTTGTCTTCTTGGGCTTCTCCTGAATCCTTACTTTTTAGTCGCTTTTGTCGAAAGTCAATCAATTGCTTTGCCAATTTGGGGGCCATGGCCGGCTTCCCAGCTGCTTTTCGGAATATACTTTTACGAGTCGGTGTAGTCGGAGATTGACTGGTTAAAGTCGAGGGATTGCTAGCTGCTTGGAACTCTTCCCGGTATGACATTTCTAACGTGTTGTTGAAAAAATTCACACTTGCTTGGTTCAAGGATGCATTATTGCTTGCTTTGATGCTGCTGTTGCTGTTTTGGGAGCTTTGATTGCTTGCCCCGCCCTCTGTACCAGAAGTTCGTCGTTTGCTGGCAAACCAACCACCTACAAATTCTTCAGGCGTGAATGAATTATCCAATTTGCTCGACCGGAGCCGAGACATTGACGAGTGGCTTGCTTCTGCATGCGTTTGTGGGTCCACTTGCTGCGGGTCAAAGAGAATTTCTTGGCTGCTGTCTTCTCCATCGTAACTTTTATTGGATATCACATTGTTCGAACTGCCAACGCCATCCCGAGTGCTTGTCCAACTTATTTTATGCGCATACGCAGACATATTTTCAGATGGACCCCTCTCGAACTTGGACTTGAGATGATTCTGCAACCTGTGCGACCACTGACTTGCTGTCTTGGGGGCTGCTTCGTCTTGGTCTATTAAATGGCGAATTGAGTTAAACTGCTTTTCCACTAAGCTACATCTAGCGTCTTCACTCCTCGTTTTCATAATAGCCGAAAGGCGTTTTTTTGAACATCGACGAGGGCTTGCTGTAGCAGCATGATGCATAGCTTCAATGATTAAGGCCGGCCCAGGATTATCTGCTTCGCCCACTTCCTTGGATTGACTGCGCGGTCTCGGCAGCTGTTGCTTTTCAACTGGCTCCATAGCTATTGCTTGTTAATTATTGGCCGCAACATCAGAGAAGTTCTTGAGTATTGTTGTTGCAATGATAATACTCTACCGGTTGTTTCAAGTTTCAGACTTATAGAGGAATTTAGAAACGAGATTTGATCTGTCTTGCCGTCTTGGTTTTTATTCGTGGCAACTTGTTAACCTTCCATCTGGGTCATCTTTGGTTCACTTCGTAGCCCATGGTCGCGTTTCACTATGATCGTAGTGTACTTGCGAAAGTGGTCATCGGGATTTTTTTGAAATAGCTATTTAAGAGGTTTGCGAAGTCTGGTTTTCAATGGTAACAAAATTTTAAGGAAGATGAATCAGATGTTGAACTGCTTTGCTTTTCTAAAAAATGGGGATACTAGTAGGCACAGATGATACAACTCGGTGAGGCTGTATGAAAGGAGGAGCGGGAGTAACAGATGATCGCGAAAAGTTTCCCATGTTCTGAGCGTTCGCTCGACGACGACCCACTTCGGTCGCTTGAAAAAATGCCTCGGACACGGTAGGAAGATGGAAGAAACTAGCGGAGAGTCAACCCATCTCTACTAGAGGACGATTTTTTCTATGAAAACGGAGGCGAATGTAGTCCAGTCTAGTGGACCCACAATAGGAGATTAAGACGACGGAAGGAACAGCGAACGGGAAGTCTATGAACTGAAACTCTTCAACTATTCACTTTCTTTTTAGCGTGTTCTCTCTAAAGAATCGAGAGCAGTTGACAAAGGTATACGAACTTAAGAAACCCATTTTGATTCCACAATGTAATATTTAAAAAACTAATATGTCTTTACGGGGATCACAGCTAGGGTGCCAAGATTACCGGAGGGCAACGGCACCCCGAAGGGTGACAGAGTTGATCACAACCGGACCACATGCTCACAATATAATAATTAGACCCATTTCGAAGCACTGAAAGCCATGGACAAACATTCATTTTCTTCCTCAGAAAATCCCACGTACAACAAATGCCTCCTCTTCATTATTATGAAATAAAATCTAATACTTCTTGGTCCACAGGTGTTGCAGTGCACACCTGTTTTATCCAATTATGATAAGAAGTTCCTTGCAAATGCACAACTTAGACGTTGTCTTCAACTTCCAATGTAAATCGATAACTGAAATCACCGCATAAATTCAAAATTTGAAATCAGGTTGGCAGTATCAATTTATGGCAAATCTCCTCTTGGCTGCAAACGGCTCTGTACAGTACTGAATAACTGAAAATGCTAAAGGGCCAGAAACCAATATTGGGAGAATACATGAGTAGTTGTGTTGCTTCATCTACATTGCATTCCGCCAACCGCAACGTGTTTCCGCTTTTCGACACATTTAACTCTTCCCGCTTAAAGGCGCATATTTTCCTCAGCTCCAGCTCCACTGGAGAGCACTTTCTTTAGCCTCCAGCCTTCAAACTCTACTCGTTGTAATTACCAAGTATCGATGACTTCAGCCAATCATTGGCCTCCCCAACTTTAAGCTTTCAGTTTCGTCGATTTGAATACAGTCGTTCGTAGTAGCATTGTTTGTAAATTGGATCGATCATAGGATAAGACAAAGTACCAGATTCCCAAATTCCAAATGTCCCATATTTTCGGTTCAGGCTACCTGTTAACATTAGTAGTGGCGCCCAGTAAAGGAGCACGAAAGATGCGAAAGGAGGCAGAGTCATACTGAACTCGCGATTTGTAGGTCGGTATTTCGTGTCGCGGTAATACAATAGTTTACAATATTATGTTTGGTCTGATCAGCTTTGAACTGTATCTGACGAATCTGATGTCGCTCATTGATGTGGCTGATTTTCATCTATTTGGGTAAAATAACCTGGACATTTTCCTTTTTTCTCTTCGCTCTTATGGATACTCCGAGTATTTCAACATTTGTTTCTTCCTCTCCATCGAAGTTGAGAATCACTACTAGTGACCGTTTCGTTCCCTTATTGTCCTCGTCATTTGTGATCTGGTCCTCCTTTTCATCCTACACCTGTATGATGACTATGCCATGTGGCTGGTAACTGAATTTTACTCCCCATGGTTAACCACAAAACACATGGACTTCCAACCTTGAAATTGGCCTCTGATTATCTGACTTCGTTTGTCATCAGTGTTTTGTCCTCGGTGTACTCGTATCTGGTATTAGACCAGTGTGGTACTAGTAGTAGAGTAGACTACTACTAGTACTAGCAGTGAATTCATACTGAGGTTGAACCTGCTTTGGCTCATTACCTTTGAGATCGCCACTCGAGGCATGCCTGACTCAGACGTCCGTCACATGAAATAGCAGATACATCGACGCACGAGGTTCCTTCATACTACTGGTAGTTGTAGGATAGTCTACTAGTACTTGTGGTAGTAGGAGTGGTAGTACGAGGAATCGAACAAATCCATGATGGATGACATGGAAGCAAGAAATAAATAATACTCCGTAGTCTAATTGATTTTCCTGCTCAATTCAACCCTACTAGATTGATGAAGACGCTAACGACGAATTGGCCTTCTATTGACGTATGCAAAAAATCATCTCTACAAATTGTACTCCAACATTGCAGAAAAAATCAGCTGTACATACATTTTGTTTTACCCTTGCCTGCTGATATTTTAAAGTATTATCCAAAATGAAATTCTCAACAGTTATTGTCGGCTTGGCTTCCATCGGTTCTGCCACTGCATTTACTCCCGCCAGACGAACCGGATTGACCAGAATTGCCTCCACTGCCGAACCCATCGAAGCTGCCCCTGTTGCTACCTCGGCTGCCGATGCCGATACCGTTCCAGCACCTGCCGCAACTGCCGTCGTTAATGGAGCACCCATAAAGCAAGGAGTCTCTGCCGAATCTAACATGATAGTCGACACGCCAGTCAGCAGTGGAAACTCCAATCGCATCCAACCGTACGTTCTGCTCCTTGTGATGAGATTACTATTGGTTCTATGGTCGCGGCCTTCTTTGCTGGCCATGATGTTTTTTGTTTTTTTGACATATTTATACTTTTTACTAAACAGATTTTCCCGTCTCTTCCTTTCCCGATTTTGCTTTCTTGATTTTTTTCTGTGATTGTTATGATGCTTCGCGCTATCAATGAAATCTACTGCAACATAAAGTGGACGTTACAACGACAAAGCCGAGTCCATTGCTCTCCCATTCATGATGCGCCCAAAGGCCCTTGATGGATCTCACGCTGGAGATTACGGTTTCGACCCACTCGGTTACACCGAAACCAACGATTTGTACGTTATGCAGGAAGCAGAGATCCGTCATGCCCGTTTGGCTATGCTTGCTGTTGTCGGATGGCCCATGTCCGAGCTTCTCGCTCCTGATTGGATGCTCCAAGGCAACGGATGCGCTCCTTCCGTCCTCAATGGATTTAATCCCTTGACGTTTTTGGGTGTTGTCGCTGCATTCGGTGCTTTTGGATTTTTCGAATACAAGACATCCTTGCGTCGTGTTGACAGTACAAAGTTGGGCGCTATTCACGCCGAAGACATGGCTGATGTTTGGGAGTATGGTGTCGCTGGAGACTAGTAAGTCCAACGTGGTCGTCCTTCTTTATTGCTCACTCTTTCTGTCTACGTCATTCTGATTACTTCTTTTTGATTTTTCTCTTCACAATGAACAGCAACTGGGATCCATTGAACCTTTACGAAAAAATTGCAGGAGATGACGCTTACGCCCGCAAGGGACTTCGTGATGTTGAAATCAGCCACGGACGCAGTGCCATGTTGGGAATTACCGCCTTCGCCGCTTGGGAATTTCTCACTGGGCACCCTATTGTTGAAAACTCCATGTTCTTCCACCCCAATGTCCTCTTGCCAGCCTTGACTGCTGGATATTTTGCTTTCAAGTACTTTTGTGAGATCGAGCAAGAAGATCACAAAATCAGCATTCAGTTCAGTAGCGAAGGAGAAGCTCGCTGGGAAAATTTGCAAATGAGTCTACCGAAGAGTGATCCTTCTGCAGACGGAGATGATATGGCAGAAAAAATTGGAAAGGTTCAAGACATCATTGAAAAGCTCAACCTTGAAGAGAGATTTAAGAAAATTCAACAATGGTATATGGAAAATGTTGTCGAACAAAAATCTTAGGCTTGTTGTTTAGCATGCTTTCCTACTATTCTCTTGCCATCAATTTTGAGGCGTGACCACATCCATCCCACACGAGTCATAAAACCATGCTTATCTTCACATCTTTCAACACATCCCATAGCTTCCACGGGTTGCTTGCACAGCGGTTGTGCGAATCCAAATGAATTGCGTCCTCTCGGTTTGTAAATTACCCTATCTTGAGAACGGAAATTTGGACGAAGACAACTTCTGACACTCTCTTTGTATAAATAGACTGCAACCTAATGAAGGAAATATTTAACTCACTCTTAAAAGTGTGTAATTGCAATAAATGCGGTCGTGGTTTAGATTCTGAGGTGACAACATCGTTGGATGTTGGGAGAACTGCTGTTGACATTATTTGACTATTATCTGTGCAGCTGCCGTTTGCAAAAATAGGGCTGAATGGAATGAAATGCTTGCTCCAACTATTTGGCGATCACCTATCCACTAGCTATTCCTGATGCTGAACTACTCCTTATACAATATGATGCGACTTCATCCATTGTAATATATGTCGCACTTGAATCGCTGCTGCTCCAAAGATAATTGTAAATTGCAGCATCGGCCAAAATCGAACACTGCGTTCCATTTTTTGCGAATGTTCATAGAATTCCGTCTCTTCTTGCTTGACAACGTCAGCACTTGCGAGAATTGTCCGCACTAAATTTTCAGCGCGGATCATTTCTTTGGCGAAGGCGCTGAGATGTACCAGTACTTTGTCAGTGACTTCATTTTGAAGGGCCCTTTGCTTGGCAACTTGTTCAAGTTCGATGTAGATGGATTCTTCCGGGCTCAAATCAGGGACTTCTGTTATCTCCATCCCAATTTGGTAGGGTTCATTCTTATTGGCAAAAAGAGAGTGCACACAAATTTGAACGGGTCCACCTTGGGAGGAGGTTTCAAATTTTATGCTGCCCTCCTTCTCGGTAGGTTGTTCACGCTGGTTTCGAGGACGTTCACGGGGCGTACTGGACGATGGCTGTTCGTCCGCGTCTAGAGGTGGATATCGAACGCGTTGGCTGATAGCAATGGAAACATCTTTTCCTTGTCGTGCCTTACAATAGGTTTATTCATTTAACATTCCATAAACACACAACATAGTTCGTTGGGTCGGGAAGATACGGCATAATTTGTAAGTTTAAAAATTCAGAACAATAAAAATCATCCAATGCCATTCCAGTACAACGTACTCGCTGAATGGCTACCTCTCGTTGTCGCTGCAGTAAAGCTGATTCTGCTTCGTCCATACCCTTGGTATTTAATACCTCTTCCAGAACCTTTTCCTCTTTGAAATCATCTTTGACTTTCAAATCTGCAAGGCGTGGCAGTTAGCGTGAGTAGGTGCGGCTTTTCAGAGAGCAAGGTTCACCACAAAGAGCGTCGCAATCAGAAATCATAACTCCTCCTCCAACCGTTTACCTTTCCCCAACCACTTAATCCAAACCACAGAAGTATTATTATGCAATGACAAATGTATTGAACACAACATCAACGACAAGATCATAATTCATACCTGGTAAATGATATTTGATATCAATGGTTGATCCTGGTAACGGATCTACCGATAAACAGTTTGATCCAGTTCCTCGGAGGAGTATGTAAGTCATACCCGCTATCTGCTGTTTTGTTATTAGCAACCATACCAATAGTATGGTAGGAATGCTCCTTCCAATACGGATATAAGACGATCGAAGAATCATGGTATTGTATGTACTACTGTAGATGTAAACTAAAAATTGTAGAATCTGACTTTTTGTCATTGCTACCTGGTACCGTACAAGAAGGCCAATCTGCCTACAGAAGCAATAGGTCTGCAAGTAGTCGTAGTACTGTAGGTACTACTACTAGTACTAGACAGTCAAATCGAGTAGACTCTACGAGATGTAGGTTGGTATGATTGCTTGATTTTACTACGGCTCATGACCTAATCAAGAGGTTTGGTTTAAGCGTTAAGGATACGATACAAGAAATCTTCGAATTTTCATACGATCAACAAAATTCACGAAAACAGATCATTTCGTCGTAGTACAGTGTTCTGTGTACAAGATCACAAAATGAAGCCGTCCAAGTTAGCTAAACGTGCCGTGGCGACTTTGCCAGCACTATTGCGTATATATCCACTGATCTATCTAACATTTGAATTATGCTGCGCTGATCCTGTAGTTGATGTCAAGCATCCGCCTATGGGGTTCATGAGCTGGGAACGCTTTCGCTGCGAAACCAACTGCACAGAAAATCCTCAACACTGCATACACGAAAATCTGTACATGTCGATTGCCGATGCTCTCGTGAAACATGGATTCGCTCAAGCCGGATATACGCAAGTCAGTATCGATGACTGCTGGACAAGCAAGACAGGCGGACGGGATCCCGATACTCATCGATTGATTGCTGACCCCGATCGCTTTCCGAGCGGCATTGCACATTTGGCAGAATATGTTCACGCTCGCAATTTGACGCTCGGTATTTATTCTGACGCTGGGATAAAGACGTGCGGTGGATATCCTGGATCACAGCACTACGAAGAACTCGATGCCCGGACGTTTGCCGAATGGGGTGTTGACTACATAAAATACGATGGCTGCAATATCGATAGTGCAGACAAGCACAACAATCATCATAATGTGAGCAATGATGCCTTTGCGCGGACATACACAGCATTCGGCACAGCATTAAAGCATGTGAGCCGTAAAATCGTGTACTCTTGTAGTTGGCCTGCGTATCTCCAGGTCCCAGAAAACAACAAACCCTACTCCAAAATGTTCCATCAATCCGGATGTAATACGTGGCGAAACTTTGCGGATGTCCAAAATACGTGGGAATCCATTTATGCAATAGCCATGCACTGGGCTGATGAATGGCAAGTTTTACAAAGCATACCACTGGGTTCCTATAATGATGCCGACATGTTACTTGCAGGAGACGATCATCATGCGTATACCTTGCCACCACATCAAGTCCAACTCCAATTCTCCATGTGGGCCATGTGGGCCAGTCCTCTCTTTATAGCGGGCGATGTTCGGAATATGAGTGCAGTGTACCGACATATACTGCTCAATCCACATGTAATTGCCATTAGCCAAGATGCTTCTCGACGACAAGCCGATTGTGTGGTAGGATGCCGAGTAACATCTCCGCTTGGACAGCGCCAGAATAACCTCAACGCGGCAGCAACAATCGTACAACCCATGAAAACCCGTGTACATAGTTCGGACGTTCAAGTTTGGAGCAAATCCTTACAAGGCGGTGAAAGTCATGTATTGGCGTTTTTGAATCTAAAATCCAACGCCAACGAGGAGTCGACCAACAGTACTGTATCATATTTGTTTCCGTTGCAGGGTTCCGTTGCACAGTGTGTGGATCTGTGGGACGGACAAAGAAAGGACAGTCAAGAACCTCAAGATTTGTGTGGACAAGGACGTGGAAATATTACAGAAAATTGGAATATTCGGCTCGTAGAAAACAAGAATATGACAGTACTGCACATTCGAGCCCTGAATGTGAAGGCGACCTCACTTCGATTATTGAGAGTTGATTACTTTTGTGATTCTCAATTTAAAACAAATTCAAAAACACAATGGGTGTGATGGCAAGAAGTGTCGAGCGAATTGGTGTGCCACCTTCTCGTTCAGACATACCCCTCAAGAAAAGAATAGTTTGAGGCTTGAATAGAGGCTGAGGTCGCTTCTGACAGAGAAGGCGGAGAGAGCAGGTTGGGGCTTCACCTCCTATTGCGAGTATTGTACATTCACGGCGCATTGAAAAATGTCATAAACGTAGTACGCGATAAGTTTTAGCTAACTAACTGGTATTCCACTCTATTCCTGGATATGAATGAATGAATGAGTGTACAGTTTAGGTCGACAAAGAAAAGAAGGATTTTGTTCATTTGCTGAAGTCATCATACATCGTGCGGAGTACATTGTTTTAGTTACCGTGGTAGGGGTCCTTTGGAACACGCAATTGAAGCTCGAACTTGAGAGCTTAGCTGCTACTAGTGTCCTGGCTAGCTTAGTTGCAAATGAAATTGAAAAGTGCATATACGACGAAGCTCGAATTTGATAGCTGCTACAAGTGTTCTTGCTAGTTTATTTGCAAAAACCATTGAAAAAGGGCTGGTTCACATTATTTAAAAGTAAAAAGAGTTGTTTGATTACGAAGGTTGGCTTTATTTAGTATTAGTTGTCACAGTTGAAAGGAGAGTGCAACAAGTCATTTGACTTGTGCAGGCGTTCTCGCCTTCGGGTTCACAAGAAAAATCTTCGACTTGGGGTAAATAAAAATCCAAGTGGAGTTCCATTTTTTACATATAAAATAAGAGGGACGAGCTTCATGCACAGCAAGTAGCTGCTAAGACATGACTGAAGTCGCGTTGCAGTGCAACTCGCTTAGACATCAACCTCTTCTTCAGGTTCGGCATTCTTCTTTCCTGCAGGACCTTCATCGTTATCAGAATCGACCTGGATGTCAGTTCCATCAACCATTCGCTGGATGGAAGATTCAAGAAAGTCACGGACAGATGCATCGTTCTTAAGAAGCTGCTTCAATTGGGCGGGAGCATCGACGAAACCGGGAAGCTTCAACATGTGACCAGCTCCCAAGTGCAAAGCCTTGGCATCGTCAGCCTTGGCCTTCTCGGCACGTTCCTCGGCAGTTCCAATGTACACCTCGTCACGCTGAAATCCGGCAATCTGCTTGTGGATGGCGGCAATGACATAAGCTCCGTTACAGATACCGGTTCCCTCAAGGATAAGACACAGAACAAGCAGGATGTAGGTGAAGGGATTTGAAAGAAAGGCAATAGGGAAGGCAGAAGCAACCAACTGCCAGGCGATAGAGGCGACAATAGTGGTGATGAGGGCTCCAAGGAATCCCAAGTTGAGGAACTTCTGTGTACCGTCTGAAACTCCCCACATGTTCTCGGTTTCAGGATCTTCGGGGTCAATGTCGAGAGAAGTGACACGGGCAACAAAAAACATACAGGATACCACGCAAAGCTGACGTCCGATCATAAACCCAGACAAATTGAAGCCGTTTCCGCGGAACAAAAGAGCGCAAGTCTTCTTCGCCCACATAGACTCTCCACGTTCTTCCTTGCGGATCTTCGCGACAGCAAAGAAAGCAATTTGCATACCTTCCAACATACCGACAACGGCCATGAGGGCGAAGAAAAGGACAACAGACAATCCTGGCGGGATAGACTCCCACATAGTTGTCTTTCCTTCAAACAGAGCCGCCAAAGTGATGGCAAAGGCAAAACCCAAGACACCAATGGAGATGAAGCATCGTGCGAAGAAGAACAAGTTTTGCATAGGGTTCCTGGGGGCTTCGTTGGATTCAATTTCCTGTCCAGCCAAGGCAGCAACCAACATCTGGATGACGTAAGAAGCATGGACCAATCCGGAGAATTCAATGGCCATGGCGACACAAAGTGTTCCGTAGTTGGCATAAGAATTGAGGTAGTCAAGCATGCAGTGAGAAGCATTGACTTGAGAGTTGAGCTGTCCAACCATGGTGGTCAGAAGAATCATCGCCAATCCAGTTCCAAGGAAGATTTGAATGATAATATCTGGAAGTCCCCACAACTCGGCATCTTTGATGGGCCCTCCGGAGATGTTGACAGTGAAAACAATAAAGACGACCATAAATTGACGTCCGAGCAAGTATCGGTCAAGTGCATCACCAGTGTGTGCCATTTCGGTACATTTCCAAGCGATAGGGTGAGAGTCTTTGTAGAGATCACGGCTGACAGGGGTAAGACCAACAAGAGAGGCCTGTCCTCCTTCAACAACAGACAGCCAGATGACGGCGATCCAAAGCATGATCACAGCAAGCGCAGGGTGGACCTGATCGGACAATCCTGTCTGGGAAGTGAACTGGAGTCCAGTGATCAAAGTGATGGAAAAGATCAAGGCAATGGTAGAGAGCACATTCTTGATCATCTCCACGGTGGGGTTCTTATCGATAGCCATCTTGAGATAAAATAAATTAAGAGTACGGGGTAAGAAAGAACAAAAAGTTTTATCGTAGCTTTGTTGCTTTTTATCTTTTTGGAAAAGAAAATTGTGAGTTTCAGAGTTTGTTGTTTGGATATTTCGGATAAGATACCGACACTTGCCATAGCGATTGCTCCGTTTGCATATGAGCTTTAACGTCCCTCGCCGATAACGGTTCCAAACAACAAATGCCTACGAAACGATACACTCAGGGTCGTGTAACGGTGTATGCAAAAGAAAACATTCTGACAGCTAAAATAAAGTAATATACCTACCCAATTGCACCCCAGGATTCGTGCCTAGACATACGCCAATCATTATTTAAAAGAGACTTGTCCCGCAAAACGATCTATTCCCCGTGATTGACAAAAATTTCTGCAAGTCTTCAGTGTATTGGCTATTCGCTGCCGAACGTTACACTGTTCCAATGATAGTTCCATTCGGCCCGCGCTTTTCGAATATGACATCACTTAGGCTTTTAGAAGGTCGATTGAAAAAGGGAAATTCAAGATTTAGAAGAGAAACTCGAGTGCTTGATGCACTACTGAATACCAGGTACCTGGTACGCTCATCATTAGTAGGCTAGCTAGTACTACTAGTAGTAGACTAGTGTTAGTACTACTAGTAGTACCACTGGTATTATTGTTGGTATTATTGGTATCAGTACCCTGAATTGCATAAATAAGAATCATGTTCCTACTGCAACTGCTCTATTAGCTGTTTCAACGGATACAACTGTTGCCACGACGTGTCCCGCAAACCATAAAACAATCGTGGAAAGCGACCCGGCTGCGCTAAGTACTAATGGAACTACTAGACTAGTACCAGCTGCGTTTCTGTAAGAGGAGAGAGATACATCAGTCAGCATTTCCCCCGGGAGAGGAACGCTCACTCTCGCGTGTATGATGATCTTGTCAAGTGACGCGAGAATCAACCAGTGCAACAACACGTGCAAATGAATGTGGAGACGTTGAAGAGGAGGTTACAACGATTGGATACCAAGGACGACCGGACGGCAGCAAGGTGTAAGCTGTTTTACAGTTTTTGCAGCACAACCCAATCTGGGGCAAGAGGGGGGGGGGGCAAGCTAGTCTACTAGATTGGCTGCTGTCGATAGGAGTCCTACTGAAACCCCGCTACTGAAAGTGTATCGTCGAATCATCCTCGGTAGTTTTCATTTGGCAGTACGAGTACCTGTTAATTCTGAACGATTAGCTTGCTTCTGGGATGTTTCTGCAAGACCTGCATGCTGCCACACCGAGCGTCCCAATTACTACTATTGCTTTTTTGCTTGCTTTTAGGTGGCGGCGAAAAAAGTCTAGTATTCAATTTATTGGGATCACGACTATCTGATCTATGGTACACGCAGGTGCCAAGAGTACTGTTGACTACTCTACTAGTAGCCCGATTACAGTAACAACTTAGCTATTTTTTAATATCAGCATTCCATGTATGTACTCAAAAATACGCTACACCAAATAGCTCTTAGTATCGAGTTTGTCGCCGAGCAAGCGAAGGCGAGGCGCTCCTCTGTCGACGATCAATATTATCCTAAAAAGTAACAAAATAGATTCCCCTCGTTATTTTGAGCATCTGTTACATCCACTAGAAAACTAATAGTCTACAGTAATAATATTTTCAGATTACATTTTCGGACAAAAAATGGTAGTCCGAGCAGTCTAGCTACTAGTAGCTACTAGCTACGGGCGTAGTATTAGTGTGCACACTAATTAGTCTGCACAGCTAGCTACTAGTATAAGTGTGCACAACAACAACTACTACTAGTAGGTAGCAATAGAAGTCTTGCAAGTTTGAGACCAGCTGTCACACATCGTTTCAATTGAGCAAATTCGAATGTTAAATACGGGTTACAGGGGTATATTTTACTCGGGTAAATAACAACAATAATATTATTATTACTAACAACAAGTAGACTACAACAACATAGCCATAGCCACGACCCACGACAAACATCGCGCAATACCAGCATTGTACCAAGCCTTCAAAACACAGAATCCACTCACAAAGATTTCCTTGAGTCTAAAGGACAGTGTCGTGACGACATCAGACCAGGAAAGATTAGCTACAATATCAAGAACTGTAGGAGTGGTAACTGGTAATAACATCGTCAAAACAAAGCTAGACAGCAAGACACTGACATCATCTCCAAAAATAAACAATCACCATGTCCGTACACGGCTCCTTCTCCTCCTCTCAATTCAAGAGTGCAATTGACCCAATGGCATTGTACACAACTACGCATACAACTGTCTACAACAGTAGTTTGCAACCTACGACCATCGCACCGACTTGGGTGGCTCCGACTCCTTCGACATCATTACCTACAACAGCAGCGCCAACTCTTAGTCCCACTCCACTCCACCATCATCATTCCCAGAAGCAACAGGTGGAGATCGATTTGAGTGTTATTGCAGGATTTGTTGTATGCGTTCTTTTAGCCTTGATGTATCGCAAGCGCAGAAGACTGCCCGATTATTTCCTAAAGCTGGTATGTAGGACAACCTCAAAGTTGAATTGACGTACCATAAACATTATGAAAGCTGCATTTACATCACCGTTATCTCACGCACATTTTCAAAATCTTCTCTTTGTCCGATGTACTGCTCTACAGAAATATTATCTCTGTTGCTGTCGAATCAGCATCGACGAACTGGTAGGACAACAAGATGAACACGCGACACTCAACGATTTCATTTTTGAAGTTGACGAAAATGATCAATCGGCAAGAGTTAACATGTCAGGGCTGACAGCAGATGTCCACGAGGACCCAAACAACAGCAATAATAATGAAGGAGAGGATGGAGTGTCCATGCCGGTCGAAATATCTATTAGCTCCGTATTTCCTGATTTGTTGGGGGGAGAAACTGCGGCAGCACAAACCAACGACAACGACTTGGAAGAACCATTGATTGGTAGCACACGTAGGAACAGGCACACTGTCAGCAACAGCATCAACAATATTTGAAAGTGCATGTGGGGAATAGCTTGTGGTTATTGGGTGTAACTGAGCAATTATTTCGATAAAGGCTCAATGACTGTTGTCTTTTGGGAATTTCAACAAGTGTAGGTCGAAGAACAATAACGTTAAAAATGGGTTGAATAAATGTGCACGGAAATTTCAAGCTTTTGCTTTTGCCGTGTACATAGAGAGCATGCTAATCCTTTGCTTGCCAACATGCACTGATCTATCTGTGTTCGTACTATTGAGAGAAAAGTCGCTACTGGGTACGCTCCCCTCTGCTTCTTCTATCTTTGCCTTTCAATGTCGGCAAAGTAGCTCAAAATTGATTTATTGTTAATACTGCAGCACATTTTTTTTTTTCGACAAGCACACCAATGGCGATCTCTTTCTTTCCAAGCCAAAATCCATTCTTACTCGTTATTTTTAATGCATTCCGTTTCAGCGCTCCATTTCCAACAAATCCTCTTCAATGGTGCGAATCTCAATTAGCAAGGCTTTTAGCCTTTCCTTTTCTGCTAGAGGCGGCGAATTTACCAGAACGGTCTGATAAGCAGCTCTTGCGGCGCCAGCCAAGGTATGAATTCCGACTTTGGCGTCAGAGGTAATATTGGGGTTGCAGTCGGGCAAAAAGGATTGAATGGAGACAATGTAGTCATGGCATAACTCTACCAGTGCTACAGGTACAGCCAATGCTTGTGTTTCAATGGCTCTCTTTTCGTCGGCCGACATATCGGCATCTTTCCAGCTCCGTTGCAGGTCAGCATAGGCCTTGGCATCATCATCGGCAAATTGAAGGGCTTTACTAAAATTGAGCTTTTGAATAAGCGCCTCGGCTTTTACGGCAGCACCACTCTCTTGATCCTTCTTCCTCTGTGTATATGCGGCGGCCATAGAAGCAGCCGCACTTCCAAGGCCAGCCCCAACAGCAGCCGCCGCTCCTCCTCCTGGTGTTGATTGCTTTGATGCTAGGGCTGCCAAAAACTTTCCAACTTGCTGACCAGAAGTTGCACTTGTCATTATTTTTGTTCAATGTTTTGATGTATTCGGAGACTGTTAAAGTGTTGAGATGTTTGAGATGTGAGAACCTGAAACCAAAACGACGCTGCGATTAAAAATTACAGTATGGAAGTACATCCAGAGGTCATGAGCCAGCAGAACCCGAGAAAATAAATAATTTATTGTGATCTGCAACTTTATGATGCTCCAAGCAGAAACGAATTGGATTCAAAAAATGAGGCGTTTGCATGGAAAAGTGTCTTGTGTAGACAACTTGTCAGCCGCGCAAAAGGCGGCGTTGACGCCAATAACAGCTAAATTCGTCACCATAAGTTTCGACTCAAGCCATCGGCGTCAGTGAGGGTTCCTTTTAGGTCTTCATTCGTCGTTGTCAGACTCCTTGATTTTTTTCATGTAGGATGCCATTCTAAGCATCAATTCATCCATATTTTGGCGCTCTTTCGCACTGACCCACATCACACGAGTGTGGTTCATAGAATCTTTCAATGCTTTCTGCAATTCGGTTTTTCTCCGTTCAAACTCCTCTTGTCCCTGCTCTTCCCAGGCATCAATCTTATTGACGACGACCACTTGCGGTTTGGAAGCCAAGCTACCTGTACCGTAGCATTCAATTTCCCGGTTGACCATTTCGTAGTCTCTTACGGGATCATCGTTGGTTCCATCCAAAAGATGTAAAATTACACGACAACGCTCAACATGGCGTAAAAACGCGTGGCCCAGTCCCACACCATCAGCTGCTCCCTCAATCAGTCCCGGAACATCACAAAGAACAATACCTGTACTTCCAGCGGCTTTGTCGCCGCAGGAAGTTTGTTCTTTCTTTCCAGACTCATCGCCACCGCTAGTTTTAGGGATCCAGACGCCCAAGTTCGGTACAACCGTTGTAAAGGGATAGTTGGCAATCTTGGGCTCAGCACGGGTAACCGCAGCTAAAAATGTAGATTTTCCAGCATTGGGGACTCCAACCAAAGCAATATCGGCTACCATCTTAAGAGTCAACCGCAATCGAAAGCGCTCCCCACCTTTGGGACCCCGTCTAGTTGCACCTTTTGGTTTGCCTTTCAAAGTAGCCGTGCCTTCTCCTCCCGCACCACCTCGAGATACAATAAGGTAAGGGCTGTCTAAGCTTAGAGTTCCTAATTCCTTCAAACCTGTGTTCGTTTTGTTGAAGTCGTTCCTTTCTTTGCCAAAGCAGTCTTCCCCAAGAGAATCTACCTGTTGTTCAATTGAAAAGTCATGTTCAATGCTCACAACGGTGCCTGGCGGAACTCGAACAATGCAATCATCGCCTCGTTTTCCATTATCATACATACGACCTCCTGGGTGTCCAGTGTCGGCCCGAAAACTCATGAGTCGTGTATTTCGTTTGGTGGTCGAAGTAGCAGGAGTACTGGCGCTAGCCGACTTGTCATTGACAGTACCGCCACCGCCACCGTTAAAACTGACCAACGTATTCAGGCTTGGGTCCACTTTAAAAACAACATCTCCGCCAGGCCCCCCAGATCCACCATCGGGGATGCCATTTTGACTTTTTTTGGCCTTCTTGTACGTCGAGCTGCCTTGTCCACCTGATCCAGCACGGACATAGATAGAGACTTCATCAAAGAATGAATATTCATTGATACTGTTATCATTGGACGGCGAAGGTGAGAAGGGTGATGATGTGGTTACGCCGGAACCAGTACTCTGCAGACGACTTCTGTGTACAAGAAAAGTTGTCGGGTGAAGGCGCAAACTAGGGACGTATGGCGAAGCAAATCTTGATATCAGCAGCCCAAAAAGTAAGCAAGAGTGACACACACTACTTTTTCTCGGAACTTTTAGGGGCATTCTTTCCTTTGATCTTTCTGCTCGCTGCTGGCTGATTTGCAAACAGTTTAGTGTTAAGTTGGTTAGACGTATTTCTAACATGGTGGTGTTCCTTGTTTTTCGCTATTGTTTTTCCTTGAAGAATCAATGGTGAGACAGAAGTGATCGGCAAATTAAAAAGTAGGGTTAACTTAGAAAGGGTTACAGTAGTAAGAAGCGAACTTCAAGCGGGGTTCTCATCATCTTCTCTAATAATCTCTCATCTACATCTACAGCTAGTCTACTAGTAGTACGGTAGGATACGTACTGGCACGCTGTCTTAACTCTTGGATCTTGCGATCTACTGTACTAGTAATCGTGTAGCTAGTAGACGACTCTAGTAGTAGAGTACTACTATAATACTACTAGCTACTACAGTAGCTAGTAGCTACAGAGTACCAGTATGAATTCTTGCCCCCCCCCCCCCTATTTTTACGCCACAACGCCACAACACACAGATATGTTATCCATACATCCATCCAATCAATTGCTTAAAACAAATTAGCCAGCCATGTTTGCCAATCGCCTTGCAAGAATTGGAACGTCAAAAATCTGTTTGAAGGTGGCATCGCCACTGGTAAGTCAGCAAATGGCTATGGTGGCTCCTCGCTGCTTCCAGAAGATCGAGGAAAACTACGGGCATCAGTTTTTATCCTTTTCGTCTTCGTCGGGTTCTCGTCCATTTAAAGTATTGGGTGTGCAGCAGATTGCTCTGGGAAGCACCGATAAGCAAGGCACCAACAAACTCTGGCATGATATCTTTGGTCTGCAGCCAGAGTCGTCCCACCGATTGGAAAAGGAAAATGTGGAAGAAGACATTCTTCGAGTGGGAGCTGCCAAGTCCGCATTCGCCGTGGAAGTGGATCTTATGCAACCCATTGATCCCGAAAAGAGTCCCAAGGTAATATAAATTTCGCGTGTTGGATCGATCCCTTCGTATGCGAAAAAAATCCATCGAACCTCATATCGCGTATTTCAACGACGAAATAACCACTATTGCAGGTCCACATCCCTCCCTTGAATCACTTTGGACTTTGGATTGACAATCTTGAGGAGGCAGTCGCTTGGATGGAAACCCAAGGGGTCCGATTCACTCCGGGAGGTATCCGAAAGGGAGCTGCTGGTCACAATGTCATCTTCATCCATCCGAAAGGAAACGAAAAGACACCCATCTCTGGCAATGGCGTGCTCATTGAGTTAGTTCAAGCTCCACCCGAGGTCATTGACGCCTTTAACAAGGAATCCTAAAATCGGAAATTAACAGAGGAAGAGCTGCGAAAGAACTTGAAGTCCTAGAATAAGTATATCTACGGTAAATACTTGAATCTTACTAACTTACTTTTACAGGACAAGATTCCGCTGGCCCAACACAAATGCTGGCTCCTTTCCTCCTGCTTTTTCACATAGTTTTGCCTTTTGAGAAGAGCCTTTGGGAGGAACAATAACCACTGTTTTTAAATCTTCGTCCGTGCCGCCAGGTTTGACCATCGCCAGCACTAAGGCGAAAAGTTCCGTCACCAGGATATCTGGCAGTTCTTTCTCGCCAGGATGTGCTCTTCGATAGGCTTGCTCTAGTTCTGATTTTCGAAAATACAAAGGGCTTTGATTCGCCAATGATGTCGGGTTCTCAATGGTAAAATCTTTTATGTAAAACAATGGCACTTTGCCCTCGGCTAGGTCTTGCGTTTTGGTAATTGCTAAAGCGTCGTCGACATCGTCAACTGCAGGTGCTACTTGAAAATAGCTCTTTGTGTACATAGACTTTGCGGCAGTTGTCACGGCAAAATCAAGAGGAACCGTTGAAATCCGGGCATTGACCCAGGGGTTTTCATCGACAGGCTCTCTATTCACTTTGGCTTGTCGGATGGCCTTGTCGGCGCTTGTTTTGGCCAATTTTAGGATCCGGTCTGCTTCTTCAAAAGTCGAGAAGAAGTAACCAGTCACTTTGGCGTCCTCCCCAACTACCATATATGGTACTCCTTTGGCATCAACAATGGTAAAGGTAGGAACTGCTCGGAGCATGTCAGCCACGTTAGTGGTTGACATCAAGCCGCCATCATTCGTATCTTTCACTAGATCGGCCCAAGCTGGTTGCACGGGAGAACGGGACAGCAGGGATACTGTGGTCAGCATGGACACAAATTTTGATGCCCATTCTCTTCGAGATAATTCGTTCCTTGTAAAGCGCGGTACCAAGGCTGGCTTTTCAATGGACCAAGCCGATGTGAAAGGAAAATCCAAAAAAGCAATTATCAGGCAAAAAGCCGCGAGAAGAGTTAAAAAGCTCATTTTCGGCAACTTCAACGCAAATAATGGATCAAGTGCCAATAATGCAGGGATCGGACACTATAATGGTTAATATGAGAGCATTTACCGGTTGCAGCACGCATACATTATGATGTTTCAAGACCAATTTTTCTCTGTATTCCGGAGTGAACTAGTACTACTACTGTAGTTAGTTGCTCGTTGCAGTACGTGAGAGAGAGTAAATAATAATAATAGTAAAAAATACTGATCATACGAGACTACTACGAGTACTACGATAATATTATATGGTCTTTCAAAGGACCATAAAGGAGACCACGTAGAACCACTACTAAGTTCTACAGGGAGCACATCCCAACAATGCAAAACTGCTAAGTCCTGTGCACTAAAATCACAAGGGAGCTTTTAGGCTGCTTTTAACTAGTGCATCCCGTGTGAATTTAGTGCACACTGCGCACAATGTTCATATTTGGAACCTCCTGATGTGCACTAAAATTGCAGGGCTCTTTTAAACTTGCTTTTAACTAGTGGAGCCCTGCAAATTTATTATTGCACGAGCGAGACACTTTGCACGATATTCATATTTGGTACCTCCTGAGGATGTGCACTAAAAATGCAGGGCTGTTTTAAGCTTGCTTTTAACTAGTGGAGCCCTGCAAATTTATTGCACGACGAGACAGCACCGCGCACGATATTCATATTTGATAGCTACCTTTTCCTGAGGATGTGCACTAAAATTGCAGGGCTGTTTTAAGCTTGCTTTTAACTAGTCTAGTGGAGCCCTGCAAATTTATTGCACACTGCGCACAATATTCATATTGGGTAGTAACTCCT
>Ga0100402_1001317_pt1 | contig 28712 bp, 34 predicted proteins | sample CryGeyme20150102_FD_80419 | JGI IMG/M metagenome (GOLD analysis project Ga0100402, IMG submission 80419) | Groundwater microbial communities from Crystal Geyser aquifers in Utah, USA - Crystal Geyser metaG 2015-0102 | ecosystem: Environmental > Aquatic > Deep subsurface > Groundwater | place...
CAATACCGGAAGAATAAGTCAATGCATTCAGATAGTACCTGGATACCAAAGGAGCTGACCTGGCAAAAACAAATGAATTTTTGGAATTTTATGCACTATCTTTCGTAAAAAAGCCTCTTGAGCATCCCTCATACAAAGTGCTATTCAAGAAGTAATGGGTAGCGAATTTGACAGAAAAGTTAAACATCTTCCTCAATAATGAAGACAGAAGAATGCGATAGTCAGTTTAAAGAAACGATACTGAGAGTAAAATGCGTAGCCCTGAATTTCATCAGCCAAGTTAGATTGCGAGCATGAGTCATATAAAGACTGTCGAGGAAAAGAACAAAAAATTGTTTGAAGAGGTCTAGAGCTTCAGAGCTCGATATCACTAGCTCGAAAAAAATAATCAGGCCTTAATAGAATCATTCAACAATCATATGATGGAGTCCCAGCACAAATGGTTCCAAATAACCCGAGAGCTGACCAACAACTCGAAGACCCTCATCGATCTAATCTCAAAAAACAATTCTAATCTGATTCATGACAGGAGATATCAGAGGATCAAAAAGAGAACTGAAAAGTTTGAAAAAGTTGTCAAGAAGGAGCTAGATTAGCTATTGAATCAGTCACAAGATATGTCAGTGTTCGATAAACCTTCAAACAACGAGGTTTCTTATTCAGCTAGCGTTACTCCCAATCTCAGTCAGCGTAATCTGACAACTTATGTTACAATTGACGAGTTTGTTCCGACAAATTATGTCGCCTTGATCAGAGATTTTAAGAAGATGTCAGACAACCAGAAAATTCAGGTGCTTCAAGGTTTGTCATGGAGGATAATCAAATCAAAAAATAAAGAGATCCGTCGGCAGACAATTATTGGCCTGATAGTCAACGACGTGTTGGGCTTGGTCAATGGCGATATTCAGATTCTTCTTTTCAACAAAAATTTGATGATTCATGTGGTCAGGCTATTTTTGTTGATCAGTGAGGACAGTTATGGCCGAAAGGTGCTTTTCAGAAATGGAGGTCTATACAAATAGTTAATCGACCTCATTCCTGAAACTCTAAGCCACAAATACTATCTCTGTCTGGAGATAGTTCTGGAGACTCTTTTGAACATCTGGCACAACCGAGACATCTTTACCTAGCTCATCAACCTCAACATAATTGACATATGCATCAACATTCTTTTACAGGATAAAGATGTGGTGTAGAATAACTAACTTTTGGAATCTATTGCAACTATGCTTCTGAATGCTACCGCTACTGACGAAGGCCTTGATTCTTTTGAATATCAGGTCGATGTTTTCTATTATCTCTGTTAGGCTTTCAAGGATGCAAACGATACAAATCGAAATTTGATTGGAGCCATTATTTATGCTTTGCTTGGCAGGAAAAATTTATGGAAATTGGCACATGAAGCTAAGCTGCCTGCTTTCATTGAAGATCTCATCAAACTCGATTAGAGATCAAATAAACAACAGCTAAAGTTGATCCAGGCCAAACTGCATTCTTTCGAGCCTGGAAAAACGATGGACGCCAATGAGTTCGAAGACTAAGATGTGAGCTAGGATTCCAATATGGAGTAATAAAATTTCGAAAGGAATGAAGAAGAGTTAGTTGAATTGGAAGACTATATCAAAGCTCATGATATGATGGTGTCAAAGTACGGCCTGAAGAATAAATAAGCTGAAAAGGTACACGTTATCTTATTTAGCAACTCGAATAAATCAATAAAATCATGCAACAGAATAAGAAAATTATAATGCCAGTGTAATTTCCTGAGGCCAGAACAGATGGAAAGTCAGATAGATAGGTTCGAGCTGAAAAATTGTCTCAGGTCAGATTGCCTGAAATCAAGAAAAAGAAATAAAATGTTGAGATCTTCAATCCTAAAGTTAAGGGAAAGGTTGAGGCTAAAGACTATTACACCTACAAATCTCCTCCTGTGAAAAATCATATATCAGATCGGAAAAATGTAGTCTCTATGCAAGCTGAAGCCTACGATAGTTTCAAAGAAGGTAGCCTGGATAAAAAGAAGCTTTATAGCTTCTAACAGGAGCCTTCTGAGCAAAAGAGGACAAATAGAGCACAAACAGCACAAACATCCAAGGCTAATGACACTCCAGTGTAGCCAATCAGGAAAGATGAAAAGAAAAAACCGGAAAAAAAATCAGCTGAAAAACCTGAATATCGTATCAAAAAAAGTAGCTCAGTTGAAAAAGGACTTGGAAACCCATACAAAAAGGAGCTTGCCTATTAGACTAATAAAAATTCATCAAATGTAGATTACAAGTCGATCGAAGGCATAAAAAGCCCTCCGCAAAAGAAGAGTCGTGATTAGGTGCTTCGGCAACTGAATCAGGAGTTGAAGGCCGAGAAAAAAGCTGTAGTTCAGTAGAGAAAAATATCTTCGAAGTATATTGAAGCTCAGCGGGAAAATACCCATTTGAAGCAAAATAATTACACAGTTCCACCAGAAGAGCTGAGAGCATTTCAGTCAAAGCCAAAGTTGAGGAGAACTCCTCCCAAGGATGATGAATGATCTTTTTAAGCCTATATAGATATGAGTAAGCGAAATGAGGGGGAGTTGTTTATGTGTTGTTGTATTTTTGATATTGCATTTAATTCGATAAATAATTCAGATGGCATTCGAAGTGCGGGAATTCGAGTTTGATCAAGAGTAGGACTAGGTTCTATGGAAATTTAAACTCACCAACATCAGCACCTCCCAACTCGACTTCTATTCACAGTAGGCCTCCTCTCGGTCACTGTACCATCTCACCCAAGATCTAATCACTCAGCTGGATCAGGCTATTGAAAAGAAGCATAAGACCTTTGACAACCGCAGTCGGACTATTCGCAAGTTATGTGAGAAGATGCTGAAGGAGTTGAAGATCAATTTGGAAAGTTTTGCCAAAGAGGTATGCATGTTGATATTCAGATTGATTAAGAGAAGCAACTTGTTTTGGACTACTTTGCTAAAAAAGTGACAGAGGCGGATGTTTTGTAGCGATTGGAGTAGAAGTGCAAGAAGTGGGTTTTATCGATGTGGGTAACTATACTTATCCGGATCTGACGCTTTAAATTATTATAGAGTCAGATCTATTTTTGTCTCTTCTGCATATTATTGTAGTTGGTACTCGGCCCCGAAGAATTCTATAGGACCACACATCGATATCTGACAAGTTATATCAAAGACGGCAAAAAAATAAATCCCGATTTTTAGGCCCTCAACTAAATATACGTCATCACAATCGGTGACAATTTCAAAGAATCACCTGATGTCAGCAAACCAAACAACTAAAATTTGGTCCTTGTTGATGTACTTGTAAAATTAGATAGATCAATCTTCGAATTGGCGAACAGTATATCTCTGAAAACTTTTTGTGGGATTCGGAAGACATATCGAATATCAGAATCAAGACCTTTGTAGCCCACTTCCTGAAAGATATTCTAATCGAAAAGGGACTTGACGTTGACAAATAAGCTTATCAAGGTATTCATCAATGAAATTCAGAAATTGAAAGAGATGTGAGAATTCAACTACGATCTCAAATTCTATACAAGACCCTGCTGAAGAGATACGCTCCTATTTTGCTGAATTTTTCCTCGATGGACATTCCAATCGAAGCAAAAGAGTACATGATTCCGATCAACCTCAAACTGACTAATGAAAAAGGAGCTACAATTTTCGAAGATGAGTTCGAATGGGACATTCTCAACGAGACCAACAAGTACACTAAATTGTATATAGCGTTGAAGAGTTCGTGACTGAGCTCATTGAGGACAACCAGCTGAACCAGGAGCACAAATCCTACCTGTGCTATCAGATCCGAACACAGATCAACTAAGAATTGGAGTGGAAATTTGACCTTTTGGTGAAGACATTCAAGGCAATTCACAAGGACAGAGAGTCTCCCAAGCTCAACAGTACTTATTGATAAATGCAGCTCAAACCATCACAGTTTTGAAGAGAAATATGGCCTTTGCAATGGATGTCAATATGCCAGAACTAGAGAGTAAGTACGTCATAAATCCTAACATTTACTTCAATAATTCCGACCTTTTCTCTCTGCTCTCTCGCAACGTTGACATCCTTCCAGAATAATTCCAGGAGATCCTGATGTGCAAAGAGACCAAAGTCCCCTAAAAAGAGACAAGCACCCACTTATCAAAATAGTACGCAAACGAACTTCTCAAAAAGCACAACGAATTTGTGGAGTCAAATCCCTACCTTTCTTCTTTGGGGAACAGCAATCACCTGCACAATGTTTGGCGCAAGGCCTTATCAAAATGATTATTAGCCTTATTTGACTCATATCATTTAATCATTCATTCAGCTAAAAAATTTGGTTTGTTATTTCATATGGTTATACTTTTTGGCGTGTTCGACGTTATGGGACATTGTATGGCAGTTGACCCCCCAGTAGCAAGCTGGTCTGTTTCTGATGGGTTCAGGAAGGTCGGCTCTGTATTAGTTGAAGTAGGTGAAGATCATCTGAAACCAGAGGTCTCGCCAGCAGTTGTCGCAAATAGGAGATGATTTATGTATACTGACCTGTCTGTTAACTTTTGGCGTATTCGGAAGGATCTAGCGATCAAATCTGTACCGAAATTTATCTACTTATGCCAGGTCAAGCATTTCTGTGAACATTTGTTTGAGATTTTTCTTTTGTGCCATCAGCAAATTTGTGAATGCATTCATTTCTACCTTATTGTTTCTGAAAAATATGGGTTCAATTCTACATGTGGGACCTCTATTGCCCAGTAAAGCTAATTTTGGACCATTTTTCTGACAAGGTGGCATGTAGAGATTGCAGAAGTAAGATCGGCATATGGTACAGCATTGATGAAATTTTTAGTCCTATCTGATGGCGAATGGTTTACTACAGTTGTGGCATTTTATGTGTCTCTGAGTAGGTTTGCATTTGAAACCGTTGCGAGGTTCTGAACACTATTTGCATACTTTAGCCTGGTTGAGAGTGATGGCTGTCATTTCGACATCTGAATCAGTGGAGGCACTGATGTCTGAGTTGATGAATTTTGATGCTTTCTTAGGTTTCCGAGGTTTGTTGTGACCATTTGGTCGTCCTCTACCTCTGCCTCGGCCTCTGCTGTTTATATCTTAAAATGAGTCAACTCTTGACAGAGGAGGCCCTTCTGCTTTCATAAGCCCATCATTGTCTGATCCTGGGTTGCTCAGTTCTGGTTTTGTTTCAGGCTAGTCACAACCCAGGATGATAGGCTTGATATCAGTGGGAGTAAACCCAAATATATTGGGCTCCTCATCCTAATCTCTTCTTTTTTGATCAGGATTGTGTCTGAAGTAGTCATCGATGATGGCTGAAAAGGTAGCATCTCTGGAGGCAGAAGACAGTTATTTTCGACAAATGATGCACTGTCCTTTTTTCTTATTGACAAGCAAAGTGAGGCAAGGTCCACAGAATCTATGGTTGCAGGGCTGAGTAATGACAGGATAGACCATTATATCTGAGCAGTAAGGACAAGTAATTTGCTCTATGACTGACGAAATGAATTTTTAAGTTTCCTATTTGTGCTCATCTTTCTTGGTAGGTTCGATGAGCCCCAATCGAAAACCAATTGTTTCGTTTTGGTTGACTCTGCTGATGGGTAGAAGCCAGACTTAATCTCCATCTTTCATCTCGACTCTGTTGTTCTTGCCTATTTTTTCATAATTGTGGTTGTAGTAGGTACCGTTCGTGCTCAAGTCAACTAGCTATACCTTTCCATTTTACAATCTCTATATGAGACAATGTTCTTTACTGAGTCGTGTCTAATTGATGATGATATGACCTCGAGTTCTACCGATGATGGTTTTGGCTCTTTTTAGTGAGTATCCGCCTAGACCTTTGGCTAATGGAATCAATTTTCCCCAAATTGGACCTTCACTCTAATCCATTCAATTATTCCTTACTTATTTTTGTTTCTCCTTGTCTCAGATAAATAGTTTTATAAACTGTTTTCTATTTGTTTAAGATGTGGTGATATATAGGGACTGGGACAATCAATTGAGAACTGTGCTCAACTGGAGATAGGATGGGTCGGGTCAAATATCAATTAAATACGCCTTTTACGCTCACCCACTTCTCCTTCTTGCCTCTACGATTTCTTACCTTTGGCCCTTCTTATTCGTCCACCTCTATTGGCTTCTTGCTGTTGATCTTCTACCACCAGGCCTTTTCTTCAGTTTTTATTTCAGGCTTTGCTACAACCACTTCCTCTTTCTTTTCGGCAGGAGAAGGTGAATCTGATCCTAAAGTTGGGAACATTTCATTTATTTTTTTCTGATAAGTTGCAGGTTTTTCCTTATGATTCTGGACAACTTCTTTGAATCTTTATTATCTTTTGCCTTAACTTTTCTTCTCTATCACTAGTTCAGGGAAATCGCCTTTGTCTCCTAAGTTATAGTCAGTTGTTATCTGAAAGCCAGCCTTTTGATTTTTCTTCTACATTTATTTTAGGGTCTGTTTCATTTTCTTCTCTTATTGCAATTTCTCGAACTCAACCTGCTACTATAAATTTTTCAGTTATTCCTTCCTTAATCCATACTATTTTTCGAGGTAAGGCTGAATATCAACATAATTACTCGATCGAATAGAAAATCTTCAAGGACCTCCTCATGAATTTTACCCTTTTCAGTGTGCATGGTGTTGCTGTGTTTAACAGCTTGATAGCAGAACTTCGTAAAGATGTACAAATCTAGTAGTTCCTAATTTTATATTTTATCCAATTTTTCTTGAGTTTATGTGATTCTTTGCTTGAATACTTTATTGATGATGAAGCTGACAGTGTCTTTGTGGACTCCGAAGTTGATTGCGTATTTGAACTTTGCCATTTCCTAAATTTTTAGCCTTCTGACTATACCAATAATTTGATATAGTCTTTCCTTGCACCTTTTGATAGGTTTCTTGATGCTTATTTTTCTATTTTTGATTCTATGCTCGATGTTGTCCTCGATTTATTTGAGAAGGAACATGAAAAGATCGCTGTATTTGTTGCACTTCCCCAAAATACAGTTATTTTTGGAAGGAATTTTCTTGAGATGAGCGATATAAATTTGGTTGAGTTGTTATTTGATTTCTTAGCTGTTGACGGTTCTCAGGTAGTGAGGGAATACCAGGTATGCACTCTTGAGGCTGGCATTTTTCATGACGTGCAAAAATTATTAGAAAAATTATTCAGGTTTGATTTGTCTCTTGTTCAATTTAGTTCGAGCTGAAATAAATTTAGAGTAATCCTCATTGCCAAGCATATTTTTGATCTTGCTATCGAATTCTTAGTAGTTGAGTTTGGAGTGAATATGGTTGATGAGAGAAAGCTCCTCAAAGTAAAAGGTTTGATTTTATACAGCGATGGAAGGCTTTTCTTTTTACATCTGTTCCTTGCTGACATATTTCTTCTTCTTTTGGTTGCCTGTTTGAGGTCTATCTTTGTCATCTTTCCTGTGCTTCAGAATGAAGGCCTACTCAAAGTGCTCATCTTCATCTTCTGCGCATTCGTAAAATATTCTAGGGTCGAGAATCTCATCGTGCTGAGTGTCGGCTTCTCCCAAGGCTTTATTTTTACATTTTTTGAGGTTTAGAAATTGGTCCTACATGTTGATGCCCTCCTTGTCTTTGATGACTATGATCTCGTCATCTGGGTTGTGTCCTTCATATTGGAAACCACACAGCTACTTCATATCGATTTTTTTTTGTCCATACTTATCATGAGCTTGCATACGGTGCAACCTCAATTCTTCAGCATTTTTAAAGGCAATGAATTTTTTTGCAAGGCAATTTTCGTCGTTACAAATGTAGTGTGATATCTTGTAGTGAGTCTCAAGTTTGTCGTAATTTTTGTAGTATCGATATCTTTCCTGTTTACCACAGACATGGCAGAGCATATGTTCCAAGTTGATGTGTACTCTGAACTCATCCTAATCAAAGAAATAGCGGGAGCAGAATCTGCAGTAAGGGTGCATGAATGTGATATTTCCGAACTCATCAATATCGCCCTTTTACAGATGCCGGCTTAGAGCTTTATAGGTGTATAATTTTTGTTCCTCAAGGACACAGGTCTTCTTTTCAACACAAATTTAGCAAACGTAGCGGTTATGTTATTATTTGAGATGTTTTTTTAAGAAGGCAACTGAAGGGAATTTTTTATCGACTTTACAAGGTTTACCATTGATTTTGATGAAGCATTTGAACTATGTCAGTTTTTCAAAGGCATCACGACTTGCCTCGCTGATATGAAAGACGTCGCTGAACTGAGTGTCAGGGATGATGGTCGATTTTATTTCTTGGTATGGGACTATTTTATCGGTGATGATGATGTTCTTGAGTTCGGTCTGGATAGAGAAAGATGTACTTTGCAGATGGGGCAGGAGTTGTTTTTGCTGATGACACGCATTTTATAGGTGCAGCGATAGCAGATAGGTTCGTGATTGCACTCGCCTAACCCAATGAATTGGGTGTCGTCGGCACAGAGGATGCATTACATAGGCATGTTGAAATTTATTTTTTTGATTATTAATCAAACAAAGAATTACTAATAGTTTGAATGGCAGTAATTCACAACATCAATCCTTTTATTTCCTGTCACGAGATTTATGACGATCTTTTGATCTGTCTTTATCGCGTTTGTGCTTTTTTGATTTGTGCCTCTATCTTTCGACCTTTTATTGATCCTAGTCGTCCTCTTTAATCTTTTAGTCTAACTCCTCTTTTTTCTTTTTCTACCGTTATTTTTATTTCTGGCGTTCTTTGTGCTTCCTCTCCTTCTTGATCAATTCTTCCACCTCGTACAGCTAACCTTTGAGCTTTTTCTCGATATTTTTGATAGTTGACTGCCAGTACTTCAGTATCACATCTTTTTTCTTCTTCTCCAGGTGGGTTGACTCGATGTAGACAAAGTTGGGTTCGTAGACCTTAAGTTCGAGGGACAGAAGTAACATGAGATCTATCAAAAAGATGAGAACTTAATTGGTAAAAAGTTAATACTCCTAGTACTGTTTGATTTTTGGGTATATATCAAGCAGCACTTTTTTGATTGTATCATCTGGATCAATTTTCCCTATATTTTCTATTCTTTCAGCAAAAAAATTATGATAAGATGAGATGTCTTGTTTGATCTTGTCATTGACCTACCCCTCGAGCTCTTAGTTCTCGATATAGGCTGCTCTTTTGAAGTGAATCAAAGTCATGAGTTTGCAAGTAATTTAATAGTAATTTTATATTCCTATTTCTCTCAAACTGGCATAGTTGGTGCTGTCATGGTATAGTTTTACGATGACCAAGTTGTAGAATATAAGGAGTTCTTATTTTTTGCTTTTGGCTTATCCGACTGTCTCCTAAGTTGTTTCTTTGCTTTTCTTGCTTGACTCCTTCCCACTTTCTCTTTAGTTATTCAACTCCTTCAATTTTGCATACATTTTCTTGAAACTAATACGTGACTCTTCTTTCTTGTCAATCATCTTTTTGATTAATTTTTTGATTTATGGTGAGACGTTGGTGTTTCTGATGTCTTACGGGCTGATCTTGGCGGTATCTGGGAAAGTTAGTTCTTTCTAAGTGATTATCTTCATCATTTGTTCTTAATCTTTTCCGCTGAATGGTTCCTTCCCATAGAGCATTTTGTATAAAATGATGCCCATAGACCATATATCACTTTTTTCAGCGTTGTAAGTCGGTGCAATATTGCTCTCACTGCTAGCAAGACCCAGCACATCAGGAGCCATGTATTTTATGCTTCCAACTTTCGATTAAGTTCTCAGCTTGTTCTTTCCAGATCTACAGCCTATCTCTATGTCCATATCTGAAAAAATCTTCACGAAGCCAAAATCAGATATTTTGATTGTATCATCCTTGATAAGCAAATTTTCAGGCTGAATCGATAATTGAATACCTTGAGGTCTCGATGAAAGGCGTTATTCTAGAAGATACTTTTGTAACCCTCGACCATCTGAGTGAAGTATCTCAAAGCTTGTTCCTACCCTATGATGCCTATGTGTCAAGTTAATATACCTTTTTCCTTTATTATTTTGCTGAGATCCGTTTCACAGTACTCCATCAAAAAATAATATGCCTTGTTCGTCTCCACACTATCGACTAATTTGACAATATGTGGATATCCTGACAATTTTTTGTGAAACTGAAATAACAGACACTCTTACTTCACTTTATGTCTTAAATCTTTTTTACAATTCTTCTGCGTATTCCTATTGGTAGACCTCTGAAATAACACATGTTTTACTGATCGATTCAAGTTTGTTCTTTGATATGACTTTACAAGCCAGCATTTAGTTGGTTTAGTCACTTTTGGCTTTGTACACGCGACCGAAGCTGCCTTCTCCGATCATTTTGTCGATGAATATCTTATAGCCGTTTATTTGCTAGAAAACTTACTCATCAAAATTGTCCTTCTTGTCGACACTTTTCTTTCCTCTCTTCTCCTTTATTTTTTATAGCTTATCTTTGGCTCTTTTCTCTTCCTTCATCGACCGAATTATAAAACTATTATATAATATTTGACATTTTCGATTCTGACAGTTTGATTCATTAACTATGGGAGCAAGCAACAAAGGTGGTGCATCAGGCAAGCTTACTGGTGAGGGAGTTTATGAATTTTGAATAATAGAACATTATTATAATCGTTGATAGTGTATTCCTATGAAGAAACTTCATTTAGGCTTTTTGCTCATTCTGATGATGTTTGGGCATAACTATGTCCTCAATCAAACTCAAACCATGCAGAAGCCTCTAGAAAAAATCCACGATATCACCATTACTTAATTCAATTTGCTTTACTCAGTCCCCAGTGCCATTTCTATTCTCTTCATTATCCCCATGGGATTCTTCTACACGCGCCTGGCTAATAAATTATTGTGGACAGGAGCCATAGCGATTTCTGTTGGGCAGCTGATGGTTAGTCTATTCGGTGGGGAAAACAAACCTTTCTACTATGAACTGTTGATGGGTGGACGAGTCTTCTAAGGAATTGGAGCATAAATCTTATATATGATTCAAGGCAACATGGCTTCATCATGGATGGGAAAATATGCAGGAGTTGTATTTATCCTACCTGAGTTTGGATAAATCGCCAATGTTTTTATCACACCATGGAGTTATGAACACCTGGGGGTCAGCAATTCTTTCTTTATTGGATTTGTGACCTGCTTGTTAAGCTCTTGTGCGGCTCTCAGTATATACTTTGGACTTACCAGACATATACAAAAAAATAAGCTAGACTCAGAAGAGGATATCAAGGGATTGGAGATGACTGCTACTGTCACTATACAGAATCACATTGATATAGTTTAGAAGGCCCAGCTTGACGAATCTAAAAAAGGAGCTCATTCACCAGTCAATAGTTTAAGGCAAGAGCATTAGCAATCATAATTGGAATAAATTGGCGGCGAACCCAAAAACCTCTTTAAAGCAAGCAAGGTTTCCTGGTTTGTTCTTATTCTGTGTGGCATAAACGAGTGCCTCTACTTTCCTTTCCTCGACAACGCCAACGAACTCGTAACAAACCGATTCTGCATTCCTTACGAAGATACAGGTCTATACCTGGCAGTTCCTTTCGTGTCAGCAAGTAAACCTGATGATATTTAGTGATAACCTCAGCCGTCAGTAGTCTTATCATTCCCAAGGTAGAAAGACACAAACTTATTCTCTATATATCTGTGATACCTTTGTTGGGACATAGTTTAATTTTCTTCGATTTCAACTGTGACTCTGAGCCTTCGCTGATTGTCAAGGGAATACTGGTATTTGGGCTTGCTTTCTTCGGTATGGGAATTGGTACTTACTATTCTGTGAGTTTTCCGGCTGTCGGATTATCTGTGCCTTCCAAAATACGAGGTAGCTTATATGAATAACATAGGTTCAGCATATGCGTGTATGGCCTTTCTCCAGACTATTTCAATGACTTTGATACCCATTTTCGCAGGACTAATAATCGAATCCTAAACAAAAATAACAACGCTCAGCGAGGGCTACAAGCTATCAAGTTTGCTTTTCGTTTCTATTTGCATAATTGGAGTGTTGATCAGTCTCCTGATATATTGCACTGGAACATAGCATTCTTTCATGTACAATGACTAGGATGAGTTGGAGCATGGTGATCAGTAAGTGTTGCTGCATGATAAATCTTCTCAACCTTCAACTTCAGGTGAGAGTGAATCAATCGAATGATCTAATACCTCTATTACTATGAATCGAACTTATAATGCGATGATTATTGATATCAGTAGTAGTTGTCCTAGCAGACGATGAGCTGAACAACCAAAGGAATGTATTTACTCTTCTCGCGGCCTAATATTTTTTTGGCCTGATCGTAATCCTCGTCCCTTTCTTATTTGATCAACCCGTACACTTGATAGAAGTCATCACCAATTTAATTCTCCAGATAGACCCGAATAGCTTCGATTTTATTGCCTACTGTGTCTTTCTAGCAAATTCCAGGAACTTTCGAAATATTCAGATATTTCGGAGTCAGCCTTTCCTCCTCTCTAAGCACAACTTACTAGGAATGTTACCCCTTGATGCATCTTTTCATATCTCTCAATAGAAGACCATAACCTTGTTCTTCAAGAGTCTCCTCTTCCTCAAAAACACTTCGATCGTGACTTTCTTTCTTGGGAATCACCTTGTCGCTGCTTCTTTGGTCTTTCCTGTAGCTCTTGGAGTTGAAGTCGTCTTCCTTTAGAGGCACTCGCTTGGGGGCGATGTAGCTGTCCTTGGACGTATGCTCAGAGTGTTATTGCTTCTTCTTGAACAAGACTGACGAACTGCCAGAATGGTTTTTGCTCACAACATCTATCTTTTTCTCTTTGCTCGAATCGTCATGCTTTCTCTCCCTGTGGTAGTCCTCTTTCTTCTTGAACATCGTCACCACATGTTTTTCTTTGGATTGTTTCTTTTATTCATGCTTGTGCTTATCTATGCCCATAATTTCAGGCTTGTTGAGGGTGTTTTCCTTTTCCAGCTTAAGTTCGTGAATTTTTATGGTGCTTGAAAACAGATCATTTATTTTTGCCTTCATGAAGGGCATTTCAAGAATCTTTCGAATTGAAGGTCTTTTGTTGGGATCTTTTGTTAGCATTTCAGAGAGGAGTTTCTTGAGATCAGAGCTGTAGACCTCAGGGAGAGGAGGATATGTTCCTTTGAGAATTTTCTGGACCAAGCCTTTCATATTCTGAGCATCGAAGGCATGATTTAGAGTGGCAATTTCGTAAAATATGCATCCAAGACTCCAAATATCTGACTTCTGATTGTAGGGCTTTTCTTGGCAGATCTCAGGAGAAAGATAGTAAGGAGTTCCAATGGCAGTATTTGCACAATCATAGGTGTGCTGAAGGACCCTAGCGATTCCGAAGTCACCAATTTTGATATCTCCTTTCGAAGTGAGGAAAATATTTTGAGTTTTGAGATCTCGATGGAGGATCTTTTTGTCATGAACGTAATTCATCGCGAGTGCCATTTGAACAAGCCAGGTGACGATCTGGTGCTAGGGAAAGAGCGTTCCTAACTATTTTTGCTTAGCTATTTTATGAAACATGTCTCCTCCTTAGCAATAGTCCATCACAATGCAGAGACACCTTCATAAGTAGAGACGTACATTTTTTCCATGAAACTTTAGCGATAGGTGACAACGTAGGGGTATCTCATTATTTTGAGGAGCTGGACCTCCATGAGAGCTTCTTAGATTTGTTTCTGATCCATTTTGGAGATGTCGATGATCTTCATGATATATTGTTTCTTTGTCTTCTTGGACTCCACCAGCACGGCGTATCCAAAACTGCCCTTCCCTACAATCTTAACCTTGCGATATTTTTACATTCAAACTAAGACGTTAAGTATATAACGACTCAAATTATTTGACTTCCATCATATCACTGATCACAAAAAATCATAGGCTAACTTCCTGGCATGTTGTCTCATTGAGTGCATCTTCTAGCTGACCCTTGCCGAGGAGCAGTTTTTGAGGGTAAGGTCTAGATGCAAGTCCATGATCTCGTCTTTCTTGAATTCGTCCTCTGCTTGAATTTCTTTCTTGTTTTGCTGAACTATGTCTTCAAACTTGTTAGCTGAGTGTCTAAAAGTCGATGCTGTTCTTCTGAATGTCGCCCTACTAGTTTTATCCTAAATTAGCACAAACATACCAATATGGTCAGACATTTGTCTGGCACTGAAGCTTTGGACTCTTCAACTCGGTGTTTATTCTCCCTCCATCTCTCTAAATCTCTTTTATTCGATTCTTCTCGTTTCTTGCGCCAATCTGTTATAGACTTTCCTATCTTTTGCCAAGCTTCTCGAGAATATTATTAATTTTTGGCACAAGTCTGAATGTATCGACGTTTTTTGCTTCGTTCGATGATCAAACTTTGGCTGTAGACTGATGGCTTCTGAATAAACAAATAGTTACTCTTCTGTTGCATTCAGAGACAAGTCTTCTCTTTCTCCTGATTCTTTATTACAATCTACTATTTCTGCTCATATTTTTTTACAGCGATAGTTCGGCCTGTTGAGCGTATATTTGATTTTGCCTGTGGAGGTAGTTAAGTCTATCAACAGCTGACTGATAACAGGTGCCAACTTGCACTTGGCTCTTATCATTGTGACTTTTCCTTTATTTTTCCTTTTCATAAAATTCTTGGAGTTATTGTCTCAATTTGAAAGATTATTCCTTCTCTCTTAATCTTTTTTGACGCTCCTCTTCTGTGTACTTTTGGAACACTTCCTTGACGTGCTTCTCATATTATTCTCCTTTTTTAGCTCTCTTCTTAGATAGCTCCTCTAGATTGCTGTTTATTTTTCTGTGGCTGAGCTAGAGGCGATTTCTTAGACCTTTCCTAGCTTCGATATCTGAGGATTATTTATGCCTGAACAGTTGCTTTTGATATTCTGCCATTCTGATAGCAAAATCGATGTTTTCTGTTTACTCTGAACTTATTGAAAGGAGTACTTTAGGCTTTGCTTTTGACTACAAAGGATTTAGAGGCTTATTTTGGGAGGTCAAGATGGTTGTCGATGGCTTAGTAAAATGTTTGGATACTTTTGGAGTATTGTTCTGCTCGATTCAGGATTTTGGTCGGTGATTAATTATTGTATTTGTCCTTTGAGGTCGACATTACTATTAAAATTATTTTTATTTTTTATATCCTACCCTAACCGAGGCTAATAAACTTTATCTTTTGATCTTTGATTCTTGGGATTTTATTAGATTTGGATTATGCTGCTGTCCTTATTATAATTAGCAACAATAAAATGAATCTCATTGGCAGATTGACTGATTCCATAGGCCAGAAGCAAGAGAAAGCTCTCAAAGGTCTAGAGGAAGGAAGTTTCTTCAAAAGACCTAAGAACTTTTTTGAGTTTATGGATGGCCTGAAAGAGGAGTTTATGGAAAACTTTGAAGATCAAATTGAGAAACATGCTGGCAATATGAAAAATTATCTGTTTGAGGACAACAATTTGAGTAACTTAAAACTGATATAGATCTGGATATAGCAAAATTAGCTGGCAAAGTGGCTGGTGTGCAGGAGGAAAATTTTATAAAAGTTTCAATAGACATTGAGTCTATGATGAAATCAGGTATGACCTTATCTATCGATACAACTCAAACTGTTGAAAGGAAGGTGAGAAGAGAAGATGTAGCTAAATAAGTTCAGCCACAAGTCCAAGCAAAACCAAAAACGTTAAAGGCAGCGATAACTCCATAGAGATAGGAGCCAAGGCCGTTGATTGATCCCAACTACCATCATCCTAAGCCCAGCTATTCAGCAAAAATCGAGCTAGGCACAAGCATCGATCACAACCTTGGTGATCAGTTTATCGGAAAATTGACTCGAGTTATTGCTTAAAAACAATCTAAGACAAATGAAAGCAACATGAGATCAATTCCTAATTTTTTCAAAGCTAAAATGGACTTTTCATAATTTTGGTCAACTCTAAAGGAACAATTTTCGAGCCATCTTGAAATTTCGATGCTGGAGCATGTCCAAAACATCGGGGCTTATCTGTCAAAAGTAGAAAGTATTTGTTCAATTTATGTAGGTCTTCCTGTTCCACTGGTAAGCAAGCAAATAACAGAAAAACATATCATTGCTATGCACAACTTGGAAAACAATTTTAATGAATCTTTCAAAGGATACACACTTACAATCTACAATCTCGAATAGTCCACTGTCTAAAGGCCTATAAGAAGAGAAGAAACTATTTCTGTTCAACTAAAAACAAAATCAGCTGATAAACCTCGAAGAAAGTTGGTGGAACACAACTCTTCAGAGTCTAAAAGATAAGAGAGTTTGATTCCCTCATAGCCTAATTTCACTCAATCAGCCACCATTACTCATCAAAATGAAATTTTAGCAGCCAGCAACCCTGCGAATATATTAGTCGTGCGTGAAGAGCCGAGAATTGCTGCCAATTCACATGTCATCATAAAAAGAGATATAGTCAAGGAACTTCAGGAGAGGAGGAAGAAAATGTTAGAAAAATAAACAAAAGCCAAACAGATCAGAACCAGGCTCATCAAGATGGACGCAATCTTAGGTAACTAGTAAAAGATAGCAAAGCAAAAAGAAGCGAAATAAAAAATCAATGCAGCTGTTGAATTTGTGAAAAATCTCTCAGAAAAAAAAAAATCAACCTCTTTCAAGATTACAGAATGGAGACAAGACACCATCAAAAAGCATTTGGACAATTATCGTCATGTGGAGAACACTCCCAACAAGTACGGTCGCCACAGGAGATAAATTGATAATTTGAGAGAAATGTACGAATAAGACAGTCAGATGATGTACGGTGGAGGCTCAATGACCAAGAGGGCCTCTTCCAAAAAGGGAGAAAAGAACTTCATTCTCAGAAAACCAATGCCTTACAATCTCTACAACGTCAACCAGAAAGAAAAATAAAGAGAAGTGTTCACCCTAGAAAAATGATTTTATTTGCACAATCGCATAAATATCAGAATGAAAAAATGATCATTGTTTGATTCAACCTAGTTTATCTTTGCATTTTTGGGTGTTTGATTTGACAACGAAGGCAAAGACATAGTCGAACATGCATATTCCAAAATCAGCAGCCAACGGACTTTATCCAAAGACAAACTTGCTGGCTCTGATATCTCCAAAAGAGACCAACATCACATCATACTTCTGCTAGCATATTTATATTTTTTATTTGGCAGCCCACTATGTTCTTTTGCACATTCCTTGGGCCTTGAGATTCTCCAAAATTTAGATATATTATTAGTATGTTCTCACGATTTCATACTTTCGAGTGTCCCAATCATAGGTGAAGGCGAAGAAGGGTTACTTTCTGCGGAGGAGTGATGCTATTTTTCTTTATATTTTCATAGTAATTATTATTTATTCAGAATTTATTTGTACGTACGATCACATATCATCGTCAAATTCCAACAGGTTCATCAGCTCACTGGCATCGATTTCTTCCTCCTTGAACTCGCCGAGGTTCATCTTCATGTCGGGATAGGTGATGGCCTTCTGAACTTCGTGGTAAAGTCCTAAGCAGTAGCGAATTCTCTTGTCCAGTTGGGCTTGAGGCTCATGAGTCACGTAAATATTTTATTCTCTCTGAACTTTCAGGATCTTGTTCTCGTGATCGATTTCACCATGAATGATGCCATCTCTGAGAGCCTTGGCGACAACAAACTCAATATCGTTTGGAGGGAAGTTGAGTTTAAGAGCAATATCGTTGAGTGAGATGTTGGAGTAAGCAATTGATATTTTTCTGAGACCGATTCTGATGACGATCTGGTTCAACCTAAGAATCATAGAGTATAGTCCATCTCTGAGATAAACTTGTTTGTGCTTCTCAACCAATTTGCTGAAATTTTCAAGTTCTCCTTCGAGAACGACCTGGATGAGTTGATAGTAAGGGTAGGCATTGGTGAAGATAGTCACATCTGAGAAGATTTATCTGTTGGGGATTTCACCAGTCAGAAGTTCAACCACAATGGCCGCCTTTTGGCATTGAATCCTGAAACCTTTAGCGACGTCTGGAGATTTTCTAATGGCTTGGCTCAACATATTAAGAGCTTCACTGTATTATCTTCTGACAGCTTTGATCTTACCGGTGTAGAAGAGATATTTGCAGAACTCGTTGTTGGATTTACCTTCAGGGAAGGAGCACTTCTCAATTAAGTTGTAGGCAGCCTCAAGTTGACTGTGTCTTAGATAATTTCTCAGCAGAAGATTGAAGAGAGTGCATTGACCAATTTAGTCAGATCGAACGCAAGCTCTGTTCAAGGCTTCAAGCAAAGTTTATCTGATACTTTCGTCTTTGTTCATTTTCTCGTAAATACGGGCATAACGGTGATAGAGGAGGGCAGTGTATGCATCAAGAGATCTGCGGTTGGCTGTGACGAATTTGTTGAGAAGATCCTCGACCAATCTCAAGCATTCATCATATTGAGAATCTTTCCAAAGGATTTGAACTTGGAAAATGCGGACAAAGCCTTCCAGCTCCAGGCTTTTAGTGATTCTGGAGACAAGATTTTTGCTTAATTCAAGTTTTTAAGAAAATTTCTGGTTGTAATGAGGGGACTGCTTGATGGAGGCGGGAACTTCGAAGCCGAGGCTTTCGTATAGTGCACTGAGATGATGTCCTTTGATGATGTCTCTGTATTTTTTGACATTTTTGGTGATTTTCGAGATGGTTCTTGTTTCCTTATTATTGACGGCCTTGTCAAGCAAGGTGAGGGTATCCTTGATTTCTGCATAAATTCACATATACCGAGGAGGAGGGTGTGCACCTGGCCTTCTTCTTTTGCGGGAGCAGCTTCCTCTTTGTTGTTCTGTTCTTTGCTATCTTTCTCGATGTCCATTTTAAAAAATATTTAAATTGCTATCCGAATCAAAAAATAGGAGTGATATTAATAACAAAAACACAGCTTGATGATCGACTGGCTGTGCAGCATCTACGGCAACGAAAAAATATCATACATCATATTCGCAATATCACAGATCATCATGCCTTTTGCTTACCTCTATGCGAATGACCACAATATTGATCCCTTTCAGACCACCATTCTCAGAGGATTTGCACTAATTGTCACCAATGCTATAGTTGCTCGGTACTACGACATGACCCTGGATTTCAAGTATGACGTTAACTTCTATGTGCTTATCAGATAAAATGGCTGTTTTGTCGTTCAGGGTCTGGCTTTGACTTTTGCGCAGTTCTATCTTCCCCTGCCGATAGTCTATACCATTGGCTTTCTCGAGCCGATTTTCATCTTTGTTATTGACTACTGCGTCAATAAGGTGAGCATCACTAAGGCTCAGTTCTACTGCCTTCTCTCGAGCATCATAGGCATCATAGTCTGTATCAACGAACCCCTGGTTTACAAAATCATAGATCCTGACTACGAAACATTCACATAGTTCTAGAATTACATCAGTTTGGATCCTCTACATTTTAGCATATATGGGTTAGTCCTCATTACTATCATGTTTGTTTATGCTTATGGCTTACTGCTGACGAGGGTGGAGGTCAGGTGTATCCACATTGAAGACAATTTCCATATGGGGTTGTTGTATATCATATCTTCTGGCTTTCTGTACCCCTTCACTTAATCAAGGCAGTATGATATCACTACTTTGTTTGGCACGTTTGTCTTCACAGCCCTTCCTCTGGCATTGGTGGCTGGATTCATGGTAGCGGGAATTGATCTCAACATGAAAACAGGGCAAATAGTCATTCTTACTGCTATTCCTGTGTTAGTTGGATATGTGATATCCTACTACAGATACAGTGAAAGGATCAGTGCTATCGAAATATTTGGCAGCTTGATGATTCTAGTCGGTGTATTGGGGGTTATCAACTGTGGTTCTTCAGAGCAATCATAGGCCTTATTGGACCGATACAGCAGCAGTAAGTTTATCCCTGAGCCAACGTCCTACAAATACATCAAAATAAAGAAGTGAGTTGAATGATATGCGTCTACCAGACGTTGTTGATTTTTAATGAAATCTGACTGATTTGTTATTTGAAATCAGGGAATATTATAACATTCTAAGCATTCGTCTGCATGATTCCTTGGCTGGCTGGTCGATATGGAGGATAAAAGGTGTCTTATGTGATCTTTGCCATTTCGCAAATTGTCATGCCTCTGGCTTTTCTTTACGTCAACGACAATAAAATAAACCCTATCGAAACATCTATTCTCAGAGGATTTGCCCTAGTGCTTGTCAATGTGCTCATCGCCAGATACTACGATATGACCTTGGATTTCAAGTACGACATTAATTTCAAGAATATGAACAAAAGGAACATTTGCATGGTTATTCAGGGTGTGGCTGTCACCATGGCTCAATTTTACCTCCCACTGCCTATAGTGCATACTATCAATTTCTTCTCACCCATCTTCATCTTCATAATTGACTACTGCTAAAATGGAGTGAGAATTACCAAATCTCAGTTTTACTGTTTACTCCTGGGTGTCTTTGGCATTATTTGCTGTATCAATCAGTCGCTGGTCAGCAAAATCATGGATCCCAACTATTAAACTTCAACCGAATTCAAAAATTATATCAGTTTGGATCCACTTCACTTTAGTCTCTATGGGTTGGCGCTGATAGGAGTGATGTTTTTGTGGGCCTACGGTCTGCTCAGAGTCAGAACCTTCGTCAAAAATACTCACGTCCATGCCAATTTTCACATGGGTTTGTGCTATCTCGTCTCTTCAGGCATACTCTATCCTCTCAGGGTAAGCAAGCCATCAGATTTGTCAGTGATTTTCAAAGCTTTCTTCTATACGGCTCTTCCTTTGGCCATAGCGCAATCATTCATGGTGGCGGGTATCGGACTCAACAAAAAGACAGGTCAGCTGATCATGCTGACAGCCCTTCCAGTGATGATAGGTTACGCAGTTTCATACTATCGTTATGGAGAAAAGATCAACTCTATGCAGGTGATAGGCAGTCTGATCTTGCTGATTGGCGTGTTTGGAGTCATCAACTGCGGGGAGGTACCCAAGTAGGCTCTTTTGGATAGCAAGACTCCTTAAACTCAGGGGGCATCTTTGCAAAAGATATACAAGTACATCAAAATGTGATAATAAGCTGTCTTTTACTTTGATTCCATAGCTGATAGCTTGGTTACTTGCAATCATTGAAAGCTCGAATAATTGAATATTAAGTTTATTATTTTAAGCATGGAGGAGGTTCCTATCTTGAACTTAGAGCAAATTTAATAACTAGCAGAAATGGTCAAGGGCATCCAGCAAGACAACCGCAAAGACCTGGATAGCATTTTGGCGGAAAGTGTCGATATTCAATACACCACCATTATCAGTACCGTTTATGAGAAGTAGATCTTTACAACCTCACTGTCTAGGCTTGGTAAAACAAACAAAAAATAATCGATAATATGTGCCATTTTACACGTAGTTCGTCTCCTAGGTAGTCACCATGATGAACACGGTTCAGTATTTGTGGGAGAAACAGTACGAACAAGAAGACAAAATCAGCAATGCAGAGATAGTCATCGGCACCCTCGAGAGAAACATAGGCGAGCTGAACGTAGTTGCTGCTTTTATGCAGGAATAGAACAAATAATTCAAGAGCAAAGTGAACGAAGTAGAGGTCCAGTTGAATAATGTAGCTGGAGAAAGAGATCGAATCGAGGAACTGTACAGAAGTGCGAGTTGTATAGCTTTTGAGAGTGAGAAGCAACTGAAAGAGCTAGGAATGGGTTGCAAAAAATGTTCAGCCTGCTTCGAAAGCACATCAGAAATGGATCAGGAACAATCCGAGCTGCTTCTGCAAAAAAGTTAAAAAATAATTGAAGAGAAAGAAGAGGAGATCTTGTCTCTGAAGAGCGAAAATAGGAAACTTTAGGAATAATTTGAAAATCTTAAAGAGTAGCACCAGCTGTCAAAATTATAGATGGAACTGGCCGAAATCGCCATCAAGGATGCATTAACATACAAGGAGTCATATATTTCGATGATGAGTCAAATTCAGGATTCCAGTGCACAAACTACCTTAAAAGATCAAAACAGCATGCTCAGAAACTGCAGAAGTAAACCTCAGCAATAATTTTGCCCTCTGAATTCACATATCCTCTCCAACGAGCTTCCAACTAATCAGGAGCCTGAAGATCTCCTTGGTCTAGAGCTAAACACAATGATTCATAAGGAATAGGACAGCTAGTTGTCTTTGATTAGGCTGGAGAAGAAGGAAGAAAAAAAGACAACTTATCAGACTCCTTTCAGGAAAAAAAAGAAAAATAATTTGGAGTCATAAAATGAGCATGAAGGAAGTTTCGACGAGTCTGCAATTTATAATAGAGACAGTGTGGTCATATTCCAAAGCAATATCGACTTTACTATATCCTCGAATCACGAAAGTTCAAAAGATATGCTTCCCAATTAATCCAAGCCGTCCTCTAGATTGTTCTGCTCTACTATCGGCCGACCCACTGAAATCAATAGACCAAAATCCCGTAATCAAGGACACCGAAAATCAAAGCCCTATGTTCCTTCAGATCGGCAGTTGGACGAATCCATGTCCAGCCAATCTTCCTCAACAACGATAAACAAACTTTACAACTACATATCAACAAAGCTGATAAGCAACCGGATCAGGAGGCATTGACTTTGATTTATTTTTTTCTGATTGATTGACTGAGGTGAATCTTACTTGTATTTTTTTATTGCGGGCGAAAAGGAAGATAGGAATTATTACAGTTGTTGCTATAATATATATCAGCTATGGCGATACTTTTGAAAGAACAGATCAAATAACTGTCATCATATCTTTCCTCAGTTTTGCTCGATGGAGTTGACATATCTGCCCTGTACATCATACAGGCTCAGCTTACGGTAGCTTTGAGCTTATTCAGACCATTAAGGCTTCGGTCAAGCCATCGACTCTTCTCATGAGTTGCTTTTCCAATTTCGAAGTCAAAAAAATACTGACCTACTCCAAAGACTATTTTTAAAGACTGAAATACAGTTCAAACGCTGACAATCTTCAACCTCAGAGCTACAACGACAACTTGAATAGGTTCAATGTGTCTCTCAAATAACTAGAAGAAAAACCTCTCAAATAGATATCCATAGTATCAGGACGCATCATGGGCACCTTGGATGAGTGGTCAGCTTTGAACACAAAGACCGACATTCTTCGTGGCAGATTGGGAACTCTGACGTAATATAGCCTATGTTTGTCGAGTGATGATAACTTAAAAGAAGAGCTTTAGAGCCTGATCTGTCTTATCGATATTTCAACCATCGATAAATAGTTCAAAAACCTTGCAGAGTCGACTGAGTGTTTCTCCATGCCCGAAGACAGCTAAATAACTTAGCCCGTTCGTCATTTGAAGGTATCAGATATCGCTTGTTTTCTCAGATCTCTCCTGATTTGGTCCAAAAGTATTCTCGAATAAATCTCTGAATTCTTCAGAATCATTGAAATAATCAAGGCTGATACTTCTTTTGATGGTGAATCTGAGATCTAGAATCGCATGACCCGCCATCATAAAGGTCAAACTCTCATCCACTTACCAACACAAGGTTCCTCAGGTGTGAAGCAGAGAATGAGCAATAACACAGAGTATCTCTAGAGAGACAAATAGAATGACGTCAAAAAACAGCCTTTGCCTCTGCGCAAGAAGAAATATTCTTTGAATACCGTGGACAGCAAAAACGACTTTAGACCACTGCGACCAATGAATATCTTAAGCGATTTTGATTGGAGTAATAACAACAGGGATAGAAAAAGAGTGAGGGAGGAGAGGGCAGCTCCTGGAGGGGAGAAAACCTGCCATAAGTGCTAAATTTACTGAATATGTATATAATTAATTTGACTATTTATCTAATTAATGGAATGCTATCGGGATTAAATTGTTGTTTTTATTGGGTGATATTTGTATTTGATAATTACATTCATTCCAACATCCCATGCAGGAGCAATTGAACGCCAAGGAAGAACATGATTAAGCACACATTGATGCTGGATAGCTTCTGAAGTCTATTGTTTATGGTGGTCTCGATGGAAGCATCAATACTCTCATCATCATCCTCACAGGTATCGCTGCAGCCTCACCTTCTTCTAAAATCATGGCTTTCTGTGCTGCTGCCATCGTCGGTGATGGCATAGGTATGGGTTTAGGAGATTACTTGTCAGCCAGGGCTGAAATTGAATACATCAAGGCTGAAAAAGCCAGGGAATTGTACGAAGTGGAGCACTTACTGAACGATGAGAAGAAGGAAATTATTGATATTTACACTGAAAAAGGCTTCTCGATTGATGATAGTGCCAGGATTGCTGACCTACTTGCCACTAACAATTAAGCCTTTGTCAATGTGATGATGTTAGAGGAATTGGGACTTGTCGTCATTGACGACATTTTGGCTTTGAAATGTGGAATCGCTACTCTCATCTCTTTCATGGTGCTGGGAGCTCTACCCGCCATTCCTTATTTCATCATTTGGGGAATCATGAAAAATCCTGCCCCTCAAATGATCCCAGTCATTATCATTGGAGTCGTCTAACTGTTTAGCTTGGGAGCCGCCAAAGCTTCAATGATTGGGTTGAATCCTGTGAAATCTGGTCTTGAAATGATGATACTAGGTTCAATAATCACAGCCATCGGATATTGCCTGGGTTTGCTCTTCAACGCTAAAGGAGGATGAATGACAATGATGCTTGCTATCCATAACTTAGAATAACCCACATTATTCAATTTAATCAATCAAACTATCCATCCAGTTCACTTTCCTCGGGACCCGCACATTCAATACAGAACCATCTGTTGTTGTTGAATGGGAGACATCTTCTGTGCCAGTAGACTCCTCGGCATTGGGTGCAGATGTTCATCTCTTCGAATGACTCAATTTCTCCCCAGCAAAGTTCACAATGTGGGATGAATTATTAATCTTTTTCGACCTTCTCCACAGGAGGAATATCTTCATAGCTGACAACAGTTCCGTCTTGTTTGGTGATGATGATGATCTCTTCCCTGCAGAAGGGGCAGTTGGGATGATTACGCCACCATTACATGACACAGTCCAAACAGAAGATATGACCACATGTTAGTTTTCCAAAACCCTCCGAGAAATCTCCAAGGCAAATGACGCATTTGTCCTTGATTGACTCAGAGTATTATTTAAGTTTGGACATTCTGCGGGTGATTCGAGGTTCAATGTCGGAGGCAGTCCGCTTACTGTTTATGGTTTTTTCTGGCAGACCTACCTGGTTCCTTTTCATTCCAAAAGAGAGCTGGACATGCTCAACAGCTTTGCTGGAGGAGCGGTTGTTCATATTTTTCTTTTTTTCAAATATTTTTTGATTATGCAGACGGCTCCTTTGAGTCTATTTTTACAGCTACTTTTCTAACAGTAGAAAATAAGCAATATATCAATAAAAGTACTGGGAAAGTTGATCCCGTGGAGTAGCAATTATATTTATGAAAGCAGGTAAAGAAAAAGTGTTCAAGACATGTTTCTAGATTATAGATGTTCAAAGTTTATTCCATAGAAATTATAATTCTTCTTAAAATGTGTTAGGGAGACTACCAGAAAGAGTTGCTTAACTTACACTCAGTCTTAAGTCTCGAAAAAGATTGGAAAGGAAATCTCAACAAAGAACTGTACACTGCTCGTTTGCAAAATTGTTAAGAAAGTTTTAGAGGATCAGCGGAAAAGAACATACTGTTCTTTAGACTTAGCACAATAGAATATATCAAAAGCATAGAAATCGGGTAGCTCACTTCCTTCCACTATAAGATTGAGCTCCCCTTGCTCAGATTGATAAGGCACAAGTTATGTGCCATCAACAATGATGTGGACCAACTTATTCAGGAAGGAATACTGACTCTCTATATAGACTTGAACGACATCAGATAGCAGATCCTAAAGAATAGCGAACACAATATTATGAAGGGCCTCATTATGAAAATCTTCTAAAATTTTAACCCTTTGCTGAAGCAGTATTTTATTTTCCAGTAGTATCAAGTTAGAGCTAAAATTGATAACGAAAAAAGAAAATCCTTCTTGTCAATTCAAACTTCTTAATCCGAAGGTTTGACTTTCTAGACTACAAGCAATCTTGATGAAAAGCTCCTCTTGGAAGTATAGGATTTCATTTCAGGAAAACATTTAGCTGAGCTATTTGAGGAAGAGATGAAGAAGGAATAAAATAAAATGGTGGAAACTCTTTAAATTTGTCGCATTTGCTTTAAGAGTATAAAGCTGTATAATTTGGAGAAGCATGTCAATGACTGTGCTAAAAGATGTGAGCTGAATATTCAGATTGATTCCAAGAAATATGAAATTGGCTAGCTTGAATAAAAATTAAAAGCCCGATATAAATAATCTTGCGAAGAAATGGTCATCACCAGGATGGATGAAGATTTCCGAAGAATATGTCGCTTGATACTGAACCCTACTCGAAAAACTTAGAGAAGCACAAACAAAAGAAATTCTCTTGCTTGTTTCAAGGAAGAAAATAATACCAATCGTAAAATTGAGGCTCTAATTGAAGATTATATGGAAGAGTTTGGAAATGACGAACTCTTGTTGGAAGTTTTACTGCAAAAATATAAGGAAAAAAATATGCTTGAGAAAAGGTTGAGCAATCTCGAAATGAATATTTATTACTAGGAAGAGCCAAAAGAGCCAAGTTCGCCAAGTTCATCAATTCGAAAGAGAACAAACTCCTCGAACAGAATCAAAAAGATGTTGACGAAGATGGGTCAAAGATACAGCGGTTTTCTTCCTGCCGCTCCATCTTCATTACAAACCAGTCCTCCACTGTGTTCGAGTTTAAAGTGCGAGACTTAAAACAAAGTATAGGAAGACTCGATGTGTTCGTCAACAATTTCAATTCCGAAGTAGTAAGATGAAGACGAAGCGCAACGCATCAGAAAATTCAAATCTAAGGGTAGTTTTTCTCGCAAAGGTATAAAAGAAGAAGACAACGATTTTTAACTAGATATGGTTTATCTAAAAAATTATTCTTCCCTCCAAAATTTGAGCAAAGGAAGCTCCAATAAAAATGAAGAAACGTCTCAAATCAACCTTAAAGGTACACTGTAATTGATATAGATTTTTAGGTTCTCAAGTTTCTTGGAGCAGGAGCCTTTGGAAAAGTCTACATGGTTCGGAGGCGAGAGACCAAAGATACCTATGCCTTAAAGATCATTCCATTGCCAGATAATGAAAATTAGTTGCTTTCCATCAGAAACGAGCATTAAATCTTCAAAAAAATAGCAGGAGATCATCTGGTCAAGGCACCTTTTTCCTTCAGCCATAAAAATTGCCACATCTTTGTGCTTGAGTACTTACCTGGAGGAGATCTTCGACAGCTTCTGACGGAATAAATCTACTTTTAAGAAGATAGGGCGAAATTGTATATAGCTGAGATTGTCTTGGCGATAGAGCATTTGCACAAATATGGCATTATCCATCGAGACCTCAAACCTTAAAACCTTGTTATTGACAGAAAAGGTCATCTAAAACTGACAGATTTTGGGTTATCTGAGTTCAGAGTCAATCAAAAACTGAATGCATCAAGAAAAGCTGAACAGGAAAGGAAAAATTAAAGATCAGGTATTCGCAGCAATAGAAAGAGAAGGACAGCTCTCTTAGGCGTCAACAAAAATAATATGAAGCTGATAGGAACACCTGATTATATAGCTCCAGAGATCATCTATCAAATCTCTTACAGCAATTTCACAATCGACTGGTGGAGTCTGGGAGTCATGGCCTATTAGCTAATTATTGGAAATCGACCTTTTTGTGCAGATACTATTGATGAAGTTGTTGATAACATTACCAATCTCAACATTGACTGGCCTGAAGTGGGTTATTAAAGTGAAATGATATCACCTGAAGCCAAGGATTTTATTCAAAGGTTATTGGACAAAGATTTTAGTCAGAGATTGGGAGCAAACGGAGCAGAAGAGATCAAGAAACATCCATTTCTTCAGGGCATTGATTGGTAGTAGCTGAAGTCTTCCTCTCAGATGTTTATTCCTCATCATATGACCAAAAGAAGTGATATGGTAACTTTGGAGGAAGACCACTGTTTGAGAAAATAGATAGAAAAAATCATAGGAAAAGGAAGTCCCAAGTTCAACGATTTTCAGCTGGAAACGGTCATTAGATTCGATTTGCTGAAGTCAGAGACAATATAAAATATGTAAAAAAGGAAGGAGCAGACAAACAAAAAACTAAAGAAACTCAAATCTCTTCGAGAGTTAAATTAATAACTTTAAGATCAAAAGGAGAATATCGAAATTTGATTTTAAAGTCACTATCTTTTCAATACCGTTAATTTTGTATCTATAAGTTGACTTTTTCTATTTAAACCGATTAATAATATTTCTCAACAATAAAAAGCATGAGCCGACAAAGGAGAAGAAGAATGACAGATTCGGCCCTCGTCGAAGAGGCACATGAATATAGATAAACAAAATAAAGCAGAAAGAAGAATAAAAATGAGGTTGTCTTTATGGAGGAGATGGATTACAAGATGTAGATGGAAGTTGAAGCGAAAGCGTAAGAAAAAAAAATAGTTATTTTAAAAAAGGAAGAGTTTACTGAGTAACAAAAGCGGTAAGCATTCAAGAAAAAGCTGAGAAAATACTCGGGGAAAGTCCGGCCGTAAGACTTTGAGCAACTTCCCTGACATAATTTCTTCTTGATCGTAATTAGTTTCAACATTACAATTTTTAATAATTTTA
>Ga0100402_1001325_pt1 | contig 28597 bp, 30 predicted proteins | sample CryGeyme20150102_FD_80419 | JGI IMG/M metagenome (GOLD analysis project Ga0100402, IMG submission 80419) | Groundwater microbial communities from Crystal Geyser aquifers in Utah, USA - Crystal Geyser metaG 2015-0102 | ecosystem: Environmental > Aquatic > Deep subsurface > Groundwater | place...
TATTACTTGGTAGTATCTTTTTTGGATACCACTTCCGCCTGTGTTATCTGCATCGGTAAAGTTAGCGGTAAAGTTGCTCGTTACCCAACCTGTTGGGGCTGAAACGGAGGTGGTGGGAGCAATATTATCTATTGCACAAGAATAATTGGCAACAAAACCTGGTCGGACAGTTGATCCATCAGAAGTAAACCTGAAAGTTAATGATCCTGTAGATGAAGTAAAGTTAGGAGGCAGGGTTGTTCCTGTAAAAGGACTTCCCGTAATTTGAGGTGCAGCTATAGTTGCTCCATCATAAATATATAAATAATCCCAATTGGCTTCCACATCAAAAGAAGTAAAATTCACATTAATGGAGGCAGCCCCTGTTGGAGCAATCGTCCAAGTATAATTTTCGTTATCGTAATAATTTTTAGTCGGTCCTCCAAAATCGTGTATGGTTCCCGAACAAGGATATGCAAAACAAGTGGTCATATAATCTTGAATAGCGTCCCACAAATCGGGATAACCATCATCGTAGCCCAATGCCCACATACCCATTCCACCAATACCAGTAGTATTAATATGCTCCATTCTTTTTCTCAAACTGTTCTCTAAAGAAATAAAACATTGTTTTTGCCCGCCACTGTTAAAAACATAAATATCCGAATAGCTATCATTATCATATTGATAATTGGCAGCAGAATAATTCCCTGAAGCATTATTTTTAACTACTTGATAAGTTCTTGCTATTCCACTTCCTGTTGTTGATGAAGGCACAGTTGCACTAGCTGTGGGCCATTCTCTTCCATAATAAGGCAATCCTAAAATCAATTTATTTTTCGGACAACCCTTATTTAAATAATAAGTAATGGAGCGGGAAAGATTGTAATTATAAGTAGTACTAAAATGATATAAAGGGTCATTGGGACCTGCTGTTGTACTTCCCGACCAATAATAATCGTAGCCCATAATAATAAAATGATCGACAACACTTCCCATGTTGGTAAAATCAAAAACATTATTCCAATCTACGGCATAAAGCACAGTGCTTACTTCAGAATTAGGAATAGCTGCATGCATTTGGTTGGAAAGGTTAATCATGAAATTGGTAAAGGCGGTTTTGTAAGTAGCAGGCAGTCCCTCAACATCGATATTTACACCATGAGCACCTCTGCTTTGAATCAAGTTGATAAGGTTAGTAATTAGCGTTTGTTGGGCTGTTAAACTATTAAAAAATGTGGCGTGACCTGAAAACAAGGTAGCCGTTAATGTAACTTTAGTATTTCCTGAAGCCAACGCAGCATCTACGGCAGCACTTGTTGCCCATCCGTGAGTAGAGTTAGGATTTCCTGTTGCCGCATCCACTTCATAACTGAAAAATGAAAAATGGCTTAACAAATCCCAATCGTAGTTCAAGTAAGCATTTCCAACCCAGTAAGGATGCCAGCCATAAACTACTTTATTTAACGAACAAGTTAATTTTTGATTTTTTTGTTGCATTTTGGCAGCCGTAGTGTGCTGCTCATAATAGTTTGCATCAGCATTTCCTAAACTGTTGTAATAAGTTAGTTGTTGTTGATGTATAGAGGTTTGAGCTTGTAAATTACCTATTAGGTATTGAAAATTAAAGATTAAAATAAAAGCGAATAGGAGGTTAGTTTTTTGCATTTTAAATAAGTTATGATATTGAAAACAAAGGTAGTAATAAATGTAGTTTATAAACAAAAATTTTATAAATGTTCTTAGGTTGCATTCTTCTGAGGTCAGTTAATTTTTAATATCAAAAAAAAATAGTTTATTATATGATAAAACTATCGTATATTCGCAACCCAAAAAATTACTCCCAAAACAAAGGGAAATAAAAATTAAAAAATATGGCAATAATAGGCAAAATTAGAGAAAAATCAGGCTTAGTAATGATAATTATTGGTCTTGGTATGGTTGGTTTTTTATTTCAAGATGCTGCAAGCAGTCTTTTTAGAGGTGGTGGAGACACTAATGTTGGAGAAATTGGCAATGTAGCTATATCCGCAAGAGATTTTGATAGAAAATTAAATGAGTTTATATCTCGATATGAATATCAAAATGGACCTGCAGATGCTCAAGTTAGAGAGTCTATTAAAGAACAAGTGTGGAACGACATTGTTAGAGAAGAGTTGTTGGTAAAACAATTTAATTTGGTAGGTTTAACAGTTAGTCCTAAAGAATTGGATGATATGATTACAGGAGTTAATCCACATCCACAAATTAGACAATCGTTTACTAATCCCGAAACAAATGTGTTTGATCCCAATCAAGTAATAAATTTTTTGAAAGGATTAGAAACTATGCCAGCCGATAGAAAAGCTCAATGGTTGCAGTTTGAAGATGGATTAATTCAAGAAAGAATAGCCACTAAATATAATAATTTAGTTACTAAAGGTATGTTCGCTACTTCTTTGATGATTAAAAATGCCTATAAAGAACAAAATGAAACTCGTGCCATAAAATATGTTGTAAAACGCTATAATACTATTCCAGATAGTTCAATTACTGTTTCTGATAAAGAACTGAAAGCATATTACGAAGAACACAAACATGAATTTAAACAAGAATCTTCTCGCACTTTAGAATATGTGAAGTTTGAAATTTTACCATCAGAAGAAGATAAACAAGCTATTAAAGAACAGCTAGCTGAATTATCGAAAGAATTTCAAACAACAAATGATGATTCTTCTTTTGTGTCATATAATTCTGATGTTCCTTTAAATGATACTTATTACACTCAAAACAATTTTCCTTTTGAAATTGATTCTGCATTCTTTCATGCAGAAAAGGGTGCTATTTTTGGTCCTTTTGCAGAAAATAATACGTATGCAGTAGCAAAATTAGTTGATATTAAATTTGTTCCCGATTCGGTTAAAGCAAGACATATATTAATAAATACAGCTACTCCTGGGGATTCAACAGGCTATTTTAAATTAGATTCCTTGAAAACACTTATTAAAAAAGGAGCAAAATTCGATCAATTAGCTAAAGACAATTCTGATGATGTTGGTTCTGCTGTTGAGGGTGGTGATTTAGGATGGTTTACGGAAGGAACTATGGTTAAACCATTTAATGATGCTTGTTTTAATGGTAAAAAAGGAGATTTAGTTATTGTTGAATCACAATTTGGTTTTCATTTAATAGAAATTATTGCTCAAGGAGAACAAGTAAAAAAAGTGAAATTAGCTAAACTAGCTCTTAATGTTGCTCCTAGTAGTGAAACTTATGACAAAATTTTTGCAGAAGTAAGTAAATTCTATGCAGAAAATAATAACTCAGAAACCTTTACATCAACAGTTTCGAAAGAAAATAGCAACTATAAAAAAATGATTGCCGACAACATTAAGGTAAGTGATAGAAACATTAATGGTTTAGGTGATGCTCGAGAGTTGGTTCGATGGGCATTTAATGCTGAAAAAGGTGCCATTAGTGATCCTCTTCAGTTTGATAACACGTATGTTGTAGCTCATTTAGCAGAAATAAAAGAAGATGGTTTTGCTTCCCTTGAACAAATAAAAATTGAAATTGAAATGGAAGCCAGAAAAAAGAAAAAAGCGGAACAAATTAGCAAAGAAATGGAAGGAATTTTAAACATAGAAGATTTAGCTGAAAAAATTGGAGTTCCTGTTAGCACAACAAGCAATGTAAATTTTGCTGCTTATTCTATTCCTGGCTTAGGGCAAGAACCTAAAGTGATTGGTGTGATTTCTACTATTCCTGCTGGTAAAATATCTTCTAAACCAATTGAAGGAAATACTGGTGTTTTTGTGGTTTTAGTAGAAAATGTAACTCCTGCTCCTGAAACAACAGATTATTCAATGACTAAACAAGAATTAAATAGTCAATATGCTTCCATCTCTTCAGGTATTTTAGAGGCATTAAAAGAAAAATTTGGAATTGTTGATCAACGATATAAGTTTTATTAATCATTTTATCCCTACAAAAAAGGCTGAATTCAATAATTCAGCCTTTTTTTATGCCAATTGAAATTTGAGGTAATGAATGTTGTGTCCTTTTAGTGTAAACAGATTTTCATAAAAAGTTTTAATAGAAAGAATTTCTTGCGTTTTTGAATCTAAGTCTGCAATTTTTTCTTCGTAGAGATTAAACGTATGTTCTAAAAGCTTATACTTGTTTCGTTCAATTTCAGTCAATGTGTATCTAAAAAATCCTTCATGGTCAGTTTTAAGATGAATAATTCCATTTGGTTTTAGAATTTTGGAATATCGTTCAATAAAAAGTGGAGAGGTTAATCGTTTTCTTTCTAATCTATCTTTTGGTTGAGGATCAGGAAAAGTTATCCAAATCTCATCTATTTCAGCTTCTCCAAAAAGTGAGGTAATAAAATCAATTCGAGTTCTAAGAAAAAAAACAGTATTCATTTTTGCTAAAAAAGCCTGTTTTGCTCCTTTCCAAATTCTATTTCCTTTAATGTCAACGCCAATAAAATTTTTAGTGGGGAAATGTTTTGCTAACCCAACTGTATATTCTCCTTTACCACAACCAAGTTCTAAAACAATAGGTTGGTCATTTTTAAATATCAGTTCATTCCATTTTCCTTTTAATGGATAGTTCTTACGCAGTACTTCGTCTGTTTTGGGCTGCACAACATTATTAAATGTTTCCATTTCAGCCCATTTTTCCAATTTATTCTTATTTCCCATAGTATGAAAATGTTTATAAAAACAAAGAGACTGTTTCGACCCCGATAGCTATCGGGGTCGAAACAGTCTCTTTATTCTAATGTGAAACTATATTAGCTTATTCAGCTGGAGTTTCAGTAGTTTCTTCAGTAGCTTCTTCAGTAGTAGCTTCTTCAGTAGTAGCTTCTTCAACTTCTGCAACTGGCTCTTCTTGAACTGCTTCTTCGAAGCCTTTCATTAAATCGTCAGCAATTTTTTGAGCTTCTGCTTCTGCTGCTGCTTGTTCTTCTGGAGTTGGTCCACAAGCAACTAAACTGAACATACTTGCTACCATTACTAATGTTAATACTTTTTTCATGTTAATTAAGTTTTTAAAGGTTATTGATTGATTATTGATAATGTGCAAATTTACAACAATAATTTAGAATAGCAAATTTTATATGGGTTTTATTTTTCTTGATAAATAACTGCTAAAATTGTTTCTCCGACTATTTTTAGTGTTGACTTATCTATCACATCCATATTGTCATCATGCGTATGCCATGAGTGATGGAAATTTCCAGTAGATTCTTCGTAATGAATAATATCTATACTAGGTATGCCCATAATTTCATTTATTGGTTGATGATCGTCAATACCGACAAAAAAAGTTTCTTTATTTACAAAAATATGTTGATACCCCAAACGAGCAGCAACACCCCATACTTTATTAACAATTTGAGGAGCGTACTTCATAGAGATACCTTCTTTAGTAAATTGAGGATTTGAATTTCCAACCATATCCAACAGTATTCCGAAATCTGCAGAATAATTTGTTTTATGAGGGTTTTTTGCCCAATAGCGAGAACCTAAACACCATGAATCGGAATTAGATTGAATCATTAAACTCGATGGTTGCCCATAATCTTCTGCATCGAAAAAAATTATATCAATGCCTATTTTTGGTTGTTTTAGTTCGAGTTGCCGAGCTACTTCAAGTAAAATACCAACACCACTAGCTCCGTCATTTGCCCCTAAAATTGGTTTGGTTTTGTCTTTTTCATCATGATCAGCAAATGGTCTAGAGTCCCAGTGTGCAAATAAAAGAATTCGTTTTTGAAGTTCTGGCTTATAGCTTCCTATAATATTTTTTATAATAATGTTCTTATTGTTAAAAGTGGTCGCTTTTCCTTCTTGAATTTGAGTTTCCAATCCCAGTGAACTTAGTTTTTTCTTTAAGAAAATAGCACATTTTGTGTGTGCCTCATTATTGGGGAAACGTGGTCCAAAATCTACTTGTTGCTTTACGTACAAGTAAGCGGAATCTTCATCGAATTCGGGCTTTTCTATTGCAATGAATGCTGTTTTTGTTGGTGATGTTTGCAGTTGTTGTTTTGGCTTTTGTGCATCTTGCTTTTCATTTCCACATGCCAGTAAAAATCCAATGCTTATAAAGAAAAGAATATTGTTTTTCATATTTATATTTTATTTTATTAAATCGGTCATCCCGAGTACTGGGGATAAAATATTCATCGATGTTGGTGAGTATTTTTACTCATGGCTTATTTCATAATTCCAAATCGCTCCATCTTTTGTGTCTTGAATTGTTATATTTAATTTTTTAAGCTCATCACGAATTAAATCAGATGTAGTCCAATTTTTTTCATCTTTTGCATTTTGTCTAATATTAATTATTAGATTCATCAGTCCCCCTAAGTCATTTTTATTAAAAGATGATGCTTCATTTGTTTCATTTTTTAATCCTAAAATATCAAACACAAAACAATAATAGTGTGATTTCAGCAATTTTAAATCTTCATTTGTAATGGTTTCTGAGCTATTTTTTATACTATTAATAATTTTAACACCATCAAATAAATGAGCTATGGTAACGGGAGTATTGAAATCATCATTCATGCTTGCATAACAATTGTCAATTAATTTCTGAATAGTTACTGTTGAAGCGTTTGATGTTGGTAATTCTTCAAGTAATTGAATTGCAGCCATTAGTCTTGTATAGCCTTTTTCTGCTGCTTTTAGTGCATCATTAGAAAAGTCAACGGTACTTCTGTAAGCTGCTTGAAGAAAAAAGAATTTGACTACCATTGGCGAATACCCTTTTTCTAATAGTGGATGATTTCCTGTTATTAATTCAACTGGCAAAAATGAGTTTCCTAATGATTTACTCATTTTAGTTCCATTAACTGTAAGCATATTTCCATGCATCCAATATTTTACAGGGTGTTCATTTCCACTTCCAACAGATTGAGCTATTTCACATTCGTGGTGAGGAAATTTTAAATCCATACCTCCGCCATGTATGTCAAACGATTTCCCTAAATATTTCGTACTCATTACAGAACATTCTAAGTGCCAACCTGGCACGCCTTTTCCCCATGGGGAATTCCATTTCATTATGGTATTTTCTGATGCTTTTTTCCAAATGGCAAAATCAGCAAAAAAATGTTTTTCCTCCCCTCCTTCAAGCTCATCACGAGTTTGTTCTAATAATTCATCAATTTTTCTTCCAGAAAGTTCACCATAGTTATATTTTTCAGCATATTTTTTTACATCAAAATAAACAGAACCATTCACTTCATAAGCAAAACCATTTTTAATAATTCGCTCAACCATTTCAATTTGCTCAAGAATATGTCCTGTCGCAGAAGGTTCTATATCAGGATTTTTTAAATTAAAAAGTTGGGTAACTGCATGAAAAGAGTTTGTGTATTTTTGAACGATTTCCATGGGCTCTATTTTTTCTAGCCGAGCTCTTTTTTCAATTTTATCTTCTCCTGTATCAGCGTCATCAACTAAATGTCCTACATCAGTGATATTACGAACATAGCGTACCTTATATCCTAAATGAATCAAATAGCGATAAGCCACATCGAAAGTAATAAATGTTCTTACATTTCCAAGATGAACTTCATTATAAACAGTCGGCCCACAAACATACAAGCCAACAAATGGAGGGTTAATGGGCAGAAAAAGCTCTTTCTTTCCTGTTAAACTATTGTAAATTTTGAGTTGATTAATTGTCATAATTGATATTACTTTTTAAATGTAAAAGTAATGCTATTCTGCAAAATATAAAGCCCAATCTTAGTTAAAAGATTGGGCTTTATACTCAAATCACTTAGTAAATTTAAAAAAAAAGTAATTATTCTTTTGGTAATGGTGCATCTCCAATGTACCTACCACCTTTATATAATTCTATATTTATTAAAATTCCATTTTCATCATATTTATATGATTTTCCATCCATCAAACGATAATTTTTAAAAAACCCATCTTTTGAAATTTGTTTGTTTGAATCATACAACTTATGCTGTCCATTACCATCAAAATTACCTTTGTTTGATTTTTCTGTTTCTTTAGCTTTAACAATAACTACAGGATCTTTTTCTATTTTTTCAGTAACTACTATAGGTGTTTTAGGTTCGTAAAGTTTTGTATTAGCAACATCTAAATTACCATCAACAAATACTTTTTCAGATTTTAATGAACCATCTGGATAATACTCTGTAACTTTCTCTTCTTTACCGTCTTTAATTTCTGCTTCTATCATTAAAGTACCATCTTCATAAAAATATTTTTGTGTGCCATCTCTTTTTCCTTTATCATTAAAAACAAACTCTTGAGCTAATTCTCCGTTTGGATGTTTCCTAATAAATGTCCCTGTATTTTTACTGTTTTTCCATTCACCTTCTTCTTCAATTTCACCATTATCATAATATGTTTTATAATATCCATTTGGACGACTATTTACATAAGCTATTTCACTTTTTGTTTTACCATTAGGAAAGAATTTTTTCCAAATCCCTTGTTTTCTACTATTTTGATACTCTCCTTGCTCAACAACTTGTTCTGGCTGATAATCGGGCAATTGAGCCATTCTCCCAAAAATTTTCCAAAAACCTTGTTTAAGGTTATTTTCATCGATATAATTAACGGTATCGCCATTTAAAATTTCATATTTTTGTGCAGCAACACCTACACTCGATATAAATATAGTTATAAGTATGTAGTAAATATGTTTCATGGGTTTAATTTAATGTTAGTGTAAATTTAAACAAATAATATTACTTTTTTTAAAAATTTAGATAAATGACTAAATTTCATCGATAAAATAACGTATAAGACTTAAACGAATTTTATTATAAAATGTTACATACCGAATATAAAAAGTTACATAATTAAAACTCATTTTTATTTAAGGCAACAATTATACCTAAAATATTTATCTTTATTAAAAAAGATAGTTGTTTTTTTTATATCTGTATTTTTGGGGTTTATGTACCATTTTTATTGCAATCTGATAAACAAATGTTAATCAAGTAAATAAAAAATATTATTCAAATAAATGGTAAAAATTTCTGCAAATTATATTTTCACAGGCATCACACCTCCAATTAAAAATGGAGTAATAACGCTCGAAGATGATGGTACAATAATTCATGTTTCGGAAAATGATGCTGAAAATATGGACAATGAGCTTATTTTTTATGAAGGTGTTATTTGTCCAGGCTTTATAAATACGCACTGCCATCTAGAACTCTCTTATCTTTATCAAAAAATACCTCAATATACTTCATTGCCTAATTTCATTAAAGAGGTTGTTCAATTCAGGAATCATGCGTCTGTTAATGAACGACTAATTTCAATTAAAAATGCTGAAGAACAAATGATTAAAAATGGAATTGTTGCTGTTGGAGATATTTCTAATGGAGATTCTACTTTTAATCTAAAATCAAAAAACAACTTATATTATCATACTTTTTTAGAAGTTTTTGAGATTGATTCTTTTAAAGCAAAAGAAACAGTAACGAATGCTAAAAAACTTCAGCAAAATTATTTTAGTCCAACTCAAATTTCAATAACTCCACATGCTCCTTATTCTGTTTCCAAAGAATTATTAAGCTTAATTGTTGAGGAAACGCCATCCATTTTAAGTATTCATAACCAAGAAACTGAAAGTGAAAACACCTTGTTCAAAGAAAAAAAAGGAGACTTATATGAACAACTTTTGGCTTTCAATTCAGCAATTGAAAATTGGAATCCAACAAACAAAAGTTCTTCACAATCCTATTTGCCTTATTTAAACAAAGCTGAACACTTATTATTGGTGCATAACACCTATACATCCAAAAAAGATATTGAATTTGCTAACGCTAATTTCAAGCACTTGTTTTGGTGTTTTTGTCCAAATGCTAACCTTTACATTGAAAACAACTTACCTGATTTTTCTCTTTTTGAAAATGAGATATGCACTATAGGGACAGACAGCTTAGCTAGCAACCACGCTTTATCTATTTTAGATGAATTAAAAACTATTGCATTGAATAGTAAAACCATTTCTTTAGAAAAAATGATAGCTTGGGCAACAATAAATGGGGCTAAATTTCTCAACATTGAAAAACAGTTTGGGTCGTTAGAAAAAGGGAAAAAACCAGGCATCAATCTCATTCAAGGTATTGATTTACACCAACAAAAATTACTTCCTCAATCTACTGTAAAAAAACTTTTCTAGCAATATTATTTTCAAATTCTATTTTTAAACCTTAAATAGCTATTTTTGTAACTTAATTTTATTTAATGAATATAACAAAAACAAATATAACCTCACTGAGTTTTTCGGAAAAAGTAAGTTGTTATGCTCAATTATTCAAATTAAGGCTTACTTCTTACGTTGTTGTTTCTGCTGTTTTTGGATATTTTATAGGTGCAACAACCATTAATTATGCTTCCTTGTTTTGGTTAGTTATTGGTGGTTTTTTTGTAACATCTTGCTCGAATGCTTTTAATCAAATTTTTGAAAAAAACAGCGACAAATTAATGAGCAGAACGCAAAACAGACCCTTACCAACCGAAAAAATCAGTACTACAGAAGCTTCTGTTGTTGGGCTGGTATTGGGAATAGTTGGTGTTTTTATTTTATGGTTCGCATTAAATCCGTTAAGTGGAATTTTAGGTGCATTAGCTATTTTTTCTTACACCGTAATTTATACTCCACTTAAAAAAACAAGTACTTTTTCGGTTTTTGTGGGAGCTTTTCCTGGTGCTATTCCTCCAATGTTAGGTTGGGTTGCGGCAACAGGCACTTTTAGTTTAGAAGCAGGAATTTTATTTGCACTTCAATTTTTATGGCAATTTCCTCATTTTTGGGCTATTGCATGGCGTTTAGATAGTGACTATAAAAGTGCTGGTTTAAAAATGCTACCTTTTTGTAAAAAAAACAAAACTACTTCTGTAATTATATTAATTAGTGCATTGCTTTTATTTTCATGTAGCTTTCTTCCCGAATACTTTCATATTGCTGGACGATTGGCTACTGTTACGCTTAGTATTTTAGCACTATTAATGGTTATCCCATCCATAAAACTAGTACAAACACAAGACGATAAGTTTGCACTAAGAATTATGTTAATGTCTTATTTGTATTTAATTTCCTCACTCGCCATCTTGCTAATAGACAAGGCTTAATACCAGTTATTTTTTATAAAAGAAATGAAGAACAAAAAACTAATTATTGTTATTTCTATTTTTCTACCTTTAGCGGTTGCCCTATTGTTTAAAATTCGCATTCCTAATGTTGAGCCATTAAGTTTTCTTCCTCCAATTTATGCTTGTATCAATGCACTTACAGCTCTAACATTAATTTTTGGCGTTATTGCCATAAAAAAAGGAAATAGAAGATTACATGAAATCTTTATGAAAACGAGTATAGGTTTATCTGTTTTATTTTTATTAATGTATATTGCCTACCACAGCACTTCTGATCCTACATCTTACGGTGGTTATGGATATTTGAAAACAGTTTATTTTTTCATACTCATTTCTCACATCATTTTATCTGTAGCAATAATTCCTTTGGTTTTAATTTCATTTGTTAGGGCTTTATCAGAAGAGTTTGATAAACATAAAAAAATTGCTAAAATCACGTTGCCAATATGGCTCTATGTGTCTATTTCTGGGGTAATTGTTTATCTTATGATTTCTCCTTATTATGATTATATATAGAATATGAAAATACTAGGCATCATCCCTTCTCGCTATGCATCAACACGGTTTCCTGGAAAGCCGTTGGTTGAGATACGAGGAAAATCAATGATTCAACGTGTTTATGAGCAAGCAAAAAAAGCTTCTTCACTCTCTGAAGTTCTTGTTGCTACTGATGATGAGCGAATAAGCAAGCATGTGATTGATTTTGGTGGAAAAGTGATACTTACTTCTTCTTCTCACCAAAGTGGAACAGATAGATGTGCCGAAGTAATAAATAAAATAAATGATGCTTATGATGTTGTAATTAACATTCAAGGAGACGAACCTTTTATTAATCCAGAACAAATTAATCAATTATGTGCTTGTTTTGATAATCAAAACCCACAAATAGCTACATTAATTAAAAAAATAACTGCTGACGAATTATTTAATGAAAACAAACCAAAAGTTATAAAATCAATTGATGATTTTGCCATTTATTTTAGTCGCCATCCAATTCCATTTTTTCGAGGTGTTGAAAAAGAAAATTGGTTGAAAGAATATACGTATTATAAACACATTGGTATTTATGGCTATACAACCGAAACACTTAAAAAAATCACACAATTACCGCTTTCTTTATTAGAAAAGGCTGAAGGATTAGAACAATTACGCTGGTTAGAAAATGGATATAAAATAAAAGTTGCTGAGACAAATTTAGAAGCAAATTCTGTTGATACTCCTGATGATTTAAAAAATTTCTAACTTTTTTTATTACTTTTATACTTTCATAATCTTTCATGAAACTAGAAACCTACATAAGTCAATTACTTTTTCATCACGAATGTGTGATTGTGCCTAATTTAGGTGGTTTTGTTGGTAATTATAAGTCTGCTTATATTCAACCCTTACAACATAAATTTCATGCTCCATCCAAACAAATTTCTTTCAACAAAAATTTAATCACTAATGATGGTTTGTTGGCTCACTATGTTGCAGAAAAAGAAACTCTTAGTTACGAACAAGCCTGTAAAGAAATTGAGGCTTTTGTTTTTGCATTAAAAAACATCTTAAAAACCAACAAAACAGCTCAGCTAGAAAATATTGGTGTTTTTCTGTTAGACAATGAAAATAAATTACATTTTGAACCCGATTTAAGTGAAAATTACTTATTAGCTTCTTATGGTCTTTCTTCTTTTCAAACATTACCGATTAAACGCATTTCTAATGAAGAAAAAATCACAAACGACTTAAAAATTGTTGCACAAACATCTGCAAAAATTGTTCACATCAATGAAAATAACAGGAGAAAATGGATAGCTGCAGCAATAATTGCAATTCCTCTTTCATTTTTAGCTTTTTGGATACCCATAAACTATGACTTGACGGGCGACATCAATTATGCTAAGCTCAATCCTTTTGTTGATGATTCCAATAAAGCTGTTTATACTGAACGCAAAGAACCAACAGCTTTTAATGAAGATGATTTATTATTATTAGAAGATGTACTAAAAAATGATACCAGTAAATCAACTTATCTTTCTTTTTCGTGGATAAAGGATGAACAACCTTTAGTTATTGAATTACAAAAAAACAATATTGCAGAGCCAGACACCACTTATGTTGCTTCAAGCAAAAAAAATGCTCGTTTTCATATTATTGCAGGATGTTTTTCTGAAAAGAAAAATGCCAACAAAATGGTAAAACAACTAAAAAATAAAGGTTTTGATGCTTGGATAGTTGGACAACGAAAAGGGTTGTGGACAGTAAGCTACAATAGTTTTACTACCAAAAAACAAGCTTTAGATGCGTTGGTATCAGCAAAATCTGATAACAGCAAAGCTTGGTTGTTGGAAATGTAAATTAAGGTTTAAACACACTTTCTATTTTTTCTGCTAAAACCCTTGATAATTTCTCATAAGATTCATTTGTCCAACCCGCAACATGCGGACTAAGAATTACATTTTCAGCATTTTTTAAATAGTTAAACCCCTCATGATTAATTTGTTCTAATTCAAACGCTTTACTTTCAAATTCTAATACATCCAAACATGCTCCCAATACTTTTCCTGATTGAAGTGCCTTCACTAAATCAGACGTATTTACATTGTTTCCTCGGGCTGTATTTATCAGGTAAATGTTTTTCTTAAAATTATTCAGAAAAGCAGTATTTACGTAGTGTTTGGTTTCTTCCGAAAGTGGTAAGTGAATGCTTAAAATATCAGTTTGTTCAAACAATTCGTTTAAGGAAACTTCATCCACCCAACTTCTGACTTCTGACTTCTGACTTCTAACTTTATACTTATCATAAGCAATTACCTTGCAATCAAATCCCATCAATTTTTTTGCCAATGCACTGCCCATATTACCATAACCAATAATGCCCACTGTTTTTCCTGCTAATTCTATTCCTCTGTTCGCTTCTCTATCCCAAATTCCTTGTCGCACTTGAGCATCACATTGTTTGAGTTTGTTAAACAACATCAATAACATTCCAATTGCATGTTCGCCAACTGCATCTTTGTTTCCTTCGGGTGAGTTAAACACTTTTACGTTATTTTTTTCTGCATACGCAACAGCAATGTTTTCTAGCCCAGCACCCGAACGGGCAATAAATTTAAGATTTGTAGCTTTATCAAGAAATAGTTTGTCTATTGTAAATCGGCTTCTGATAACTATACCTATATAGTTGTTTATTTTTTCTTCTATCATTTCTTTAGAAGAAGTATAATCATGTTCGCACACAAATCCCATTTGGATGAGCCGTTCTTCCAGTATTGGGTGAACAGTATCTAAAAATAAGATTTTTTGTTTCATTTTTATAATTAGCAAACTATTTTAAGAGTACATCAGATAACCAATAAAAAAGTAAATAAAAATACCAAAAATATCGTTGGTTGTGGTGATAAAAGGTCCTGTTGCTAAGGCGGGGTCTATTTTATATTTATGCAACAACAAGGGGATGAGTGTTCCAAAAATTCCTGCGAAAAAAATTACTGATAAAAGAGCCGTACTCACTGTAACTGCTAAATTAATGGATTCTTGAAAGAAAAAAGTATATCCAAAAATTAATATGGAGCATACTAATCCATTTAATATCCCAACCATCATTTCTTTACCTAGTTTACTCCAAATACCTGTTAATCCCATTGATTTGTTGGCTAATCCTTGCACAATTAAAGCAGAAGATTGTACGCCCACATTTCCACCCATAGCAGCAATTAAAGGAATAAAAAAAGCCATTTGGGGGTGTAGTTGAATTTCTCCTTCATAAATTCCAATAATTTTAGAACCTACAATTCCTCCCAACAAACCTACTAATAACCATGGCAATCTGGCCCTAGATATTACCCAAAATTTATCTGAAGATTCTATATTTTCAGAAATACCCGAAGCCATTTGGTAATCTTTTTCGGCTTCTTCCTTAATTACATCTACCACATCATCAATGGTAATCCTTCCAATTAAACGCTTTAATTCATCCACAACAGGGATGGAAACTAAATCGTATTTTTCCATTAACATTGCAACGTGTTCGTCATCAATATCTGGTGTTACCGAAAGAATATCTTCTTCGCAAATATCTTTCACTTTTTTTGTTCCAGGAGTTAATAGTAGTCTTCTCAAGGAAATTCTTCCTTTTAACACATTACTATCATCCACCACATAAACCGTATATATTTTTTCAAGCTCTTCTGCCTGTTTTTTTAATTCTTTGACACAGGTATTAATATCCCAATTCCAATTTACACTTGCCAACTCATTCGCCATCAAACCACCAGCGGTATCTTCTGGGTAATCGAGTAGTTTTAAGATATCAGAGGCTTGTTCTAAATCTTCAATATGAGAGATTACTTCACCTCTTTTTTCTTCAGAAAGCTCACCGATTAAATCGGCTGCATCATCAGAATCCATATTATCGATGAAGTTTTCTGCAATTTCTCGAGAGGTTAATGCATCTAAAAATTTCTCTCTTCTTTCTTCATCCAGCTCAATCAATACATCGGCAGCAAATTCTTTTGGCAAGAAACTAAAAAAAGCTCGAGCATTTTCTAGGTTTTGTTCATCTAAAATTTCGGCAACATCAACAGCATGCATATCCTTGATAAGCATCAACACTTCCTTATCTGAATTATTTGCCACAGCATTATTTAGCTGGTCAAGAAATTCTTTGGTTAGTTGAAATTGCATAGATTCATTTTTTGACGCTGCAAAATTACTATTTTTAAACCCATAAACAATATGCTTTAATTAGGTATTTTTAGGTACTTTTGAATTCAAAAAAGAATTCTTAAACAAAAATGACGCTTAAAAGAAAATTACATATTGTTGTTTTTGGAACAGACACAAAGTTAGGAAAGCGATTTGATGTTGTTTTACTTTACCTAATATTAACGAGTGTTTTAGCTGTTATGTTAGAAAGTATGCCTGAGTTAGGAAGCAACTATTCTACTATCTTTTTATATGTTGAACTATTTTTTACCGCTATTTTTTCCATAGAATATGTATTGAGAATATGGATAAGTCCTAAACCGATAAAATACATTTTTAGTTTTTGGGGAGTGGTTGATTTAATTTCAATTCTTCCCTCTTATTTGATACTATTAATTCCTAGTATTCATTTCTTATCAGCAATTAGATCATTGCGGTTATTTAGGATTTTTCGGATTATTAAATTAGTCCGTTTTTTATCCGAAGCTAATAGTCTTAAAAGAGCATTAGTTTCAAGTTTGTATAAAATAAGTACTTTTCTGTTTTCTATATTAGCCATAGTTGTTATTATGGGAACCACAATGTATGTGGTGGAAGGAGCAGAAAATGGATTTACAAGTATTCCACAAAGCATCTATTGGGCAATCATAACAATTACAACAGTTGGCTATGGAGACATTGTTCCTCACACAATAATAGGAAAAGTTATTTCTTCCGTTGTTATGCTTATTGGTTATGCTATTATTGCTGTTCCAACAGGTATTTTCACAGTAGAAATAGCCAAAGCAGGAACTGAAAGAAAAAAATGCGAAATTTGTAAGCACGATAACGAAACAAACGCAACCTATTGTAGTAATTGTGGTAAATTATTAACCGATGTTTAGTATAAAAGAATTTTTAAATTATTCTCTTTTTGATATTGGAGAACATGCACTTAAAGTAACTGAATTACTCTTATTGAGCTTGTTTATAATTATTGTTACTGTAGTTGTTAAACTTATTAAAAAAGCGATATTCAGTACAACAAAACTCGATATATCAAGAAAAAACTCCCTTTTTAGTTTAACCAAATATGTTATTATTGTATTAGCCATAATTTTTGGATTACAAATAGTAGGATTCAATTTATCAATTTTAATGGCAGGGTCTGCTGCACTTTTGGTTGGAGTTGGTTTTGGATTACAAAATTTATTTAGCGATTTTACTTCTGGAATAATTCTTTTGCTCGATTCAACAATAAAAGTAAATGATGTTATAGAAATTGATGGGTTGGTTGGAAAAGTACAAGAAATTAACCTCAGAACTACTACAGTTTTAACACGGGAAGATATTTATATAATTATTCCAAACACAGATTTAACGAAAAATCAATTAGTAAACTGGACGTATAGTTCCATCTCTTCTCGTTTTGAAATTAAAGTGGGTGTAGATTATTCTTCCGATGTACAATTAGTAATGCGATTGATGAAAGAAGCAAGTAACCACCCAAGTGTACTAAAGAAACCTGAATCTTTTGTTCGTTTTAGTGATTATGGAGATTCATCACTAGATTTTACGTTGATATTTTGGGCAGACGAAGTATTTAGAATTGAAACGATAAAAAGCGATATACGAATAAAATTATTTGAGTTATTTAGCGAACATAAAGTTCAAATTCCTTTCCCTCAACGTGTAATTCATGTGAAAAAAGAAGAAAAAGATTCCCTTACAGAACAATAAAAAATATTTTTTTAAATAAGTTTGTCTGTATTAAAAAAAATGTCGTAAATTCGCAGCCCCATTTTAGGGATATTAATATTATTAATAGTAATCAAAACAGATTTACGTGAATACATTAAGTTACAAAACAATTTCAGCAAACGAAGCTACAGTTAACAAAAACTGGGTACTTGTTGATGCACAAAACGAACCTTTAGGAAGATTAGCTTCAAAAGTTGCTAGTTTAATCAGAGGAAAGCACAAAACCAATTTCACACCTCATGTTGATTGCGGTGATAACGTAATTGTTATTAATGCAGAAAAAATAAAATTAACTGGTAAAAAATGGGATGATAAAGAATATATTACCTATTCAGGATATCCAGGTGGTCAAAAAATAGCAATAGCAAAAGATGTTATGGCAAAAAAACCAACATTTATGGTAGAAAAGGCAATAAAAGGAATGTTGCCAAAAAATAAATTAGGTAGTGCTTTATTCAGAAACCTTTATGTTTATGAAGGAGCTGTTCACAACCAAGAAGCACAACAACCAAAAGAAATTAAATTATCTGATCTTAAATAAAATCCATGGAAGTAATTAACGCAACAGGAAGAAGAAAAACTGCAGTAGCAAGAGTTTACCTTACAAAAGGAAAAGGAAATGTAACAGTAAATAAAAAAGACTATAAAGTATTTTTTCCAACCACTGTTTTACAAGGAAAGATTCAACAAGCATTTGTTGCAACAGACACTAAAGATACTTTTGATGTTAAAGTAAACGTATTTGGTGGAGGAATAACAGGACAAGCTGAAGCGGTTAGACACGCAATATCAAGAGCTTTAGTTAAATCAGATGAAACAAACAGAGCATTACTAAAAGTAGATAGTTTACTTACAAGAGACCCTAGAATGGTTGAACGTAAAAAACCAGGGCAACCTAAAGCTCGTAAACAATTCCAATTTAGTAAGCGTTAAGATTAAAACTATTTCCATTCCGATAGCTATCGGAATGGAATTTTTATAACCTATTGTTTAGTATCTAAATTTTTAAGACTTCGCAATTGCGAGCTACTTAAAGATTGAAGTTATTAAGGAATGTAAACAATTAAAAAAATGTCAAAAGTAGATTTCAAAGAACTATTAGATGCAGGTGTTCATTTTGGTCACCTAAAAAGAAAATGGAACCCAAAAATGGCTCCCTATATTTTTATGGAGCGAAACGGTATTCACATTATCGATCTTCATAAAACAGCAGCAAAACTTGAACAAGCATGTGCTGCATTAGAGCAAATTGCTAAATCAGGTAAAAAAATCATGTTTGTTGCAACAAAAAAACAAGCCAAAGATATTGTTGCTGAAAAAATTAAAGCAACCAACATGCCTTACATCACAGAAAGATGGCCTGGAGGTATGCTTACCAATTTTGTTACCATCAGAAAAGCCGTTAGAAAAATGGCTACTATTGATAAAATGGTAGAAGATGGAACTATGAATACGTTATCAAAAAGAGAGCGTCTTCAAATCCAACGTCAACGAGAAAAATTAGAAAGAGATTTAGGAAGTATTGCTGATTTAACGCGTTTGCCTTCTGCAATTTTTGTTATTGACATTAAAAAAGAACATATTGCTATTGCTGAAGCAAAAAAATTAGGTATTCCTACTTTCGCTTTAGTAGATACTAACTCTGACCCTACTTTAGTAGATTTTGCAATTCCAGGAAATGATGATGCTTCTAGCTCAATTGATAAAATCATCTCTATTGTTGCTGAAGCAGTAACTAGAGGGTTAGCTGATAGAAAAAAAGATAAAGAGGCTACAAAAGAAACAAAAGAAAAAGCACCTAAAGAAGCTACAAAAGAAGAAGTTACTTCTGAAGAAACAAAAGCTTAATTTCTTTTCTCTTAAAAATTAAATTTATTCAACACTTTTAACACATAAAACATGGCAAACATAACTGCTGCAGACGTAAATAAATTAAGACAACAGACTGGTTCTGGAATGATGGATTGCAAAAAAGCATTGGTAGAAGCTGATGGAGATTTTGAAGCTGCTATTGATATTCTTAGAAAAAAAGGTCAAAAAGTTGCTGCAAACAGAGGTGATAGAGATGCTAACGAAGGGTTGGTTCTTGCAAAAACAGCTAACAACGGTAAAAAAGCCGTTTTAGTAGTAGTAAATTGTGAAACAGATTTCGTTGCTCAAAACATTGATTTCAATAAATTTGCAACTACTATTTTAGATGCTGCTATTGAAAAAAATCCTGCTTCATTAGATGAACTAAAAGCATTGAAATTTGGAAACGATACCTTAACAATAGCTGAAAAAATTATCGAGCAAACAGGTGTGATTGGTGAAAAAATTGAAGTTTCTGCCTATGAAGTTATTGAAGCTGAAACAACCATCGCTTACAATCATCCAGGAAACAAATTGGCTTCTATTGTTGGATTTAATAAAATTGGCGACAAGGTAAACGAAGTAGGTAAACAAATTGCTATGCAAGTTGCCGCAATGAACCCACTGGCTGTTGATGAAAATGGTGTTGATAAATCAGTTATTGAACACGAATTGGCAATAGGAAGAGAAATTGCCTTACAAGAAGGAAAACCAGAAGCTATGGTGGACAAAATTGCTGAAGGAAAAGTGAAAAAATTCTTAAAGGAAAATACGTTACTTAATCAAGATTCTATTTCCAACAACAAAAAAAATATCGCTCAAATTCTGAAAGAAACAGAAAATGATTTAGCGGTTACAGGCTTCAAGCGAATTATGCTTGGCTAAATATTTAAAAAAAAGAGAAAATTTAATTTTCTCTTTTTTTTTGTCTAAAAATTTGAAAAAAAGGTGTTAGTAATTAGGTGTTAGTAAGAAAACTATACTATTATTATAAATGCTGTTAAAATAACTTTATTTTTAAAAAACATTATCCGAACTTTACTAACTACTAACTACTAACTACTAACTACTAACTACTAACTACTAACTACTAACTACTAACTACTAACTACTAACTACTAACTACTTTTTATATGCCTTACAAAAGAATTCTTCTTAAACTCAGTGGTGAAGCCCTTATGGGAAACAAACAATTTGGTATCGATAATGACCGAATAGCCATTTATGCTAAAGAGATTAAAGAAATAGTGGAAGATGGTGTTGAGGTCGCTATCGTTATTGGTGGTGGGAATATTTTTAGAGGAATACAAGCTGTTGAGGGAGGAATGGAAAGAACACAGGGAGATTATATGGGAATGTTGGCAACGGTAATTAATAGCATGGCATTACAAGCAGCTTTGGAAGCCATTAATGTGGAAACTCGATTACAAACTGCTATTGAAATGAAAGAAATTGCTGAACCTTTCATTAAAAGAAAAGCCGTTCGCCATTTAGAAAAAGGTAGAGTTGTAATTTTTGGTGCTGGTACAGGAAATCCTTTTTTCACTACAGATACTGCTGCAAGTTTAAGAGCTATAGAAATTGAAGCAGATGTAATCCTTAAAGGAACTCGAGTAGATGGCATTTATACAGCTGACCCAGAAAAAGATGCTTCTGCAACAAAATACGCCACCATTACTTTTGAAGAGGTGTATAAAAAAGGACTAAGTATAATGGATATGACCGCTTTTACGCTCTGCAACGAAAACAAACTTCCCATCATTGTTTTTGATATGAATACACCAGGAAATTTAAAAAAGGTAATCAAAAAGAATTCAAAAATTGGTACGCTTGTGGAGTTTTGATTTCTGATATTTTAAATATTCCTTTTATGAAAGAGTATCGCAAAATGCGATACCATCAATTGTGCTTCTTCTGTTAATTGAAAATAATAAACGAATCTTTGCATGATTTCACATTTTGAAAGGGCACTAAAAGGAATATCGTAATAAAAGCAAACTCGAATTAAATTTGTAAATTTGCAATATGAGAGAAAAAAATCTCTACATAATTGCAGGTTGTAATGGAGCAGGAAAAACAACTGCATCTTTTACAATTTTACCTGAAATAATTAACTGTAAAGAGTTTGTAAATGCTGACGAAATTGCAAAAGGTTTATCACCATTTCAACCCGAAAAAGTTGCTTTTGAATCGGGTCGAATAATGTTAAACCGGATAGAAGAACTACTAAAAGAAAACCAAAGCTTTGCTTTTGAAACAACACTTTCAGCAAAAAGCTACAAAAACAAAATTAGAAACGCAAAAGAAAAAGGTTATACTGTTACTTTATTGTTTTTTTGGTTACAGAATGTTGAATTAGCAAAAGAACGTGTAAAAATAAGAGTATCTGAAGGTGGACATAACATTGAGCCTGAAGTTATAGAAAGACGATACATAAACGGGATTAAAAACCTTTTTAAAATTTACCTTCCAATTGTTGATGGTGCATTAATATTTGATAATTCTGAAGGAAAACACGAGCTTTTAGCACTTAAAACAATTGACGGAAATTTAAATATTATTGATAAACATAAATTTAATCAACTAAAAGCGTATGACAACCGTTAAAAAACAAATAGAACTTAAGGACAAAATTTTAATCGGACTTGAAAAAGTTTACGAAAAACTTATTCAATTTAAGAAACAGAAGAACACAGAGCTTGTAGTTATTCGTGATAATAAAATCGTAAAAATTAAACCCGAATAAAAAGGACTAAGTATAATGGATATGACCGCTTTTACGCTCTGCAACGAAAACAAACTTCCCATCATTGTTTTTGATATGAATACGCCAGGAAACCTTAAAAAGGTAATCAAAAAGAATTCAAAAATTGGTACGCTTGTGGAGTTTTAATTTCTGATATTTTAAATATTCCTTTTATGAAAGAGTATCGCAAAATGCGATACCACCAATTAAGACCGTTGCACGGTAAATTTTGATAAAAAAGGCATAAAAAAACAGTCAACCATTTGTTTTTCAATATTTTAAATTGTATTTTTGTTTTATGAAAAAAGCAATCCAACCTACTTTAGCAGACAGCATTTGTGATTTACGTTCACGAAAAATAAAAACTGTATTTTTTGATTAAATCAATACAATTTTAGACTGGGAAAAAACAAGTTCTATTATAGACAAGCATTATGAAAAAGGAAAAAGCGCCTCTGGCTGTCCTAGTTATGATGGGCTTTTATTGTTTAAAATGTGTTTATTACAAACTTGGTATGGATTAAGCGATTATGAAGTTGAAGACCGTGTAAATGACAGTATCTCTTTTGGATATTTCTGCGGATTAACCATTGACCAAGTAGCCCCAGACCACATCACCGTAAGTCGCTTTAGAACTGCAATGACCAAAGCTGGTGCTTACGAAAAATTATTTAAGGAAATAAACCGTCAACTGGAAGCTCATAAAATTATCGTAAAAACAGGGGCTATTGTAGATGCTAGCGTGATTGACACACCACTAAAACCGAAAGGAAAAACAACTCATAAAGTAACAGAAGATAGAGAAGACGAATAAGAAAAGGAAGTAACCAAAGAATACGCCCAAAGTGTGGATAAAGATGCCAGTTGGTTAAAAAAGCGAGGAAAATATCATTTTGGCTTCAAAAAACATTATGTTACAGATGATGAAGGTTTTGTTTTAGGGGTTTTAACGACCAAAGCCTGCGTTAATGAGATTGCAAATTTAGAAGAAGTTTTAGACACTGCCGATTTACCAGAAAACATCCCATTAAAAGCCGATAAAGGCTACCAATCCGAAAAGAATGAAAAATTGCTAAAGAAAAGAAAACTCAAAAATCACATTTTAAAAAAAGTAAAAAAGAATAAGCCCTTAACCCAGTGGGAGAAGAAATTTAATAAACTCGTAGGTCAAACAAGATTTAAAGTAGAGCGAACTTTTGGCGGAATAAAACGATGGTTTAATGGAGGTGTGGCAAGATACAGAGGTATCGAAAAAATGCACACACAAAACCTGATGGAGGCAATGTGCTACAATTTATATCGAAGACCAGGGATAATTGCGTCCAAGTGTAAAAATTAAGAAAAAAACAAAGAAAATAAGCCATTAAAACAGCAATAAAATCAAAATCTGAAACTTGAAATACTGAATTTTAAAAAAAAAGGTATCAAAATTAAACCCTAAAAATGAAAAACGGTATTATGCAACGGTCTTGTTTCTTTAAACTGTTAAGCTTGTTTATATGACTCCTATTATCCTCTAGTGATTCAAAATAACTTTGAAATAAATCTTATTTTATAATATATTTAAATACTTGATTATTAGTATAATACATGATAAAATTAGTGGTTAATAATACTATAATTTAGTGGTTAATAATACTATAATTCATTTTATTTCAAGTCCTTAATAAGATTTTTATGTTGATAACTTTGAGTTAAAAAAGTGTGAGTTTGCCCTGATGATTAAACATCATAATTTAGATATCCAAAAAATAATGCTCAATTTTGTGCTCTAAACAACAAAATCGTATAATGAAAAATATTTCTCTCGCATTAAATGTAGTATTATTAATTGCTGTTGCCGTTTTATATTACTTTCAATTCTCTTCTCAAAAAACAGTACTTCCTGAAATTACAGAAACAACTGAAAACGAAATAGTTGAACTTGATAATGAGGCATCTATTAGAGATACAAACTACATTTCTAAAATTGGTTACATTAATGTTGATTCCTTGCAATTGAAATATGATTTATACGAAGAATTAAAAACCAAATTAGAGAAAAAAGAAAAATCGTATGATTCAGAATTGAAAGCAAAATCAGCCGAATTTCAACGAAAAATTGAAGACTTTAGAAAAAAAGCTCCTTCAATGACTCAATTTGAAGGCGAAATAAAACAAAAAGAATTGGCTGACGAAGAAGAAAAACTTTATAAAATGCGTGATCAATACGCTCAAAATTACGAACAAGAAATGTTAAAATTGAACAACCAACTTTATAAAGCCATCAAAGACTATATAGTTATCCACAATAAAAACACGCATTATGATATTATTATTGGCGAATCACAAACTAGAAATTTTGTATTAGATTTTAATAAAAACATTGACATAACACTTGAAGTTGTTGAGGGGTTAAACAAAATATACCAAGAAGATAAAGCTCCAAAACCTACAAAACCATAACTAGTGCCTATCTGTAAAGTTCACAGTCTTCCCCCGATAGTTATCGGGGTCAGTTAACAAAGGCTGCTGTAAAGCGTTGTTTTTTACCAACTGTTGACTGAAGATTGATAGCTTGATTGCAGAAAATCATACATTAAAGACAACCATAACTATGCTCATTGCCCAAGAAAAAGAAAAAACCAACAGTGCCGAATATATTTTATATATGTGGCAAATTGAAGATTTAGTGCGATTTAATGCGTTTGATTTAGAACAAATTTATGACACTATTATTACTAAATTTAATGTTTCTGATGAATTAAAAGCAGAAATGAAATTGTGGTATAAAAATATTATTGAACAAATGATGAAACAAGGCATTTCTGAAAAAGGACACCTTGATTATATTAACACAAGAATAGAAGAACTTAACAACTTACACAATTCATTGCTAACCACAATTCAAGATAAAGACTATCAAAATCAATACATTAAAACATCCGCTAACATTAAAAGTTTGATGGAAAAAGCAAACAATGAAGCAAAAAATGAAATTCATGCTTGTTTAATCGGATTGTATGGTTTTTTGGTATTGAAACTGAAAAACGAACATATAGGAGAGGCAACTAAAGAAGCCATTAATTCGTTTAGCGGTTTGTTAGCCATTCTTACCAACAGATATAATAAACTCCAGAAAGGAGAGCTAAAATTTAGTCATGAAATTAATAATTAATACTTTCTTGATTGTTTTTGCGTTTGTAAGTTGAATTTGTTATGTTAAAATATTTTTTCATCATCATTCTTTTTTTTACTTCATTAACAGAAGTAAATGCTCAGTGTGTTCCTGGCTCACCTCCACTTGCTACCGTAATTGTTGATTCCGTTTCCGTTTTACCTGATAGCAGTGTGATTATTTGTTGGCAACAAAGCACAACCGATGATATTTTAGAATATGATATTATTATGTTCGACCCTGTTACTTTGGCTGATATTACCATAGCAACCGTTCCTTTTGGAGCTGGTTTGTGTTTTATAATACCTTTTGGAGATGCGAACAATACCTCAGATTCAAGTCCTAGAGAATATGGAGTTAGAGTAAAAGATATTTGTGGAAATGCCTCCACAAATGGAGATAATTACCACAACACTATGTTTTTGGAAAATACCATAAATGTTTGTGCAGCTTCAGTAAATTTAAAATGGAACGCCTATGATGATTTTACTTCTGGACCAAATGTGTTGTATGAAATTTTTGTTAGTCAAGATGCGGCTCCATTTATTTCAGCAGGAACAACCAACGCTACCAACTTCACTTTTTCGGGAATAGTGCAAGGTTCGTCTTATAAGTTTTATGTGAGAGCAATAGAAAATAATGGTGTTGGTCCATTTTCATCTTCAACCAACATCATTAACTTAAATGCTGATTTTTTCTTAAAAGACCCAAATTTTCTTTATTTATATAGATCAACCGTTGTTAGTGACAACCAAATTGATATCCAATTTTATGTAGATACAGCTGCTGATGCAAAAAGTTACACCATTAAACGTATGGAAAAACCAACAGATGGATTTATCGCTATTGGGAGTATAAATGCTACATCAGGAATGAATCCAATGCTTTCTTTTAGTGATTTTAATGTAGAATCTAAAATTAAATCATACACCTATATTGTGGAAATGGTTAATTTATGTAATGAAGTGAAAATAACATCAAATATTGGCAAAACAATTCTATTGTACACCATAAATGATAAACTAGAGCTTACAAACACCATCATTTGGATTCCTTACGAAGGTTGGGTAGGTGGAATTTCAGGATATGAAATTTATAGAGCGTTTGGAGGCGTTTGGGAAACAACTCCTATCGCATCTATGCCAGCTCTTTTAGATACTATCATTTATGTTGATGACGTTTCAACTGTTTTAAAAGGAAATGGAGAATTTTGCTATAAAGTTATTGCCCTTGAAGGCCCTGCACTTCGAGTAGGAAATCTATCTGATGCCAAAAGTGCTTCCAATGAAGACTGTGTTGACCACGACCCATTAATTTATATCCCCAATGCTTTTGCTCCTGAAAGCTCATTTAATCCAATTTTTAAACCTGTAGTAACTTTCGCAGAACCAAATTCTTACCAAATGATTATTTATAATCGATGGGGGCAAGAAGTGTTTAAAACAAAAAACATTGAAGAAGGTTGGAATGGCGCTTTTAACAACAAAGGGGATCTCCAAGAAATTGGTGTTTATGTTTATTTTATAGAAATAAATTCTTCTGGAAATCAACAATACCAATACAGAGGCAAAGTAACTATGGTACGATAAATTTAATTTATTACATTTGCTTCATAAACAAAAAACTTTATCCAACAACTAATCGACATAGATGTTCAATTATTTTTATTCTTAAACGGGATACATTCTCCATTTTTTGATGTTGTTTTTGGATACATAACAAGCAAAACATTTTGGTATCCTTTTTATCTACTCCTCTTTATTGTTGGTGCAACCAAGCTAAAATGGAAAATTATTTACATATTAATAGCCGTTATAATTTTAATTGTGTTGAGCGACCAAGCATCAGTTCAATTGTTTAAAGAAGTTTTTAAACGCTTACGACCCTGTCATAATCCACAACTTGCAGGTTTAGTTCACCTTGTGGATGGGTGTGGTGGAAAATACGGTTTTGTGTCTTCTCATGCTGCAAATACCTTTGCTCTTGCTTCATTTATGGGTTTAGTACTAAAAAAACACATTCCTTTTATTTTTATTGGGTTACTTTGTTGGGCAATTGTAGTTTCCTACAGCAGAGTTTATGTTGGCGTGCATTATGTTAGTGATATTTTTGTGGGAGCTTTATTAGGAATGTTAATTGGTTGGTTCGTGTTTTTTGGGTTAAAAAAATTAAATCAGATATTTAAACTTCAAATCAATATATAGAACAATGCAATATTTATTTATATTTATAGCAGGAGGTTTAGGAACATTATGTCGTTATGGTATTTCAAAATTAACGCTTCATTTTATATCTACTAATTTCCCTTTAGGAACGCTAATTTCGAACTTACTGAGTTGCCTAATTCTTGCGTTAACAGTGCTTTATTTTAATGAGAAAATAGGAGAAAACTCACTTGTTAAACTAGTAATTTTGGTAGGGTTTTGTGGGGGTTTTAGTACCTTTTCCACATTTAGCTTTGAAACAGTGGAATTGATAAAACAAGGAAGTTTCATTATTGCTATTACAAATATAATACTTAGTTTAAGTATCGGAATTTCAATTATTTATTTTATGCTTTCACAAAATAAGCTTTAAATCCTCAATAAATCCAACTCTTTTATCTATCTTTGTATTATGGAAAGTCCATCTTTAGCCCAACAACAAGAAGTTCCCAATGCAACTTTAATTCTTGTATTCGGCATATTATCCATTGTTTTTTGTTTTTGTTATGGAGTATTAGGGCTAGTTTTTGGAATTCTTTCTGTTGTATTTGCAAATAAATCTTCTCGGTTATACAAACAAAACCCTAACATTTACACCTTGGGTTCCTATAAAAATATGCAAGCAGGTAAAATTTGCGGAATTATAGGACTCTCACTTTCTGCTCTTTTTATAGTAATTGTACTAATTTATATTGCCTTTTGGGGATTATTTTTTACTTCAATCATGCCATGGGAGGAGTTGATGAATAGCGGAGCGTATTAAAAAATAGAAAACATGGATTTAAGCGATAAATTAAAAGGAAGTTACAGTGTTAATTTAAGAACCTTAACTAGAAAATCAACACTTGGTTTTGGTTATCAAGAAATTAAAAACATTCGTATTCAGGATTTGTTGATTAGTAACAAACAAAAAGAACTTATTAAAATTTATTACGGATTAGATAAAATATCATTTTTAGATGATATTTTAGAAGAATGTGGCATCACCAAAGATATGCGCATTGAAAAACCAGGTAAAATTGTTGACTACGACAAAAGAGATGAACTTGTGGCTATAGCCATGGAAAATGTAAAA
>Ga0100402_1001333_pt1 | contig 28502 bp, 25 predicted proteins | sample CryGeyme20150102_FD_80419 | JGI IMG/M metagenome (GOLD analysis project Ga0100402, IMG submission 80419) | Groundwater microbial communities from Crystal Geyser aquifers in Utah, USA - Crystal Geyser metaG 2015-0102 | ecosystem: Environmental > Aquatic > Deep subsurface > Groundwater | place...
CCGTGTCGAAACCCCTGAAATTTTTTAGTCCTTTTTGCGTTAGAAAAAAAGAGAAGCCCTATTGGCGTTCGGGGCGATTGGCGGCGAAAAGGGACTTTCCCTTTCCCCCCCCCCCCCCCAAACACCATCAGATGCTCCCTGGTGTAAGTACTGCCAGAAAGTTGGGCTCCATTTTCAAGGCTTGGCCGCCGAGCTGGGCGATGGAGTGATTGCTCGAAGAGCCGTGAAGGGAAAGATCCGCTGTGCGTCAATTGAGTACAGTAGTGTGACGGCTCGATTGATTACCGAACACTTGCAAATTCAGGGAGTACCGTCGCTGCAGCTTTACAAGGGAACGACGAAGCTGTGGCAGTCAAAGTCGAACAATGACGGACACCCCAACAAGAACAACAAGATCAAGACGTCTGACCTTAAAAGGGAGGTAAAGCGGCTTTTAGCTATGCCAGATGATGAATGCAAGGCGTATTTGCGTGATTTTCAAGACGACGGCATACTGGAAGAAGCCATGGAAGAATCCTTTTTTGACAATCACGATTATGCGTGGTGAGTAGGCTATATTATTATCATCATACTAATATGATGTTACTGCGTGCAGCAGTCTCTGCTAGAGCCAACTGAAGAATTCATTTGAGCGAAAATCGGATCACTCTAGAAAGATAGCATTTAAGGAAATGCCAACTCTACATGGTTAGAAAGAGTAGGGGCCCCTCGCAGGATTGTCATTTTCTGTTCGAAGCAGGGCGTGCAGATGATTCCAATATATTTCTCGATGCGCACCCAGACGGCGGGAGCAGATTTATGCCCCAGATCTGGATGTCGGCCTTTTATTTTAAGGGCAAGATTCCTGAATACAGCATAGACTATAGAAAATAGAATAGACAGCTTGAAAATTTGAACATAGCAGAGCTTTGTTTTTCAACTACTGAATAGGTAGTGGACGGGCTTGTTGCCTTGAGGATGGCATGCAAAAGTGGCATCATTCTGTTTTTACCCGCCTCTCAGCAAATCTAGCTAGCTACTGTACTGGTCGAAGCCACTCCTACTATCAGACCTACTCAAGACTCCAACTTAGCCAATCCCCAACTTAACCCGCCCTTAATCGGAATTACTACCAGTATGCAATGGTCAAAAACCAGTTAACTGACCAAAACGAAGTTTGATACGACTCAAATTTATGCCGCAGTGAACGCAGCTCGTGGGGACGTGCAGGGTTGCGGGTGTCAACTCTACTAGTAGCTACTACTAGTAGGCCATTGACACCAAAATTTGGTTGTTCCTGTTTTGGTCTTGGTCAATATTAATCACCCGGGTGATCAATAGAAATCTAAATTCAATCACACTCAAGACTAAAATTAAATACCACTAGTAGTATTGCACGTACACCAGTAATATTATTCGTGTTACGCACTACTCGAGTACGCGTTTTATGAATGATGCAAAGAAAAACGGAAAAACTTGCTAGTGGTCCTCATACATGACAGAGCTGAAAGAAAATTCCATGTCATCGAGGTCGCCGTTGGAGTTTCCTGCCTTTCCGATGTGACCCCTTTTCACTTCTTGTCGAAGCTCGTCATCAATGACTCCATCCGAGTGCAAGAGCAAGTCCTCTAGAGAAGTCTCCTCATCATCAACATTGGTACCTGCCAACCTTTCGTGTTTCTTGTGAAGACTTCCAGCAAGCTCTAAACTATCTGGTTCTACTGTCGGCCAACTGCAGGCAGCTTCGTCTCCCAACTCCGGGAGCAACTTCTCCAATCGGTGAACCACTTGTTGCATATTTGGTCTTTTTGAAACAGTCTGACCCCACGCTGCTCGAATAATGGAATTAAGACCTGGTGGGAAGTTGTAGTGCGACAAGCGTGGCCTCTTTCCTTGAACACAGACCATTGACAAATGTTGCAGCTTGTGCAATTTTTCAAAAGCCTTTGTCTCTGTCAGCATTTCATAGGTCGTGATTGCCCATGAAAAGACGTCCGCCTAAGAGAAGAAAAAAAGTGCCTCTGAGTTAAACCAACTTGCATTTGTCAAAGACAAAAGTCAGCAATTGCGCATTACTGCGCGTTATCGTACCTTCAAATTATATTTGCCTTCGTCAAAAAAGTAATACAGAAATTGGAAATCGCACGAGATGAGACACAGCCCCCTACTCATTTTACAGTAAAAAACAAAGCCCAAGAAAACAAACCTGTCAAGAAAATTTCAACTGCCATATACCACTGGCTTCCTGAACCAGACATAGTGTAGACTTCATCGTCAAAGCCTTGGGGAACCTCCCGAACAAGCCCAAAATCAAACAACTTTACAGTGTGCTCCCCTTGAAAGCCAACATTTTCGGGTTTCAGATCACGGAAGATGATCCTTCGCTTGTGCAAGTACAATAGTGCATTGGCAATCTGCAGCGAATAGTTCGTCTTGCGAGGAATCATGGCCGGATCAGCTGGTCCCTCTCCCTGCCATTTCTTAATGCGTTGGTCCAGACTATCGGTCAACCGATCCATGATCATAAAGTACGAATCGAACCGTCCACTTTCAAAGGAATGAGTTCCTCCAATGGGAAGTCCTCGTACTGTGAGAATATTCGGATGGTCGAGGCGACTCAAGTACTTGGCTTCGACTACCAAATCTGCAATGGCCTTGGCAAAATCAAGGGACTTTCTGAGCAAATCTCGTTTGGGTTGTTTGATGACATAAAGAAGATCCCTTCGCGCATCATGCTCGTTCCTCAGCTCCTGTTGTAGTTGTTTCCTCGAAGCGATTTCCTCCTTACTTAGTAGTCCTTCGTCACTGTCTTGCAAGTGCAGCCTAGTGACCTCGTAAACCTGGCAAAAGGATCCTTCGCCCAACAATTTTCCCGTTGAAATTTCATTGCGGTGTAAAACGGCAATATTAGTAATCGAGGGCGTTTCCGAGAGAAAGGGTGCATTTTGTGTTAGATGGTCAACAAGCTCTTCGACAGACGCAGCGGCTTTCTTTACGGTTCGCGCTTGCTTCCACATCATGGGATTTATCTTCTCCAAAACATTGGGTTTTTTGTTGCTCGACGAAGAATTGGTATTAGCTGCCATTTTCTTTGTCGCTTCTGTGACAGGTGACGAATCCTTGTTGTCCTATATTCCTTCACTGTTAAGTTTATTTTCTATTATGTTATTCTGCTTGATTGTCTCTTGCAAGTACCTTTTCCTCAAGGCTCCTCTAAACTCCTATCGTCTGATGAGAAATAATCCAGCAGGAATCGATGTGCAAATTGGTCGGTGTCATCACGTTCTTGAAACAGAGCGTTCTTGAGCGTCAAGTACTGTGGCCCACCCTGGCTTTCAGTGCCAAATTGTTGGCCGCATTTACTGTACTACTGTTACGTTGGAGTACTAGACCCTACTAGCTAGACTTGTCTACTACTAGCTAGACTACTCGAGTAGCTAGTAATCGATTTGAGTCTACTGGATGGTAGTACCGACACTCTGCCGTCCGTCAAATAGAGATACCTTATTTTCCTCAGAGAAATTCCGTTTGCGCCTTCAAAATACAACAGCATTAGAATAAATTAAACCGCGGCGTTTTTTTTTGAATAGTTAGGGAAAGGTAGAATGAGATAGCTTCCAGACGCAAGAGAGCGTCTCTTGTGTATTTGCGCTAAAATATGATGTCACAAGTCACAACGTTATGACACCATGGCTGGTGAGGCATAGTCGACAATCCGACTTCAGGCTAAGGAGATACACTACTGTACTTATCTTTTTGATCCATCTTGAAGAATGCTTTTTTTCTATCAGGCTTAATGTACTTTGCACGACATCATTGGTATCTACTCAAAAAGAAAATACTCTACGGTACAAGCTAGTACTCCACTTCCATAAATAATCCGCGCTCGACTGTCTAACATATTGCTCAGCAACTAATGTGTTTTCAAGGTCTAGCAGCTGTCTTGCCTTTCGGCTGGTTCGGAAAGGTGCTTTCCATTTCATCTTCCAGTCTCTTGATGTGCTCTTCCGATTTTTGATCCTGTGATTGGCGCCAGGCGTTGATAACCTCGCGGTACAAAAAAAAATCAAGTGGCGAATTTGCATTCTCGTTGGTTGAGTATCGATCGTGCACTCGGCGTAGCATAGCTTCAGCTCTTTCTCCGTCACCCACACGCGCAAGATTCTCCATAGCCTGTAAATAAAAGTCCTTGATCATTCCCACTTCATAAATTCTCAAATCATCATGATCCATTTCCATTTGCTTTAAGATGTTGTCCGTGCGCTCTCCAGCGCGTGTATCCGTAGAGCGATTCCAGCACGCCACAACAGACAAATACGTATCAGGCATAGTAGATATATTCGGCATCTTCAAATCGCGGTAATGACAAATGCGTTGCAGGATGGCTTCTGCTCGCTCTGGATTGTCGACCCTCAACCATGCCCGCATTACCACTAGAAAACCCTGAATTTGCAGTTTCCCTTTCGAGCTGCTTCGATTTTGCAGTGCTTCGGCACACAGTTCATTCAACATGGCTTCCGCTTGCTCTGGGTCTCCGTGTTTGCAGTAAGCATTCATAACGGTACAAAATGCAATATAGTCATATTCCACTGAATCTTCTCCCTTGTTCTGTCGGTCTATCAGTTCATCTCGCAAAGTTTCTACACGTTCAATGGTACGCGGGTGGTTCGATTTGATGGCGCACTTCATGAGCATGTTGAAAGTTAGCTGCAGGACGGAGAACAGATGCGATGGTTAGTCCTATTGTACAAGAAACATATGCTTAGCGGCTCGCGTGTGTTCGTACCGTAGAAGGTTTTATTGGCTCTTTCGAATATCCTCCACTCTCAGCAAGGCTGTACATTTCTCTCATCAATATTTCTGATGCTTCATACTTATCATCTTCGTCTGATTCGCAGAACGCTTTTATGACAAGGTTGTAAGTTTTGCGACTAGGTAAGAGGTGCTCTCTCCCCTGGTTGCCCAACTCTTGCATCCATCGCAGAAGGTCAACGGCGGGTCTGGCGTTTCCGAGTGAGGCATAGGCCTCCAAGACTGGAACAGAAAAAATTGTGTTGGTATCTGGCAGCGTTGAATGACCTGGGATTGAATATACGTATAAACAAAACGTACCAAGGTTGAAGTGACCTTCGTCCGCCAAGTCAATGTAGCCCCTTAGAATTTTCTCAGTTTGGCGAATGCCAACACCTCGACGCTGGCTGTGCCTCACGTATACTGTCAGCAAACGAGATATTTCCTTCGCAAGATCATGATGCGATATTCCCGAATTCGTTGCTGCGTTAACTTCCATCATTTCTTTCAAAATGGTCTCCGCCTTTTCAGGATCAGGATCGCTTGTCTTGGACCACGCAATCAAAACACTAATAAAGCATAATATGGAATGAGCAAAAACTGATAACATTTTATGTTTTCGACATGTTTCTCGGTACACTTACCTTTGAAACGTCTTCAAATTCGGTTTGCACTCAGCCGGCAACCTATCCAAGAGATCCTGAGCCCTTGTGGCGTGGCCGTTGTTGGCATAAACAGCCAGGACAGCTTATTTTTAGAAAATGCAAATCAGAAGGAGCGAGGTAAGACAAAGAAGAGGTCGAGCTTGCTGACACGGCAATCGTTTATTCTCACCATTGTAAAGCCGAATATCTGGAACCATATTACTGTTCCCACATTTGGCCTTACTTTCAAGATCGTTTAAAATCGAGCTGACCTTCTCGCTTGCCCAAGCATGCCCTGATACTTCCCAACACTTTACCAAATTTGTATAGGACTTGACGCTTGGACCCTCAGCCAATAGCCCCAATTCAACAAATTCTACCATACGATCAATGACTGTCTGTGCCTTTTCTCCCGCATTTTTATTGTTTGAGTGAGCCCATGCCATTAGAAGCGAATCAAAGATATCTACGTCGGGCTTTAGGTTGTTGTTTCCCAAGTTGTAGTCTTTCATGAGGTTTTCGAATAAATCTTCAGCTTCGGTTGCTTTGCCAGCATGAGACAGTGCGTGCAGACAAACCTTATAAACAAACAAGTCTCTGCTCACGTCTCGATTTTTCATATCGTGTAGTAACTCCAAGCATCGGAGGAAATTCCCTGATTTTGAATGGCAAAGTATTACGGAAGCATAGGAGTACCTATCAGGCCGAACACTGGCAAGATCTTGCGTTTCCGACAAACTCCACATTCGACGTAAAATGGCATCTGCTCGCTTTGCTGCCTGTGCATTGCTATTTAAAGCCCATGCTTGCAATACGCTGTTAAAAGATCGTGCGCAGGGTTTGGTTCGATCTGACTTTCCGTCGTCGATGTGCCGCTGATATAGTTGCTCCAAGACCTGTTCTGCACGATATGGGTCCTTACCGCTTCTGGCGTGGATATCGATGAGACAATTGAAAAAAAAGTTACCCATTCTCACATCATTCGTCTCTACTTCTTGCTGAATAGCTTCGGCTTTCTCAGCTGCATCAGGAATTTCTCTTTGGTGTTTTGCCAGGCATGATACCAGCTCGTTGTAATGATCTGGACGACTCTGGCAGTGCTTCAAATGCTCCTCACTCAAAAGTTCTTGAGAGCTTCGGATGAGTTTTTCTATCATTTCTACAGATCGCACATTACCACTATTTCTCCAAGCTATCATGACAAATTTGAAACATTCGGCATTTGCCTTCACAACGGATGCTCTCTGCAAATGCTGATCTAGAAGTGCTTGTGCAGACGATGCATCACCTCTCCAAGACATACACTCTAGTACCCTTGCAAGTATGTAAGGGGTCGGCCGTAGTTTTGGGTCTTTGCTGCGCATCATCTCGTCGTAAAGATGCCTGGCTTTATTCGCGGCTTCGGGGTGACTCGAAAGTCCCCAACATTTGATGACTTGCTGGTAAGAGAGCGAGTCAGGCTTTATATCTTTGAGTGTACGTGATTCGTGCAAGTGTTGCATATATCGCAACATTTTTTCCGCGCGGATTGGTATATTGAGGTGTTTGACGTTCTGCCCAGCAATGCTGGCATAGGCAGTCAAAATGGAATTGCAGACGGTACGGTTGGGTTGAGCTTCCGTATTGCCTCGGGCGTATTCCATGACCATCTGATTGAAATAAAATTCCGCTTGTGTAACTTCTTTCAATCTCGACAGCAAATGAATCAGGGATGCATACGTGCGTGTATCTGGACGAACGTTCGGGTGTTTGCCATTGTCTGCTTCATTTTGCATCCTGTGAAAAAGAGATTCCGCAAAAGATCGAGTAGCATTATAGTCAGTATGGCTATTGGCAGCAGCCTTTAGAATCATACCATAAGACTTAACGTCTGGGTGAAGCGCAGTGTCGAGCCGTGCGACCCAATCATCCACAAAGTCCAACATTTGTTGTGGCTTCAGATCCTGAATTTGTTTCGCCTCCCAGCATTTGCTCCAGTTCCGAATGATTGAATTGAGAGCGTCTGTTGTGACTTGAAAGTGAACGTTTTCGCTACTAGCAGAAGCCCGTGGCTCCAAGGAACTCTGCTGATGGTCTTGCTCAATGACTAACCTGTCCATCAGCATACAGCAATCTTCCAAGCCTGTAGGAGTTTGTAATCTTGCCATTTCGTCCAGCAGCTCCAAGGACTCGTCCCAGAGTTCCGGGGTGTATTCTCCATAAGCTATTGCCGTGTCGTCACAAAGTTGTAATATTCTATCGTGTAGCTGACTTTCAGTGCGAGGAATTGCTGTCCCTTCGGGGTCTTTACCGCCCTCGGATACCGTCGAAAGAAATCTTGATGATGTCGATAGTATGGAGAGATGCCTTTTGCTGGAAGAAATAGGAGCTCGCATACGCACGCAATGCATGCATCCAAAATGATTGAAAAAGTTGACATTAGGGAGAGAGGTGTTGTCTAGGAGGAGGTTGCGGTGCGTACATGATGTTGGTGCCGGTGGTAGTTTCTGCTGCCAATGACTGCCATATCCCTGATAATACAAGATTTTCTTTGCACTTCTTCGCGACGCAACTCGTTTCATCTCCCAATTAAGGCTGACGTATGTCTGCTCCAGATTTAATCAAGTACTATATCTATATAACTGTTATCACTACTGACTACTCCGGCTTGCATTATTTTTTGATTGTCCTGTTTGTCATGCGCGTTGAGTGAGTGTTTAGTAGTAGTACGGTACCACTCGGTCTACTCCTAATAAAAAATAAATTAAATAATTATGATTTCTGATGCGAATCCACAAGGTCGCATATTAGCTCGGAACCTACGAGTTTTTATTACTGGCAGCGTCGACCGAAGCAATTGATGAATTTGAACGAATGTAAATTCATGGTAGTCTAGTCTACCAGGTACCTGAATAGTGCAGAGTACGAGTAGCTAGCTAGCGAACATACCACGATATTCCCACCTGCAGCTGTAACTCCAACAGTTAGAATGCGCGACGCAGCCCTTATCTGATAGTTGATCCGGTCCCGGTCCTCCATGCATGTGATCCCGCTGTGACCCGGCTGTGATCAACAACGTCGTCGAAAGGATGACATGGTTGTGATCCCGTGAAATAAAAGAAACCATTGCCGTTCTTAGTTTCATTGACGGCCAAACTGTTTTGTGGCGCAGCTCTGCTCACTTTCTCAAAGTCAGAGAAAAAATCGAAACGAAATATCGGACGGGTATTTCCAGAGAAGGAAAATTCCATATTTCAACCTGCCCGAACCTATTCTCTAATCAATCACTTTATTAATTTGATGTGATGTCACCGGAACGACAACAATTTAACAAGTGTGGGTCGTAGTCTCGTGTCATTCGAAGCGTCGTTTCGGTTTAATCACATCTTTTCCATTGCGATTCAGTGCATATTTCATTGGAAAAGCAAACTATATCTCATGCATTAGATATTATTACTTTAAAGTTTAAAGTACACAAAATATCGATAAAAATCGTAAAGCGAGAATATCTTCTACTCCTTTTTCTTCTTTTGCAACTCCTCCAGAAAAGAGTCCGTGTTGGCCTTGTAGATCCAATATTGTGAAAACATGGCGAGATTCAGTACTACGCTCAAGCCAAATATCATGACCACAGTCATATCTCCTGTAGTGTTACAATTTGAAAATACAGTATCGGTTAGAGAAAATATGTAGACACACTTCATCAGGAGCGTATCAAATGACGACATAGCAGCATGTCTTCTCACCAGTTTCCTTGAGAGTAGTAAAGATCCGGACAATGCCTCCAACCAAATTCAAACTCGAGGTGACGATGGATTGGGCTCCAGTATGTTTGATCTGGTATGTTTCCCGTACTTGAACGCCCTTGGAATAAATCATTATGGCACCATTGGAAGCTTGCAGCGTATATCTCATTTCGTCGGGAAGCATTTGGAAGACCCCTATCAAATAGGCAACAGCGGCCACCGCTACTGCCATTTTCTCTTGGACCGTAACTGACGGATTGTTGGTGAATTTCCAAATAAGATAAATCAAAATAAAATCTTGAAGCAGCAGGGCCAAGTTTTCTCCGTAAGCTGTCAAAGGATGTCCTTCCAAAAACGCGTAGCTGGCTGCGTTGGCGTAGACGAGAGTTTCGCTGTACATTCCCATTCGTGAAAAACCCGCCGCTGATTCTGACTTTAGCATATTCATCATAATAGGCGCTTTGTTCAAGCACGCACCGAGGATAATGGCAATTCCTAGAGCTTTGGTGATGAGCTGCGAGAGACAACCTCTGTTGAAAAATGGAAACAAATCCAGACATAATTCGGGTGAAACTGACTCCGAGGCATCTCCACCCCAAACCCATTCGGCCAAGGGCAGCACAAACGGAATATCTTGTAGTTTAATCATGATGCCGAGAATTAATTCTGTAGGTGCAATGTGCAATCCTTCTGTCTATTTTCATTATTCTATTATTCAGTGTTTCGATTCTTGATTGTATTTAAGGACGAGCTCAAAAAATCAGAGCTACTCTCGTTGTCACCGACTATCGTCACAAAAACGAATGATTCAGTCCTGGATACTCCTGATCAAGTGGCACGAAATATTTCTTGGCATCAATTTTCCGACTTGACCACTCGGCTTCAATTCCCCGTCCCGTGGCTACATTAAAATTACATTATTGTTCCAAAGCACACAATTTCAAAACTTAACAATAATTAAATTAAGCTCTTATCTTTACACAATCTAATATTAACTTCACTCAACCATGTCAGTAAATTCCAATACCACAATCCTCGCCGTCCTCTATCAAAATATCCTCGAGGATGCAATGTGTCACTTGGACAGTGCAAAGAAGAATCTCCTTTCCTTGCAAGATCTCCACCAGGATCTAGAATCGAACAAAGAAGAACTCGAGGAGTACGTTGCTAATTTGCATCGACAGACGGCTGCATTGCTCAAAGAAATCTCGATCTTGCAGAAGCACGACGAGATGGAAATCCAAAGCCAACCCCTGATCGAGGCTGACTCTCAAGCAACTGACATGGAGGTCTTGACTCATTCAGAAAACGAGGAACAGGTTTTCAGAGAAAATGAACCCGTGTTGTATTTTACAAATGACAACGATGACGACAATGACGACGAAGAAGCTCTTCAAGACAACAACTACGCGTTTGATAATGTGGACATGGTCAAGGGACTCACAGTTGTTGCTCCTAGCAACACGCACAGGCAAACTTCTTTGGCTTCGTCGTCTACCAGTCCAACGGACACCATCACCGTCGTTTCAGTCCCTAAGAAGAACAGCCAGAAAAAACAGCGCGTTTCGAAAGCATTTATCATGTCTCCCAGGAAATGGCGTCGCATGATGCGCTCCCATCGTCTTCAATCCATTTTGATTGAAACCTAAATGTCTTTCCTAGTGACTGGTGTCGTGTTTCATAGCATTCCTTTAATTCATCAAAAACAGCTGAAAAACGAAATATGTGTAACGGTGACCTCCAAGTACTACAACTACTGGTTCTATTAGGAATCATTGTTCTTGTTGCTCGTACTGCACAAATCTATCGACAAATACAACGTGGTCGATCCAGTCCAAGGGTTTGCTTGTCTACTAGCGTCAATCACTGATTCGTCGTCCAAGTGAATGAGGAATTGTCTCTTATGGCCAATGCTCATTTTCTACGCCAGCCAGAGTACCGTACAACACAAAGTATGCTTGCATCCGCTACCACGCCGGATGCTTTTCTTCCCCAGATGGTCTACTTGCTCCCTACCTGGTATTTAAATCTTTGAAAATGTCCTTCTCTTCGCGATACCTGGTAGTTGTTGTAGTTTCCTGAGGCGTTAAGGGTTAAGTTGGCAACCTTCTGCGGGCAAGTTCAATAAGACGTGTTACTGTACTTTGGTCTGCTGGTGGTCAAAATCTTCCAGAATTTTTTGACAAGTACCAGGTACTAGACTAGTACTACTGTAGTACTGGAGTAGTACATAAAAATGCTAGTAGTACTAATAAGACTCGACTACTACTAGCTACTAGAGTACTACTAGTAGCAGTACCAGTAGGAGGAGGACGAGTAGTAGCAGGCGGAGGAGGAGTACTACTCTACTAGTACTAGTACTCTACTACTAGTAGTACTTAGTACTACGTAGTACTACTAGTAGGAGTAAATTTTAAAATATTAGTGTACGAATGCCGACAATCTGTCGTGCGTCGAGTGCCGCAAGATCTTTGAAATCTAACAAAATCCAAAAACTGTTCACCAGATCCCACAAGCTAGACTAGCTGGATTCATTTTTTCCTTTTTCCTTTTCGCAGCCGTGCACACACCATTTTACTGACAAAATTTTCTTTTCTTTCTTCATAAGCATCATGAAGTTTGGACTATTAATCAGCTTTTGCATTCTGATCGTCACATGCGGGGCCGATGGAAATGTATGTTTTGTGTTTTGTGTATTCGAGTGTATGTGTGTGGCTTGGTATTGTTTTTGGATGCTTCACGCAGTGTAATACTGTATTAATATTGATTTTGATTTCGTTTCTTTTGTTTCTTTAGCTTCGCAAGGGAAAATCCAGCACGTATGAAGCTGCTTCACCCTACGAAGAAAACCGAGAACTTGCAATGAACGAAAATGAAGACAAGGACAAGCCTCGTAATGATAGTCATGGCATTTCAGGGTCAACGGAGACGAGAGCTTTAGAAGATGGCGATGATGACGACGATGATTATGTTGCGGGTGAAGAGCTTGATGACATTGAAGTGCCAACAGAGAAAGCTGGAGAAGGTGAAGATGATGAAGATGATGATGACGATGATTATGTTGCTGGTGAAGAGCTTGATGACATTGAAGTGACAACAGAGAAAGCTGGAGAAGGTGAAGATGATGAAGATGATGATGACGATGATTATGTTGCTGGTGAAGAGCTTGATGACACTGAAGTGACAACAGAGAAAGCTGGAGAAGGAGAAGGTGAAGAAGAAGAAGATGATGATGATGATGATTATGTTGCTGGTGAAGAGCTCGATGGCATTGAAGTGTCAACAGAGAAAGCTGGAGAAGGTGAAGATGATGATGACGATGATTATGTTGCTGGTGAAGAGCTTGATGACACTGAAGTGACAACAGAGAAAGCTGGAGAAGGAGAAGGTGAAGAAGATGATGATGATGATTATGTTGCTGGTGAAGAGCTCGATGGCATTGAAGTGTCAACAGAGAAAGCTGGAGAAGATGAAGATGATGACGATGACGATGATGTTGCTGGTGAATAGCTTGACAAAAGCTAATCAATGCTTGGCTGAGTTCTTCTCTATTAATTCCCGCGGCACACCATTATCCAAGTATCCGGTCGCTGAGATAAATATTCTTAATCATATTTGTTACTGTAATTGGTTTTTGTTAATTCAAGCTTGTGTGGAACGTTGAAAGACTAATGGCTGCAGCCGTGATTAGCAGGAAGAAATGTATGCCAAGAATTTGTAAAAAAAATAAAGTCTATGAACTGATTGCTGAGCAACCAAAAATATTAACACACAGGACCATTCGCAGTCACGGATAGCTGTGGTCTGATGACACATCTAAGCTCGGTCCCATTCTTCGAGTCTGTATGTAAAGCGAAGAAAAATCCAGAGAAAACAAGACATTAGTAAATTAAAGGTGAGCTCTAAACTACCCACACCCACGCCCCCGCCCCCGCAGTACTATGTAAGCACGTCATCTACATAAGCCAAACTCTCTGGACATACCTGACAGAGTCAACTTTCCTAGGTTTCAAGGAGACATTCACTTCTTCTATAAAGGAGGAGCGATGGAAAACATATTCGCTTTCATTGGAGTGCCGTAGTTTGGTATGATCGTCCAAGTCGTCGCCATCATTGTCAAAATATTCATGTTGATGATCGGCTGGTGCTGGTACGTTACTACTCATAAAACCAATTTCGTCGTCGTCGTCGTTGTCTTCTACAGGTAGTTTTCGCACGCTCACTTCTTTCAACGAGGAAGGACCATCGTCCAAGATCCGAGTGTTGCTGCGTCTAAAGAAACGATTACTATTTCTGCGAAAGGAGGAGGATGTGGTGTCGGCGCGTGTGCTATCACGAGCGGAAGGTCCTGGGGAAGAAGTCTCGCTGTTGATGCGTCTCAAGCGACCCAAGATCTTTTCGAAAAACATAGTAATGATGCTTTCGTTGTCTTGATTCTTGATTAATGGGCAGATGAAGGTTGGCTGTACTAGTAAGATGAGATACAGATTCTTCGTCGTTGATTGTTGTCGCTCTATTATGAAGTGAGAACTCTGATTAAAACAGCGGTACTGTTGAGAGTTGAGAAGGTATCAAAGATTTCAGATAACGTTGCTTGCTGTCGGCTCCCAGTGCTTCTTCTTATTTCTTACTAGACTACTTAATGCAGAACTTTTTGTTCCAAGACTGCCGGCAGGCTACTTAAACTAACGCACAGATATTAGACCACCTGGACAGCTTTTTGTAGTGGAAGAAATAATAAGAATTCCACGTCAAAAGATGCTACTCGCTCTCATCATGGGTTGTGAAAACTACGAGTCTCTTTTATGATGTGCTACAAGTCGACATCGTCTAGCTAGTACTCTACAATCTAACATGGTACTTTCTGTTGCTTGGCTTGTTATAACTCCTAATTATTAGATCGACCATCATAAAAAACAGTACTACTAGTCTAGCAGCTACTAGACTACCACTAGTCTACTTTCTCAATATAATAATATTAGTAGTAGTAGTAGTAGACTAGTAGTATGTCGTTAGTCAAAAAATTCTGGAAGATTTTGACCAGCAGACAAATTTTGACCGAAGTAACACGTCGTATGTTTTGTGTTGATGAAATCGATCGGCCATGATGTCATGATCAAAATGATAATAGCACTAACTCTAATCACCCTTTAGCTACCTGGTAGCTGAGGATTAGAGTACTCGTAAAAGGCCGCTAACAATACTACTTCTCGTCTACCTGCTAGTACTGTACTGTAATTTTCCGTACGACAGAATTGCTTCCAACTCTCAGCTCATCAAAGCAGCAGCAACCAATGAATAAAGCAAACCATCCTTTGCAACATCCACCATCCAACATCCAACACAACCAGCAAAATCTACGCTGCAACCAAGAAACGAGATATTCAGGTTGGATTCCAAAACAATAGTATCTACGAATCAACTTGGAAACAGTAGTTAGCCGTACCGTTTACTAGTAATTTATCTTTCTACAAAACTCGAAAAACTAAAATACCAAACAAGATGGCTCGTCGCGGAAAGAGGTCTAAAATCTCAGATGATGGTCCTCCTCAGGAAGATCCTCCCAGTAACAATGCCAACAACGATGTCAACAACGGTGCTCATCGAGTTTTGCCCGAGCACGTGCGAAACCGTCAGCGAGCTGTTGCTGAACGTGAGGCTGCTCGGTTGGCTCGTCCCGAACGCAGAACGACGTCTACTTTGGGTCATGCGGATCGTAAAAAGTCGGCAGTCACATCGACACCGTTTGGTACGTTGCAAAGCAGCCGCCGCCACAACGACGAAGATAAACATGACAACCGCAACGCCATGACTGGGAGTGAAAAGACAACATGGTGTGGTCCTTTTACTGTGGCTCGTCAAATGATCGCAGCACGAGATCAGGCCAAACGTGAAAGAGAAGCTGAAATGGAGAAGGATGGCAATCAGAAGAATGATGCACAGCATCCACTAGATGCTGCCATGGCGCAACTGGAAGAAGAAAAACGGCAAAAAGCACATCCATCGCTGCTTTGGAAATCTCGAGCAAGCCAACCAGCCGTGGCATTTCTTGATGATGGGACAGGTTTTTCGCAGCAAAAGCACAGTAGCAGTACTGCCAAGCGTGTCAAGTTGCCACCACCAGTGATGGAAGACGCGCGTCGCAAAGTTCCCAGTCTGTACAATTTAGTGGTCGATTTTGTTGTCGAAAATTTCGAACATGTTGAAAGCGTGGGGGCGGTAGATCACGAAATTAGGACATCGATTGCCAACAAATTGGCATCCGAAAATCGATTGGACGCGACGGCACTGGCGGCTTTGGTCGAACCTGATATGGAAGCACTGGAAATTATCGATTGTGCAGATGTGCCCCAAGAAGCTCTGCAAGATGCCTTGTACAAGGCTCCTGCTCTCCGGTACTTAATCTTAGACCAAGCTGGACGTTGTTTTAGCCCCAAAACAGTACAAGTGTTGTTGCATCCCACGAAACATAGTTCCACGGCAAAGTCCGTCCAGCAGCCCGTGCCACTTTTTGCCTTGAATATTGGTGGAGCATACTTGCTTCAGGATACTGATGCTGCCACTGTGATTGCAGCCATGGCGCCAACCTTGCAAAGTCTGGCTTGGAAGGCATGTCCCCTACTAGGACTCCAAATGTGTCGAAGCATTCCCCATAATTTCTCTCAGAACAATATCCTGTTGGAATTCTCTTTGGAGGATATGAATTTGACCAAAGAGAGCTGGGATGCTTTGTTGGGCAGCTGCGACAACAACAACAACAACAACAGTACGAGCAAACAACCGTGGCAACGTAATTTGAAAAGCCTATCTTTGCGCCACGTTGGCGGATTACAAGATGATATTGTTATTGCTCTTTTGCAGGGTGCCCCGGATCTCGAACACGTCGACCTTAGTGACAATTTTGATTTGACGGACGCTTGTCTCGGTCCGCTGCGATATCATGAAGTATCGTCCCTGCGGTCATTATCATTGTATAATCTCAAGAATATTACCAACATTGGATTGGAAACTCTCTTTACACACGGTTTGGAAGGGATGGGACCAGCGCCAACGCTGAAGCGTTTGAATTTGAACCACTTAAACGTCGAAGCTGTCACGGATAGCGTCATGGAACTGATCTTGCAATGTGCTTGTCGTAAACCAAATGCAAGTGATGTTACAGTCAAAGCTACGACTGCAGAAAACATGATGGTGGCACACAGTGGGCTTTCTCTGCTCGGCGGTATGATTCGTGTTGAGCTGGAAGGAGCTGCCGTTACAGATTCAACTCTAGAATACCTAGCAGCCACAAGTGCCAACACCCTCGAACACCTCAATGTTAGTTTCTGTCCTCATATCAGCGACAAAGGATTGGGCTATCTTGTGGACTCTGTCGGAAATCAATTGGAAGGTGTGCAGATATGGGGATGCGCTCAAATCACCGAGGAGTTTTGGAACGGCCATTCCCGTGTCGTTGAAGGCGGGCGCACTTCAACGTCTTTGGAATCCGTGGTGGTTCCTCTGCAGATTACTGGAGCATGGATGAAGAAAAGTGGTATTGCTTCGATTCGCTCCTAAAGCCCTTGCTTGTTGCCTAATGTATTGTAGGTAGGGTACTGCTGACTAATAATGGTACGACTAGTAGTAGTAGTAGTCTACCCGTATGATTACAAAGCAAAAAAGGGCTTCTTAATACTGAGGATTTGAGATCTTCTCATTCCAGCCTCGAAAGCAACGCAGGCGAATAACAACTGCATATCTATCTATCTATCTTACCAAATAATAATAATACAAGTAGAAAAACAAGAGCCAACTATGACAGCACTTCCCCTATCGCTTCTGTTAATGACTATTTTGACATTTTCATTTATTTCTTCTAGAGCCGCCAAATAGTATCTGCTTTTGCAACAAAAAGTGCAGCAGGGGAAAAAGTAATGGCTTCATCGTCTTCCTGCCTCGGCGCGAGTAGCAGTGCTGCAAGTTCGTACATTGACACCTTGTCGGTGGCTGCCTCAGAGGCACTTGCGAGAACGGTGGCTATTCGGGACTCGGGACGTGGCGGGGGCCAGCACATCGTCGGTAAAGGATAAGGCAACAGGAGAAACGTATTATTTCGTCAAGGCAGCGTTGGGAGGGTAACTAGTACATAGTACATACATCACTGTACTAGTTAGTAACTGTACTGAAATCAGAATTATCATATACTTAATATTCCACCTTTTAATAGATCAAGACAGCATGGACTCAAATATTAGAGTAATAAAGTGACGGAAACAAGAGGACGCGAACTTACCACGAATCTGAATTCAGTAAAAAGTTACCCAAAAATTCAAGAAAAAGTTAAAAAGTTACACAATTCAAGAAAAAGTTACCCCACCGTTAACCCTAATGATGATTGGGATTCTCCAAATAATTATAGTAGAGTATTATTTTTCACCCCTGCCCGTGACGCACATCTTTCCGAACGATTATTATTAATGAAGCTTGTGCGGTAGACTACTATGTTGTGATGATGATGAATGATGAGAGCAATGACAAGCAAACACACGCACATTCTACAACTTCGTTTCTTTGCTTGTTCCAAATAAAACTCACCTTTCAGACTAAACTACAGTACTCTGCGTAACTAATACAGTATTAGACTAGTAGCACAAGAAGTAAAAGATCACACAATGAGTACAACCACATCATTATTTAAGAAGCAGCAGGAACGCAAGAAGAGAAAGCGTTCAGAATGCATCAGGTCGTCTGCTTCCTCCACCATCATCATCAACATTAACAGTTCCACGCTACAGCAGTCATCACCGTTCGCTGTCTTCTTGGCTCTGCTTCTTTTCCTTTCAGTTCTGTTGCCGACTGGACTTTCTGCTTCCGTTCTCGAAAACCATTCTTACGAAACGTACGACCATGATTCACTATTACATTTTAGTAGTGGCGACCAAAAGCAACAACAGCAGCAGCAACAGCAACAACAACACGCGACGCGACACGTCAAGACCAAACAAAAGACACGAGTTGCCCTGGATGATCTTGCTCTGGATGACATGGATGCTACAGAAGCAGCACAACATGTTGTGGAACGAATTAATAAAAAGGTACAGTACTTATGTTGTTGTATTATTTGTGTGCATGTGCGCTCACGCAAGTGCGTGTGTATCTACAAGGAAGCTCATCATTTGAACCTGACCCTTTATTCTCGATTTCCAACAGCTCCAGAGTCGTCTGGCCAAATTGTACGAAAAGGCTACAACGCGGGAATGTCGGGCGAAAATTGCTGAGCATTTCGGATACTTTGTCAATGCTATTGGAATGGAAAAGAGTCTCCCCTTTGCCGATGTGACGTTTCAAAACGAATGCTCATCGCCACCGGCCTACAATTTTGATGCTCCTAATCCTGCACAGCATCTGGGCATGATTCAAAACAAGACCTACTTGCCACCCAAGGATGAAGCCGTGTACAAGGAACCCGAAGACTACAAGTTTTGTTACGCCATTATGACGCACCAGTATCCAGCCGAAACCATTCGACTCATTGAAGCCCTCTACGAACCGGGTCATACTTTTTTACTGCACGTCGATGCGAAGGAATCCAGTCAGGAAACACACGCAACACTGGTCGAGTACGCATCCTCCAGACCCTACATTCATGTCCTGCAGCATCCTCAACGAGTGCGGGTTAATTGGGGTGGCTTCAGTATGGTCAACGCCACCCTCCAAATGCTCCATTATTCCCTACAACAGAATCTAGATTACGACAAGTTCATTCATCTTGCATCGACCAATTATCCGCTGGCATCCAATGCCAAAATTCGACAAACCATTGCCAAGTACCCGCTCGACGCTAATCTCATGAACATTGTACTGAAACCGTCGAGACCTAACCGGGCAAGTTGGCATTACTTTGTCGAGTGTGATGATGCCGTTCATCGCATCCATCGCTTGCCCCTTTTAACGAATGCTACGGCGAATGTGGAACTTTACACGTCGAGTCAGTGGTTTACACTCAGTCGAGAATTCGCCCACTACTTGGCCTATCCTCAACCCGGTACCTTTGTGTACGAATTTCTCGAGTACGTTCAACACGTCGTTGTGGCGGACGAAACATTTTTCGGGACAGCACTGTTGCATTCTCCCTATTGCGATAAACTGCACAATTGGAACTTTGTACACTTGCAGTTCGATCAGTGGGAGAACGAAATTCCCGTGGAACAGCGGGATCCTAAAAAATGCATCATGCCAGATCCAACGCACTGCGGAAGATCGCCGACTACAATTTCCATGGATGATGTTGACATTTTGACGCTGTCGGATGATTTATTTGCACGAAAATTTAACGATCAGATGCATCCACACGTCAAGGATGTTCTCGATGAATATCGATTGATGCAGCAAGAACAGTACGACAACAACAAGAACAACGATAGTGACACTTCAGCCGATGTTGTTTTTGATTCCAACCAAATCAATATGACTTTTGAAGGTCATGGTGTTCTAATCGTCGCCAAGGCTACTGTTACTAGTGACATGCCTTTATGTCTTGGATTGGGACCGAACGGAAACTATGCCAAACTGGTGGAGTGTTTTTACGAGGAGGTTCCGGAAACTTTGGGGAAAGAATGGGAGACGGGTGCCGTCATTTTGGAAGAAACACCTTGGCACAATCGATGGAATATCGGACCCTGTACCACGGATGGAAATCTGGAGCGCTTGTAAGTTTGCGGTGCTCTTTGCCGTTTCAATGGGAAAAAAAGATGCACTTGCTGCGCCAATTGTACTCACCCCACTGCTGGCTACATCACGTTGCCCCCTTTTGTCTGCACACAGAGCATCCGCGGAAATGAAAACGACACCCGGAAAATATAGTTCAACCGGTCCACGTTGTATACTCACGCAAGTAGATGGCATCCGAGAAGGAAGGTGTCTTGATGGTCATTCGACTGGTATTGAACCCGGTGGCAAGGTAAGAGTATTTCCTTGTGTGAAACGATGGCCCCAATTTGTTTCGTTCGGAAACGGAACGTTAGCACCGAAAGGAAGCATGCATACAAATGTCCCTCGGCATATTGTGGATCGTATCAACGAATCGCGCCCCGACGATGAACCGCAAGAATCTTACCTTTGTTTGGGAGTGTTAGGGCGCGGCGAGAAGGACGAAGAGCACCTTTACGAAGTAGAAGATGATGCACATAATGGCGAGGATGAAATTATTGTTAAGGAATACGATGATGAAGAATTTGGTTCGGATGGATTTCTCAAGTTGGATCATTTCCAAGGAGAAGAAATCGTAGCGACTCGCTGTTCCAACGTTGGCGCGGTTGTAGAATGGCTGTTTGTGCCATTTATTGTAGAGGAGAACGAGAGCGAATTTCCTGATGAGTCAACTGTAGAGGATGCCAGCGACGAAACTGATCAGGCAGGTACCACAGCTGATGCTCAAGCGCAGCAACCAACGTGTTCAAGCGATTCCTGCTATGATGAAAGCGTGGATAGTTATGCCGCAGCAACAGCCGCGTCATTGAATTCATAGTTGCAAATATCACTTTGAAAAATTGGAGTATCGAATTTACGGGGATCACAACTACAGCACGTAGAAGCCAAACCAGAGAATGTACCTTGCATTGTAACTTACAACCGGCCCCTGCGTTTGCTCTCTTAGTCAGTCCTCTCTTTGCCTGCATATGTCTATTTTAAGTTGGCAAAGCAAAGCAATGACTGACTCAATAGTTTCGCTCTTTTCATACTCGGTGTCTGGTAAATCATTGCTGTACATAATACTCTTACATGTAAATAGTACACAGCTCACTTGTCGAGACTGAAGCGGAAGAATGGGTAGAAGTACAGCAGGGAATCCCATAATTGATGATCAAATTGAATTGAAACAAAAGCATGCCCGAGAGACTGGAGTATGTGATAGCTACTCCCTATCTAGCAATCACATTGCCGTAAGGTGTCAAAGGGTTTCCCGTAACCAGCCAAGGTAGACAATTCAAACCAACTAGAAACGGGCACGGCAAACCTCAAGACTCCGAAAATTCTCGCTTTTGACCACATCTGGATTAAACAACATAACGATAGTTTTCTTTTGCTTTCTATGCTACTCCAAGTACTACCATAGCTAATAGCTGAAAAGTCTGAAAAGGGCATTACGCTTTTGTGCAGGTCATACAGTGCGAATCATTCACTCTTTTAATTTCGTTCCAGTTGAAATTCTCCGACGCAATACCGCGTTATAATCACTCGGTAAACTTTTCCATGGCCAATTTCAAGGAAGAAATCCACGAGAGTTTGGGGTCGTCTTCCCGCAGCCTACTCGCCATATTGTTCAACATTGCAAACGCAAGCCGTAGAGTTCCAGTGTGCCCCAAGGCTGCACATGCTCCGAGACATCCACCGTACATTGCCCCTGCGACTGAGGGTAAGAAGGCGTCCGAGCCAGCCATGTAGAGTCCGGGAATGGACGTGTGGGGTGTAGTTGTCCATTTTCTGTTGATAGGCGCGAACATTTCCGTCACGCATTTGGTTCCGTAGCTTCCTGCTCTAAATGAATGCAAATACGTAATTTCAGTAAGCGGAGTTCCAAGATGATAAAACTCAACTTTTCCCTTTGTCTGGGGTACGGTTTCAAATAAAATGTCCATCAAATGAATGCGAAGCTCCTCTTTGAACGCTTCATATTCCTTGTCACGATGTCTCGATGTAGAGTCTTTCCACTGTTCGAACCACTATATCGCGCAGGAAGGAAGTACTGTATGTTAGAAGCGAATATGTTGCAATTTGACCGGCCATGCCTGAACAAAAAATCAAAACAATCTTACCTCGTACAGTCCGTCAGAAATCAAAATGCAATTACTGGTTCCGGGAAAGCGCTTCTTCCAGGTCTTGTCCTTCGTGCACGGAAATCCGATGTATACAGTAGGTGGCCGAACTTGACAAGGTTTCTGAAAATACTCGTCAAAGGCCTTGTCAATGTCGTAGCCGTTGAAGTACCACAAGTTGTGCTTTGGCAGACCCAACTCATCAGCGTCTCCCTTGAGCTTACAGAATAAAAAAACATGCCCGTTGCTCTGCTTGACAGTCCTTTCACTAGGAGTTTGGAATTCTTTCACTACCGGGTGGTCTTGAGGAAGCAACTCGTTGTAAAGATTGTAAATGGACGTCGCACAAACGATTTTCTTAGCTCGAATTTCGGTGACCAGGACCTTTGCCCTTTCGTCATCCGAGAGGCACGCAGTAAGAGCAGATGTGTTGCTGACTCGCACACCCACGGCTTTGCCATTCTCCATGATGATACTACGGACGGTGGCATCTACAAATACTTCTCCGCCGAACGCACGGACCGCACTTGTGAGACGAATAGAAATTTTTTGGGTTGCCCCCACTGTATAAGAAGCTCCGTCCACGTAATGGGCCATCGTGCTGGTTGGATTGTTTAATACATTTGACAAAGTAATGATGTTTGGGTTGAAAAAGGTGTGAGCTTTACACGTAAAAGATCAATTTTGCAACAAATACAACAAAAATAGTGAAGTCCACGTACATTCCATGTGCTGCCATGGTTGCTTCTCTAGGTTGAACCGCGTAATCACCGATAGGGTGCGTAAGCACAGCAGCTAGCCGACGAACAGAAGTGTCAGGTTCTGTCCCTTCTGGGGCCTTTGGGATATCCTTAAAATCCAATTTTAGCAGTTGATCCTTGGTATAACCAAGCTTGAGAACTAAATGCTGAACATCTCGCACGGTCAGTGAGGCATATTTCATCAAACGATCGACCCTACCCTGAACAAGAAATTGCAACCAACTGGGCAGGATTCGAGAAACCCCCAAAGCTACAAAGCCGCTATGAATGTCCATGCAAATATCCATGTATTCCTTGGCTCGTTTGCGGAGTTCCTCGTTTTTCGGATCGATTCGGTCTACAATCTGATCCACAGTTAGCTGGGCGCCGCTGACGAATGAATAGGTCTGGTGATTCGGAAGTCCCTTCTTGGTGTCTTTATCAAAAGGAAAGACAATTTCATCATAAGGATCTTCCAGGGCAGTCCACTCTTGAATACCACGGCTAGCGAAGTCCATGATTGCACCTGGCCTCGATGTTGGCTGCCCCATGGCCTTGGAAGTGTAATGCAATCCTATGGAGTTTTTCGAGTATGATAAAACATCAGACAATAGAAAAATTAGAATATCTGAGGTCCCAACAATTCGTCGAGGCGATAGATCGACACCAAGTGTGCATACCTGTGTCCCATTCACAATTCCTTTCTCGAAACGAATGCGTGCATCCACCTGTCACCTAATGCGGAAAGATAGGCTCAAATGTGAGTTGAAATAATTTTGCTGTCCGTCTAGAATTTACGCAGCAAGCTTCCATTCTTACGGTAGGGTGTTGTTCTAGAACCAGTACTCGCTGTCCGGATTGTGCCAGAAGATTGCTGCATGTAGATCCACCAGATCCCGATCCAATCACGATGACATCCAAAGGAAGTTTAGGAAGGAGTTCCGGTTTGAAGGCCACAGCACGCATAGATTGAACCTTGCGAGGTTTCGGCCAGCTGACGACAACGTAACCTAAAAAGAGGATCGCCAAGAGAATACCTCCGAGAAGCATCCAAAGGAAGGCTCGAAAGAGAGCCTCCATAGAAATGGACACTTGAGCCAGTGCTGCAATCACAGGTATCATTATCAAGAATATCAAGACGAGCATGTCGTCGCTATGTTTTAGTTTTTTGTTATGGTGCTCAGCACCGGTGTCATGCAAACCCAAATGAAATCTCATCTTTGCTTTTCGGTAGAGTGCGTTAAAAAAATTCTACTTTGATTAGCAATGTTGCTTGTTTATCTGATTTTAGTTGTCAATTTGTTTGTTTTTGTGGGTGGCAAGAATCAAGAGTGTTACGACCGGAATGATGAGGCCAGCTTCCCAACACCCTTCGCTTCTCAAGGCGTCTGATTATGATGCTGCTTCCGCGATGATTTCGACCCAAGAATCAACCCACCAGAACGATTCATTAGCCGTTACAGCTTCTCGCAGATATGAGTCTCTCTAGCCAATAACGGGCTCTAGTAGTATTCCCATGTACTGTCAGCTTGGCATACAAGCAAAGAACACCCCTATCATCAGTGTAGGTATCAGTATATTATTTGATTTGTTCGCGATTTGCGAACACACCTGTCGATGAAAAAGAGAAGGATTTCGGGAACGAGAAGGCCTATAGGGTTTAGAATAATTTTCCAGGAACATCTTTTTTCACCGCATTTTCAAAATCAGCCAACTTCTCCTCACCCAGAGTATGATGGCTCGGAATCACTCCACACGCGAGCACGTTGGTGGCAATCGAGTCATCAGTGAAGCGGTTTCTCTTGACACCATGTTGCTTCGATGGCTCCCTTGACTATTTGCACCAAGAAATCCACAGCTTGATCTCAACGTTCACGATGACAACTGCGACCATCTCCTCGACAGTTCCGACTTTAATAGCAGCAATTGCATCGAATTAAATAAGCAACTTCAGCAGTTTTGTTTGAACGCGGCAGCTGCTACTCCATAGTGGAGGTGAAACAAAATGACATGACCAGACTCTAGTAAATGAGTGATCGAAGTGAACGGTTGCACAAAGCAATTGCCGGCTTAAGCCAAATGTCATATTGCAAACTCGCTCTTGTCGAGTACTCTACTTGGAAGACAAAACATAGTTTTATGTCAGCTGCCATTCATTTTCCAATGCAAATAACTGGAAATGCGATTCAATCGACAGTGTCGAGTCTGATGGAGAAGATTCCTAATAAAGCGACGTTGCTACGAATTTCATTGACAACCTTCGATAGTACAGACTGGTTGACTGATACTTACCTGGTGAGCTCAGGTTAACCAACCGCAGGTAAAGAAGCGACAACTGCTACAGCAGCACATGACTAAATCGACTGCTATCAAAACTGTGCCAGACAAAAACAACATAATGCAACAACAAGAGACGACAGTTTAAAAACCTTGTCTAATCATCATTTCAAAAAGAGTCACCCGGCATCATTACTACAGCAGCCTACTGAAGTGGTTGGTGAAATACTAGTATTGGTCACGCATCGCGCAGTTCTTAATAGAAAACTGGTCAACAGTTACTAGGCAAGCAACAAATATTGCTACTCCAAGGTATTACAACAGCTCCGGTATTTTTTAGGCGTGTATTAGAATTAAGTGCGTTTATTACTGCTGATGGTATTTTTTTCTTAATCATTGTTGTGCGTTGCTCTTTTCATCTTCCCTAGGGCTCAACAGTAACCTTAAACACGCGTTAGTTGTCGTCGTTCAAGTATCGTCGATATCTTCCAGCGAACGCCCAAGGACACGAAAAAAGAGAGATCATCCAGACGAACCAGTATGTAACCGGAGCAATCAGAAAAAGAATTAAAATGGTTGAAAGCGCGGCATTGATGGGTGTCACGTTCCATTGCAACAAGGGATGCAAAGATATGTCGTTGACTTTCATGGGATTGCCAATATTCGTGTAGGAATGAATCAAGGACCACAGTGAAAAAAGGTAAATGAATGCCAGAAAGAACCACTGATGGTTGATGCGCACTGGAACGCGATTCAAAGAAAATCCTTCCAGGAGTACAAGGAAAGGTACAAGACCATGCACCAGCAGCTTGCCTTCGAGATATCCTCCGTCAAAGTCAAATATCCAAAAGGACAAGGTGGCTAACGCTTGTGCTGGAGCAGCAATTTCAAACAAAATCCATGTTATCTTGTGCCACAAAGCAGGGAGATTTTTTGGGCTGGCAACCTTAACATCATCATCGGGGTCCCGTCGTTTGATATTGCCGACCAGAGAAAAGAAGAGATACAGAAAACTAACGACCAAGACCCAATTGCCAAACGTAGCAAAGAAAAAGGCTGTAGGTTCAGTTTTCCAAAGTTCTCCATAGGCCAAGTACCCAACGCACAGAAAAATCACCAATTTGACGAGGACCGCCCACCACTTGGGTTTGGGGCCAAAGGAAGCTGCGACATCAATGTCTTTGCCATTGTAATCTCGAATACTAAAGAGATCACGGTTTTGGAACTCTGTCATGTACTGCGAGTTTCCGTTGCTACCGTTTCGCTTGCTGGCACTGGTGGAACGAGAACTGGGTCGTTTGGAGGAGGAGGATGAACGAGATTTGTCATTCTTACTCCCGAGAAGAGAATCATTTTTGCCACGACCTTGTTCCTCGTCGCTGTCGACTGACCGGCAGGCAAGCTTTCGGAGGATTCGTTTCAAGTTTCCCATGTTCTCTTTTCTTCTTTTTTGTTTTTCGACGTAGGGTAGTATTATTTAGTGTTTATGCTCTTGGTTCTCTTCTAGCTACTAGTAGCTAGTAGTAGTTCCGCAAACAAGAATTTTTAGTTTGCCAATTTGGTGATGGCCATCGAGGTGAAATCTAACGCTTAGTCCAGCTCCTCCGGCGTGTTGGTATTTAAGGACTTAGTTCTCACATTTTCTTGTGGGCAGTTCTTGAATAGCTTTGAATGTGCGCCATCATGACCATTGGGACTCATTCATAAAAAATTCACTGCATGGAGAGTGGATCAAAGCGCACCTCTGCATAATAGATGTTGGAGTTGTCGGAGGAAAGAATACGGAAGCAAAAGACGGAATCGTATGTGCCGAGAAGAACCATCGACTCAAAATGAATCGGAAACGCCTACTAGGGTACCAGGGTAGACTGCTTGAGTAGACTAGTCTACTCATACTTGCTCCAGTATGCCTTCAAAATTTCTTAACTTTGGGTTAACGGTTATATTTCAACGGTACCTACGGCACGTTATCCCGATTTGCAGTTCTGGCCTGGGCCGTCAACGACTACTAGCTAGCTAGCTAGTAGAGCAACTGTAGTAGCTCAATTCCATGTGAGACTTGCCGCGACTTTTCGGTCGGCAAAATTGCTAAGATTCTATTCATTACCAGGTACTAAGTAGTAGTGTGGTCCGGTTGTGGTCAACTCTGTCACCCTTTGGGGTGCCAATGGTTGCCTTTGGGTAACCTTGACGCCCTGCGGGCGCCATAGTTGTGATCCACGTAAAATTAGACATTTTTTTATATTTTTTTTACCAGGTACCAGTACCAAGTAGCACGGTAGCCGAGGATTTAAATTTTTTGAAGCTTGCTAATCTACTGGAGTACATGCTTTTTGTTCTTTTTTATCCAATGGGGGGTAACTAGATGGTAATGGTTGTCCACCCAGGAGAGATAAAGCTTTTTCATCATTTCCGCTAATTCTGGGTCGTTTGCAATAATACCTTTTTCAGTCTCATTTTATCCGCCACTGGCGTGATTATCTTCGTGGCGATTTGCATTTTCTGTTTTACAGCATCGTCATGCATGTGCATTGTGGATGTTTCACTGAGGCCTTGAACCTTGACCTGATCCGGACTGAGTCCATTGGATAAATGCAGGACGTCGTCGCTTGATTTACAATTGATGTTTGCATTGTTGGTGGCTAGCAGGTTGCAAAGTATGTGCTGCTGACAGCAGCACTGGCAGTAGGGTGGTGATTCCAACTTCAAGAGGAAAACCAACACATAATTCATAATTCTGTTGAAGTACTATTGTGTAATAACGTAACGATGACGGGAACTAAAATCAAATTTTCTATTCATCATTGCGCAAGCTTAGTGCTTTGCGTTGTTGTTATTTTTAAAGAGTACTGAAGCCTGGAGCAGTCATCTAAATTTGTCAGCATGGGAGTAGACTACCTACCCAAAAATAGAACAAAATGATGTTGTTGTGAGTTGAGAAATATCATCCAGAAGCGTGCACATGTGCCCCTTGGATTGCAAGTCCGCAGTGGCTTCCAAAGAGCAACTGTGCGCTCTTAAAAGAAGTTCGAGGAAGCAACAATGCAATCTTACGTAGACTACTCTACCAGTGACTATGAAACATGAAACCTACACTGCAAGCACAATCCTGCTACTGTAACACTACAACGCCTATCAAATATCAAATCTCCATTATTTTTTCCAACATGATGACCGATATCGTATCTAATCATCCTTGTAGCGATAATGCTATCCCCTCGAGCATTACGACAACTCATACTCTAAAAGACAATGTTGTTGATGAACCAGAAGACGAAGACGAAGATCTAGATGACGATGAAATGTCGTTACGATTGCGAAGGGAAGCCTTGGCCGCCCTGGAAGAGGAACCCGAATTATCTATGCTTTTGTACAACACCGTGTTAGCACCTGGTGTCAAGACCTTTGAAGAAGCTGTTGCCACCACGGTAACATATCGTGTGTGTGTGTGTAACTGACTTCCAGTGCTATGGCGTTGGTCTTGGGGATACCAATCCCCGACCAGTGGGCCATAGACACCTAAGTACTGTCTCTTATAAATGGATTATCTAC